>Ga0180437_10004758_pt1 | contig 19050 bp, 22 predicted proteins | sample SS_ome_4_FD_132410 | JGI IMG/M metagenome (GOLD analysis project Ga0180437, IMG submission 132410) | Hypersaline lake sediment archaeal communities from the Salton Sea, California, USA - SS_3_D_1 metaG | ecosystem: Environmental > Aquatic > Non-marine Saline and Alkaline > Hypersaline >... | reverse complement strand
GTGGCCAAGTTGTCGGCGGTGAACAGGGTCTTGACATCCATGTGCACCGCGCCGGGGACGTGGCCCTTGGCATAGTCCTCGGCAGAGCGGAGGCTGATGATATAGGGGTCGTTCTCAGGGTCGCCGTCGTTCAGGTTCTCGAACAGGTCGGCGGCCTCGAGCATCCTGGGCCCCTCGCTGAAGTAGGCCTCAGCCGCTCCGGCAATGTTGGCCGCCAGCGAACTCGGCAGTGCGTAGGGGCCGCCCGGTTCGTGGAGCTCGGTGTCAACGGGGTAGTCGTTGGCATGCTTTTCGGGATCGAAGCGTTTGACGAACACGTCAGGGTCGGTGGTCCAGGAGGACACGCCGTGCAGAAGGCTGGAGGCTTTGTAGCCCAGCATGTTGAGGGCTGAGGTGGCCTGGCAGGCCGACTGGCCGGTGTAGCAGACCACCACCACGTCCTTGTCGGGAGGGATGGTAGCCAGGTTGTCGGGGGTGAACAAGGTTTTGACGTCCATGTGCACCGCGCCGGGGACGTGGCCCTTGGCATAGTCCTCGGCAGAGCGCAGGCTGATGATGTAGGGGTCGTTCTCAGGGTCGCCGTCGTTCAGGTTCTCATACAGATTGGCGGCCTCGATGGTCCTGGGACCCCCGCTGAAGTAGGCCTCAGCCGCTTTCTGCAAGGAATCCTGGGCCTGTCCAACCTGGCCAGTAATGGGGAGTGTCACCACTATCAGAGCCAAAGTCAGTGCGATTAAAGCGAGCCTTTTCTTCATTGTTAAGCGATTCTCCTTTCCCCGAGCTGACATTTGAGCCCAAGTACCCTAAATTTATTTGTGCTTTTGTGCACAAGAGCATACCACAAAATCACCTGGTTGTCAAGTTTATAGGATGTATGGTCCCCATTTCTAGTGTTTTTGTGTAAAAAGTCTGTACAAATGACCACGGGTTTACTGTAGGGCTTCTGTTTGTATCCAATCTAAAATATGATATAATAAAGCCACACTATGGGAGCAAGTAGGAATCATGAATGCGAAGAAGCTGCCTGACGTTGGAGACAGATTGCGGATATTGCGTGAGAAGCGCGGCCTATCGTTACGTGCCCTGGCAGAGATGTGTAACGTGTCTCCCAATACCATCAGCCTGATTGAACGTGGACTTAGTTCGCCCTGTGTAAATACTTTGCAATGCCTGGCGACCGGCTTGGGGATACCTATCACGGCCTTTTTTGAGACAGAGGGGCCGCCCACTCGACTTGTTCTGACCCGGCCGCATGAGCGAACCCGGACCAAGTGCCCTGGCATGACCATGGAGTATCTGGGCTCAGGCCTGCCCAACCAGGCACTGATGTCTTTCCTGATCACCCTGGAGCCCGGCGCGGGTGCCGACACCAAACCAGTCGTCCATCTGGGCGAAGAGTGGGTCTATTGCTTGGAGGGAGCTATTGTGTACGAAGTCGAAGGGGAGCAATTCCGGCTTGAGCCTGGCGACAGTCTTTTGTTCGAGGCTTCTCTTCCTCACCGTTGGCGCAATCCTGGTCCCCTTCCGGGCTTGATCATTTTAGTCTTGCAGACGGAAGGGGCTGACGATGTGGCTGTCGAACAGCACCTGCAATCCTGATTGACCGGAGTCGATCCTCTTCAATGAAAACAGAAAGGGGACCCGGATGGGTCCACTTTTTCTTGCCAGGAGTATCGTATGGAGCAGATCACCTCTCCTCTGTTCAAGATTCAACCCAGTGAGCCAATCTCCCACCGGTGAAGGGAAAGAAGAATTGTACAAGTAATCATTCAAGAACCATTGACACTATAGGCAAATTGTGGTATGATTGAGCTGTATCTGCCAGTGAGAGTGAAGGGAGCTGAGACATGGTGACCAAACTCACTAGACGAGACTTTTTAAGGATAGCGGGTGTGGGCACAGCAGCGGCTGCTCTGTGTGAGATCGGACCGAGAGCGCCGCTGCTGCGTGCTTTGGGCCCCGACGAACAGGTAGCTGCCCAGGCTCATCAAGAAGTCTGGCAGGCCACGATCTGCCAGCAGTGCCAGGCTGGCTGTGGCCTCCTGGTGCGGGTGGTGGACGGCCGGGCGGTCAAGATCGAGGGCAATCCTCTGCATCCCAGCAACAAGGGCAAAATCTGCCCCAAAGCCCAGGCTGGCTTGCAGGTGCTCTACGATCCCGACCGCATCAAAGGCCCCATGCGCCGCGTCGGGGAGCGGGGAGAGGGCCAGTGGGAGCCGATCAGTTGGGATGAGGCCATTGGCCAGGTGGTGGACAGGCTGGCCGAGTTGCGCGATGAGGGCCAGTCCCACACCGTTGTTTTCCTCACGGGCCGCGTCCTGGGTCAGATGGAGGGGCTCATCGCACGCTTCTGCCAAGCCTACGGGACCCCCAACCACATCACCCACAACAGCATCTCGGCCGCGGCCACCGAAGTGGCTCACTGGCTGACCCAGGGCCATCGGGATTTCTTGGGCTACGACTGGGAACACACCAACTACCTGCTGTCCTTCGGCGTGTCTATGCTGGAAGCCTGGCGGCCCACGGTGCGCAACGTGAAAGCCTACGGCCACATGCGTCGCGGCCGACCCCAACGCCGGCTGCGGATGGTTCAGGTGGACACCCGTTTCTCCATCACTGCGGCTAAAGCCGACGAGTGGGTGCCCATCCGCCCTGGCACCGATGGAGCCCTGGCCCTAGGCATAGCCTACGTCATCATCAACGAGGGGTTGTATGACAAAGACTTTGTGGCCCAGCACACTTTCGGATTCGAAGATTGGAGCGACGAGAAAAGCATCCAGCACATGGGCTTCAAGACCTTGGTATTGCGGGATTATGCCCCTTCTCAGGTGGAAGCCATCACCGGGGTGCCGGCTGAGACCATTACCCGCATCGCTCGCGAGTTTGCCACTAACCGGCCAGCGGTGGCCATCGGTGATCGGGGCATCAGCATGTGGAGCAATGGCCTCTTCAATCAAATAGCCGTCCACGCCCTCAACGCCCTGGTGGGGAGCATTGACACTCGTGGAGGCGTGCTGACCCAGCGAGTAGCCCCCTTCCTGCCCTGGCCCGAACTGGCTACCGACCCTGTGGCCGAGGAAGGGCGGTCCCAACCGCGCGTTGACCACGTCGGCACTCGCCGCTACCCTCTGGCCGAGGACGTCTACCAGCAATTGCCGGAAAGCATCATCGGTGACGACCCGTATCCCGTCAACGCCCTTTTCCTCTATTACACCAACCCCCTCTTCTCAAGCCCAGAGGTGGGGCGCTTCTACGAGGCTTTCGAGAAGGTGCCCTTTATCGTCAGCTTTTCCCCCTTCCTGGATGACAGTACCGCCTACGCCGATCTGATCCTTCCCGACCATACTTATCTGGAACGCTTGCAGGATGTGGCCCTACCCCCCAGCCTGGGCTACCCGGTGGTAGGGTTGGCTCAGCCGGCGGTTGCTCCCCTGTTCGACACCAGACACACAGGCGATGTGTTGCTAGAGATTGCCCATGTACTGAAGGAGCCGGTGGCCCGCTCCTTCCCCTGGCGCAGCTTTGCCGAAGTGGTGCAATACCGCATCAGCGGCCTATGGCTTTCAGAGCAAGGGGACATCACTGCTACCGAGTTCGACTTTTTCTGGGAAGAGTTCGCCCGACGGAGTGTATGGTCCGACCCACCTTACAACTTTGGGGAGTGGGGGCGGGTGCTGGCCACCCCCTCGGGGCGCTTCGAGTTCTACTCTCAGAGTCTACGAGACCAACTGGCAAAGGTTGCCGGCGATGACCTGGAGGGACTGCTGGAAGAGTTGAGAGTGCAGGCTCGGGGCGACGAGGTGTATCTGCCTCACTACGAACCGCCCCACGCCGTGGGTGACCCCCAGGAGTATCCCTTCTTCCTCAATACTTACAAGCTCATGGCCCATGCTGAAGGGCGAGGAGCCAACTTGCCCCAATTGCAAGAGATGCTGGGATTACACGTCAACCGCAAGTGGGACAGTTGGCTGGAGATCAATCCTGGCGTGGCCCGGGCGCTGGGCATCGCCGACGACGACTGGGTGTGGGTGGAATCGCCCCTCGGAGAAAAGATTCAAGTGCGCGCCGTCCTCTACCCTGGCGCTCGCCCCGACGTGGTCTGTATCCCCTTCGAGCTGGGCCATCGGGCCTACGGTCACTGGGCCAAAGGCCGGGGCGTCAACCCCAACTGGCTTATCGCCAACGAGACGGCCGGGTTGACGGGGACGTCAGCGCCCTTTGCGACGCGAGTCAAAGTGTACAAGGTGTGACAAAGGAGGCATTATGCCACATTGGGCTATGGTCATTGACCTGGACAAATGCGTCGGCTGCCAATCTTGCTCGGCGGCCTGTCAGGCAGAGAACAACGTGCTCTTCGTCGGCCCGGAGCAGGCGGAACTGGGGCGTGCCATCTTCTGGAACGAGGTCTTTTGCCACATCGAGGGAGAGTACCCCCACGTCAAGGCCACCATCGTTCCCCGGCCCTGCTTCCACTGTGAGAACCCGCCCTGCGTCAAGGTCTGCCCGGTGGGAGCCACCTACAAGCGGGAGGAAGACGGGCTGGTGCTGCAACGCTACGAGCGCTGCATCGGTTGTCGCTATTGTGCCGTGGCCTGTCCCTACGGTGCCCGCTACTTCACCTGGCACGCTCCGGAATGGCCGGAGGGGATGGATCGCTACCAGAACCCCGACGTGCTCTTGCGACCTGTGGGCATCGTGGAGAAGTGTACCTTCTGCATCCATCGCCTGGAGAAGGGCTTGCCTATTCCAGCCTGTAATCAGGCCTGTCCGGCGGACGCCCGCTACTTCGGCGACCTGGACGATCCCAACAGCGAGGTATCGCAATTGGCTCGCAGTCCACGAGCCCTCCGCTTGCTGGAAGATTTGGGCACAGAGCCGCGCGTGTTTTACCTGAAGGAGGGAGCGTAAATGGAGAGAGAGCACGAGGCGCTGTTGCGACCACTGGAGCAGACAGGCAGGGGGTTTTATCTGCTCATCGCCATCCTGCTGGCCGTTATCGGCTGGGGCATTTTTGCCTATTTTCAGCAGATCCGCCTGGGGTTGGGGGTCACCGGCCTGAGCCGACCCATCTTTTGGGGGGTGTACATCACCAACTTTGTCTTCTTCATCGGCCTTAGCCACGCCGGCACTCTCGTCTCGGCCATCTTGCGCATCGTGGGAGCCGAGTGGCGACGGCCCTTCACCCGCCTGGCCGAGGCGGTCACTGTCTTCAGCCTCCCTTTTGGGGCGGGGAGCATCCTCCTTGACATGGGCCGTATAGACCGTATCTGGCGGGTGCTGCTCCACGGCCGTTTCCAGTCGCCTATCCTGTGGGACGTGACGGCCGTGAGCACCTACCTGATCTCCAGCGTCGTTTTCTTCTACATCGCCATGATCCCCGACATCGCCACACTGCGTGACCTTTATCCCCACGCCCCTGCCTGGCGACGCCAGCTCTATCGGGTGCTGGCCCTGGGCTGGCAGGGGACCGAGGCCCAGTATCACCGACTGGAGCGCATCATGGGCTGGTTCGCTGTCTTCCTGACCTTGCTGGTGGTGACTGTCCACACCGTGGTCTCCTGGATCTTTGGCTTGACCATCGTCCCCGGCTGGCACTCGGCTATCATCGGGCCGTACTTCCTGGTGGGGGCCATCTTCTCCGGCGTGGCGGCGGTGTCTGTAGTCGCTGCCCTGCTGCGCTGGGTGCTGGGCCTGCAAAGGTACATCACCCCCCGGCACTTCAATTACCTGGGCCAGTTCCTGGTGGCGCTGGCCATCACCTGGTTCTATTTCACCTTCGCCGAGGTTCTGACTACCATCTATGGGGCCGAGCCTTCCCACATGGCCGTCTTCTGGGCCAAGTTCCGCGAAGAGTTCAGTTGGGCCTTCTTTGCCATGTTCTTCTTCTGCTTCCTCCTGCCGCTGCCCATCCTGGTCTGGAAGCGCACTCGCACCATCTTTGGCGTGGTGGTGGCTGGGCTCTCCATCAACCTGGGCATGTGGTTGGAGCGTTACACGGTGATCGTCCCTTCCCTGGCCCGCCCACGGCTGCCCTACGAGTGGGGGGTCTACACCCCCACCTGGATCGAATGGTCCGTCACCGCGGCCTGCTTCGCCGGGCTGATCCTGCTTTACGCCCTCTTTGCCAAGCTGTTCCCGGTGGTGGCGATTTGGGAGTTGAAAGAAGAGACACCCACGCCGTCTCACGCTGAGCAGCCGAAACCGGCGGAGGCCTAACCGATTGTTCACATGAAGATGGACGCCAGCACAGCTCAAACACGCAGCCGGACTTATGCCGCCCTGGCTCAGGATTTCGCCAGGCCCCAGGAAGGGCTGGAAGCGGAATACGCCCGCCTCTTCATCGGACCTGGCCGGCCGGTAGCTCACCCCTACGAGTCGGTTTACCGCGAGGGACGGGTGATGGGCGATTGCACCCTGGCCGTCCGCCAAAGCTACGCTGCCGAAGGGCTGGCTCCAGAAGGCCATACCTTGCCCGACCATGTGGCGGTAGAACTGGAATTCATGGCCTATCTGATCCGGCGGGAAGCGGAGGCCTGGGAGCGGGGCGACGGGGAAGGAGCCCTGGCCTGCCTGCGCCAGCAAGAGACCTTCCTGGGCGAGCACCTGGGGCGCTGGCTGCCCCGCTTCGGCCAGCGGGTACTGGCTGGCAAGGCCCATCCCTTTTACGCCAATCTGGTCCAGCGAACCCGGGAGCACGTAGCCCGGGACATAGCCCAGGTGCGAGCCTGGCTGAGCGCAGCAGAGCCGGCCGATGAACGGGGCCACTGGACCGTGGCCGTAGGGTCCGAGTGCACCCTGTGCGGGCTTTGCGCCCGGCTCTGCCCCCATGAGGCTCTGCGGCTGACTCAGGACGAGGGCGAGATGTGCCTGCTCTTTGACCCGGCCCCTTGCGGTGGCTGTGCTGCCTGCCAGCAATGGTGCCCGGAAGGAGCGGTGACCGTCGAGGCTTCGCCCCCCATTGAGGGCCAGCGCGTCCTGATGCGCTCGCCCCTGGTCACCTGCCCAGGCTGCGGTCGGCCCTATCTGTCTGCTGCACTGCTGAACAAGGTGCGGGAACAGGCAGCCAGGGACGACGAGGGACTCCAGCGGCGGCTGGCCCTGTGCCCGGCCTGCAAGGTCTCATCACCGATCAGTTTGCGCAAACATCCAGGGGGAGATCAACAAGCATCCTGAGTAGGCCGAAACAAAGTAAAGGCCGTATCGAAGGGTGCGGCAAACGTAAGGAGGATGGATGAAAAAGGTAATAGCGTTTGCGGGCTTTACGGTAGCGGTACTCCTCTTGCTGGCCTACGGGACGGCTCAGGCTCAGGGCCCCAGCTACATCGGCTCTGACAAGTGCGCCCTGTGCCATGGAGCCAAGTACGAGTTGTTCCAGCAGACCTGGCACGCCCGGATGTTGCGCCCGGCCAGCGAGGAGACCGTCGTCGGTGACTTTGTTTCTGCCGACCCCGACCTCACTTTTACCCTGGACCAGGTGGTCTATGTGGTTGGCGGCCAGTTCAGCCAGCGCTACCTGACCGAGATTGAGGGTGAGTTGTACGTGTTGCCCGCCCAATGGAACGTGACCACCAGCGAGTGGGTGCCCTACCACCCTGACGACTGGCAGAAACGGCCCTACGCTCGCTATTGCGTTGGCTGCCATACCACCGGCTTCAACGCAGAGACCGAGACCTGGGTCGAAGCAGGGGTGCAGTGCGAGGCCTGTCACGGCCCCGGTAGCGAACACGTGGCCCTGACCGGCGAGCGCACTGCCATCATCAACCCGGCCTTGCCGGACTTTCAGGCCCAGACCGAGATCTGCGGCCAGTGCCACAGTCGGGGCACCGACCCAGCGGGTGTCTATGAATTCCCCGTCGGCTTCCAGCCCGGTGGTCCCCTAAAGCTGGACGATGCCTTCATCGCAGCCACCGATGAGGAACACTTCTGGCCCGATGGTTCCTCCAGGACTCATCACCAGGAATATCTGGACTGGCAAAAGAGCCCCCATGCCGCCGGAGTGAGTTGCACTTTCTGCCACGTCTCCCACAGCCATGGGGAGACAGCTCACCAGACCCGTTGGGTGGGTAACCACCGCTGCCTGATCTGCCACGAGGAGAAAAAAGACCTGCAAGCCCACATCCCTTATATGCAGCCCCAGAGCGCTTTCTGCACCGATTGCCACATGCCGACCCTGGCCAAAGCCACCACAGCCGAATACAATTTTGACATCCACAGCCACACCTTCTGGCCCCCCGACCCGGCGGCCACCATCCGCTACGGCGGGCAAGAGGCCATGCCCAACGCCTGCAATCTCTGTCACAGCGACCAGACGCCTCAATGGGCCGCCCAAATCTTGGGCCTGGAGGTGGCAGCCGTGACCCCAGTTCCTACCCCCACGCCAGCACCGCCCCCCACTCCGGTGCCCACGGCCGTCTCCGCCATTCCTACCGTAGCTCCGACCCCACCGCCAGGCCTGGGCGGTATCCCGTGGGGCTGGCTCGGTGGTGCTGTGGTGACCATAGCGGCCGTCATGGCTGTCATTCTGGTTCAGGGCAGTCGCCAGGAGGTGGAACCATGAGGGAAAAAGGTGCGAGAACGTGCAGCAAATCACAGCTTCGTAGTGACGACTTCAGTCGTCCTGGCACATACGCGATTAAAGTCGCTACTACAAACACAATCCGTGATCTGCTGATTGTCCTTTTGTTGACGGTAGCCATAGCTGGTTGCCTGCCCACTCTGGGCGAGACGGTGATGCCTGAACCGCCCACCGCTCCCCCACCGCCCACTGCCTTGCCCGTGATGGCCGTGGTGCCACCTCCCATCCCCCACACCGTGGAAGAGGCACGCCAGGATTGCTTGTTGTGTCACGCAATGGGGGCCGTCGAGGCTTCGCCCATCCCCGATGATGCCAATCACGAGGATGCAGCGGAGTTATGCCACACCTGTCATGCCTTGCTTCCTCAGCCTGTTCCTCCGGCCATTGCCCCACCCGACATTCCCCATGACCTGCTGGGCCGTGAGGACTGCCTGATGTGCCACAAGATGGGTATCGCCTTTGCGTCGCGCATTCCCGAGAATCACATTGGCCTTCCTGCTGACCTTTGCCAGACCTGTCACCAGGCTGCTGCGCTGGCTGCGCCGCCTCCAGAAGAAACGCGGGAGGCGGGGGTAATGCCCTCCCAGGTACCTCATCCCATTGAGGGACGCGAAGATTGCCGACTTTGCCACGAGGCTGGAGTCGGCGGGGCATCCCAATTCCCCGCTGACCACGTTGACCGTTCCAATGAAGTCTGTCTGGTTTGTCATGCTGCCACTTCTCAACCCCCAACAGCGCCTGCCCTGAGCCCAACAGAGGGACCTGCTCCCACCGAGGCCGCGCCGGTCGCTGGAGATGCGACCAGGGGAGCTACCTTGTACGCCAACCACTGTGCCGTGTGTCACGGTGACCAGGGCCAAGGCGCGGGGCTAGCCAAGGAACCTCTGAACTCAGCCGAGTTCCTGGACAGCCACAACGACGACGGCCTGCGCCAAGCTATCATCGAGGGTGTCCCCAACGAGATGCCCCCCTATCAACACAGGTTGAGCACCGACGACGTGACAGATATCATTACCCTCATCAGGAGTTGGCAACAGTAAAGGGACTCAACTGATCGCTCTCAGCAGAGCTAATGAGCCCTCAGGCCGCAGGCAAGTCCATAGTCCATCAACCTGGTGATCGCAGGGTGGTCACCACACACGGGACAGCCGGGGTTCCGCTCGATCCTGACGTCCATGAAATCCATTGCCAGGGCGTCAAAGACCAGGAACCGCCCCAGTAACGAGGTGCCCAGACCCAGGAGAAGCTTGATGGCCTCCACGGCCTGAATGGTCCCAATGACCCCAGGCACAGCCCCAAAGACCCCAGCCTCCTGACAACTGGGCACCGATCCCGGCGGCGGTGGCGTGGGGAGCAGGCAGCGGTAGCAAGGTCCCTGGCCGGGGACAAAGACCGTTGTCTGCCCGTGGAACTGGAAGACGGCCCCCCAAACCAGGGGCTTGCCCAGCAGCACACAGGCGTCGTTGGCCAGGTACTTGGCCGGAAAGTTGTCGCTGCCGTCAACGATGACGTCATAGTTGGCCAAGACCTCCATGGCGTTCTCGGAGGTGAGCTGGACCGGGTGCTGGACCACCTCCACATCGGGGTTGAGGGCCCGCACCGCCTCTGCCGCCGATTGCGTCTTGGAGCGTCCCACGTCCGCAGTGGTATGCAGGATCTGGCGGTGCAGGTTGGAGATGTCTACTACGTCAAAGTCAACAAAGCCCAGGGTGCCCACCCCGGCCGCAGCCAGGTACAGGCCGGCCGGCGAGCCCAGCCCGCCCACCCCGATGAGGAGGACGCGAGACTCCAGGAGTTTCTTCTGCCCCTTGCCACCCACGTCGGGCAGGATGATCTGACGGCTGTAGCGCCGTATCTGTTCTTCTGTGAAACCGAACATTCAGGTCTCCTCAGAAAGAGTGATTTCCACCTTCTCCTCTCCAATCATCCCCTCGACAATGCGGAATGCGCGGATGATGGGCCGGGCTCTGTCGGCCAGCGAGATGATGAGGTACAAAGAGTCGGGATAGAAAGCCCGTTCGAGATCGGCGGCCGAGGGGTAGGCGGGCGCATGGCTGTGGGAGTGATAGATGGCCAAAAGCTCCCAGCCCTCTTTTTCAATCTCCATAAAAGCGCGGTACTGCTCCTCTGGATCCAGGCGATAGGTCACCGGGCTGTGATCGGCGTTGGTCATCGGGTAGACCTTCTCCACCCGCCCATCCCTTCGACTTCCCCTTCGACTTCGCTCAGGGCAGGGCTCAGGACAGGCCTTGCCAGCCAGCAGACCGCAGGCCTCGTTGGGGTACTCAGCCAAGGCGTGTTGAACCATCTCCTCAGCCTGCTCTGCGGTCAGGTAAAAAGCCATCCCTCTCTCCTATCAGCCTTCTGAATGACGATTTCCCAATCCGTATCGTTGACCTGGCCCACGTTGAGGACCTCGTGCCCCCTGTAAATCACGCTGCGCGGCACGTTTTCCACTGCTGGCGGGTAGTCTACGACGACCTGCAACACCTGCCCCGGCTCCATCGTCTCCAGGGCCAGCAAAATCTTGACAAAAGTATAGGGGCACACTTGGCCTTTGAGATCAACCTCTTGGTCCACCTTCACTTCCATCGTCTCGATCATAGCTTGTTGCTCCTTCCATTTTGACCCTTGCGAAGGTTACAAAAGGCATCTGCAATAGGGCACTTTCTGGTTGTCGAAGACGTGTTTGTCCATAAATCTATCACCTAACCTTCGCAAGAGTTTCCCAGTCCCTCGCTTTGGGTTGCTGCCAGAGAATGTAGCCGCCACTGTTACAAGACTACTCCGCCCCCGCATCCTTGAACAAAAAGGTCCACAGATAATCCACGATGCTCCAGGTCTCCTCTTCAGTGAAGATGGTCCCCCAGTAGGGCATCCCTGTGCCCATCCCGCCGCGCCGGATCTTGGCATAGTAGATCCGGCTGCTGCCTCCGGCCATGGTCCTGGCGTCGGTGAAATCCGTCGGCTGTTTCTCCGGATGACCGCCTGGCTCCTCGCTCCCATGGCCCGTCTCACCGTGTGTGGTTCCAACGGTGGTGGAATCGGCCGGCTGTCCCTCCATGTAACGCCCGCCCGGCCCATCTCCACCGCCCGTCTCACCGTGACAGGCGGCGCAGTTCTTGGCATAGAGAGCCTCGCCTGTCGCCAGCCGCTCTGGCGTCGCGGCGTTGAGCCAGAGATAGGCCACCAGATCCCAGACCTCTTCGTCGGAGAGGGCCTGTCCTGAGCCCCGTCGAAGGGAAGCGGCCGAGTCTGCCTGGCGGATGGCCTGAAAGACGGCGCTGGGGCTCTGGCTGCGCAGGACTTTGGCGAGCTCAGTCGAGCCGTCGCCCAGGACGGGCAATTCTACCTGAGAGGCGAGGGCCTGCCCCCGGACTGCCGAGGGCGGGTTGCTCGGATAGAACTCGGCCTCGTGGGGGCTGTCCATGTCGAGTCCATCAAAGTCAGGCCCTTCGGCAGAGTCTATCCTGAGCAAAGTCGAAGGACTCAGGGCAAGCCCTTCCTCAGCCACGAGCGGATCGCCTGGAGCCGCCGGGTCAACCACCTCCAGCGTGCCCCGCATCCGGTAGTGGTAAGGGTCACACCAGACGTTACAGTAGTAGGTGAACCGTCCCACCTTATCAGCCACGAACTCGACCGTGGTCACCTCGCCGGGGATGATGGACCCCACGTCAATTCCCAGCCTGCCGATGGCAAAGCCGTGCACTACGTCGTGGCCCGTGATCCGCAGCCGGACGGTGTCGCCCTTGTTCACGGTGATGTATTCGGGATCCCACCCCCCGGCCTCCGGGGCTCGGGCCACCAGGTCAATGACTTTGACTTCACCATGAGTGCTCGGCAGATAGACGTACTGGTAGGCGAAAACACCCGCCGGAAAGCCAACGAGGATGATCAGCAAGGCGCAAAGGGCCAAGAGTTCTTGTTTGTACATTCTTCACCCCAGATAAAGTCGCAGGAAAGCAACGGTGACAACGGCCAGGAAAGCGGCGATCGGGATCAGGCCCCGGATGGTTCGACCGGGCTCACCACAGGCGGCCCGGCCTTCATCGGCGCTGTACTGCCGCCCGATGCGGTAGGCGACGTAGATGGAAAAGACAAGGCCAGCAATCAGGGTCACCACTTGCAAGTAGGGCACCACCTGCGGGAGGTAAGGCGTCCATGGATAGGCCCTAGTGCCAAAGAGATCCCAACCCCAGCCGAAGGGATCGGAAATGACGGAGAGGGCATAGGAACCGTTGACAAACAGAAAAGCGAAACTGAAAGCGATCCACATGCTCAGTCCCATGGGCACCAGAGCGTAGGAGTAGTCAATGAATACTTGCTTCAGAGACACTCCTTGCATGCTGCTCAGTCCCCTGGACAGCGCCGCCGCAAGCAAGAACAGGCCGGGCACTGCCACCAAGTTGATGGCCAGGAAAGCGCCAGCGTACAGGGCGCGGCCCGAGACGGTAGCGACACCAGCCCAGTCCTTGAGCCAACCCCACGGCCCCAAAAAGACCGCCGAGTAGAGCAGAGCACAGGTCAGCATGATGAGCGCGTTGTAGGCCTCGCCCGCCCCCCGGCCTGCCTCAACGAACAGATCCGAGCCAAAGGGCCTGAGGTTGACGGCGACGTTGTCTTTGGGACAGGTCTTCAGACATTCGGTGCACAACCCACAGTAAGCGTTCCGCCGCAACCTCCAGGGCTTGACCAGCCAGGGACAACCATGCCCCTCCGCGCTGCCCAGGTAACACTCTTTCTCCCGGTGATGGCGGCAGACCTCAGGGTCCTTGACCCGCAGTTCCAACGGCGAGACCAGGGAATACAGCCCGACGAACCCACCGACCGGGCAGAAGTAGCGGCAGAAAACCCGCCGTTCAAACACCAGGCTGAGAACCACGGCCATCACGATAAAGGTCAGCAGCACGATGCCCGTGATCGAAGGCACGGTCAGAATGATAGGGCTGAAGATAGTCACGGCCAGCAGGCCGACATTCTGCAGCCAGACCCCATCCAGCTTGCGCGGCCACTTCTTTGCCAGCGACAGGGGCTCGCTTCCCCGCTTCACGAGGATCCCCCGCCGCTGCAACCATTCGCCAGGGGCGGGGATGGGGCACATCGTGCACCACAGTCGCCCAGTGAGAGGCACCAGCACGATTTTCAGCAGGGCCCACCACACGATCCACACAAAGATGATGGCAAAGTTCTTGCTGCCCACCGGTGTGCCAAAGAGACCGGTCAGCACAGCCAGCACAAAGCCGAACAGGGTACTCAACATCAAAACCGATTGAAACCCTCTCCACAACAGCAGCTGCTTCAGCAGCGGGATCCTGGTCAGTTCGATGCGCCGCCCTGGATTTGGGGAGACGCGGGTCACGGACCCGCTTCGAGCAAAATGCCATAGATAGGCAACAGAGCCAACAGTGACCAACAGCGCCAAGGCGACCCCTCGCCAGTAGGGGATATTGGGCCTCACGATCAACTCCCCGATCATGAAGGGATGCAACGGCCCGCAGGCCAGAGAGCAGCGGTACTTGAACTTGCCCACCCGGTCGGCGACAAACTCGAGACGGGCTTTGTGGCCGGGTTCGCTTACCGCTTCGACCTCATAGTCGTCAATGTAAACGCCGTGGGTGACGTCCACCGATTCCAGTTCCAGAATCACCCGGTCGCCCTGATTGACCTGGATGATGGCCGGTTCGAAGGCAAAGCTGCGCGCCTCCAGAGTCAGATGGTGCTCGGCCGGCTGCCCTGCGTGGAGCGGGAGCGGGGCAAAGAGCGCCACGACAACGAGGCCGACAAACAGTACTGTGAAGATCAATTTTCTCAACGTGGCTCCCTTTATCGCCCCACCGGCTCGGTATCGGTCGGCTGGCCAAACTGGCTATACTCGCGATCCACGTAGGCCCGGATCTCGGCCAGCGATTTGCCCTGGCCCATCAATCTCATTGCGTCACGCGCAATGTCCACACAGATGCTTCAGCCAAAGGCGTGGTCATCGAAAACGATAGACTCACCGGGCTTGAATTCCTGGATGAAACAATCCAGGTTGCTTTCGTGCCCCACGCTTCCGCAGCCACAGTAGCAAGGGAGATTGGACAGGACCTCCGGGTTGGCAATGGCGAACCGATATGCCTCTTGCACCACCGGCGGGGCGCTCCTCACCTGCTGGGAAAGTTGGGAAACAGGGGCCAGTTGGATCTCAGGCCTCGTCGCCCCAGCATCTCCTCGTCGGGCAAAGAACAAGCCTCCCCCAGCGCCGATGAGGAGAACTGCCAGGATCGGTATGACGACGTAAAGCCATCTTCCCAACCCCTTTTGACGGGAACGTGCTTCTTTTCTACCTTTTCTTTGCTTTTTTGTCATCTCTACTCCTCTACAAGATTTGTTCCAGATATTCTTTGATGAGTGCTTCATTCATTGGCCCAGTGTACTGAGCCTGAACCACCCCTTCACGATCTATGAAAAAGCTGGTGGGGACGCCCCGTATGCGGTATCCTTGGGCCACAGCGCCACTTTCATCCAACAGAATGGGAAACGTCAGGCCCTGTTCCTGAGCAAAAGCCTGCACAATTCCTCGCTCTTCGCCGATATCCACCGACAAGATGACGAACCCCTGGTCGTAGTACTGCTCGTAAGCCTTTTGCAGAGCGGACCGCTCGCTACGACAGTACGGTCACCAGGTAGCCCAAAAGTTCACCAGCACCCCCTGGCCCCTGAGGTCGCTCAGGCGCAGTTCATCGCCCGCCAGGTCTGGCAGGGCAAAATCCGGCGCCAGACGACCAGGAATAGAGGCTGGAGCCAGAGCCGGCGTAGGGGGGCCTGGGTTCGTTGTTGTGGGCCTCACCCCCGGCTCCCCTGCCTGGCCCAGGCACCCTCCTACCAATGCCAACCCGGCCAGCAAGAGAAGCCCCAATACTGCTTTTCTCAACATTGTAATTCTCCTTGCTAGACTTGCGTTTTTTCCCTCAATAGCTCCTTACCCCCAAGATCGAATCCGAAGGAAAGCTTCAAGGCGTCCGTGGGACATACAGTGATGCAGGTTTGGCAAACGGTGCATTCCGTTGATAGGACGCGCTCCCCATTCTTCATGTAATCGAGGATCCGGATGTCCATCGGGCACATCTTGACACACGCGCCACACTCGTTGCACTTTTCCATCTCCCCCTCGATCTTGAGGAGTGAAAAGCGAGAGGTAGCCTTGAGAAACACCGTGATGGGACAGACGTATTTGCAGAAGGCGCGGTTGTCTTTGAGGATGAAGGCCATGGATATACCGACCAGGTAATAGAGCGCGTTGCCGACTATCATCCAGTACAACCCGGTCACACTGCCGAAGTAGATATGCTCCTGATAATCAAATCCAAACCACAGGACCAGCACGAGACCGAGGCTGAGGGCAAAATGCCCATAACGCAACCACCCCCATTTCCCAGGGATTCGGCCCTTGGATCTGGTATGTGGCAGCAGGTCAAGGAACATCAGCGTCCAGCAGGCCCAACCGCACCACAGCCTGCCAAACAGGAGGGGGCCAAAGATTTTGGCGATCAGATAGTGGGTCAGGGCTCCTCCGCCGAGCCCGGCCAGTATGGAGAAAAAAACCACTCAATCTGCATGTTCTCTGATTGCAGCAAGCCCATAAAGACGAACAGTAATCCGCCCACGAGGAACAGGGTCAGTTTGCGCCCCGCTTGTTTTTTCTTCTTGGGAAGCGTGGCATAAAGCCCCAGACCTACCCCTAACGATGTGCCAATATATCCGAATAAGATGAGAGGCTGGATGTAGCCAGAGGACTGCCACAAAACGATGGCCAGGATCCAAAAAGCGAGCATCACGATCCCGGGTACGATCAGTTTTCTAAAGCTGAATTGGTTTCTGCTGTTCATTCTCTCTGCCTTTCTAATGGAACTCCCAATTTTAGGAGTGGAATGTGGTTCAGTGAGGGCAAGGCTTTAGAGTTACTGCTCCGAGCACGCCGAGAGAAATGCTTCGATAGCCGCTAAGGATTGCACATTTTCGGGGCTCGATAAGGGTTTCAGAATAAATGCATGCTTGGCATCAACGAGCAATAGCTCCACATCCACGCCAGCGTCATCTAACTCAGCTGCGAATTTTTCAGACATCCAGCTTGGAACTGACGTATCTAAAGTCCCATGGATGAGCAAGAAAGGGGGTTCACTGCCATCCACCCATGACATTGGAGACATCTCAGCCAGAGTTTCAGGGGGGATTTCGCTAAACTGAGCTCCCCAATACGGATGGAGGTACCCAATCACTTCTCCCCTTGGATATCCATCGATGCTCATGAAATCGTAAAAGCCATAGAAGATCACCGCACCTTGAATCCAATCCGATGCTGGTAGTGAATAGGGGCAGTTTTCCAGATAAGCGCTCGGGGTATCAATAGTCCCAAGCATCGCCGCGAGATAGCCCCCCGCTGAATCCCCCATAACGAAGATACGCTCATTGTCAAAACCGTGGGTCGCATGATTGGCATGAATCCATGCCAAGGCACAAAACACATCTTCGACCTGTGCCGGGTAACTGTAACCCGGTGTTAGCCGGTAGTCAGTCGGAACTACCGCATACCCTAATTCGTTAAGATGACCAGCAAGCCGACTATAGAGAGTTTTGCTGAGTAGTCTGAAGCCTCCGCCGTGAATCGCCAATATAGTTGGGAACGGCCCGTCCCCATTTGCAGGTAGATAGACATCGAGCCTTTGAAGCGAACTCCCATCGGGGACATACGGCACGTTGAGCCAATCCGGTTTTACCGCTGTTGGGAACGGTTCCGACTGCGGAATGCTGGTCGCTGTCGGTCCTGGTACGGTTGTTTCGCTCACCGGTGTCGGTGCTGATGCTGGCGCTGCACAGCCGACAATTAGAAGCAGCCAAGCACACTGGACAATCAACAGGGATTTCTTCATTAGCGCCCTTGTAATCTCTTCTGGTCTCATCAGACACTCCCTTCTTTGAAAGTATTCGTGCGCCGAAAATCCTAGCAGGCTCCTGCAGGCGCCGAGTGGAGGAACACAAATTTCGCCAAACGTTTCGCGCATAGCCAAAGCTGCCGAAGACGACTTGAGCGCAGGCCCAAAGGGCTGAAGCCGGCTATGCATTGTTATCAGAAGTCCCTGCTCCTTTGCCACTTGAACAACGCCCAGCCGCCGAATTTGGGCATCAGCCGTGAACTGTTTGCTAACCGACCCGAAGGGCAAGCAAGCGAATTGGGAAGTGTGGCATAAAGCCCCAGCCCTACTCCCAGGGACGTGCCGATATACCCGAACAGGATGAGAGGCTGGATATATCCTGAGGACTGCCATCCAACGATGGCCAGAATCCAAAACGCGAGCATGACTATTCCTGGTACGATCAGTTTTTTGAAGCCGAATTGGTTTCTGCTGTTCATTTTCTCCCTCCTTGGAGATCGAAGTGGAAACGATGCGCCCGTCCTTTATCTCGCTGATTCCCCGGATGAGCCCGCCGGCGGCTTTGTGTACCTTGTGCACCACGTTCACCCCGCCAGCGATTTTCACCTCGCGCCCACTCACACGCTTATTGAACACCTCCTCGTATAATACGCTGGACTCTGAATTTTCGCGCTGGGGAGACCCAGCAACCCATTGTTGACCGTTTTCAAGGCACAACCGACTGACGGGTGTCAGAGCGGCCCCTGACACCCGGTATCAGTTCTCGTGTAAGAACGAGCCCCTTCGCTTTACTCAAGGTGACAATTGTGATCTGCTGCACTCACTTTTCCCGTCGCTCGACGACGGACGGGGCCATGGTGGAATCGGAGCGCCCTCCGCAATCCACGCCCCGCTGAGCCTCGAAGGCACAAGCTTCACAACAATAGACTTTGTCACCACGTCGCACTGGATTGAGTCCTAACTCTTCGCCACAGTTGTCGCACTTTTGCTTTGTGTTCATCCTTCAACCTCCTTCTATCTATAAATCACACTACCCCGTTGAAAAGGGGCTTGTTATTTCAGCGAAAAGCGGTCTTTCCTACCCTGTCTTGACGACAGTAAGCTCCCTGAGATAAACAATATGGCGACGGCCGTCTTCACGATTGGGCAAATCTTGATCGGTATGATGGACGTCCTCGCACCAGTCAATCCCGTCCAGACTGCCATTACCAGCAGCATCAAGGCCGATGCTCGATATACAATAACGGAGACGGGATTGACCGAACCCGCCCGGAGGGTTACATAGAGTACCAATATGCCGATAAAGCATAGGGTTAGACCTTCTGCAACCCATTCCATTGTTATGATGAGCTGGTTCTCGTCTGTGATTGACCCAAAGCCCGCGACGACGGATTGGGTTGGAACAATGTGAGATACCCCCCACAGGATAATCACAATTGAGCCGACATACAGCAGTATTTTGCTTTTCATTAGTGTTTCCTCCTTGATGGATTCATTCGGATTTCTCTGCCTGTGGTGAGCCCCGTCGAACCGCCTGTGGTGAGCCCCGTCGAACCGCCTGTG
>Ga0180437_10004756_pt1 | contig 19054 bp, 21 predicted proteins | sample SS_ome_4_FD_132410 | JGI IMG/M metagenome (GOLD analysis project Ga0180437, IMG submission 132410) | Hypersaline lake sediment archaeal communities from the Salton Sea, California, USA - SS_3_D_1 metaG | ecosystem: Environmental > Aquatic > Non-marine Saline and Alkaline > Hypersaline >... | reverse complement strand
TGGGTGATGAGCTGCCAGATCACGAGTTCGTCCAACTGGTTTGACAGGACGATGGCTGTGTTCGGGAAACCGGCCTCGTCCAACATCCTGGCCGCCTGAACGCTGAGGTGCGCCAGGTCCCCGGAGTCCAGCCGGATGCCCACCGGCTGGTGCCCCGCGCGCTGCAATTCCTCGAAAACCCTGATGGCGTTGGGGATGCCACTCTCCAGGGTGTCGATGGTGTCGACCAGCAACAGGCAATCGTCGGGGTAGACGTCGGCATACGCACGGAAGGCCTCAAGTTCGCCCTGGCCGAGGGCCATGAAGACCTGGACCATGCTGTGGGCGTGGGTGCCTTTGGGTGGGTATCCCAACACGTGGGAAACGCCAACGTTGGAGGTGAAATCGGCGCCACCGATGAGCGCCGCCCGGGCACCGGCGTTGGCCCCTCTCTCCTGTGCGCGGCGCAATCCAAACTCGAGCAGCACGCGTCCGCGGCCGCTTTCGTGGATGCGGGCGGCCTTGGTGGCGATGAGGGTCGGGTAGTTCAGGTGGTTGAGGAGGGAGGTTTCCATGATCTGGGCCATGGCCAGCGGTCCCTGGACGACCGTGAGCGGCACGTTGGGATGCACGACACGACCCTCTGGAACGGCGCGCATGGTGATGCCGTCGAAGGTGCCGTTGCCTCGCAGCCATGCCAGGAAGTCATCGTCGAATATGCGTTCGCCCGTGCGCCCCGTCTGGCCGCGCAGGTAGTCGACATCCTGGTCCCGAAAGTGGGCTTCCTGGATCCAATCCAGCAGCCATTCGAGGCCGGCGTTGATGCAGTACCCGGCCTTGTGAGAGCCATAGTCGGGATAGCTGCGGAAGAAGTGGTCGAACTGGGCATACGTCTCGTGCAGGCCCATGCGGTAGTAGAGCTGGGCCATGGTGAGCTGGTACTGGTCGGTGAGCAAGATGCCCTCGGCGGTCGGTCGATCGGATCGTTTCATGTTACCCTTTTCCTCCGGGTATCTCGAGAAACTCAGCCGGGATGCGCTTGGCCAGGTAGACCGAATCGTCGGCCTGGTGGAACGTGACGCCAGCGGCAAATGCCGCGGCAGCGCGCACGGTGAGGACGATGGGCCGAGCATCGTGGCGCGCCCCCACTCGCACGGCGGTCTGGGGGTCGGGCGAGAGATGGACGTATTGGCGGTTCATGGGCCTGAGGCCCTGGCGGCGGATGCTGTCCAGCGAATCGGGCGAGGTGCCGTGGTAGAGGATGGGGGGTGGGGTGCAGGGTTCGTAGCGGATGGGCTGGGCCAGTGAATGGCCGTAGCGGGCGCGGATGCGTCCCTCTGCCACTTCGAAGCGGCGCTTGTTGTCCCCTGCGCCGCTCTCCACGATGGTCATGACGTCGGCGCGGGTGGCCCAACGGAAGTTGGGCAGCCCGCGCAGGATCTCCATCACTTCCGCCAGCGACGCCCAGCCCTCGTCGTCCAGTTCGAGGGCGAAGCGCTCCGGCTGATGGCGGAGAATCAGCGAGAGAAACTTGCTCAGCTTCACCAGGTGCCGTGAATCGCTCATCTCCAAACCTACCCATATACCAATCTACTAATCTACCGACCCACCATCAAATGGCACTCGTGCCCTTCTTGTCGTTCCTGTAGTGGCAGCCCCGGCTGACCCGGTTGTGCTGGGCGGCTTCGGCGACGATGAGGGCCGCCTGGACGCTGTGCCGCAGCCCGATCAAGGCGTCGTTCAGGCGGGTGCTGCGATAGAAGCTCTCGATGTCCTGCTTCAGGTGGTTCAGGTCGCGCAGCGCCCGCGCCAGCCGCTTGGCCGAGCGGACGAGGCCGACGTAGTGCCACATCGTGTGCTGGATCGTGCGCATATCGCGCCAAATCAGGGCGGGGTCGGCGTCCTCTTCGAGGCCTTCCTCCTCCCAACGGGGCACGGCCTCGACGCCGGTGACGGGCAGCGGGCCGTGGGCGACGATGTCCCGCGCGGCCCGGTCACCCCAGACGAGGCCCTCGAGGAGGGACGTGCTGGCCAGGCGGTTCGCACCGTGGACGCCGGTGCAGGCGGCCTCGCCGACGGCGTACAGGTTGTTGATGGTCGTCCGCCCCCAGGCGTCGGTCCAGACGCCGCCGCAGAAATAGTGGGCGGCGGGGACGACGGGGATGGGCTGGCGGGTGATATCCACGCCCAGGCTGAGGCAGCGGGCGTAGATCGTGGGGAAGCGCTGCCGAATGCGGTCTGCGGGCAGGGTGGAGCCGATGTCCAGGAGGACGTGGTCGTAGCCGTGGTCGATCATCTCGCGATGGATGGCGCGGGCGACGACGTCGCGAGGAGCCAGGTCCCCCCACTTGGGGGCGTATTCGGCCATGAACCGGCGGCCGTCGGGGGTGAGCAGGCGTCCCCCCTCGCCCCGAACCGCCTCGGAGATGAGAAATCCCTCCCCATCGGCGATGGCGAGCGCGGTGGGGTGGAACTGGACGTACTCGGCGTTGATCACCCGCGCCCCGGCGCGGTAGGCCATGGCCAGCCCGTCCCCCCGCGCACCTTGGGGGTTGGTGGTGTGGCGGTAGATGCGGCCCAGCCCGCCGGCCGCGAGAACGGTCGCGCCGGCGAGGTAGCGGTGGACGGTGCGACGGTCCTGTTCGAACACGTAGGCGCCGTGGCAGGTGATCGGCTCGTAGACGGTGAGGGGATCGCGGGCGTGGTGAGAGAAGGTGATGAGGTCGACGGCGGTGGCGGCCGTGACGAAGTGGACGTTGGGTCGCTGCCGCAGGGTGGCGATGAGGGCCTGGATGATGGCCTTGCCGGTGGCGTCGCCGACGTGGAGAATGCGCGGCCGCGAGTGGGCCGCCTCGCGCCCGAAGGCCAGGTCTCCGTCGGGTGCGCGATCGAAGGAGCAGTCGGCGGTGCCCAGGAGCACCTGGTCGACCAACTGGGGTCCTTCCTCGGCCAGGATGTGGGCGGCGGAGGGCAGGCTCAAACCGGCTCCGGCGGCGAGGATATCCTTGACGATCAGGGCGGGGCTGTCGTCCTCGCCCAGCGTGACGATGCCCCCCTGGGCGTAGCGGGTGTTACTCTCCTCGGGTTCGCGGGCGCGGGTGATGATGGTGACCTGTCGCTGGCCGTCCTGAGCCAGCCGGAGGGCGGCCGAAGCACCGGCGATGCCGCTGCCGATAACGAGGACGTCTGTCTGTATGGGGTTCATTGGCCGATCTCCAGCATGCGCTCTAACGCTATCCGGGCGGAGCGCGCTACGGCGGGCGGCACGGTGATCGGGTTGATGACCTCGCCGTTTGCGAGTCCCTCGACCACGCGGGCGAGCTTCTCCAGGGTGATCACGTTCATGGTCTCACAGTAGCTGGGCTCCGGGGAGAGGGAGTCGACGATCTGCTCGGGGTGGTCGTTCTTCAAGCGGTTGACGAGATTGAACTCGGTGCCGATGGCCCAGCGGGTGCCGGGGGGGGATTCCTCCACGCGGCGGATGATGTAGGCGGTCGAGCCGGCCTCGTCGGCGAGGTCGACGACCTCCATCGTGCATTCGGGGTGGACGATGACGCGGACGCCGGGCGCGCGCTCACGCCAGGCGGCCACGTGCTGGGGGAGAAACCGTTGGTGGACGTTGCAGTAGCCGTGCCACAGAAAGACACGGGCCTTGCGCACCGTTTCCTCGTCGTGGCCGCCAAGCGGGCGGTTGGGATCCCACAAGAGCATCTGGTCCAACGGAATGCCGCCGCGCCTGGCCGTGTTGCGGCCCAGGTGCTGGTCCGGGCAGAAGAGGACCCGCGGGCGCTGGGCCAGGGCCCACTCCAGGACTGCCGGCGCGTTGGAGGAGGTGCAGACGGCCCCGCCGTGGTCGCCGCAGAAGGCTTTCACGCCGACGGTCGAGTTCACGTAGGTCACGGGCATCACCTCGCGCTCGGCGTCCATCACCTGGCCCAGCTCGTCCCAGGCTCGCGCCACGTCCGTCGCGGTGGCCATATCGGCCAGCCAGCATCCGGCCTCCAGATCGGGCAGGAGGACGGTCTGATCGGGCTGGGCGAGCATGGCGGCCGTCTCCGCCATGAAGTGGACGCCGCAGAAGACGATGTACTGGGCGTCGTGGGACTTGGCAGCGTCGCGGGACAGCTTGAGCGAGTCGCCGCGCAGGTCGGCGAACTGAATGACCTGGTCCCGCTGGTAGTGGTGGCCCAGGATGACGAGGGATGGGCCGAGCGCAGCCTTTGCCTTTCGAATGCCTGTTTCCAATTCAATTGTGGTATTCATTTGTGCTCCAGGACTGTAGGATTTGAGACGAGCATGCTCAGGTCGAGCGCAGGAGCGGAGTGGGTGAGCGCGCCGACAGAAATATAGTCGACGCCTGTAGCCGCGATGGCGGCGGCGCTGTCCAGGCTCACTCCGCCGGAGGCCTCCAGCGGCACCGCCCCGGCGGCTACCTGCACGGCCTCGCGCATTTGATCTAGGCTCATGTTATCCAGCATGACGCGGTCCGGCACGCCGCCCGCCGATTCCAGCGCCAGTGCCTCGCGCAGTTCGTCCAGGTTCTTGACCTCGACCTCGACGGGGAGGTGCGGGTAGGATGCGCGGGCGCGGTGGACGGCGGCGGTGAGCGAGCCGGCAGCTTCGATGTGGTTTTCCTTGATCAACACCATGTCGTTGAGGCTCATGCGGTGATTCTGTCCACCGCCCATCCGAACGGCGTACTTCTCGAGCAGGCGGTAGCCAGGGTGGGTCTTGCGGGTGTCGAGGATCGTCGCTTGGGTGCCGGCGATGGCGTCGACGAAGGCACGGGTGAGGGTGGCGATGCCGGAGAGTCGCTGCAGGAAATTGAGGGCCAGGCGCTCGGCGGCCAGCATGCCCCGCCCTGGACCGACGACCTCGGCGACTAGATCGCCGGGGGTCACCCGGTCTCCGTCCTGGACCCGGGGGGAAAAGCGCAGGGCGGGATCCACGCGGGAGAAGACCTCGGCGGCGATGGGCATGCCGGCGATGACGCCGGCAGCTTTGGCGGTGATCCGCCCGTGGAGCCTCAGGTCAGCCGGCAGCACGGCCTGGGAGGTGGCGTCGCCGGGGCCGATGTCCTCGGCGATGGCCAGCTCAATCAGCGGCCGCGCGGCAGTAAGAATGTCTTGTGGTTCGAACATCGGGGGCATGGCGCGCTTGTGGGCGGACCGGGACACCATGTGCTGGACCTTGTCCAGCGTGGCGGACTCGATGCCGGTGGTATTCCCGCGTTCGATGGCGGCCAGCACGCGGTCGAGTTCGGCGTAGGTGATGCCCATCTCCCCCTCGTCGGTCTGGCCGGGCCAGAGGCCGGCCGTCGGGGGGCGGTCGATGACCGGCTGGGGGACTCCCAGGTGACGGGTCAACTCCCAGACCTGGGTCTTGTAGAGGTTGCCCATGGGCAGCAGGTCCACCCCGCCGTCGCCATATTTCGTGGAGTAGCCGACGAGGATCTCACTCTTGTTGCCCGAGCCGAGCACCAGGTAATTGCGGGACTGGGCCAGGTAGTACAGCGCGGTCATCCGCAGGCGGGGCTTGACGTTGGCGGCGGCCAGCGGGTGGTCGGAGGGCGGCAGCGCGGCCGTCAGTGCGTCGTACGCCGCGCCCAGGTCCACGGTGAGGGTGGGAATGCCGAAGGAGTCCGCCACCAGGTGGGCCAGGTGGGCGTCCTGCGGTTGAGAATGGCAGGGCATCAGGGCGGCCAGGACGCACTGAGGGCCGACGGCGCGGGTCGCCAGAGCGGCCGCGGTCGCCGAGTCGACCCCGCCACTGAGCCCGAAGACGAAGCCGTCGGCGCCAGCGGCGTCGAGTCGTTCGCGCAGCCAGGCGGCGATCTCATCAGGAAGCGACATTGGTGTCTCCTTGTTCCAGGAATCTTCTTGTTACAGGTTTCAAGGTTTCAGGTTCCAGGTTCAAGGTTGAACGTGAAACTTGCAACCTGAAACCTGAAACTGGACTTATGCAAGGTGGGCTACGACCTCGATTCCGTTTAGGGCCATGTGGTAGAGGAAGATACTGTGCAGGAGGTCGCCGTCGTGGGGGAGGGCGCCCACCTGTTCCGCCGCCGCCACGGGCAGGTCATAGGTCTGGACACAGTCGGCGGGAACGACGATGCGGGCCTCACGCTGTCCCAGGACGTTGGCTCGGACCCGCAGGTGTACTGCGGCAAGATATACACAGATATCGGTGCACACACCGACGACGATGAAGTCGGTGACCTGGGGATGGGCCTCCAGCCAGGCGTCAAGCCCGGTGCCCAGGTGTGAGCTGATGGAGTTCTTGGGGATGGTGACGAAGAGGTCGGAGAAGGAGAGGGCCTTGAGCGGTTCGATCGTCTTGCTCTCGTCCGTGCCAGCCACACAATGGGGCGGGTAGGCGCCGAACTCAACGGCGTCGGAGTCGTGGGTGTCCTGGAACAGCAGGAAATGGCGCAGGCCCAGATCGTGGGCGCGCTGGAAAAGACGCACGACGGCAGGGACAATGCCCGCCGCGCGGGGGCTGGCCAGGGCTCCCTCGTCGCAGAAACCCTTCACCATGTCCTCCGATATCAACGCTGTTCGTGTGGGGTCGGAGATCACGTCCTCCAGGGATGGTTCTGGTAGGTCCTCCTCCCAGCCGGACAGCCAGTCCAAGAAAGATGTACTCCCGCTCATCTATGGTACCTCCGTATTTCGTGTAATTTATACACTAACTGGCGGCAAAAAAGAAAGGGAAACTAGTGTACGTTGTACACTAAGTGTACACCCAAAGACGAGAATTGTCAAGGAAACAACCGGCGGGTTTTGACCTCGGCGACAGCGTCATCGCGGAAACGGTACAGCTTGGCGGGACGGCCCTCCCCGGTGCGGTACGCGCCGGTCTCCTCGATCACTTTTGCGCTGAGGATCTTGCGGCGAAAGTTGCGCTTGTCGAGTTTCTCTCCCAGGACGACCTCGTAGGCAGCCTGCAACTCGCTGAGGACGAAGGTCTCCGGCAGGAGCTCAAAGCCCACGGCGGTGTACTCCAGCTTGTAGCGCAGCCGCTGAAGGGCGTAGGCCAGGATGTCGGCGTGGTCGAAAGCGAGCGTGGGAAGGTCATAGACCGACCACCAGCGTGCCTCGGTGGCGTCGCTCCCGGCGTGGGGCTGGATGGCTGTAGCGGGCACGAGGGCGAAGTAGGCCACGGTGATGGTGCGGCCTCGGGGGTCACGGTCTGGATCGCCGAAGGTGTACAGTTGTTCGAGGTATACGTCGCGAACGCCGGTCTCCTCCTCCAGTTCGCGCAGCGCCGCCTCCTCCAGCGATTCGTGGATTTCGACGAAGCCGCCGGGAATGGCCCACTCGCCCCGGAAGGGCGGGTTCTTGCGCCGGATCAGCAAGACTTGCAGGTCACCATTACGCAGGGTGAAGATGATGATGTCTGTGGTCACGGAAGGCCGCGGGTAGTCTTTCAGCGACATGGGATATCTCCAGTTGGTGTCAATTGTACACGATTATAACCGCTTTGGGGCGCGTTGTCAACGCGCCCCCGGGACTTGCACGGTGGGGCGATTGCCTGTACAATCAACCATATCTTCAAGGCTATCAACCTCAGGCGGGGACACCCGACAGGCTCGAACAGTGCTCGGAGACCAGGAGGGAACTATGGCAACTGCGGATGCTCGTCTCATACGCTTCCTCCAACAGCAGAATGCACAACTCAAGGATGAGAAGCAACTGCTGACCGAGGAGGTACAGGCTCTGCGCCGGTACGTCAAAGCCCTGCAAGCGGTGCAGGCGACGATCCAGCGTTTCACGCCCGAGCAGGACATCCTGGCCCTGTTGGACAGGACGATGAATTGTGCGCTGGATCTGCTGGACGCTACCGATGGCTCGCTTATGCTGATCGACGAGGAAACCGACGAGCTGGTGTTCGTGCTGGTGCAGGGGGCCGGGCACGAGACGATGGTCGGGCACCGTTTCGACCGGCGGAAAGGGATCGCCGGGTGGGTGGCCGAACACGTCGAGCCAGCCATCGTCAGCAACGCGCGTACCGATACGCGCTTCTTGCCCGATCTAGATGAGCGCTTCAACTTCGTGACCCGCTCGCTGATCGCGGTACCGCTGGCCGCGCGGGGGCGGGTCCTGGGCGTGATCGAAGTGCTCAACAAACGCTCCGGCGAGGGATTCACCGATGACGATGCCAGTCTGCTGTCGATCCTGGCGACGCTGTCTGCGACCGCGCTGGATTACGCCGAATCTGCGATGAGGAAGGCAGAGAGACAGTCCTGAGTGGAGGGCTGGGCCTCCTGATCCGGGCGCAACCCCGCGGTAACTGGCGCAGCAATCTCCACGAGTACGCCATTTGGCTGGTAAGGGTCGGATAGCAAATCCGACCTACTTCTACTTCGCCTGCGCTGCGCCTTTTGGGGTGAGGACGGTTTCTAGGGATTGTCTAACCTCCGGTTCACATGGTATGGACGGAGATGTGTTACAGTGGTACCTGTTGTGCGGAACGAGTGGGGTAGCAGCCCTTTGGTTGGATGGGAGGTGCGTTTGGGCGGGCAGAGTCCCAGCGAATTTTCCACTGGGAGGTGACTGGAACATGACACGCACGGTTCATCGAGCGGATGACTATATGTCGCGCTTGTTGAAGTATATCCCGTCCGAGATTGTGATGGCCTACATCTCGATCGACGGGGTGCTGCGTACCTGCTACAATCCCAATTTGTGGGCCGATCGGCAGATGCTCAGCAGGTTACTGTGGATCGTTTCTGGAATTCTGACGGTGCTCACGCCGCTGTGGCTGTGGCGGGTGATGCGCGTACGGAACTTCTCGCAGCTCTTCATATCGACGATCTCTGTGCCGGTCTGGTTGTTCGCGTTGGGAGGGCCGTTTGTGCTGCTGGATTGGTATCGCCCGGCGCTGGGCGCGGTCGCCCTGCCGATCTACACCTTGATTCTGCCGATCATCTCCCGCTCCGCCCGTTGAGATCAAGACGCTGAAGCGCATCGTTCAATTAGATCGGGGCCCATTACCATAGGTAGTGGGCCCCTGTGCGTGTGGGAGCGGCAGGTATGGGAACTTGGCCTACGTGGTGAAACTCAACTTGACGGATTTCGATATGCATGCTATGTTATCCTCTGTTCCCCAACGCGCTCGGCAACGTGGTCTGGCAAACACGCACGCAGTGGTTCATTCGGCGGGTTCGGCCGCCGTAGGATGGGAGGCTGCATGGAATCGGTGTCAGATTGGCGGGGCGGGCTGAACGACGATCCTCTTCCGTGGCTGCTGGAGCCCGATCCGGACAACCCAGGGATGCGGTACTTCGTGCTGCGCGACTTGCTCGATCTGCCCGAGGATGATCCCGACGTCGTAGCGGCCCGGTCGGCGATCATGGTCACGGGGCCGGTCCCGGCGATCCTGGACGCCCAGTATCCCGACGGGTACTGGGTCAAGCCCGGCGGCGGGTATTCGCCCAAGTATCGGTCCACCGTGTGGCAGGTGCTGTTCCTGGCGGAGCTGGGCGCCGACCCGGCCGACGAGCGGGTGCGCCGGGCGTGCGAGTATCTGTTGACGCACAGCGTGGCGTCCAACGGCGCGTTCTCGGCGCGCCAGAAGCCCGTCCCCAGTGCGTGTATCCCGTGTTTGAACGGCAATATGCTCTACGCGCTGCTGCGGCTGGGAGCCGCGCAGGATCCGCGCGTGCAGGCTGCGCTGGACTGGCAAGCGCGGGCCGTCACCGGCGAGGGGCAGTTCAGCTATCTGAAGTCAGGCACGACCGGCCCGATCTTCGCCTGCTCCGCGAATCAGGCCCAGCCGTGCGCCTGGGGCGCTGCCAAGGTCATGCGGGCCCTGCTGGCGGTGCCGTCGGAAGACCGGACTCCGGCCCTGGAGCGTGCGATCGAGGCGGGCGCCGGCTTTCTGCTCAGCCGTGACCCGACTGTGGCCGATTATCCCTACACCAAGCGGGTCAGCTCCACCTGGTTCAAGTTGGGTTTCCCGCTGAGCTACTGGAGCGACGTTCTGGAGGTCACAGGGGTGCTGGCTGGCGCGGGCCACGGTGGCGACCCCCGGCTGGCGAACGCACTGGCGTTTGTGCTGGGAAAGCAGGATGATCATGGACGGTGGCCGTTGGAGAACGCACTCAACGGCAAGATGTGGGTCGATATCGAGGAGAAGGGGAAACCGAGCAAGTGGGTCACGCTGCGCGCGTTGCGAGTTCTGAAACCGTTGTGATATAGGGACGAGGAGGTGTCGACGTGTCTCAAGTTGCTTCTGAACAGCAGATGTCCCCCGAGATGGTGATGGCGCTGCTGAAGGGCCGGCGCAGCATCCGCCGCTACAGGCCGGATCCGGTCCCGGACGAGATGATCGAGCAGTTGTTGGAGGCCGGGCGGTGGGCGCCATCGGCCAGCAACCGGCAGCCGTGGCACTTCATCGTCGTCCGGGATCGGGAGATTCTGCAGGAGGTGGCACAGCACGCGGCCTACTACTTCATCCGCTGGGCGCACGTCGAGGAGGCACCGCTGCTGATCGTCCTGTGCGGCGACGCCCGCAACCGGGTCTACCGCCAGTTCCTCCACGAGGACGTGGGGCTGGCCGGCTCCCAGATCATGTTGCAGGCGCACGTACTGGGGTTGGGCACCTGCTGGATCGGCGGGCTGGACCGGAAGGCGATTGGGGACATTTTGAAGGTACCGGACCCCGTGGAAGTGATCGGCTTGTTGACCGTGGGCTTTCCGGCGGAGGATCCGGAGCCTCCAGACCGCAAGTCGCTGGCGGAGATCGTCCACTACGACGTGTTTGGCAATCGGGATGAGGGCGGGGACGTGAAGCCGGGAAGGATCGCGGCGGGTCCATTGAGCGTGCTGTTGCGCAGGTTCCGGATTAAGATCAGGAGCTGATCACGCGGGGGGTGGGGTTTCAGGTTTCAGGTTTCACGGTTCACGTTTCAGGTGCTACGCAATACGCAACACGCAACACGTCAACCGCATATCGTCATACCTCAGGAGTGTATGCTATGGATCGTTATCGCGTCAAGCCGGACAGCCGCCTGGATCTGGCCGAATGGGATCCGAAGGACAAGAGCGCTTTTCCGGTCAAGAAGAAGGAGGGGCGGAAGCGTCTCCTGGAACTGAACGAGCGGCTGGAGGAACTGCAGGAGTTGCTGTACGCCGAGCAGAAGCATCAGGTCTTGATCGTGCTGCAGGCGATGGACAGCGGGGGGAAAGACGGCACGATCCGGCACGTCTTCGAGGGGGTCAACCCGCAGGGGGTGCGGGTGGCCAGTTTCAAGAAGCCGACGCCGGAAGAACTGGCACACGATTACCTGTGGCGGGTGCACAAGCAGACGCCGGGCCGGGGCGAGATCGTGATCTTCAACCGGAGCCACTACGAGGACGTGCTGGTGGTCCGGGTGCACAGCCTGGTGCCCGAGGCGGTGTGGTCGAAGCGGTACAATCATATCAACGCCTTCGAGCGGACGCTGGTGGAGGAAGGCACGACCATCTTGAAGTTCTTCCTGCACATCGACCTGGACGAGCAGCGCGAGCGATTCCAGGCGCGGCTGGACGAGCCGCACAAGCGCTGGAAGTTCAACCCGGCCGATCTGGATGAGCGCAAGCTGTGGCCGAAGTACATGGCGGCGTATGAGGATGCGATCTCGAAGACGAGCACCGACTGGGCGCCCTGGTTCGTCGTTCCCGCCAACCGGAAGTGGTACCGCAACTTGGTGGTGGGGACCGTGATCGTCGAGACGTTGGAGGGCTTGGATATGCGCTATCCCGAGCCGCAGTTCGATCCGGCCGAGATCCGGATCGAGTGAACGGGAGGTGATGATCCTATGTCGAAGAAAGTCGCCATTTTTCTGTTGGCCGGGCCGGAGATGTCGTGCCGCATGGTGCACACGTTTATCTGGGCGTTGGACGTCGTCGGAGAGGGCGGGAAGGCGAGAATTGTCCTGGAGGGGGAGGCGCCGCGCTGGTTGCTGGAGCTCCCGGATCCCGAGCACGGCCGGCATGGGCTGTATTGCAAGGTCAGGGATGCGGGGCTGATCGACGCGGTGTGCAAGGCGTGCGCGGTGCAGGCTCGGGCGGTGGAGGCGGCTGCCGAGGAGGGCCTGCGGCTGGTCAGCGACGCCTCCGGCCACGTCAGCCTGGTGCCCTACTTTGAAGCCGGGTATCAGGTCGTGACGTTGTAGCTGGTTCATCTGGGGAGGAAGAAATGAGCAAGCTGAAGGACATGCACACGCCGGTATTCTGGGCCGAGGGGCATCCGGGGCCGCTTTCTGGGCAGGGGTGGAAGGTCGAGTTGGGTGGATTGGTCGAGCAGCCGGTCACGCTGACCTACGAGGAGGTCCGCGCGCTGCCCAAGTCGACCGCCGACGCCCGGTTGACCTCGGTGACGCGGTGGAGTGTGCGGGGCACGTGGGGGGGCGTGCGCCTGAGCGATCTGGCCGCGCTGGTGAAACCGGAACCGGAGGCCGCCCACGTCCAGTTCGTGTCTTATCGCGAGATCTACACGACGTGCATTCCACTGGAGGTGGCGTCTCGGGATCGCACGCTGCTGGCGTACGAGTTCGACGGGGAGGCGCTCGACTCTGACTATGGCGGTCCGGTGCGCATCTTCTGCCCCTACCTGTGGGGGTACAAGTCGGCCAAGAGCGTGGTGGCGATCCGGTGGCTGGAGCGGTCGATCCCCGGCTATTGGGAGGTGCGCGGGTACCCGGACGCGGCCCTGATCCAGGCCGGTCGGGTGCTGGATATCAACACGCACCGGTGGCGGCATATCCCGGATGGGGAGGTGATTGAGTTTTTAGATTGAGGGGAGCGAGTCAGCGAATCAGTGAATGAGCGAGTCAGCGAGTTTGCGAATGTACGGATTCACGAATCTACGAATGGGCGAGATGAGAGGGGAGGGTTGAGGATAGAGAATGGAGAATGGAGAATTGAGAATGGAGAATGGAGGGGGATATGGTAGAGACAGGTGATTTGGCTCCAGGGTTCACGTTGACGGCTGATGATGGGACGGAGGTGAGTTTGTCGGATTTCCGGGGCAAGAAGGTGGCGCTGTATTTTTACCCCAAGGCGGATACGCCCGGGTGCACGCGGCAGGCGTGCGCGGTCCGCGACGTGTATCCCCAGATCGCGGAGAAGGACGTCGCCGTGATCGGCATCAGCCCCGACTCGCCGGAGCGGCTGGTCAAGTTCCGGCAGAAGCACAATCTGCCGTTCATCTTGCTCTCGGACCCGGACCACGAGGTGGCCGAGGCCTACGGTGCGTGGGGCGAGAAGAAGTCGTTCGGCAAGACCTACGAGGGCATCATCCGCAGCCACTTCGCGATCGACGAGGAGGGGCGGGTGATGGAGTTCAAGTTCAAGGTCAAGCCGGAGACGACGGCGGATCTGGCGATTCGGTTGATCCAGTTGTAGTCAGGGCAAACGATCCCCAGGCTGGCGCGCGCGCCCGCGCGTTGACAAATCTGGTGCGTTTGTTATAATTGTGCCCCTTCAACGTATACACTGTGGAGATAGGGACGTGATGGGGCTATAGCAGGTGTGGCGAGGTACAGGCGCGAGGCACGGACCGAGACGGCGTCCCTTTCCGGGGCGTCGTTCTGTTTGTGGGGCGCGGTGGGGATCCGGGTCAAACAAGGAGTCTACGATGGGACTGAAGTACGACGAAACCGGGCGGTTGCACATCGAAACCCCGCTCATGGCCGAGTCGTTGATGGACAAGGCGTTGCTCGCCGGGACGGAGACCGACAGCGTCTTTCGGGCGATGCCGGACCTCAACGTCGTCAAGTTGGGCGGGCAGAGCATCATCGACCGGGGCAGCCAGGTGGTGCTGCCCTTGCTGGACGAGATCGTGGCCGCGCGGACTGAGCACCAGGTTCTGGTGATGACGGGCGGCGGGACGCGCAGCCGCCACGTGTATTCGATCGCGCTGGACCTCGGCATGCCCACCGGCGTGCTGGCGAAGCTGGGGGAGAGCATCAGCGAGCAGAACTCGCTGATGCTGTCGATGTTGCTGGCGCCCTACGGGGGGATCAAGATCGGCCACGACGACGTGGTCAAGCTGCCGGCGTATATGGCGCTGGGATCGATCCCCGTGATGCACGCGATGCCGCCCTACGGGCTGTGGGAGGAGCCGGCTCCACAGGGGCGTATCCCGCCGCACCGGACCGACAGCGGCGTGTTTCTGACGGCCGAGGTGGTGGGCGCGAAACGGTGTATCCTGGTCAAGGATGAGCGGGGGCTGTTTACCGCCGATCCCAAGAAGGATCCCAAAGCCGACTTCATCCAAGAGATCGAGGTGAACGAGTTGCTGGCGCTCGATCTGGCGGACCTGGCTGTAGAACGAGCCATGCTCCAGGCGCTGGCCCGTGCTCGCAACGTCGCTGAGGTGTTCATTATCAACGGGCGGGAGGCTGGCAACCTGACCCGGGCGCTGGGGGGGGAGAACCCGGGGACGCGGATCTACCGACGGGAGTGAGGAAAGAACCCCGGTTTTTCTGTGTTGCGGAGCAGACTTGACGGCCCGGGGATCGCCGGGCATACCGAAGCCACCGGTTGTGTGGGGAAGACCGGGTTTTTCTGTCTGTGAGCGCTAGCGGCGTCGACGGCGGCCGCGCGGGCGTGGTGGGGATACCTCGAAGGTTCCCCCTTCGATCTGCAACGCGTGCCCTTCGATCAGGGCCAATGCGACCTGGCGGCGGGCCCGGCATACGATACGTTGAAACGTGGACCGCGAGACACCCATGTGCTCGGCCGCGTCGGCCTGTCTCATGCCTTCGAGGTCAGCGAGGCGCAGGGCCTCCAGTTCCTCGTGGAGCAGCGTGACGCGGCGCAGTCCGTCCAGGGGGACGCCCGCCGGCTTGTAGATGGCCGGTCGGGGTTCCCGCGTCAGGATGCGCCGCTTGCGGGGACGGGGCATAGTCTGTATGCCTAGTCCTCGTCGCGCTCGCGGCGACGGCGACGGCCCTTGCGGCCTTCGGTCTCCTCGGCCTCGGCGTACTCTCCCCGGGGCAGATAGACGATTTCGGCCTCGGTTTCGGAGGCGATCTTTTCCAGCTCTGACCGGCGGATGCGGGTCTTGTAGACCTTCAGGTCAACGCCCTGGGCGGCGACGATGGCGAAGCGAGGACGGCCGGCCCCCTGGCCGACGTGTCGTCGGTGACGCACGAATATCTTACTCATGGTACTCTCCTTACTACTGTGTACGGGGTGCGCCCGCGGGCGCACCAGAATTGACCGGACGTTATGGCTATTTACCCGAAACAAGGATGCAACGTCCAGATGATTCTGCCAAATTCGCCTGGGTAACGCTGGCGTTCTCTCCCCCGGGCGATTTGTTTTGGGTATATGCCCATAAAGATTATACACGATTCGGAAAGGTTTGTCAAGCTAACTATGTTGTTCATTGGAATCGACGATACGGATACACTCGAGTCGCGGGGCACCGGGCACCTGGCCCGGGAGATCGCCGCGGCGCTGGCAGCGGACTGTTGTGTGCTGGGTGTGACGCGCCATCAACTGTTGGTCGACCCGCGCGTGCCCTGCACCAAGAAGAATAGCTGCGCTGCCGTTGTCCTGGACGGAGATGAGCCGCTGGATCCGATGGCCATACTCGACCGGGTGCGAACGCTGATGATGGACGACTATCAGCCGGGCAGTGACCCGGGTCTGTGTGTGGCCCAGGGCGTGCCCCAGGCGGTGATGGAATTTGGCCGGCGGGTGCAACGCCAACTGGTGGCCCAGGAGGATGCGCGGGCCTTGGCGGCGGCTCAAGCCATCCCGCTGGTGGGCCTGGGCGGCGATGAGGATGGCGTCATTGGGGCGCTCGCCGCGGTGGGGCTCGCTGCCACAGGCGAGGACGGGCGGTACGTGATGGTGGGCCGCTCGCGAGAGTTGAGTGGCCTGCAACCGATCTCGGCGGTGCTGCTGGCCGGGATCGATGCCGTGCAGACGCCGGATGGAGAACCTGTGACCGACGGGCTGGTCCAGGCCGACAAACTGCGCCCCGCCCGGCGCGGCGGCCGGCCTGTCGCGGTCGTCGAGTGGGCGGGCAATTGCTGGCGGCCGCTCAAACTGGACTGAGCGCAGGGACGAGGGCGCACGGATCGCCAGCGCTGAGACCGGGGGGAGGGGCATGAGCAGCGTCGTGCGGATCGAGCGGGCTTCATACCGCTATCCCCAGAACAGCTACGGGCTGGCCCCCACGACGCTGGCCATCCGTCCCGGGGAGCCTGTGTTTGTCACCGGGCCGTCCGGTTGCGGCAAGAGCACGCTGGCCCGTTGCATAACCGGTCTGATCCCGCACCTCTACCGGGGCTCGTTGGCCGGCGCGGTGTGGCTGGGCGATCTGCGCACGAGCGAGACTCCGCTGTGGCGGCTGACGGAGCGATCTGGGCTGGTGTTCCAGAACCCCGCTGCCCAGATGCTGGCGGTTTCGGTCGAGGAGGAGGTCGTCTTTGGGCTGGAGAACCTGGGCCTCCGGCCGCCCGTCGTGCGGGAGCGGCTGGACTCCACGCTGGCGCGGCTGGGGCTGGATGGGTTTCGCGATCGCTCCCCGCAGACGCTCTCCGGGGGAGAACAGCAGAAGCTGGCGCTGGCGGCGATCATAGCGCGCCAACCATCGGTCCTGGTGCTGGATGAGCCGCTCTCGATGCTGGATACGACCTCGGCGTGTGAGCTGGTCGGGGATTTGGTCGACATGTCTCGATCGGGCACGGCCGTCGTGATCTGCGAGCACCGGGCCGAGTATGTGCGCGACATCCCGCACCTGCGAACGGTTCGGCTCGACGAATCTGTCCTGCGCGAGGGTCGGGGCGGGTCCGGAGGGGAGCCCCAGTTTCCCGGTCCCCCGATTCCCGACTTCCCTGCCACCAGTGTGCCGGATTTTCGACTGGAGGTCCTGGATCTGGGCGTCCGGTTGGGCGGACGGTCCGTGCTGCGGGACTTGAGCTTCTCGGCGGCGGGGGGGCAGGTGCTGGCGGTGGTGGGGCGCAACGGGGTGGGCAAGACGACGTTGCTGCGGGCGCTGGCCGGGCTGCAGAAGCACAGCGGCACGGTGCGCGTCGACGGAGAGCGGCCGGATCTTGGGATCGTCTTTCAGAACGCTGACCTACAGCTCTTCAACGGCACTGTGCGGGACGAGATCCTGTACCGGCTGCCGGACCGGGACGTGGCGCGCTACGGTTGGCTGCTGGGGGCGCTGGGCCTGGACCGGTACGAGGACGTGGCCCCGCTCCTGCTGAGCGAGGGAGAGAAGAAGCGGGTGGCGTTGGCGACGGTGCTCATGCGCGGACCGCGCCACGGCCTGCTGCTGGACGAGCCGGCGTTGGGGCAGGACGCGGGTCATAAGGCGCGGTTGATCCACCTGGCCCGTGCGCTGGCCGCAGCGGGGCACCTGGTGATCATGACGACGCACGACCTGGAGCTGGCCGCCGGTGCCGACCGGCTGTTGCTGCTGGGCCGGGAGGGGTTTGTGGCTGACGGTTCCCCCGCCCAGGTCTTGCGCGACGACGCTGCCTGGAGAGCGGTGGGCCTGCTGGTGCCCGCGTGGGTGTCCGCCGCTGGGCCGGCGTCTCGGGGCGTCTGTGCGGCGGGTGCAGGACGGGAGCGGGGCGGATGATCAGGCTGGGGACGGCAGGCCGGACGCGGAGACAGGCGCTGGTCGAGGACTCGCCGCTGCGCGCCGCCGATCCGCGCACCAAGCTGGCGCTGAGCTTGTGTGCCTCGCTGGCGGTGATGCTGCCGCTGGAGCGCCTGGCCGCGTTCATGGCCGTATATGCGGTCTTGCTCCTGTGGGCCAGGCTCCTGCCGGAGGGGGCGCGCCAGGTGTGGCGGCTCAAGTGGGTGCTGATCCTGCTCTTCCTGGTGGACTGGTGGCTGGTGGGGTTGGACCTGGCCGCGATCGTGACACTGCGCCTGATCTTGTTGGCGGGCGCCTTTGCGCTGTTCGTGAGCACGACGACGCCGGGTGAGCTGCGGCTGGCGCTGGAGTGGATGCGCGTGCCCTACCGGTACGCGTTCAGCGTCACGCTGGCCTTCCAGAGCATCGGCCTGCTGGACGACGAGTGGCGGGCCATTCGCGAGGCGCAGCAATCGCGGGGGGCATGGTCTGGATATTGGAAGGGCTGGCGCAAACTGGTCGCCCAGGTGCGAGACCTGGTGGCCCTGACCGTGCCCGTGATTGTCCTGACGACGAAGCGGGCCTGGGCGGTGACCGAGGCGGCCTACGCGCGAGGTTTTGACTCGCCCCGCCGGCGCCCCTATCGGCGGTTGAAGATGGGATGGATGGATTGGGCATTGCTGGTGGGTTCCATCGTTGTTAGTACGCTTTTGATACTCTGGAGGTAACCATGACACAGACAAAACGAATCGTCATCGGGCTCGTGGTGGTGATCGTCCTGGTGGGCGCGGTGCTGTTGATCGATACGCTGCGGCGCGGGCGCAGCGCGACGCCGGCGGCGGAGGGCGAGCCGACGCTGACGCCGGGCAGCATCCCCATCCGCGTGGATGGGCGGCTGGTGGGAGGCTTCAGCCCCGCCGATCTGGAGGGGCTTGAGCAGGCCAGCTTCGTGGACGCGGAGGAGGGCAAGACGCAGGAGGGCTGGCTGCTGCGCGACGTCCTTCTGCTGCACGTGGATGCGGGCGAGCTGGGACCTGACGCGCAGATCACGGTCATCAGCAGCAGCCGGGACAAATCGGCCGAGCTGACCTGGGCGGAGGTCGAGGAGGAGGCCAACACGGTGATGTTCGACCTGTCGGGCCGCGGGACGCTCAAGCTAGTCTCCAAGCTGGAGGGACTGGACACGCGGGACGATTGGGTGCAGGACGTGGATGGCATCGAGATCGTGACGGGTGGGTAGGCGGTAGGCGGTAGACGGTAGACAGCAGACGGTAGACAAGTGGGTAGTAGACAAGGGCTAATCGTGAAGAATCGCTATTTTTCCACTTTCCAACTCATCCTCCTCGCGCTGTTCGCGGCGCTGGTGGTTGTGGCCAAGATCGCGCTGCGGTTGCCGCTGCAACTGCCGGGCCATTCGGGTATCTTCTGGATGGCGATCGTGATCGTCGCCGCCGGGGTCGTGCCGAAGCGGGGGGCGACC
>Ga0180437_10004755_pt1 | contig 19054 bp, 19 predicted proteins | sample SS_ome_4_FD_132410 | JGI IMG/M metagenome (GOLD analysis project Ga0180437, IMG submission 132410) | Hypersaline lake sediment archaeal communities from the Salton Sea, California, USA - SS_3_D_1 metaG | ecosystem: Environmental > Aquatic > Non-marine Saline and Alkaline > Hypersaline >... | reverse complement strand
GGAGGAGCGGGTAAGGATCTTTGGGGAAGTGTACGAACTGCGGGCGGAAGTGCAGACGATCGGCGGCCTTTCAGCCCACGCCGGCCAGGCCTTCCTGCTCGATTATGCCCGGGCTACCCGGGGTTCTATAAAAAGCACCTTCCTGGTTCACGGCGAGCAGAAAGGGGCCCAACCGCTGATGGAAAAAATGCAGGAGGGCGGGATCGAAAGGGTGTATTTCCCCGAACCGCATTCAAGCGTGGAGATTTAGAACCTGGCATTGGGTGATCCTGACGAAACATGGGGCACAGCCAGTAGAAAACTTCTTGACTTTTTGCTATAATCTCTCGGGCAGGCAGATGGCTGCCCGGTTCAGTTTAAAGGAGAGGTGCCAGAGTGGACGATTGGGGCGGTCTCGAAAACCGTTGTGGTCTTTGGGCCACCGTGGGTTCGAATCCCACCCTCTCCGCAGGTCGGAAGATCCTCGTAGCAGCGAAAGCTGCACATTATCGCCAGCCTCAATCGTTTGGTGATATGGTCCTAACCGACCGAGGGCTTACGACAGAGATCGCTCAGTTCCAGCTGGGCGATCTCACTTTTTAATCGCTTATCCATCATTTTATATGCTCCTGGGCGATTGTCAAGATGTTGTTGGACATTTTTAGCAGGATTTTGACACCGGTACTCATATGTCCGGTATCTGTCTCTAAGTCACAGTTGTTCTCTTGCGCCTCCATTCGTTCTATCCAAAATCGCCTATCGGTATCATGGCGTAAGCCGTCCAGGATAGAGAAGAGTGGCTCGTAATCCGGTCGGGCTTTTATCCACAAGTCACGTTTGGAGGTGGGTTGTAGTTTGAATGGATCCCACTTGTCTAAACAGTTAAGATAATCTAAAATATTGTTGGGGATCATCTCTATGGTGGCTTTCCGAATCCAACTTATGCAATGAACTTCCCATCGCGTGGATCCTGTTTTAGTATGAGCCTCGGGCGTTTTCCATAACAACGTTGCCGTGGATCATGAGAGAGCATGAATAGGCTTGACCCACTCATCCACACAAAGCTTCGCCTGCCTTTCACCCGACCAGAGCTGGTCACCCGACCAAGACTCGCGGAGCAGATCGCCCAAGGGCTGCGCAGCCCGCTCATCCTGATTACCGCCCCCGCTGGTTTTGGCAAGACCACCCTGGTGGCTTCCAGTATCACCTGTTGTGGAATGGCCGTGGCCTGGTTGTCTCTGGACAAGAACGACAACCAGGAAGGGTGCTTCCTGAGGTATCTGGTTGCTGCCTTGCAGGAGGCAAACCAGGCGATCGGGGGCGATGCTGCACGACTGCTGGCGGCGGCACAGCAAGCACCCCCTGAAGCGATTCTGACCAGCTTGATCAATGACCTGGACAGCGCCAACCCAGAGATTGTCCTGGTTCTGGATGACTACCAATTTATCAGCAGCCAGGCTGTGCATGAACAAATGGTTTTTCTGCTGGAGCACTGCCCGAAACCGCTGCATCTGGTGATCGCCAGCCGCTCTGACCCCCCGCTACCAATAGCCCGCCTGCGCGCCCGCGGCCAGATGGTTGAGCTGCGCGCTGCCGACCTGCGCTTTACCGAGGGGGAGGCTGCCCAATTCCTGAACGACGTCATGGGGCTTCCCCTCAATGCAGGGGCAGTGGCAGCTCTAGCGGAGCGTACCGAAGGCTGGATCGCAGGCTTGCAGATGGCATCGCTCTCCATGCGCGATCGTGAAGACGTGCTCGGATTCATCGAGGGCTTTTCAGGCACCAACTGCTACATCCTGGATTACCTGCTTGAGGAGGTACTGGCTGGCCAGCCGCCACAGGTCCAGCATTTTCTGCTGTGCACCTCGATTTTGGAGCGCCTGACGGCCCCGCTTTGCGACGCCGTCATTTCGGTTTCACTCAGCACAAGCCTGGCAGACAGTGAAAGGGTGAAGAGGGAAGGCGATGATCGACCGCTCTTCGCCAGCCAGTCAGCCTCTATCCTGGAGTACCTGGAACGGGCTAACCTGTTCCTGACGCCCCTGGATGATGAGCGCAATTGGTACCGCTACCACCACCTATTTGCTGATTTGTTATACGCTCGCTTGCAGCAAACCCTCAAGAGCCAAGATATCGCTGCGTTACACACGCGGGCAGCACAGTGGTACCAACACAATGGATTAACTTATGAGGCGATCCATCACGCTTCATTAACCTCAAATAACGAGTGGGTCGAGCAACTGATTGAACAAAATTATATGGAGGTGTTTCATCGCGGAGAAGCTTCGTCCATACGTTCTTGGACTGGCAAGTTGAGCAAGGAATTAATATATAGGAGACCCTGGTTATGCATTTACGAAGCCCAAAGCCATGCTATGTTTGGGCAACTCGATAAAGCTGATGAATTGACCGCGAAGGCGGAAGAGCATCTTAAATCCAAGAAGATAACTGGCGATCCGAAAGTCATGCTGGGCCATCTTGCTTACGTTAAAAGCCGGGTCACAGCGATGCGCGGTGATGTGAGCCGGTCTATCGAGCTAAGCCTTATCGCACGTGAAAATACTCCTGCCAGTAACCAAGCCTTGCAATCAGGGATCGGCGTTATGCTTGGTGTTGGATATATGTTGAATGGCAATTTTGACAATGCAATACAGATACTAACAGAAACAATCCAATACAGTATCGCAGTTAATGCAATCAACGGAACCATGGCAGCATACGGCCACCTGGCGAGGTTGTATGCAATCCAGGGCCAGTTCCAAAAATCCTACGAGCTATACCTGGAAGCCGGGATATTTGCCGATAAGGCAGGCAGCAAGAATCGAGGGGTAATGAGCCTGGCGGACATTGGAATCGCCAATGTACTCTATGAGCTGAACGATCTTGAGGAGGCTCTCGCTCACGTTGAGCATGCGTTGGCGCTCATCTCTTTATGGGGCAATGCGGATGATATCGTTCTGGCATACACAATCCATGCTCAAATTCAACTGGCACAAGGGAATATCACAGGTGCAGAGGACGACATAGAAAAAGGGATCCACTTGATCAAAGAAAGAGGGGTTTTCCCAACAGCACGGGATGTTTTGCGGACTGCCCAGGTAAAACTATGGCTGGCAAAAGGAGATACCCTATCCGCTGGCCGCTGGGCTGCATCCCAGGAAGAGCGATTGATCTCGGACAGTGGATTTAGGTTTGAAAACGAGCTGACGCGCATCACAATTGCACGGGTATACATGGCTCAGAAGAAACCAGATGAAACGATAAGATTATTGAACCGCCTTGAGGAAAGCGCTGAAGCGGGTGGAAGAACAGGAAGGCTCATTGAAATCCTGATCATCAAGGCACTCACCCTACAAATGTTGTATGAAACTGTCCAGGCACTGGTGGCACTGGGGAGAAGCCTGACGCTGGCTCAACCAGGGGGATATGTCCGGACTTTTGTTAATGAAGGCCTGCCCGTGCAGATGCTGCTTGCTCAATGGCTGGCACATGCCAGTTCCGGCCCCGTGCGGGATTACTCCATCCGCTTGCTTTCCCAATTTGAGGCCGAATTGCCAAACATTAAGGCGGTACAAGAAAAAATCTATCCAACAGAAACCCTGGTTGAGCCATTAAGCCCGCGCGAGCTGGAAGTGCTCCAGCTTATCGCCCTGGGCAAGACCAACCAGGAGATCGCCCGGCAGCTCGTCGTGTCGCCGGGCACGGTCAAAGCCCACACAGCCAGCATCTACGGCAAGCTGGATGTCGCCAATCGCACCGAGGCGGTGGCGCGCGCCAGACAGCTCGGTATTCTACCCTGACTCCCAGTCATCCCCGCAGGTAAACCCTGTAAATAAACCCCGAATATCCCGTTTAGCAGATGCGGGCATCCTCGCTGCGCGCTAAACTGTTAGTAACTTATATAAAGAAACACCGCCATGCCTGAATCCACCCAACACTGACGGCCCGTTTACCCAAGATTTAGTTAAGGAAGAATATGGAGAAAAACATGAAAACTCTAATCGCAGATTCAAATAGGATGGCCAGTATCGTGTCCGACCATGATGGTGGGGTTCGCGACTGGCAGCGCTGGGCGCCCTACACGGCGGTGGCGTGGTCACTGGTCTACGCCATATTCGGGATCTACTGGGCGGTGAGCGGGCGCGGATTCCCTTATACCCCCGAAACCGTGTCCGACGTTATGGGGCCGTTGCTTGGACGGTTCGGACCGGACTTAGCCTGGATCGTCGTGATGATGGCTGGGATTCCTGCGGCAGCGGTGGGAGTGACGATGCTGCGTGGCGTGCGAGGCAGGGCGCTCCGGCCTCTCCTCATCACTGCCGGAGCATTGCTCTCCGGGGTTCTCCTCCTGCTCATGACCGCCCTCAACCTGCTGGTCTGGATCGGGTATGTCCCCTATGCCGTCGTCGGCCTCTTCACTGGCTCCGATGTCAGCCAGGTCGTCCTGGAGGCCTGGACTCAATGGGCGACGATCCATCAGTTGATGTGTCTTCTCGGCGGGTTTCTCTGGCTGGCAGCTACCATTAGCTACGCCCGCCGGAGCGGGGATGCCTGCCCGTATTGCGGACGCCGAAATGGCCCGGAAGGGTGGACGAGCCCGGGCAATGCCGCCCGCTGGGGCCGGATCGCCGTATATGTAGCAATGGTGGCGCCAGTATTCTACGCCCTCACCCGCTATGCCTGGGCGCTGGGGATCCCGCTGGGGATGACCCAGGAGTACCTGCGTGCCGGTCAAGAGAGTGGGATGTGGACTTCGGGGCTCTTCCTGGCAACCTTTATTTTGGTGGTGGCTCTCATGATGCTTGGATTGGTGCAGCCCTGGGGTGAGGTATTCCCGCGCTGGATGATCGGCCTGGCTGGACGCCGGATCTCAATCGCGCTGGTGGTGATTCCGGCCGCGCTCGCATCGGTGTTGCTGATCGTGGGTGGCATTGGGATTTGGAACAATTTAGCCCAAATGGTCGCTAACGCAGTGGCTGCTGGGGCAGAGGGGTTTGGACTCATTGGGGAAATGATCTTCCAGGTCGGCCCCACCTTGCTGTTCCCAGTTACGGGTGTAGCGCTTGCTGTAGCGACATTGGGCTACTATTACCGGCGGCGCGGTCCGTGCAGCGTGTGTGGTCGCGGCGCAAATTCGTCAACCCCGCCGCGTGGTACGCGTGCAAAAGAGTCGCCCATCGCATAGTTAGGCCCTGACCAAATCCATTCACACTCGTAAGGAGATTTTCCAAAATGGACATCCCACGAATATTTAACATCACTGAAAGTGCTCATAGAATCCACAACCCGATCACACCCGAAAAGCTCGCCACTCTCGGCGCGGCGCTGCGTCTGGAATCGGGAGCCCGAGTGCTCGACCTCGGCAGCGGTTCGGGGGAGATGCTGTGCACCTGGGCACGCGATCACGGCGTCATTGGCACCGGTATCGACATGAGCCAGTTGTTCACCGAACAAGCGAAACTCCGTGCTGAAGAACTCGGCGTCGCCGATCAAGTCAAGTTCATCCATGGCGATGCTGCCGGCTATGTCTCTGAAGAGAAGGTCAGCGTGGCAGCCTGTGTCGGTGCCACTTGGATCGGCGGGGGAGTCGCCGGCACTATCGACCTTCTCGCGCGAAGTTTACACACTGGAGGAATCATCCTCATCGGCGAGCCCTACTGGCGGCAGTTACCGCCGACGGAAGATGTTGCCAAGGGATGTCATGCCAACTCAATCTCCGACTTTTTCATGCTTCCAGAACTTCTCGCGTCTTTCGGCCAGCTTGGCTACGACGTCGTTGAAATGGTTCTGGCTGACCAAGACGGCTGGGACAGGTATGAGGCGGCCAAATGGCTCACCATGCGTCGATGGCTTGAATCCAATCCCGATGACGAGCTCGCGAAAGTTGTTCGAGTCGAACTTGCCTCAGAACCCGCGCGCTACGCCGCTTACACGCGTGAATACCTGGGTTGGGGTGTGTTCGCGCTGATGCAGCGGTGATGCGCCTTGGCGCACCCGGGAATAGGGGACGGTCTTAAGATAATGTACCATCAAAACTGGCCTAACCAGGGGTTGCAGCGGACGCCGGCGGCGCGGCCCGTGCAGTGTGTGTGGTCGTGGCGCACTATAGTCCAGGACTAAAGCCTATGCAGAAAGCCCAGCGCATAATTTGCCTGTTGGTGATCATCTTACTGGCAGGTTATCTCACGGAATCGTGCTCAGCCTCGCTGAAATCACAACCTGATGTGGAATACTGGCCCACCCAAAACTGGCAGAGCAGGACGCCAGAAGCGCAGGGAATGGACTCTGATAGGCTGGCTCAGATGTTCCAAGCCATCCAAGAGGATGACATGCGCCTTCACAGCCTGTTGATCGCCCGCAACGGGTACCTGGTTACAGAAGCCTACTGGCCTCCATACGGCCCAGAGGATGTGCATAGCATCGAATCCAACACCAAGAGCATGATCGGGACACTGATTGGGATCGCGATGGACCAGGGGATTCTGCAGAGCGTGAACCAAAAACTGCTCGATTTTTTCCCGGAACGGGCCATTAAGAACCTGGATGAAGAGAAGAAGGCGATCACCCTGGGTAACCTGCTTTCCATGACCCCCGGGTTGAGCTGCCAGGACCTGTCGTCAGACGGGCAGGGGATGTTCCGGGCTGAGGACTGGACCCAGTACCTGCTGGATCTGCCGGTCACAAATCCGCCGGGAACCAGGTGGACTTACTGCAGCGGGGCGGCGCACCTGCTTTCCGCCATACTGCAGGAGGCTACCGGCATGGAGGCCAGGGAATACGCCAACACACATCTCTTCAAGCCGCTGGGAATCCGCGAAGTACCGGAAAAGGATTGGAGCAGCGATCCCAGCGGCGTGACCAACGGCGTTGCGGGCCTATACCTGACGCCGCGCGACCTGGCGAAATACGGCTACTTGTACTTGAAGAGAGGCAATTGGAATGGCCAGCAGGTGGTGCCCACCGAATGGGTGGATGAGTCGACCCGCGAGCAGGCATATATCGGCTCAGACAACTATGTGGGCGGTCTGGATCGGAGATTTGGCTACATGTGGTCGATCTTCCCTGATCTGAAGTATTATGGCTATCTGGGTATGGCTGGGCAGGGGCTTTTTGTGCTGCCCGAACAGAATATGGTGATCGTTTTCACCGGCTCACTGCCGGTAGGGAAGGCGGCTGCGCTGCTGCGGTTGGTCAATGACGATATCATTCCAGCCGTTATCTCGGAAGACCCCCTTCCGGACAGCCCGCAGGCGTTCGCAAAGTTGCAGGCCCTGGTCCAGGCAGCCGCCGGCTCGCTGCAGCCGGTGCCTGCCCTGCCTCAAACCGCCTTAGAGATTTCCGGAAAGACCTACAAGCTGGATCCAAATCCTTTGGGCTGGAAAGACATGACCTATATCTTTCAATCCGATTCTGACACAGCCATCCTGAGAATGTCTGGATCGCCGGACCTGCTCATCGGCCTTGACAATCGCTACCGCCTGACCGAGTCACCTGTCAGCCGACCGGTGGGTTTGAGGGGCCGCTGGCTGGCGTCAGATGAATTTGAACTGGACTATATCATCCTGGGTGAGTTTATCGAAAGCGTGGGACGCTTCAAATTCGAGGAGAGTCAGATGACACTGAACATTACGGACCTGAATTATGGCGGCCCACCCCTGAAACTGCACGGAAGCATGGCGGAGCATAAACCGTAAAAAAATAAACCCAAGATATCCCTTTTGGCAGATGCGGGTTGTCTCGTACCTCGCTAAACTATGATCAACGAATAAATAAGGAGGTCTAGATGTCTCAGCTAAGTGTTTCAGGCATGACCGGACGTGAGCCCAGTGAAAATATCTTCCACATCCAAAACCAGACCATCGCCAATCCGCTGATCACGATCGGCAAGGTCGGGTGGTGGTCGGCCGTGTTGACTGCGCTTTGCGGAGCCGGGTATGGCATCGCGGTAATTGCTGTCCTGGTGGCTTCCCTGTCGAGCCTGTCCTCCTCATCGGCTCAAGGGTGGACCGGGATCGACTCCTTTCTGGCTACGTTTCAGCCCATCCAGATGATGCCGTTGATCCCGTCGCTGTTGCTCGCTCCGGCGTTCACCGCGTTGATGGTAAGCATCCATTCCTATGCAACCGAAGACAAGAAAATCTGGAGCCTTCTCGGTTTGTCATTCACCTTGATTTACGCCGCCATGGCAGCGATTAACTATCTGGTTCAGTTGCTCCCGGTGTGGCGCAGCATCAACCACGGCGAGACGGATGGGTTGGCGATGTTCGTCTTGGGAAACCCGCATTCCATGTTTTGGGGATTGGCTTACGCCTATATATTTATGAATATGGCGATGCTGTTTGTTGCCCCGGTTTTTTCCGCAGATCGCCTGGAGAATCGCATCCGGCAGCTGTTCATCCTGAACGGTATCTCGGGGGTCGTTACCCTTGCCTGTGCCTTTTTAGATAGTCCTCCACTCTATCTGCTTGGGAGCCTGGTGTTCTGGTGCCCCATCTTCACCGCAGCTGCGGTTTCCGTTGCAGTGCTGTTCAATCGAACGGTGAAAAATGTGAAAAAGTCATGATCCGGTGATCCATCATCAAGACCATGAATTATTTTTAAGGAGGATTGTTATGGCAGATTATTACGAGATCAAAATCAAGAGCCACCTGGATCCCGGCTGGGCGGATTGGTTTACAGGCATGAAATTAACCCACCTGGAAGGGGATGAAACCCTGCTGTCCGGCGAGCTGCCCGACCAGGCCGCGTTGCACGGCTTGCTCGAGCGCATCCGTGATCTCAACCTGAAATTGGTCTCGGTCACCTGCTGCGGTGAATCGACTCTGTACACCTGAATGATAAAGAAGTAGGCAAACATGAATACACTTATCGCTGGTTCAAATGATACATTAAGCTCAGCAGCCAGCCGCCACGATTTGGTTCGCAAGGTCTTGCTCGTCTGCGGCATCGTTGCTTCGCTGCTTTACATCGTCGCGAATGACGTCGTCGCGGCGATGAGTTATCCGGGCTACAGCCGCATCTCTCAGCCCATCAGCCAGCTTTCCGCCACCTTCGCGCCATCGAGAACAGTCCTCGTTCCACTGATCGTGCTCTACGAATTGTTGATCATCGCGTTCGGGATCGGTGTCTGGCAATCAGCCCAGGGGAAGCGCCTCCTGCGCGTGACGGGCGGCCTCGTGAGCGCAGGCGGCATCCTGGGCCTTGTGGGGCTGGCATTCCCGATGACCCAGCTTGACCTGAGCAGCGACATGGAGCACAACATCCTGATGGGCACTGTCACGCCATTGCTCATGTTCGTCACCATCGGATTCGGGGCGGCGGCGCTGGGTAAGTGGTTCCGCCTTTATTCGATTCTGACAATCGCAGTGCTCTTCCTGGGTGGTGCCTTGTCAGGCATGCAGATTGCCCAGATGGCCGCAGGGGAAACCGCGAGCTGGTTTGGCTTAACCCAGCGCATCCTCACCGGGGCGTGGCTGTTATGGGTAGCGGTGCTGGCCATCGTGCTGGTACGCGCTCAACCGGAGCAAACAAAGAGTTGATGAAAAAAGGAGATGCTGAAATGACACACATGCAAATTCGGGATGTATCCCTCTTCGTGAAAGTCATGGGACAAGGATACCCCTTGGTGCTCATGCACGGCGGCCCCAGCCTGGATCACACCACCTTGCTGCCGCTGGAGCCTTTAGCGGACCAATACACCCTGATCTTTTATGACCACCGCTGCAACGGCCGTTCTGAGGGAGCGGTCGCATCGACCATGACGATGGACAACCTGACCGCCGATGCAGACGCCTTACGCCAGGCGCTGGGCTACGACCAGTGGGCGGTGCTCGGGCATTCCTTTGGCGGCAACGTCGCCCTGGAGTATGCGCTCCGCTACCCGCAAAGGCTCTCGCGCCTGATATTGATGGATACCGGCGGCGACCAGTGGTGGGCAAATCATAATGCTCCTGAGCTCCTGGCGAAACGGGGCTTCAGCGCTGAGGCTGTCGAAGCAGCCCGCCGTTTCTACAACGGGCAAGTGACGGTTGAAGATTACCTTCCCACTTTCATGAAATTTATGAAGGCGTACTCGTACCACTTCAGCCTCTTGGAGCAACCTGGCATTGTTACGCTTGCAATGAAATTTGGCTTGGGCCCTCCGATGAAAATACGACCCGAAGCGCTGATTTTTGGTTATGGCCAAGTGATGCAAGGCTGGACGGTCATGGACAGGCTGGGCGAGATTCAAGTGCCGACCCTGGTCACTGCAGGGCGCTACGACTTCCTGTTCCCACCGGAACATCAGGCCATCCTGGCCGATCGAATACCGGACGCCCGCCTGGAGCTAATCGAGTGCGCTGGTCATAACCCACAACTAGAGGAGACGGATGTCACGGTTGGGATCGTCCGGAGCTTTTTAACCAAAACGACTCCCGTCTCTGCCTGATTGGAGGTCATCATGTTGCATGAGAAGATCTTGACCATTATCAAGGCAGTACGTGTACGTTACGCCATCCTGATCGTCTTGCTACTGGTAGCTGTCTACTGGTTCGGAATCCACCCGTGGATGACGAACTGGGGCTCTACCACCGCTGAACAGCAGATGGCCTTGTTCGGCGACGAACTGATCCCCGAAGGAGCCGGCCAATCTACCAAAGCGATCACCATAAATGCCCCAGCGGATATCGTCTGGCAGTGGCTGGTGCAGATTGGCCAGAACCGCGCCGGTTACTACACCTACACCTGGCTCGAGAACCTGGTGGGGGCTGATATCCACAATGTGAACGAGATTCGCCCCGAATGGCAGACCCTAAATGTAGGGGATGTCTGGGAGGTGGTCCCGCCCGATTACCTGGGAGGCTTGGGAAAGGATGCAGGCTTCCGGGTACGGATGATCGAGTCGGGCCATGCGATCGTTCTTGAAATGATGGGGGCACACGTGATCGAGCCGATTGACGAGCGCACTTCCCGGCTGCTCGTGCGCGGTGAATCGAGAACTGGGAACCCAATCTTGACCATGATCGTGGACCCCATTGTATTCACGATGGAGCGGCGCATGCTGCTTGGGCTCAAAGCTCGTGCGGAAGGCCGCCCGGACGCTCCCGCTGTCCTCATAACCATTGCGCACCTGGGTTGGATCGCCGCCGGGATTACCGTGGCTGTTCTGTTTGTGATCGAACGACGGCGCCGGTTTTGGCTGGTGCTCCCCATTGTGGTGGGGCTTCCAGCGCTGCTGATGGGTCATGATATCCAGTCTGCCCTGGCAGCTTTCATCGCTGTTGGCATCATCGTGCTGGGATTCCTGATCTTTGGCAGAAGCTGGTGGGGGCCGTTGCTCATCATTGCCTCGATAGTGTTGTTGACCCTGCTGCTCGCGCCAGAAGCATATGTTGCCATCGGGCTTGCATTCGTCCTGATGCTCCTGGCAGCCCTGATGGTCGAAGTAACCAGTTGCTCCAAGACTGAGTACCGAGCAGTAGACCAATTGGCAACGCCGACCCAGTAGACTGGCTTGCCCACAGGTTAAACAATCGATATCATAAGAAAGAGGCTGAAATGTCCGAAACACCAACTATTCCACCGTTCGTAAATAAAACCATGAAACTGATCCTCCGCTCTCCCGCCCACGGGATAGTGAGCAAAACCGTTCTGTTGATCACCTTCACCGGGCGCAAGAGCGGCAAGACCTACACCACCCCGGTCGACTACTCGCAAGACGGCGATCAGGTGACCATATTCACTCATGGCGGCTGGTGGAAAAACCTGCGCGGCGGGGCGCCGGTTACCCTGCGCATCCGGGGACGGGAGCTTCAAGGGCTGGCTCAGCCGGTCGCCGAAGACAAGCAAGCTGTAGCAGCCGGTCTGGCAGCCCACCTGCGCAAGGTGCCCAGTGATGCCAGGTATTACGGCGTCACCTTCGACGACCAGAAGAACCTGAGAGCCGATGAGGTAGAGAAAGCCGCCCAGAGTGCGGTGATGATCCGCGTCCGGTTATGCTGATCGGATCGTCGGTTGATCAGCCACACAAAGAAACAGGAGAGCAACATGATAAACATCCTAAAAAAGCAAAATGGGATGAACATCATCGGGCAGGGCGGGAAGATCATCCTTTTCACCCTTCCTTCTCTGGTTGCTGCTGTATTAGTCAATCTCTATTTCCCCAAGATCGCAGCACTGCCCGAAAGCCTGAGTTCTTTCCAACCACTCGGATACCTATTGCTTATTCCTGGGCTGATCCTTTGGGGGACTGCAGTGGTTCAATTGTTAACCGCTTTTTCTAAGGGCAAGCTGGTAACCACCGGCGCCTACGGCGTGGTGCGCAACCCCATATACTCCAGTATGACCTTCTTCGTCCTTCCAGCCGTCTCGTTGATCACGCTGACCTGGGTCTATTTCGTTCCAGCGGTCTTCTTATATTCGGGCGTCATGATCTTCATCGGCGTAGAGGAGAAGCAGCTCACACTGGCTTTTGGCAAGGAGTATGAAGACTATCTAGCCAGGGTTGACCGGATGGTGCCCTTCAAAAGACCTGGATAAAAGCCGGACATAAAAGCAGGAGGATCAGCGGATGCCAGAGACCATTACTGAAGCGGATGCCGGCTATGCCCTGGAGATTGTCCGGACGATCTGCAACGAGGTAGGGCCGGGTATGCCTGGGACACCTCAGGAGCGGGGACGAGCTGAGCTTATAAAAAGGGAATTGGAAGCGCACCTGGGCGCTGAAAACGTTGCGGTAGAAGAGTTTTCCGTTGCACAGTGGGCTTGGTTGGGCTCAATCCCATTGAGCGCTATCATGCTGCTGGCAGCTGCCTTGCTGAATATCTTCACGGGGCGACTCCCCGGAATCTCACCCAGGGTAACCACAATATCTGCCCTGGCGCTCTCTATCCTTGCCCTGACAACGTTTTTCCAGGAGTACATCAAGTACAAGGAGTTCGTCGATCCATTCTTCAAGAAAAAGCAGTCCGTGAACGTGATCGGCAGGCTGCGCAGGCCCGGGACAAGCCGGGTGAAGCGGTTGCTCATCCTAAGCGGGCACCATGACAGCGCGCCGGAAAATACCTGGATCGGCTTGCTGGGCTACGGGCTGTACGTCACAGTACCGACCATCATGATTGCTTTCATTGTGATGGTGGTGATGAGCCTCATCCAGCTGACTGGATTGATCACTGGCAGCTCCAAAATCCTGGACTTAGGGACTCTGGGATGGGTCCTGCTGGTCTACCCGATCCTGCCCGCCGTCGTCTTTGGGCTGTTCTTCAATCGAGGCAGGAGAAACGGGGGCACCGTGCCAGGCGCGGCTGACAACCTCTCCGCCAGCGCCCTTGCCGTGGCGATGTGCCGGTTCCTGGTGAAAAATCCAGAATACATACCTGAGGAGACAGAGATCCGCTTCATCTCTTTTGGCAGCGAGGAAGCCGGTCTGCGCGGTTCACGGCGCTATGTCGAACGCCACCTGGATGAGCTGAAGCGCCTGGACGCCCGGTTGCTCAATTACGAGACAGTCGCCTACCCGGAAATCACCATCCTCACCACCGATGTAGGCGGCGTGAAGCACTCCCCCGAGATGGTGAACAGCGTGGTCGCCGCCGCGCAGCGCGCCGGAGTGCCTTTCCAGGTGCAGCCATCTCCCACCGGTGCAGGCGGCAGCGACGCGGGCTCGTTCAGCCAGGCGGGTCTCATGGCAACAACGCTGCTGCCCTTCAAGGTGCCGCAACAGATTGTGGCCTTCTATCACCAGAAAAAGGATGGGCCTGAAATTCTGACCATAGAGCCGCTGTTAAATGTGCTGAAGCTCACCTTCGAGTGGGTGCGCTTCAACGAGGAGAGCAACTGATGACATCCATGAACATATATCCAGGTAATAATAATCAGATAAGTCGACAGTATGCCTCATTAGGCTTCTGGTCGGCAATGATCATGACGATCGCTGTGATTTTCTCAGGAGCGACCGCCTCTACAGCCATGAAATTCCCTTCACTGATATCTGGGTTTATCCTCATCCCCGTATATCTCTTCTTTATGGCGTGCATCCATGAGTATTCGCCCCCTGATAAGAAGTTTTTCAGCCGTCTTGGGCTACTCTTCTCTACAGGTTATATAACTCTGATCGGATTTAATTACTATATGCAGCTAACTCTGGTGCGGAAAAATCTGTATTCGGAACCTTTTGCGATGGATGACCCTCTTTCTATCATGATCGTGATTGAAGCGCTTGGGTATGGTTTTATGGGATTGGCAACCCTTTCAACTGCCTTTATTTTTACAGATGGCATATTGGAAAAGGCTGTTCGCTGGCTGTTTATCATCAATGGCATCTTGGGTATTGGCGGGATCATCGGCTATGCGCTCGGATTGAGCATGACCATTTTGGCCGGTGGTCTGATCGCCTGGGATATCATCATGCCCATATCAAGCATCCTGATGGCGATTTTATTTCGAAAGGTGTTGAAGGTAAGTGAAGCATTGCCATCTGCCTTATCTACATAAAGAGTTTTTTTACGCGAGTCTCTGGTGCTCGCATTTAGTTCATGATCTTTTGTAACATTGTATAGAAGGGACTTCTCACATGCACATAATTAAAAAATTCCTTTTCTCTGCATTGTTCATCGGCTCTGTGCTGGCGCTCATCCGCTGGCTGTTTTCGAAAACCGCCGGTCCAATGCCAGTCTCAGAAGAACCCAACTCCCAGGATCCTTCCTTTGATGCGATTGATGCATACGTAGAAGAGCAACGCCGCCGCTTAAACATCCCGGGGGCAGCCCTGGCCGTCGTCAAAGGCGAGCGGATCGTACACCAACGCGGCTTCGGCCGCGCCTGCCCAGCCGGTGATGCCCCCACCCCGCAAACGCCCTTCTTCATCGGCTCGCTCACCAAGTCGATCACCGCCCTGGCGGTGATGCAACTGGTCGAGGCTGGTAAGGTCGAGCTGGATGCCCCGGTACAACGCTACCTGCCCTGGTTTCGCGTGGCAGACCCGCAGGCATCTGCCCAGATGACTGTGCGCCACTTGCTCAACCAGACCAGCGGCTTGCCGTACTTCCCCTCCGCAGCAGCCCTGGCTGATTTCGACGACGACCCGAGGGCCATCGAGCGCCAGGTGCGAGATCTGTCCACGCTCAAGATGAAAAGCCCGGTCGGGACCAGGTTCGCGTACAGCAATCTAAACTTCAATATATTGGGGTTGATTGTGGAGATCATCAGCGGGGAACCGTACGCGGATTTCGTTCAGAAGCACATATTCGATCCGCTTGAGATGCTCCACAGCTACTCAACAACGGCTGACGCTAAGCGCGATGGCCTGGCTGTGGGACACCGCCACTGGTTCAGCCTGCCCTTCCCCGAGCCGGATATCCCCATCCCGGCAGGCTCGCTGCCCTCTGGCCAACTGATCTCCTGCGCGGAAGACATGGCGCACTACCTGATCGCCCATCTAAACGGGGGACGCTATGGGGATTTGCAGATCCTCTCGGAGGCGGGGATCGCGGAGCTGCAGCGCGGAGCGGCGGAATGGAGAGCAATGGGGATGTTGGTAGGCTACTACGGCATGGGCTGGGTCAGCCAGGAGATTGGCAAGGTGAGGGTCGTCTCGCATGGCGGCAACGTGCCAAATTTTTCTGCTTTCATGGGGCTCGTGCCTGAGCAAAAGCGAGGCGTGATCCTGCTGCTCAATGCCGACCCGTATGGATTGCCAGCCATCACCGAGGAAATTGGGATGGGCGTGACCGCCCTGCTTGCCGGCCAGCAGCCCGCTCCAATCAAGCTAGACTTCATCCAGTGGGTCATGCGCCTGCTACCCTTGATCCCGCTCCTGCAAGTGGTGGGCGTTTTCGCCACCCTGTGGGTGCTGCGCCGATGGGAGCGGGAACCGGCAATCCGTCCAGGCGGTGGACGCCTGTGGGGGCAGCACATACTGCTACCGCTGTTCCCGAACCTGACGCTGGCAGGCATCCTGGTGTACCTGCGGTCCACCGGGGTGATCCATTTTGTGGATCTCTTCATGCCCGACCTGGCCTGGATCGCCCGGATCAGCGGTAGCTTTGCTGGATTATGGGCTATCTTGCGCACCGGGCTGATGCTGCGAACCTTGCGGAAGCCCCGCCGTTGAAATTTTGTATGGAGGAAACTGTACAATGAATGCTAAAACCAGCCCCTACCATATTATCGAGCTCCCGCCGGGTCGCCGAATATGGGTGAACACGCTCGACCTGTCCTGGCCAGCCCATACCATCTACGGCCTGCTGGAAGTGGATGTTACGATCGTCCGGAAGTTCATCGCCGAGCATGAGAGGCGCACCGGCGAGAAGCTGTCCTTCGCCGGCTTCTTGACCTATTGCCTGTCGCGGGCGGTGGATGAGGACAAGACCATCCAGGCTCACCGGAAAGGCAACAAACACCTTGTCCTGTTTGACGATGTAGATGTTGGCTTGATGGTCGAGCGGACGGTTGGCGAGAAGCGCGCATTGATGGGACATACCATCCGGGCTGCGAACCGCAAGACCTACCGGGAAATCCATGACGAGATTCGCAGGGTGCAGTCCGAGCCAGTGCCGCCGGGCAGAGGGATGCCCAACTGGTTCCGCTCGGCCTTGCTGTTGCCATGGCCTTTATCCAGGCTGGTTATCGCCTTGATCCGAATGAACGGCCGCCGCGATCCCACCATTGCCGTGTCCATGGGTGGCACGGTCGCCCTTACCTCGGTAGGTATGTTCGGTGGGGGCCATAGCGGCTGGGGGATAAGCCCCACCCTCCATCCGCTCGGCCTGGTCGTGGGGAGTATCTCTTGGAAGCCAGTCGTCGTGGATGGGCGGGTCGAGCCGCGCGAGATCCTCAACCTGACGGTATCCTTCGACCACGATATCGTTGATGGCGGTCCTGCCACCCGCTTTGTTCGTCGCCTGGTGGAGTTGATTGAGAGCGGCTATGGACTTTGTGAAGAGGAAATCCATGCTGAACAAGCAACAACTACACAGGACAGGAAAGGATGAAACATATCCCCATATCACATCTGGAATTGATTGATGGACCTTTCGTTGTGGCACTGACTACGGTCATGCCAGATGGCCAGCCGCAGACAATGCCTGTGTGGTGCAACCGCAATGAGGGTTACATCTTCGTCAACGTCATGAAAGGCTTCCGTAAAGAAATGAATATGCGCTCGAATCCGAAGGTCTCATTGCTGGTGTACGACCCAAAGAATCCATTGCACAACATCGAAATTCGCGGTTATGTGGTCGAGATGACTGAAAACGGAGCGGTGGAACATCTCGACAAGCTCACCCAGCTGTATTTAAAAAAGCCCAATGCCCAATTCTTTGGCGATTCGATACCGGCGGAACTGCAATCGCGATACACACCCGTGCGCGTCAAGATATTGCCAACCCATATTCGGGTGGAAGGTTGAGAAGGAATGCAAAATCCCATACCCAACACACATCTTGACTTGTTCCGGGAGCCGGTCCACGGCGTGCTGACCACCATGATGCCCGACGGAACGCCGCAGTCCAGCGTTGTTTGGGTAGATTGTGATGGAGAGTATGTGCTCATCAACACGACCTTGGAACGGCAAAAAGGGCGCAATATGCAGGCGAATCCAAAAGTGACGATACTCGTGATTGACCCAAAAGATTCGAGCCGTTGGGTTGAAGTACGTGGGCTGGTCATGGAAATGACGCGGAATGGTGCAGAGGTTCACGCTGATAAACTCACGCAACGCTATTGCCCAGGCAAGCGCCATTTCTACGGTGATGTTTATCCGCCTGAACAAAAAGAAAAGGAAACGCGCGTGATTGTCAAGATTCAACCAATCAAAACCACGTTGGATGCAATATTCAGGTAGAGGATGTGTTTCTGAAACAGGAGAGAATGCTATGGTCGAAAACGAATCTATTGCAAGGCTTCTCGACTCCTATCACGGCGAGATCATGGCCAAAAGCCCGAAGTCATTATCGATCTGGCAAGGCAACCGCACGGTCATGCCGGGAGGTGTGGGCAGTATCTTCCGGCTGGCGGATCCCTTCCCAATGGTGGTTAAGCGGGCAAGAGGCGCCAGGATTTGGGATGCGGATGACAATGAATACCTGGACTTCATGCTTGGCTTTTCGACCATGATCCTCGGCAACACGCCAGTCGAGGTTCAAGAAGCGATCCGGGAGGCACTGTCTGGTGGGACTCATTATGGTCAATGCCACGTGCACGAGTATGAGTTTGCTAGGCTGTTTTGCGACATGGTGCCGGGTGTGGATAAGGTGAGCCTGTGCAACTCGGGTAGCGAGGCGACCATGTACGCCTGCCGGCTGGCGCGCGCCACCACCGAGCGTCCGTTGATCGCCAAATTCGAAGGCGGGTATCATGGCACGCATGACCTGCTGGCCGTCAGCCTCGGCCGGCCTCGCCCGAATTCCAACTTTGGACCCATCGAGGATCCCATCGCTATCCCCGAGAGCCCTGGGCTTGCGGAGGGCGCCTGGAAGGATACGATCGTCCTGCCATTCAATCATCCCGCGGCCTTCGACAAAATCCGGCAGCATGCAGACCGGCTGGCTGGCGTGATCATCGAGCCCGTGCAGGGCGCTGGGGGCTCGATACCCGCGGACAGGGATTTCCTTACCGAGTTACGCCAGATCACGCGCGAGATCGGGGCTTTCCTCATCTTCGACGAAGTGATCACCGGCTTCCGCCTGGCTCCGGGCGGGGCTCAAGAGTTCTACGGGGTCATCCCGGATGTCAGTACCTACGGCAAGATCATTGGAGGCGGCATTCCCGTAGGCGCAGTGGGTGGGACCGCCGAAGCCATGCGCCTGATGGAATACGATACAGAGCCGGAACCCATCCTGGTGGCGGGTACCTTCAATGGCAACCCGTTGGTCACCGCGGCGGGGACAGCCGTCCTGCGGCGCTTGAGCAGCGACCCCAAGCTGTACGCCCGCCTCAACGCCATGGGCGACCGCTTCCGGGCTGAGATCAACCGCTTTGCCCAGGAAGAAGATTTTCCAGCGCTTGCCACCGGCGCAGGCTCCATGTTCTGGATGCACGCCACCCGTGGACCGATCAACAACGTCCGCGATGCGCACCGGGGAAATCCGTTCGCCAG
>Ga0180437_10004754_pt1 | contig 19054 bp, 16 predicted proteins | sample SS_ome_4_FD_132410 | JGI IMG/M metagenome (GOLD analysis project Ga0180437, IMG submission 132410) | Hypersaline lake sediment archaeal communities from the Salton Sea, California, USA - SS_3_D_1 metaG | ecosystem: Environmental > Aquatic > Non-marine Saline and Alkaline > Hypersaline >... | reverse complement strand
GGAAAACCTTGTTCCAATCGTCTTCCGACAAGTCCCACCACGGATACGAACTCCACTGGACGCCCACGCCGAGAAAGTTCTCTTCGAGCACACCGGCCGCGTCCACCGTCACGGCAGCATCAACCGCGCCCCTACCCTCTTCCGCAAATGCAGCGCCGAGAAGCACGCACAACACAACTGCTACTATCATCGACACGCCCGTTAGTCTAGCGACCATTCAGTTTACCTCTGCTACGTCAAATACGTACATCTGTGAAAGTAGCTTTTCGCTCATCTGTGTCCGATTTCTTGTCTGTTTCCAGGTTCCTATTCAGTTTCAGAAGGCAGAAATGGCGACCAGGAGGGGGAATAGTCCATCGCAGGATTGTTCGTCAAGTTCCTCAGCTCGCTGCCATCGGCATGCATAATGCAGATCTCCCCAGCGCCAGCCCAAGCTGCACAGAAGGCTATCATCTTCCCGTCCGGAGACCATGAAGGGCTTCGACCATCGGTAGTTGGCCAGCGGCTTGTCACGTTCGTGAGCTTCTTCTGCTCGCTACCATCCGCGTACATGACGCAAATCGCATTAGGCACAGCATAACCAATGAAGGCTATCTTCGTCCCATCCGGAGACCAGCTGGGCTCATACTCATCGCCGGGATGGCATGACAGGTTCCTCTGCCTACTACCATCGGTGTTCATGACGTAGATGTCATAATCCCCAATTCTGTCAGACACAAATGCTATGCTGTTTCCGTTGGGAGACCAGCAAGGATGCCAATCGACGACAGCGAGGTTGTCCGTGAGTTGCTTCTGTCGACGACCGTCTGCATTCATAACGCAGATCTCGGGATATGCGGCCCTCCCTCTATACGAACAGAAAGCTATCATCTTCCCATCAGGAGACCAGCTCGGATCGAGATCTTCAGCGGCGTTGTTCGTCAAATCCCTCTGCTCACTGCCATCCGCATTCATAACGTAGATCTCACGATTTCCATCTCTAGATGACACAAAGGCTATCCTCTTCCCGTCAGGAGACCAGCGAGGGGACTCATCGTCTGCAGGATGGCGTGTCAGTCTCTTTTGGTCACTGCCATCTGGATTCACAATGTACACTTCATAATTGCCATCCCTATCCGACACAAAAGCTATCTTGGTTTCTGTACGTAAGTCTCCTTCCAATGAGACTTGCTTTGGCAGGTCTTCTTCGGTGTCTTGCCTCCTACAAGCAACGTCGCTGGTTGCCAGTGTTGCACCAACTAGCAGTGCTGAAACGGCCTTTTTCATGCCGCTCTTAAGTCGTCGCGTTGTTGAACTCATTCTCGTTCTCGATCTATGTTCAACCCGCACTTGCCGCTTGTTAAATTGATGGCAGTTACTCAAGTACCAGGAATAGGTGGCGGTGTTGCCTCGGCCGGACCGTACCGGCTAAACTTGCGAATCTCCTGTATGCCCCAGATAATCTGAAAGAGGCCGAACACAGTCCAACCTCCCATCGCGCCGGCGAGAATGTTCATGACGCCCACCAGTAACAGGGCTATCCCGTTCACAATGAACATACCTCGCCGGTTAATCACGAGGTTCAGCACTCCAATGACTATGATAATCACGCCCCAGACCGGATCGAGGAATCCAGACAGCACTAAGTGTGCAATACCGAGGATTATCAGGCCGATCCCCCACTTGCGCAGTTCCTGTTTCATGCTCGCGACAGACCCTTTCGTCGGCAACCAGGAGCGTAACCTCGACAGATCTTTCTCCTCGACCTTGAATGTGAAGGTCTTGGCACCTTTCGTTACAACAAGGTTGTGGCCGGCAACCCAGGCCTTGGCGAACTGAAACTGAGCCAGCGCCTCATCTCTGGCCACTGTGACCGAGTCCTTGCCCTCTGAGTCGGTGAACTCCGCAGAATCGGGCTTAAGGACGATTGTCCACTTCTGCTTTCGCCGGAATCCCGACCTGTCTGCCTCAAACGAGACCGACGCAGCGTCAAGCGGTGGCGGAGCCTGCGCTGCCATCGCGGAACCTCCTGAGATTTCTGCGTCACCATCAAATAGGTGACAGTCACCTATTTTGTCACCTATTTTATGCTCTTTTTCAGCTTGCCACCCTCACCTCTTCCTCTTCCTCGGTCTGCCCACTGGCAGGGCGCGAACCCGGCGTCCGAGCATCACCTCCACCTTGCTCAGAAACCGGTCGCTGCCCAGCGGACGACCCGTGCGCGTGCTCATCCGAAGGCCGCTCAGCTCGTCCTTCTCTTCAGGCTGACTCAACGTCTCTTTCCAGTCTCTCCCCTCCGACATATATCGCCACGTTTCCATATCAATGAGCCTCGTGCCCTCGCTGTCGCCCGTGTGTACGCCAGCGCTAGACCACGGGTACTCCCAGGCACGGCCAACGATCTTCGCGCGCACAGGATTGCGCTCGACATACCGCAGCGCCTGCCAGAAGTGTGCCTCATCCAGCGCACACGAGTAGAACCGGTTGTGCCAAAGGTGTCCCGTGCGGCGGTGCAGACGGTTCACGTACTGCGTGTAGAAAAAATGTGTGCGGCCGATCGCTTTCGTCAGCGATTCCTCCCGCAACGGTTTTGCCACCACGTGCAAGTGGTTCGTCATCAGGCAGTAACCCAACACCTCCAGCCCGTACTTATCGCACTGCCGCTCAAGAATGTCAAGATACGCTCTTCGGTCGTCATCTACGAAGAACACGTCCTGAGCGTTGTTGCCCCGCTGGGTCACGTGGTGCGCTACGCCCGGTATAACAACTCTACCAATTCGTGCCATGTCAATACCCTATCACTGATCAAGCGAGAAGTCAAGTGAAAATAGGTGACTGTCACCTATTTGTGACATCCAATCGTCTCCACGGACTTTTTCAACGGTCCCACTGTTATCGATTTGTTCTATTTGCTGCATCTATTTCTCGGGTTTGAGCCAGAGCTGCTCGAATTCGTCTTCGGTGATGACGTCGGAGGGCGAATCGGTTTTTTCGGCCCTTTCAACCCTTGCAAGATCGAAGAATCCATAGGTGCCCCATCGGTACCCATCTGATGGGCATTTGTGAACGACCTTTCCCTCATTGTTGAACCCGATTTCTCTGCGTACGCGGCCGTCTTCGCCGATTTCAGTATAAAGAGTCACCATGCCGGAGATCTTCTCAAGACCTTTGATATCGTTTCCAGCCCATTTGCAGTACCACATTTCCCTCCTCCGTCAGCTTCAGGGGATCAGGTCTTCGATCTCGGATACGATATGTCCGGCAAGATCTTGGGCTTCGGTAGCGGTTCTTGCTTCCGCGACCACCCTGATTATCGGTTCGGTATTTGACGGTCTTACGCTGACCCAGCTCTCGTCCCACTCGATATTGATCCCGTCGAGCATTGACACCGGTCTGTCCGCGTACCGCCGTTTCAACTCGCCGACCACGCGCAGCGCCTTCGACGGCGAACAGGCGATTTTGGTCTTATACATCTTGTAACGCGGCATCGCCGCGACAAGCTCGGAGAGTTTCTGACCCGACGCCGCCATAAGCTCAAGGATAACGCCCATACCGGCCAGAGCGTCGCGGCACGGATGGATGTCGGGGATGATAACGCCACCGTTGCCTTCGCCGCCGACGACACCATCGCGCTGAACGAGCGCCCGCGTCACATTGATCTCGCCGACCTTCGTGCGGACAACTCGAGCGCCATACTGAGACGCGACATCGTCAACAGCCCGGGTCGTACACACGTTGGTCACCACGGTGCCGACCTTTTTCCCCAACAGGTAATCCACGACGAGTACAAGGGTGTACTCTTCGCTTACCGCCCTTCCGTTCTCGTCGACGAGCGCAAGCCTGTCGCCGTCGGGATCGAGCGCGAACCCGACGTCCGCACTCTCGCGGCGCACCGCCTCGCACAGCGCCGCAAGGTTTTCCGGTACAGGTTCGGATCCGCGCGGAAACGTATCCGAGAAGTCGCAGTACAGTTCGGTGACGCCCGCGCCGAGATTCCCGAGCAGTTCCGGTGCGGCAACCGAAGCCGCCGCGTCGCAGCAATCGACCACAACGTTGAACCGCTTGTCCCGGATGAGCTCCGTATCGAGAAACTGAAGCACCTTTTCGCGGTGGAACTCGACCGCGCCGTCGAGCCGCTCAGGTTCCGCAATATCAGTGTTCGCACAGCGTGCGAACTCGCCCTGGTGGTATATGTCGAGCAGCGCGAACGCTTCATGCGAGTCAAGGAACACTCCGCCGGGACCGACGAACTTCAACGCATTCCAGTTCGCCGGATTGTGACTCGCCGTTATGCAAATCGCGCCTGTGGCGTCCGAATGGGCCGTCTGGATGAGTATAGTCGGTGTAGGACACACGCCGAGGTCAACGGGACGGCACCCAGCGGACAGCAGACCCGCAAAGACACCGTCTTTGACCATCGGGCCGGACGATCTCGTGTCTCGCCCGACAAGAACGTCGCCGGATCCCAGGTACGTGGCGAACGCTTGGGCAAAGCTGACCACAAGTTGCGGCGTGAGAGACTCACCCACTATGCCTCGTACGCCTGATATACCGATTTTCAGTGAACGTTCTCTCACAAACCGTTCCTTTCAAGCCTGGTAAGCTCGCATCGCGCCCAACGCCAACTGTCTCGCCTTGTCGGCAAGATCATGCGCCTTCTCGGGAGAACGACTTTCCGCTATGATCCTGATGAGCGGTTCGGTCGCGGAACTTCTCACGTGGACCCATCCGTCGTCATCCGCGTACCTGACCCCGTCTGTCACGTCGAGATCCTCATGTTCAAACCCGCGAGCCACTTCTTCCACGACCGCGTAAGAGATCTCCGGCGGACATTCGAGTTTCTGTTTAACCATCGCGTAATCGGGAAATGATCTGACAATTTCCGAGACGGTCTGCCGACGTTTCGCCAGCATTTCCATTATGAACGCCGATGCTGCAAAAGCGTCGAACGCGGGCTGAAAACCAGCTATGGCTATACCGCCGCTTCCCTCGCCGGCAAGCGCCGCGTCCTCCTCCAGCATCTTCCGCACGACGTGGCCTTGGCCGACGCGAGCCCTGATAACCTCGCCCCCGTGTTTCCCGACAACATCGTCGAGCGCAGCCGTCGTTGAGAGGTTCGTGACAACTCTGCCGGCCTTCTCCGAGAGAAGATGCTCCGCGACTAGCAGCAGCGTACACTCCTCGCTCAACGGCTCGCCCTTTTCGGTCACTACACCTACGCGATCCCCATCGCTGCTGAGCACAAAACCGATGTCAGCCTTCAGAGGCACCATGATCGAGGCAACTTGTCTCATGTTCGCGGGCGTAGGTTCCGGATCGTGCGGGAAGAGCCCGTCCGGCTCGTCGTTTATAAGGATGGTCTCGACACCGAGCCGGTCCATCAGCCGTTTCACAATGTCGAATCCGGCCCCGTTGCACACATCCACGACCGCTCTCAAAGACGCAGCCGCAATAGCGGCACGGTCGAGACTGGCAACCAGCGCGTCCAGATACCGCTCCTCGACACCGTGAGCGCGCTCGAGTTTACCGAGCCTGTCCCATGCTGCTCGCGCAAAATCTCCCTGGTGGTAGATGTCGAGAACTTCTTCCGCCTCTTCGAAGCTCAGCGCGACACCTTCCGCGTTGATGAACTTAAGAGCGTTCCATTCGGCGCGGTTGTGGCTGGCTGTAATCGAGATCGCGCCCGCAGCGTTCGTATTCCTTGTCTCATACTGGAGGACCGGCGTCGGACAGACGCCGAGGTCAACCACGTTGGACCCGCACGAGACGACCGCCGACCTGACGGCCGCGCTGAGCATACGACCGCTCGGACGCGTGTCGCGCGCTATAAGCACGGTTCCTGATTCGACGAACGTTGCGAACGCGCACGCGAAATCAACGATCAGCTCCGGCGTGAGCGTCTCGCCGACGATCCCGCGCACACCCGATATGCCGATTTTCAACGGACGCATCGGTCACAACTCCGTCTTACCGGTCCCAACCGGACACGCCTTGACGCAAACTCCGCAGATGTAATGGCCGATACCTCGTATTGAACGGAAACTCTTGAGTTTCTCGAGACAACTGTCTCTGTCGTACCCATCTTCGCTGATCGCGCCGGCCGGACACATGTCTATACATATGCGGCACTCGCCGCAACCGCCCTCGATAGGCGCGTCGAGCGGTAGAGGGACATCCGTGAGCACCGTCGCGTAACGTACGCGCGCACCATGCACTGGATTCACCAGGAGACCGGATTTCCCAATCCAGCCATGACCCGCTTCGCGACCCATCAATTTGTGCGACATATGGCCCAGTTGCTCGTCCCAATCCACGATCTGCGATGCCGCAATAGGAACAGCGGTGCCGCCTGCGCGATGGATGAGCGCGGCAAGCCGCGCGGCAGTCTGGTCGAGCAGCCAGTTCGCCGTCTTGTACGCGCTTGCATAAAGGAGCGTCGGACGGTCTTTGATTTCCTCAATCACCACATCCGGCAGGCGGTATCCGATAGAGATCGCCCTTTCAAACTGTCCCCCTATTCCTTCAAGCGCAGGATGAAACGAGCTGCGCACCTTTTCCAAAGATCCCACGCCGAACAGGATCATACCCTCGACCATAGCACGGTCCTTGAGCTCAGTGTAAAACGATTCGTAGTCCATTTTCCCGTAATCCGACGTTCGCTGACTTCGCAAAGTACTCGACAGTTCGCGGCTCAAACTTAGTATGGCAACCGCATGACGTTTTGTCAATGAGATGGACCCGCTTCGCTAAGGAGGTGAGAGAGATCGGCTTGTCCTTTTGTGTCCTCGTGAACACTCCGGTCAACGCGGTGGGTTGTGCTCTGCAGAACCGAGCTCCAGCTATGATCAAAGGACAGGAACCATTAATATGGAGCAGTTAACGTCCAACGGGACGAATGGCGGAACTGCGCTGAACCGACGCGGCCTTGCGAACCAGGCCGGGTGAGGCGTTGGACAATGAACGGCAATCATTGGACGAGGATGGTGCGGTGCAGGCAAGTCCTGGGACAAATCGTTCCTCACCCGCTCCGAACGAACGACCTGTTCATTTCCTGGAGGCTCCACAGTTTGTATCGGCCTCTGCGGATTACGGATTGTCTGTTTCCGCTCCCTCTCTAAAATCGCATCGAGTTCTTCCTGACATTTCTTCAGCTTCTCTTGTGCCGACTTGTTGTCAGGATTGAGATCCAACACTCTGTTGTACTGGACCATTGCGCGATAATACCATCTTGATGCCGGCACATTATCGTAGTAATCGGCCAGCTTGAAACGGTATTCTTCTTCTGATAACGAGAAGGATCTTAGCGCCTCTATTTCCTGCTTTGGAATCGAGATTCTACCGAGTGGGAGCTCCGCATATATGGAATGAGCGTCCTCATCCAGCACACGTACCTCCTTTACCTTGCCGCGCTTGAGTTGCACAGCCGCTATGAGAACTTGACCCCTCGCCGGCGGCATTCCCGCAGGAAGAATGGAAACGAACTCCTTCTCAGCCTCTTCCCTTCGCGGAACCATCTCCGGTCGCGGCCGCACGGCAACCTCTTCTACTAGTGGCTGCCGCACCTCGGACGACGCCCTTCGTGCAGCGGCTATTTCTTGTTCGAGGCGTTTCAGCTCCAACTGCCTTTTCACAATTTCCTCGTGAAGAAACAGTTCCAGCTCCCGCAAGCCTTTCTCGGCTTCAAGCCTGCCGCTCTCCCGCTCCAACCCGTAGAGATAGCCCTCAAAGGTTTCTTCCCGCTGGAGATACTGCTGCTCAGCGGCTGAATCGGCGTCGGCAAACACTTGCGAGCCACAGACAAGAATGCCCGTTCCCAAGACGAACGCGAAAGATGTAACCAGAGACACGAGACCATGAGCGGCTTTCATGATTGCCCCCTCCTTACGTGCCCGCTATGGGCGGCCGGCCTCAAGCACTCCTTCCTGGACCACATATCCGTCTTCCACTGTTAGTCTACGCCCGATTGCGAATTTTGTCAAGAGAAAACCCCTGCCCCGGGGTACCGTTTGACGCCGTTTGCTTCGCTCCAAAACGTTCAGCCCGCGACGCCATGCCCGCCTATGCGTGGATGCCGTTGGGGCTTGCACAAGAGAGCCTGTAACTGTAAGATTATCGGGAAAAGCGTGCTCGGGTTAATTGGAAACCGGACAATGTTGACAAAAGTCTTGGGGAGAAGAAACATGACGACCCATCTCATTTTAGCAACTGCGATAGCGGTAGCACTCGCATCCTTCTCGGCAGCGCAAGCCGAGGTGCCCTCTCCGACGACCACGTTGTGGTATCGCGAACCGGCGGAGGAGTGGGTGCAGGCGCTCCCGGTGGGCAACGGGCGGCTCGGCGCGATGGTGTTCGGCGGCGTCCAGGAAGAACGCATCCAGCTTAACGAGGAGACACTGTGGGACGGGTACCGGCGCGATACGACCAATCCGAAAGCGCTCGAAGCGCTGCCGAAAGTCCGCAGACTTCTGTTCGAGGACAAGAACGAAGCCGCAACGTCGTTGGCTGGCAGAACCATGATGGGCGTCCCGGAACGTATCAAGTCGTACCAGTCGCTCGGTGACCTGATTCTGACAATGCCGGGTGTCGGGCAATGCTCCGACTATCGCCGCGAACTCGATCTCGACACAGGCATTGCGAGCACGAGTTATAGCATAGACGGGGTACGGTTCCAGCGTGAGGTGTTCGCATCTGCACCGGACCAGGTCATCGTGGTGCGCCTGACGGCCGACAAGCCCGGTGCCATAGACACCAGAGTCACCATGACGCGCGAGCAGGACGCTATCTGCCTCACCGCAGGCGACGATCGCTTGATACTGCGCGGCCAGATCCAGACCAAGCACCACGAGACCGGCGAGTTCGTGGGTATGCGTTTCGAGGCGCACGTGCTGGTGCTTCATACCGGCGGCAAGCTGGTCAACGCGGTCGGGCGACTCGAGATCGGCGGGGCTGACGCCGTGACGTTGCTCGTAGCGGCCGCCACGGACTACCGCGGCGGCGATCCTGAAACTCTCTGTCGCCGGTACATCGATGCCGCCAGGAAACCTTACGATTCGTTGCGCGAAGCTCATATCGCCGACCATCAGCGCATGTTCCGCCGGGTGACGCTCGACCTCGGTCCAGGCGAAAACGCGGGATTACCGACCGATCAGCGGCTCATCGCCGTGCAGAAAGGTGCGGACGATCCGGGACTGGTCGCTCTCTACTTCCAGCTCGGTCGATACCTGCTGATGGGCAGTTCGCGTCCACGATGTCTCCCCGCAAACCTGCAAGGTGTCTGGAACGAGCATATGAACGCGCCGTGGAACAGCGACTACCACACAAACATTAACCTGCAGATGAACTATTGGCCCGCAGAGGTGTGCAATCTCGCCGAATGTCACGTGCCGCTGTTCGACTACATGGACTCGCTCGTACCGTCCGGCGAGCGTACCGCGCGTGTGCATTACGGTTGCCGGGGTTGGGTGGTGCATCACCTGAGCGACGTATGGGGGTTCACGACACCGGCCGACGGCGTATGGGGTGTATGGCCGGTGGGAGCGGCATGGCTATGCCAGCATCCCTACGAACACTACCTGTTCAGCGGGGACAAGGAGTTCCTCGCCAAACGCGCGTACCCGCTTATGAAAGGTGCGGCGCTGTTCATACTCGATTTTCTCGTCGAAGATCCGCAAGGCCGGCTAGTAACCAACCCGTCGCACTCACCGGAAAACTCGTTCCGGAAACCGGACGGTACCAAATCGATGTTCACGTACGGTGCGACGATGGACCTGATGATCGTGCACGATCTCTTCACGAACTGTATCGAAGCAAGCAAGGTTCTGGGGATAGACGAGGCATTTCGTGCGCAACTCGAGTCGGCGCTCGCACGTCTGGCACCGCTTCAGATAAGTAAGAAAGACGGCCGGCTCCAGGAGTGGATCGAGGATTACAGGGAACCGGAACCGGGCCATCGGCACATGTCGCACATGTACGGGCTGCATCCGGGCCGGGAGATCACGCTCACCGGCACACCGGAACTGGCGGCTGCTGCGCGCAAATCACTCGAGTACCGGCTCTCGCACGGCGGCGGACATACAGGATGGAGCCGCGCGTGGATCATAAGTTTCTGGGCGCGTCTGCTCGAACCCGAAAAGGCGTACGAGAACGTCAAGATGTTGCTGGCAAAATCGACGCTGCCGAACCTGTTCGACAACCATCCGCCGTTCCAGATCGACGGGAACTTCGGTGGTACCGCCGGGATTGCCGAGATGTTGATACAGAGCCACGCGGGCGAGATCCATCTGCTGCCCGCTCTGCCCGACGCATGGCCCACCGGTCACGTAAAGGGTCTACGAGCGCGCGGCGGGTTCGAGATCGACATGACGTGGAAAGACCATAAACTCACGTCAGCTACCATCCGGTCCAACCTGGGCGGAACCTGCCGTCTCCGCATCCCACTTGGCTCCGACATCCGCGTCGGCGGCGGCATCTTTGAACTCGACACAAAAGCCGGTGAGATCTACCATCTGCAATAAGTTCTGCACGGTTGGGCGGTTAGGCAGTACAAGATCGCTAATAGCTCACCGCAGAAAGGCGGTTGCCAGTTATCAGTCGCTAGTTGCTAGGAGCCAGTTGCTAGTTGGGGTTTTTTCTTTTCCCCTACCTACTCACTACTCTCTACTACCTACTGTGTTTTTTGACTTTTGCCCGATCAGCCGTGTTAGAATGGTATTCGATCCGGGTCCAGTCGAATCCGCGGTGTGATTCAGAAGGAGGGACAGAATCATGAAGGTTCGACCGCACATTCTTATCATGCTCTTTGTATCGGCTGTCATGTTGCTGACCCCCGTCAACGCATTTGCTCAGATCAAACCGAAAGACGACCCGCGTACCGCCTGGTGGCAGAACGACAAGTTCGGCATGTTCATCCATTGGGGCGTATACGCTGTACCGGCCGATTCGTCCAAAGGTATCGCCGAATGGTACATGCACAACCACAAGATACCTGTGCCGGAATACGAACGGTTCGCCACGCAGTTCAACCCGGTCAAATTCAACGCAGACCAGTGGGTACGTATCGCCAAAGATGCCGGGATGAAGTACATAATCATCACCAGCAAACATCATGACGGGTTCTGCATGTTCGACAGCAAACTCACCAAGTACGATATCATCGATGCGACACCGTTCAGTCGCGACCCGATGAAAGAGCTCGCCGACGCGTGCAAACGTCATGATATCAAGCTGGGATTCTACCATTCGATCATGGACTGGCATCATCCGGACTATACGCCGCACCGCGAGTGGGAACACAAAGCGCGGCCGGAATCGGAGGCGGATTTCGACCGGTACATCGAGTATATGAAAGGTCAACTGCGCGAGCTGGTGACCAACTACGCGCCGGTCAGCGTGTTGTGGTTCGACGGCGGATGGGAAGGTAATGCCGAGAAACATCATTCGGAAGAGGTCGTCGCGATGTTGCGGTCGCTCAACCCGGAGATTATCATCAACGACCGGATAAACCTGGAGGAAGATCACGCGACGCCGGAGCAGCAAATCCCTATGGACGCGCTGCCTGACGACAGGTTGTGGGAAACATGCATGACGATGAATAACACGTGGGGGTACTCGCGTACCGACGATAACTGGAAATCGGTCGAAGATCTCGTGCGCAAACTCGTGGATATCGCGCATAAAGGCGGCAACTTCCTCCTGAACGTCGGGCCGACCGAACTGGGCGAGAGTCCGCAGGCGAGCATCGACCGGCTCAGCGCTATAGGCGAGTGGATGGAAGTCAACGGCGAGTCGATATACGGCACGAGCAAAAGTCCGTGGCGCAGAATGCTTTTCGACGGACGGTGCACCGCAGCAGAAAACATGTTGTACCTCCATTTCTTCGATTGGCCGTCAACACCGGTACCGCTTCCCGGCCTTAGGACCAGTGTCCATTCGGCATCGCTACTCGGCAGCACGAGCATCGTCAAGGTGCGCACCGGAAAAGATCCTTTCAGCGACGGTACCGTACAGACGGTCCAGTTGCCTACGGAACGGCCCAGCGACATTGATTCCGTGGTCGCACTGCGGTTCGAGACCGTGCCGGAAGTGGTCGATCTCGGCGTGATCGTCACGCAATCGGACGACGGTTCGACCGTGCTCAAAGCGTTCGACGCCAACATCCGCGGTACCAGAGCGAAGTATGAAGGCAGAGGCGCGAGCGGACACATCGGATACTGGACAAACCCCGACGACTACCTGGAATGGACCATGGTGTTGAACGAAGGCGGCACGTTTGCGGTCATGATAACCTACGCGTGCGAACCGGAGAGCGCCGGCGCCGACTACCAAGTGATTGTGGGCGAAAGAGAGCTCGCCGGGACCGTAGAGGACACCGGGTCGGGGAAGAAGTTCCGGACAAGATTTCTTGGCAGGATGAGGCTTCGCAAAGGGCGATATACGGCGACCGTCAAACCGGAGACCGTCGCACACGACGCGGTCATGAACCTGAAACAGATCAAACTTGTACCGATGAGATGAAGAGAGCGGAAACGCGCGCGTTTCCGTGCGACTCTGGTCTGGCTGCCATTATCCCTTGCCGCAGCTGCGTCGCCAAATAGCCGGCGTGGATTCAGGTTCCCCGAATCACCTTCAGCAGCAAGTCTCGATCTTCCTTGTGGATACCGCGTACCAACCAGAGCACAAACACGTATACCGGAAGCGCCAGCAACACACCCAAAGGAGATTTCACCCAGTAAAGGCACGCGGCAGCGCAGCTTACCGCCACAATGGGCTTGAACGACGCGGTCACGGAAGTCAAGGTGTACTTGCGCGTCGAAGGGATCAGCAGCAGCGCAACATAGTGGACAATCTGATGCAGTACGACGGCAAGCGCCGCGCCAACGATACTGTAACGGGCTATGAGAACCAGATACAGAACGACGGCGGGTATCAAAAGGCACGCGTCCACAGCCAAAACGATCTTCTGGCGGTTCTCAGCGACAATCGCGCCATAATTTGCGCCGCCTATGAAGACAAAGAACATGAACCACGCGTGTATCGCCATGGCAGGCGCCGCAAACACGAAACTCTCTCCGTAAGATATTCTCAAGATCGGTTCTGAGTAAAACGAGATGAAAAGAGCTAGCGGCAGGATTATCGCGCTGAGGTACTTAAGGCTTTGCCTGTAAACAGCCGCAAATCGCGCAGGCTCTCTGGCATGGTAGAAGGACATCAGGGTGAATACCGACAGCATGAACGCCTGCGGTATGACGCCGAGCGATTCGGTTATGCGTACCGCCGCTCCGTACCCGCCGACCACCACGTCACCCTTCATTTTCAGCACCATCAGCAGGTTGACTCGCGCAGCTATCATTATCAGGAACATGCTTCCCGCCAGCGGCCACGAAGCGAGCAACATGTCTTTCATGACGGTGAGGTTGCGTCCCAAACTGGGTCTGAAGTGGCGGCATATCAGAAGATACGCGACGATAAGCGCCACGAAGTTCCCCAACACCGCCGCCCAGAGTACAGCACCCAGACCCATCTTCAGGAAAAGCGCGATCATCGTCAACGCCAGCGTCAGAAGAAGACATCCCGTCACCAGGAAAGTGCGCGTTCCGATACGCAGCGTTGCGTCGAAGTATGTCGCGATAAGCGAATGCCACGACACGAAGAATCCTAATCCGGCAATAGCAACGTACCCCACAAACACCGGACCCTGTTTCATGAGCAATGCCACAACAATAGCTGCACCATAGGCAAGCAGACCCAAGCCGAAACGTATGGTTATTGCGTTCGAGACAAGCTCCGGAGCGCGCCCAAGATCTGCTGCCGACTCCCGCACCACGATCGTCTCGGTACCCATATGCGCGACAACATACAGGGTCACTATGATCGCCCAGACAGACACGTATTGTCCGTATGCAGCCTCGCCCAGAACTCGTGCGATGAGGATGCCAAGGGCCAGCGTCGCAATCATACCTATAACTCTGCCAATAATATTTATTGCGGTATTCCTTGCGACGCGCCGCGGGACTTTCTGAGAAAAAACTGTCGATCCGATGCTCAATCAAGTGCCTCGATGTTTGAAGAGCGTTAAGGGGTTCGGCAGACCGCCCTCATGACCGCTCGCTGACTCCCATTCTTGCGGGGACAAATTATAGTTACGTATAGGTTGAAAAGCCAGTTCAGACAATCTCGATGCTGAATTACGGGGCTCTCGCGAAGGCGCGCCGCACAACGCCTGCTGCAACCTTGTGGGGTTGGCGCAGCAACTTTTTCATCATCGTGCTGCACCATCGGCGACGCGCGTTCGATACCCTCAACCTGTTTATCTCATCAAAGAACTCCTTGACTTCCTCATAGGACATTTGTTCAGCAAGAATGACGTCTCGCTTGCGCTCGTTCAGAACATCCGGCCTTAGCTTCGTCCAGTCCATTTGCGCTGAGACGATGCCTTTTTCAGCCGCTTCGTCCCATAACGGAGTGCCGGGGAATGGGGTGAGCACGTGTATCATGAAGCCCCTGAGCGGAACGTCCTTTATGAACTGTACGGTCTGTCGCGCGTCATCCGCTGTTTCTTCAGGTGACCCGATAACGAACGATGCTTCAGTGCCGATACCATGCTTACGAAGGATTTCAACTGCACGCCTGTTCTGCTCCACAGAGGCTTTCGGTCCTTTTAGGTACTGTAGCACCCGTTCCGAACCGGATTCAAGGCCTGCACCGACGACGTCCACGCGCAACCGTTTTAGCAGGGTCGCAAGTTCGTCGTCGACCAATTCGGCTCGGATCGTGCAGGTGATCGACACATTGCGGAATATCGAATCCGCCTCAAAACGCTGCACGATCTGGCGCAATCGGTCCCTGTCCCACACGAACAGGTCGTCGAATAAGGTCAGTCGATTCAAGCGGTAACGCTCAACGAGCGACCGCATCTCCTCGACGACATATTCTGCTGAAAACAGCCGCATTCTTCCCCAGTACCGCGAGGAGCAGCAGAATACACACCTGTAGGGGCAACCGCGCGAGGAGACCAGGATAGCACTTGATCCGGAAACAGAAAGGTCTCGCGCAGGATGATCGATCTTATCGAGCGGCACGATCAAAGGGGCTGGTTCTGTGTGAACAATCCGTTCTCCCTCCCAATAGGCGATACCTCGGATCTTGCTCAAGACTTCAGGGCGATCAAGCCGCCCTTCTTCCAGAAGCACAGTAACCAGTTCAACAAACGTGCGTTCACCTTCACCTATGACTGCAACTGTCATGGCGGGGTTCAGACACTCCGGCAACATGGATACGTGAATACCACCGATTACTACCGGCACCCCGCGTTCCCGGGCTGCAACAGCCGCCTCTACGGCGTACCCATAGTTCTGCGTTACAGCACTGATCGCCACGAGGTCCGGCTCCCACGAGTCGAGCGCCTCCGGAATCCCGGAGTCCACAACACGAAACAAGCACTTGGTCGCACCAAGCTTTGCACGCACGCTCGATGTAAGATAGCCAAAAGCCAGCGACCCCGAACCGCGCTCCAGGGGACTGGTCACGTCAACAGCGTTCACGTAGAGAATCTTCAGTTGATTCTTGAGATGCGAGCCCCGCATCGTTATCACCTTGCTTTGTTTCGTCTTTGCACGCCCCACACACTAAGCAGTCGCCGACTTGCCCATACACAGTTGTCGAGGAACGGGCGTGCGTTCTTATCGTAACAAAGAGGCTTGAAAAATACAATCTGACTGTTAACTCGCCCGGATCGCCGGGTTAGCCCCGGAAGCGCTGGCATCTCGGTCGGCGCAAGGTGGTTGACATTGCCCATAACTGTCTGGTACAATCTCGTCCGCGTCGCATACACTGTGGGTTCTTAGCGGCGCACAGGCCGTTCAAAGACAATGTAGAGGGCAGGAACAAACGGATGAGGACTTACACGCCCAAAAAAGATGAGATCACTCGCAAGTGGTACCTCGTAGACGCCGAAGGAAAGGTGCTTGGCAGGTTGGCAAGCAAGGTCGCCGCAATACTGAGAGGTAAACATAAACCTCAGTATACGCCGTTCCTCGACGTCGGCGACCATGTTGTAGTTGTCAACGCTGCGAAGATAGTGCTCACCGGCAACAAGCTTGACGACAAGGTTTATTACAGACATTCGGGTTACCCGGGCGGGTTGAAAGAAACGACTTGCAGGAAACTTATGGAGACGCATCCGGAACGGGTGATCACTATGGCGGTGAAAGGGATGCTACCGCACAACGCGCTGGGTCGTGCCATGCTGAAGAAGCTCAGGGTTTACGCGGGTCCCGATCACGAACAGCAGGCACAAGAGCCCGAGCCGCTAACGGTGTAGAGAACAGATGAGGAGGTCCGAGTAACGTGGAACAAGCCGTTGAATACTGCGCTACAGGAAGAAGGAAAACTTCGGTTGCCCGTGTCCGTCTGAGTCCCGGAACGGGCGAGATGACCGTGAACGGCGACTCCCTGGAAGAGTATTTCCCCAGAGAAACGCTGGTTATGCTCATAAAACAGCCTCTGGAATGCGTTGAAGCTCTCGGCAAGTACAACGTAAGGGCGCGGGTTTCGGGAGGAGGTATGAGCGGACAAGCCGGCGCTGTTCGGCTCGGGATCGCACGAGCGCTCGTCAAGGTCGATGAAGAGATGCGGTCAGTGTTGCGCCGCGCCGGTTACCTGACGCGCGACCCCAGAATGAAAGAGCGCAAAAAGTACGGTCAGAAGGGTGCCCGCGCGAGATTCCAGTATTCCAAGCGGTAACGCTCGACAGACTCGACTGCCGGTTTCCCCACACTCGGTCCTCTACGCGTGAACTGTACCCTGCCTCGTTCGTCTTTCCCGCGAAGGCGGGAATCCAGAGCACCCGCCGAGAATTCCCCCGACCGCATCAACACAGGATTCTGTAACCGCCGCAGAATATGGTATCATTTGACGACAACCGAGTCGGGCAATCTGGGAGGGTGTGACCATGAAGCGTTCAACCTTTGTCTTCCTGTCGGTAGCAGCGGTCCTGATCTGCAGCACGGTGGAGCCCGCCAGCCTGAGAGAACCCAAGATTTTAGATCTGCCGGAGCCCACCTTGAAGGGGACGGTGACAGTGGAGGAGACCCTCGCACAGCGCAGATCGATCAGATCGTTCACATCCGAACCGCTCAATATGCGGGAGATCGGCCAGCTGGTGTGGGCGGCGCAGGGCATAACCCGGCCTGCCGGAGGTCTCAGGACGGCCCCATCGGCCGGCGCGCTGTACCCGATCGAACTGTACGTCGTCACCGCGGACGGTCTGTACCATTACGTGCCGGCCGGACACAAGCTGCGTCTACTGAACGAGGACGACCTGCGCGACGACCTGGCGCGGGCTGCGCTCGGCCAGTCGTCCGTACGCAACGCCGCCGCAGATTTCGTAGTGACGGCTGTCTACGACAGGACGACGCGCAAATACAGCGACCGCGGGCACACGTACGTGCATATCGAGGTCGGTCACGTCGGACAGAACATACATCTGCAGGCGGTGGCGCTTGGTTTGGGCTCAGTCCCGATCGGCGCGTTCACAGCCGAACGGGTCAAATCGGAGCTCTCGTTGCCGGCGGACCACGAACCGTTGTACATCATCCCCGTCGGTCACCCGGCGAGGTAAGGTGACTTAACCGGATTCCCGACGCAACGAGGAAGGGGTAGCGAATCATGAAACAAGAAAGCGTAGCACTGCTCAAGGAACTCACCGAAGTGGCAGGGGTACCGGGCTACGAGCGCGACGTCAGCGCGGTTATCGCATCGCATCTCGGCAACATATGCTCGATCACACACGACAAGCTCGGCAGCATCATCTGCAAGAAGACCGGCACCGCCGACTCGCCGCGTATCATGCTCTGCGGCCATATGGACGAGGTCGGGTTCATGGTGAAACGTGTGACCGACAAAGGGTTTATACGGTTCGTCCCGCTTGGCGGTTGGTGGGACCAGGTGCTGCTCGCTCAGCAGGTGGTCATCAAGACGCACAAGGGCGACGTGCCAGGTATCATCGGGTCCAAACCGCCCCATGCGCTCGAGCCGGAAGAGCGGAAGAAGGTCGTCCAACAGAAGAACATGTTCATCGATATCGGGGCGTCGTCTAAGAACGATGCCGAGAAGAAGCTCGGTGTGAGGCCCGGCGACCCGATCGTTCCGGTCTGTCCATTCACACCGATGAACCGCGACGAGTTGTTCATGGCCAAAGCGTGGGACGACCGGCTCGGGTGCGGTATGTTCGTCGACGTGCTAAAGCGGCTCGCAAAGAAGAAACATCCCAACACCGTCTACGGTGTCGGCAGCGTCCAGGAAGAGGTCGGGCTTCGAGGAGCCCGCACGAGCGTCACACTTGTGAAACCTGACGCGGCGCTCATCATGGAGGTAGGCATCGCAACGGACACACCCGACGTCAAACCTGACGACGTGGAAGGTCATCTCGGCAAAGGACCTCAGATCGCCATACTCGATTCAAGCATGATACCTAACCTCAAACTGCGCGACCTGACCATATCGACCGCAGAAACGTTGAAAATACCGTATCAGCTCCAGGTGATGATCCGAGGCGCACAGGACGGCGGCCAGATCCATCTCCATGCCGAAGGCGTACCCTGCGTCTACATCGGCGTACCGACACGTTACATACACAGCCACGCCGGGATTATCCACGGCGCAGATTACGAGAATGCCGTCAAACTTGTCGAGGCTATCGTCAAGAAACTCGACAAGAAGACCGTCGAGAACCTGACGAAGTGAACCTCAGCCACCAGGCGTCGTAAGAGAAGTATAGACGGTATTGGTCATGAGAACACAACTGCAACTCGTGTTACTACTTGCGCGTATTGTACTCCCGGTTGGCTCCGTCAGCTCATTGGCGGCGAGTACCGCCACCGGACGGAGGGATGGTAAGGTGAAAGCTTCGAGATATGGCCTTGACATCGGTTTGGTTGTTACTCTCTGTTTCCTGCTCGCGTTTTCTCTGGGCCACGCGGAGGAGACTGGCGGAGGCCAGACACAAGAACAGGTCAGCGAGGCAACTGACGCCGAACTGGTGGATATGTTGTCGAGCGAGCGTCGGGACGAAGCCAGG
>Ga0180437_10004753_pt1 | contig 19058 bp, 12 predicted proteins | sample SS_ome_4_FD_132410 | JGI IMG/M metagenome (GOLD analysis project Ga0180437, IMG submission 132410) | Hypersaline lake sediment archaeal communities from the Salton Sea, California, USA - SS_3_D_1 metaG | ecosystem: Environmental > Aquatic > Non-marine Saline and Alkaline > Hypersaline >... | reverse complement strand
TCGACCAGTGATCATCATCTTGATATTTTCCTTCACCCGAGCTGGCGTAATTCCAGGTGCCAACGTATTCAAATTGATTGAGACCGGTTCCGGTGGTGTTATCATTGATTGTAATGATTTCACCACTACTGGCGGGAGTGGCGCCGGCTTCATTCGAATAAGCCGATTCATTCGTCGCATCATCCACAGCAGTGACCACGTAATAGTAGGTTGTACCGTTCGTGACATTATTATCGGAATAATCACTGACCATCAAACCGCTGGCAATTTGATTGTAAGCACCACCAGACGTGGTTGAACGATAAACATTGTAGCTGGCCAGATCGGGTTCGGAATTGTCGTCCCAGTTTAAACTGACCGTACCATCCCCAGCAGTGGCTACCAGATTCACTGGGGCAGCGGGTGGGGTAGTGTCGCCACCACCGGTAATATTCACCCAGTTAACATTAAAATCACTGGCATCCATCGCGATGCGCATGATCTGTTCTCCGGCAGAGAGCGTGACACCATTCGCATTAACCGTGGTCCAATTCTGCCAGCCACCGGTCGCGCTAAAACTCAGGGGTCCCGTCACATCAGTCCCGTCAAATTCAATATGTAAGGTACCGCCGGCACTGGCCGAAGCGACTCGTACTTCAATATCGTAGGTTCCGGTGGTGGCCACATCCACGGTATATTCCAACCATTCGCCGTTTTGAATCCAGCCGACATTATAAGCGCCCTCAGTTGAATTCTCGATGTCAACAGCATCGGTTCGGTAGGCCCCACCGTTGTTCCCGGAATCGGTGTCGTGGTAAGCAATTCCCTCACCTCCGACGTCATAATTCTCGGCTTCAATCGTTCCCGGGATGGCGATTGGTGATCCAGAATACGGCTGTTGGGGATCACTCAGCACTTGAATTGTGAGTGGCTGGGTGTCTGAGTCATTATTGTTATCCACGACTTTCACGGTAAAATTGTAAGTACCCGTTGAAGTGGGTGTTCCGCTAATAACATTGTCATTAAGACCTAGTCCGGGTGGCAGGCTCCCACTGTCAATACTCCAGGTATAAGGTGCCACCCCTCCCGAAAAACTAATGGTTTCGTTGTAAGGTTGATCAATGATGCCGTTGGGCAGTGAGGTAGTTAAAATCGTCACCGGCTGGCTACCGAAGATGCCGGGTCGTACCGAGGTGTTCTGAATGCTATAAGTATTTGTCACGGCCACCTCAAGCCCCCAATCGTGCAGCGTATTGTAATAACCATCCGTCGTCATGTCCATCAGCGCACAATCGCCATTACCAGGGCCCCAGGACCACGCCATCCAGCCAATCTGCTCCTGTTGACATTTTTGAATAATGTACTGATAATCGATACAGCAGGCACAGCCAACCGAGTATTGAGAAAATTCACCAATGATTAAACATAAATTCTTGGATTTGGCCTCACTAATTGCATTATCATAGCGACTGTGGGGCTGATTCACATCCCAGGGATGCCAGGAAAACATTAAATTATGGTCGGGATCCTGGTTTAATAAATACTGGCCGGTATTGAGCAGATAATTTTCCGCCCGCCCCCAACCGGCGGCATCAATCACAATGGGGACGTGAATGCCCGCATTTCGCATTTGAATAATCGCATTTCGGTACTGGGTTTGAAAATCGGATTCGGAAACGCTGTAATCACCGGCTTCGTTGGCAATGTTTAATAAAAGGTAGCGTTGATACTTCTGAATGATGGGCACAATATCGGAGCGTGTCCAATAGTTGACACATGTCCAGAGTTGAGACCAGTCACCGGTGGCATCCCAGAGGGAAGGCATGGGAATCATATCGTTGTCGATGCAATTTCCCAGGGTCTCATCCAGTTGCGCCGGCGTGTGATCGGTGCGGGCGAACCAGAAAATTCGGGTGACATTGGCGCCGGTCTTGGCAATTTCCGGGTAGGACGGAATCCCGTCGCGGTCATTATAATAAATCATTTTATTCACACCACGCAGGATTACCTGTTCGTCCTGGTCAGTATAAAGGTAAGGCCCGTCAACATACATTTGGCCGAGTAGTATTGGAGTCAGGAATAGAATAAACAGCAGTGTTAGATTCAGGTAGGCCAATTTATGCAATTTTGAAGACTTCGTTTGTTTTAAATCTTTCATTTGAAATTCCCCCTTAATTCAAATTCTGATTAATTCAGGTTGTTATACTTCCGGGATTAACATTCTTCCCTCTGGAATTAATCTCCGATTACCAGGAAGAATATTGAGTGAGAATGTTCAACTAAAAAATCTACCTACCCCCTTTCTCAATTTATTTCACCAATCATTATTAAAAATTACTTCATAAAATGATCAAAAAAAAATAATCCCACCCGGGTATAATTATTTTAAATTACATAAATTAGTTAACGCGCGAAGTGATGAGAACGAGAATATAAAAAATTAGAACAACTTAATGCTAACAATTTTCAATTTTGAACAAGTTAGCAATCGTAATCAACAAAGTTATTCAATTGGGGTCCCTTAATAATTTAGTATTAGCGGGATTTGATAGGCTCAGGAAGTGAGAACCAATAAAAGGCATTTCTATCTGATTTCAAGTTAAAAGCAAGCCGCTAAAATTCAGGTTAAAAATTAGAGATTATTTTTTATAACCCTTTATGGCAGTCAATGCGTACTTAAAGACTCAGATGCAAATCCAATACCGAGATAATGTTTAAATTGAATCTAAAGGAGTGACGGCGCAAGATACCCCTCTAAACGGCCTAAAAATTGACTGGCCCTGTTTCAAATTATTACAAGAAAAGGAGGGAATATTAATTCAAATCAGCCTTATCGCAATAGTAGCATTTTCTGCACGTGGTGCCACGGTCCCACGGTTAATTAGCAAAAATACACCCCACCCGACACGTTTCTCCCGTCCTGATCGCGGCTATTCCACGCAGTTAAATGTTTACCAGCGGTTTGGTGACCATTGACTGAAGTACAAATACGCTGACCGGTTGCATTGTAAATGTCGATTTAAACCAGACTTGGGTGCGCGAGTTGACAGCCAATCCTGGTGGCATCACGAGAAAAGACGCATGACCCTGTCGCTCAACCAGGTTTCTCCGTTTTTTTCCTCCGCTGACTTCGTCGCATCACCGTTCTGCCAATATCCTTGCTGTATGAAAATTTAAGTGCCATCGCAATTAAAAAAATCCCGCCAGCTAAATAGAGGATTTCCAGCGGTTGATCAAAACTAAATTTAACCACAAACTTCAAGAAGTTAATAATTAAAATCATTAAAACGACTTTGCCCAGAATATCTTTTAATTCATCTAATTCGGTAAACTTCAACCAGTTTGGACGCCTGATATTGGCTTTTTTTGCCGCCTGTTCCGCCACCTCAATCTTTGAGATAAACAAATCATAACTGCCCAGCCCAAAAATGAGCAGCACAATTCCCAGTAAAAAATCATCCACCGTCATAATAACGTGCACGATGATTTTGTTGACGACAACCGTTTCAAAATGAAAACCGTTTTCAGCAATGTGCCTGATAAAAATCTTGAGCAAGGAAAAGGTTTCAATCGTCCCCATTAGAAAAATGAGCAATGAGCTAATCAGCAGTCCAACCACACCCAGTACAATAATACAGCGAAAGCCCCAAAGCAATTTTTCCACAACGACTTCAAAATTTTCAATAAACTCTTTTAATGTCTTTGTTCTTTTGGTCATGAACTCCCTCCGAAAATCTTGAATCTTAGTTAGTAACTGAACGAAAAGTCAATTTTTTGTCATTCTGAGGAGCGCAGCGACGAAGAATCTCTAAGCGTAAGGAGGTTGACGTTAAGAGATTCTTCGGCAAAAAACGCCTCAGAATGACATTTTAGGGACTTTTCGTTCAGACATTAGTTATACTACTAACAAAGTGGTTTTGAGATTCAACCTTTAAGTCTGCTCTTTCTTAAGAGAGGATTTCGGTGAGTTTTAAAATCAAAGAATCTCAAAACCACTTTCACCTTCGTATAAGCCGCCTGAATGTGTGTTAAAAAAATTATTAACATAAAAAAAGCATTTTGTCAAGTCGAAATTAAAATAATTATCTGATTTTAATCAGCAATACTCAGAATTATGAACCTTATTTAGCTTACAGTGCCTGGTGCTTCCTTAAAAAAAACAAAGCCACCAGACCGGGCAATAAGAAAATGCCGGCAGCACAAAACAGAGCCGTTTTCAACGAGTAGAGATCATAAAGCCAGCCAATAAACGGTCCAATCAAAGAAAAAAAGAGCCGAAACATCAAATTGTTCACCGAGAGCACGGTGGCACGGATTTCAGATTTAATATGAACATTAATATAATCTTTAATGACCGGCCCACAAATGCCCCGCACAAATTGAAAAATAAGCAGCAGGGCAATTCCCCACAATGCCTGAAAAGAAGCCACCAGTAAATATCCTGCGGCCGAGAAGAGAATCAACGCAATCAGGGAAATGCGTCGGCCAAAAAACGCCTCAAATTGGTGAGCCGTTAAGGCAAAAATTCCCACTGAAAACTGAAACGTCGCCCAGAGGACGCCAAACAGCGCTAACGGTAATCCCACTAATTGAAAATAGGGCTGACTTAACCAGGCCATGGTTAATGTCGAGGCATTGACCAGTGAGGAATAAATAATCAGCCATTTTATTTCCAGATGATCGTTTAAAGAAAATTTTACTATTTTTAAAATTGCCTGAAAATTTCCACTCGTATTATCGAGTTTATTGCGCGGGGGTTCCTGCAAAGTCAACGCAATCGGAAACACGGCCAAAGCAATGGCTGTCTGCAAATAAAACGGCAGCCGGAGACTCAAAGCGGCTAAGGCGCCACCCGCAATACTGGCCAGGGCTTCAGAAAAATTACCGATTGAGGTGTAACGCCCTTCCCTTTTTTTGTAATCGCCGGTTTGATTTAATTCGAGGAGGGTGTCATATAATAACGCCGAGTCAGAACCAGAAATAAAACTGACGCCAGTCCCCAGAATAAACTCACCGCACGCAAACCCCCAAAAATCATCCGCAATGGCAATCAATCCAAAGCCCAGAAAAGCCCCTGTCGCACCAATTACAATTGAAGCCTTGCGTCCCATTAAATCACCCAGATAACCTGATGGCACTTCTAAAACCACAATCGAAACCGAAAAAATCGCCTGAAGAAAAAAGGTTTCACGCAGGGTTAAGCCATTACTTTCATAAAAGATGACGATAATAGGCGTGATCAAGAAAAACCAGCCCAGGGCTTTCATGAGATAAAGTTTCCAGATGTTGGATTGATATTTTTGAGAGTCCATTGCCATTCACTTTTCCTTTTCTATTCAAATTAGGAAATTTTGAGTTGTTTAAGATTTAAATTCTGCTGATAGTTGTAAATGAATGGGAAAGCAGCGGCGAGAAGTTGTCGACGGAGAATTGGAAAAAGGTGAAGCAGGCTATATGCAAAATTGCCCGGTTAAATCCGGCGTCCAGTTGGCGAGAAAAAAGATGCAATCTTTCTCGCGCCTCAAGGCTCCTGGTTCTTCTCAGCCTCCACGTAGAGCATCGGAATGGTTAGTTTTAATTCGCCTTTGCTGGTGGCGAAATCATTGAGCCTTTCTTCCAATTTTTGGAAAAAGACTTTTTGTTCATTTGAAGGGATAATGCTTTTCCAGCCATCCAGAAAACCGATTTTAATAAAATAATGTCTTAACAACGCACTTCCGTTGACAAACCGCTGGTAAAAGGTCTGTTGGTGTTGTTTCACAATCCGCAAGCCGACGCTTTCCAGGAGGGAATGCACCTGTTCCAGACTGACGCGGTGGTCAATGTGCGTTTGCAGTTTGAACAGCCATTCATCCCGGCCCAGGGCGGTCAAGGTGTCGGCGTAGATTTGATAAAACTCGCGGAAATGTCCCCGTAAATTAGTGGTTAAAATCAATCTCGCTTTAAATTTGAGTGTCCGGCAGCATTCAGCAAAAACGGCCGGTGGATTTTTAAAATTATTGACCCCTAAATTTGATACAATTAAATCAAATTTTTCAGAATTGAAAGGCAGGTCCGCCGCATCGCCAACAATGACCGCGGCATGGGTCAATTTTAAAAATTGAATTTTTTGCTTTACCTTCGCGATTGCCGCCTGCCAGGGGTCTATGCCAACCACGAAAGTTGAATCACCCCCGCGCTGGGCTAATTCTAATAAGGGAAAACCGGTCCCACAACCAATATCCAACACGGTTTGATTGGATTTAAGGGGTAAATATTCCAATAAAAGCATTCCAAATGCGGCAGACCACAACGACACTTCATCCAACATTGACAGCACTTGCGGATCTGATAAATCACAGGTAAATTCTAAATAATCGGTCATTGTTTTTACTCCTGGGGGGGGCTCAGTTTGAGCATAAGTTAGAGATTGAACGAAAACACCGACAGACCCCGGTTGTCCGAGCGCAGCGAGGATACCGGGTGTCTTTTAATCACTAATTCCAACACCTGGTACCCTCCTGCGTCGGGCAAGCGGGATTTTCGTTCAGAATCTAATTACTCGCGGCGACATTTAATAATTGCGTTTCTTGTTCATCCATAAATTGATTGGTATAAAGTCGATAATAATACCCTTTATGACGCAGCAAATGACGGTGATCGCCCTCTTCAATGATTTTGCCATTTTTAATCACCAGAATGCGGTCAGCCGAACGAATGGTAGAAAGCCGGTGGGCAATGATAAAACTGGTACGGCCCGTCAGCACTTTTTGAATCGCTTCCTGAATAATCTGCTCCGTCTCCGTATCCACTGAGGAAGTTGCCTCGTCCAGGACGAAAATGCGCGGATTGGCCAGAATGGCACGCGCAAACGAAATCAATTGTTTTTGACCCATCGAAAGGCGACTTCCCCCTTCGCCAACCTCGGTTTCGTAACCATCGGTTAATTGCGCAATGAAATCGTGCGCCCGTACCAGTCTCGCCGCCTTCATCACTTCTTCATCCGTGGCATTCAAGCGACCGTAACGAATATTGTCCTTGATCGTGCCACTAAACAGGTGCGGCGTCTGCAACACATATCCCAGATGTGAATGCAGCCACAATAACGAGCGCTGACGATAATCAATCCCGTCAATAAGAATCTTACCCCCAGTGGGTTCATAAAAACGACAGGCCAGATTAATGATGGTACTTTTTCCGGAACCGGTTTCTCCAACGAGAGCCACCGTTTCACCGGCGCGAATATCCAGATTAAAATTCTCCAGAACGGTCTCGCCTTCTTTGTAGGCAAAGGTCACGTTGCGAAAAGAAATATCACCTTTAATCGCCGGCCACTTTTCCTTTTTGGGAGAAAAAATGCTGCCGTATTTGTGAATCACCTCGGCCGTATCCTGAATTACCGGCTTGGTATCAATCATCGACATGGTGCGTTCGGCTGAAGCCTGGGCCTGTTGGAATTCCGCTAAAACACGGGCGATATGATTAATTGGCTCGAAAAATTGAACCGTATAGGAAATGAATGCCACCACAGTGCCAAAGCTGATGGTTTTCATCAATACTCCCTGTCCTCCAAACCAAAGCGCCAGCCCGGTGCCAACACTGCCCAATGTAAGCACAATTGGTAAATAAAGTGACGAAAAAATGGCAGCTCGGACGGCTGACTGATACATACTGCCGGTCTCGACCTGAAATTCTTTCAGATTTTCAGCTTCCCGTACCAGCGTTTTGGTGGTTCGCGCACCTGTAATCCCTTCATTAAAGGCACTGGTAATCCGCGAGTTGATTTTGCGAACGCGGCGATAAGCATTCAAAATTCTTTTTTGAAAATAAATACTAATCATTACCAGCGGCGGTGCCACCAGCATGGTAATCAAAGCCAGGCGCCAGTTCAAATAGAGCATTAAGCCTGACGCCACGAAAATCATCGTTAATCCCCACACCGAGTCGACCACAAACCAGGCCACAACGTCGCCCAATCGAGAAACATCGGTGGTCATTCGGGCCATGAGCCAACCCACGGGGGTTCGATCATAATAGGCAAATTCGAGTTCCTGTAACCGTTGAAAGCCAACTTTACGAATATCATAACAGACAAACATATCAAGCCTTCCGGCGGTAGCAACCAGAAACCATACATTTATGCCCTGAATGGTAATAATGAGCGCATATAATAAAATAAATTTTTTAATCCCTTCGGTTGTCTGGGGAATGATAAAGTGATCGATGGCATAGCGGCTCATCAAGGGAAAAATCGCGTCGATACCACCAATAATGATCATTACTGCCCCTAAAAAAAACAGATGTTTTTTATAGGGAAAAGTGAAGCGCAGCAATTTTTTCCACAATTGCCAGTCAAATTTTTTAGTGTATTCTTGTTCTTCAAATACCGACATTTTATTTTCCTTTTCATTTTCAGATTTCGAAGCTTCGGATTTGAGATGAAATTATTGAATGGGCTCGTTCCACCCGTCGATTGACGGATGGAACAAGCGTCATTCGCTTCCGGCGAAATCTCCGGTTCCAGTCATTTATTTGATGACCTTATGCGGCAATACTTTCCTGGTCGAGCTCCTCTTCCAGCGCATTTTGAATGGCCCAGATGCGCTGATATAAACCCGGCTGATTTATCAATTCCGTGTGGGTACCGACCTGAACCAATTCACCTTTTTCCAGTACCAGAATAACATCCGCTTGAGATAAGGTGACAATCCGGTGCGAAATAATAAATGTCGTCCCATCGAAGCCATTTGATTTCAGAGCATTACGAATAGCAGCATCCGTTTCGGTATCAACCGCACTGAGGGAATCGTCAAAAATTAAGACCGGACATTCCCGAATCAAAGTTCGTGAGATGGCCACTCGTTGCTTCTGACCACCGGAGAGGGTCACGCCTTTTTCACCAACCGGTGTTTCATAGCCTTTTTCAAAATTCAAAATGACGTCATGAATGGCCGCGATTTGCGCGACTTCAAAAACTTGTTCTTCATGGGCTTCCATTCGCGCCAGCCGAATATTATCCTTAATGGTTTTGGAAAAAAGGAACGGCTCCTGCAAAACAATCCCGACGTGCTGTCTGAGCCATTTTTTGTTAATTGTCTTCAGCTCGATGCCATCGATTTTGATACAGCCGTCCTGATAATCATATAAACCAGCCAGCAGGTGAACCAGCGAGCTTTTGCCAGAACCCGTAGGTCCGAGAATGGCTACCGTTTGTCCGGATTTAACCTTAAATGAAATATTCTTCAAAATGGGTTTATCCGGTTCATAGGCAAAAGAGACATTGTGCAATTCAAGTTCACCGTTGATGGGTGGCTTCAGAGAATTCGATTGTATTTTTTCAGACGGTTGTTCCAGAATCTCCTGGATTCGCTCAATAGAAACAAAGGTTCGACCCAGGTCTGCTAAAATACGTCCTAACTGTCGAATGGGCCAAATCAACATCCCGACATAAGTCGAAAATGCCACAAACGTCCCCAGACTAATTACTTGAAGCGCCGCCCAATATGAACCAATGATTAAAACGGTTCCAACCTGAATAAAACCAAGAAATTCAGAAATAGACCAATAGGTACCCATTGTCAAAATGACCCGGTAGGTCAAATCCCTGTATTTCAAATTGGCATTATCAAACTTTTCCATTTCATGTTGCTGACGGGCAAACGCCCGAACGACGCGAACGCCGGTCAGATTTTCTTGTAAAACGGTGGACATGTAGCCATCGGCTTCATCAGAACGTTTAAAGGCCACTCTTACTTTTCCAAAAAATATTAAACTAAATAAAAAAAGAAGCGGGATGATTGCCATTGCAATAAATGTCATTTTGACGTTGAGAGCAAGCATAATCGGCATAACAATCGCCACTTTCAAGATGGATTGTCCCACGCCGATCAATTGCATCGCTAAAAAGCGACGAATCGTATCCACATCTGAGGTACAGCGCTGGATTAAGTCGCCGGTCTCAGCTTTCACGTGATAATCGTAAGGTAAATGTTGTAAATGATCATAAAGTCGTTCGCGGATATTTTTGGCAATGGATTCAGAAGCAATGGCCGCCCATTTCCCCTTCAGAAAAATCAAGATACCATTAGCACTAGCCAGGCCAACCAGAATAATACTACACATCCACAGATTTTGCGCGAAATAACTCCTCCCACTGGTGGATTCAATCATATTCAACAGCCAATCGGGTAAATTTAAAAATGGCTTGTCACCAATGATTGAATCAATCGTTGTTTTTATCACCAGCGGACTCATGAGGGAGAAAATGGTTGCCAAACCCAGCGCAATGATCGCACTAATGTACAAAAGCCGGTGTCCCTGCATAAAATACCAGAGCAAGCGAAATTTTTTGAGCATGATTTCCTCCATAAATTTTTTGACAACATCCCAACACATTTTTAATAAAAACAAAAAAGCCGTGAACTCTGAGGGTGCCCACGGCTTTGAGGTAAAAAAAAAGACCGAGAGGAATCTCTCGGTCTGTCTATTGTTGGCTTATCTTTTCGCTGACGTCTCATTGACTTGGATTCCTCAAAACAAGTGGGCACAATAATCCCGTAGTAAATGGATCTAACCACTGATCTACTTGAATAATCATGTTACGGGAATATTTCATTGTCCACCTCGATACTTGTTTCGGGAATCACTGCTTAAATTTTAAGATTGGCAAATATACAAATTATTCTCATTTATGTCAAGAAAAATGTTTAAAATTTGAAAATAAAATGAATCACTTTCAATAAAGGTTCATGAATTTGTAAGCAAACAGAATTATTGTAAATATTACATCTCAATAATGACAATATCGGAGCGGCAAAAAAGAAAAACTGGTCGAACGAATGAAAAATAAAGTGGTTTTATTTTTTCACAAAGCGTTCAAAAAGAAAAACTCTCTGAACTCTCTGCTCTCCTTGTGGAATATGTTATACTTGCTAATTAAAAGTGCCAGGTTATTTATGCGCAAGCACCTGGTGTATCATTGAACAACTTTTTGTTTGACACCGTCTCCCTTTTTTGATATATTTTGTATTTAAAATTAAGAAGATTAATGCGGAGTGGAATTATGGAAAAAATCATTCTGGCAATCGATCAGGGAACCACCGGAAGTACTGTCATGCTTTTTAATCAACTGGGAGAAATCGTTGGACGCAGCTATTCTGAATTTACCCAATATTATCCCCAACCGGGCTGGGTGGAACACGATGCGCTCGAAATTTGGCAGGTCACGCAAAGGGTGATTACCGAAGCAATGGGAACAGCCGGTATTGACGCCAATCAAATCGAATGTATTGGGATTACCAATCAACGTGAAACAACGGTGATCTGGGACAAAAAAAGTGGCCAACCCATTCATCCCGCCATTGTCTGGCAATGTCGCCGCACGAGTGAATTTTGTGATCAATTACAAGCAGCGGGATATGAACCGCTGTTTCGTGAAAAAACCGGTCTGGTCATTGACGCTTATTTTTCCGGTACCAAAATCAAATGGCTGCTAGACCACATTCCAGGCGCCAGAAAAAAGGCGGAAAAGGGTGAACTGCTTTTCGGAACCATCGACACCTGGCTGCTCTGGAATTTGTCCGGCGGAACGGTGCACGCCACCGATTTCACCAATGCCGCCCGGACCCTGATTTTTAATATTCATCGAAAGCAGTGGGATGAAGCGCTGCTAAAAATTCTGGACATTCCAGTGGCAATGCTTCCTCAGGTGCAATCTTCCAGCAGTGTCTTCGGGTACACCGCGTTGAATAGCGTGTTTAAACAAGCAATTCCGATTAGCGGAATCGCCGGCGACCAACAGGCGGCATTATTTGGGCAGGGATGTTGGGAATCCGGCTCAATTAAAAATACCTACGGGACGGGCTGTTTTCTTATTATGAACACCGGTGAACGCCCAATTTCTTCGCAAAACGGTCTGCTCCTCACCCTGGCGTGTAATCAGCACGGTCAGCCTTGTTACGCGTTGGAAGGATCGGTTTTTATCGCCGGTGCGGTGATTCAATGGTTGCGCGACGAACTTAAGCTCATTCGATCATCGACCGAGACCGACCAGATTGCCCAATCAGTGGAAAATACGAATGGCGTTTATCTCTTGCCGGCCTTTGTGGGATTGGGCGCGCCTTATTGGGAGATGAATGTGCGCGGTGCCATTTTCGGTTTAACGCGCGGCGCGAACCGAGCCCACCTGGTTCGAGCCGCCCTTGAGTCAATTGCTTACCAGAGCTACGATGTTGTTCAGGCGATGGCCAGAGACGCGGGTGTTGCCATTAATGCCCTAAGGGTGGATGGCGGAGCCGCCGCCAACAATTTTCTCATGCAGTTTCAGGCAGATATTTTAAATCTGACTGTTGATCGACCACAAATTATTGAAACCACCGCCTCGGGCGCGGCTTATCTGGCCGGCCTGGCCGTTGAATTCTGGAATTCTGCCGCTGATATTGCCCAGGTCCGCCTGACTGAAAAACAATTTTATCCCCAAATGAATGATCAAATGCGTAAAGACCTGCTTAACGGTTGGCAAAAAGCGGTTAATACGCTATTAGGAAAACAGTAAAATTAAGGCTAAGGCTGAGGTGCCGACAGGGTTCCACAACGAACCAAATCGTCTCAAACTCAGCCTTCGCCTTAGCCTCAGCCTTCACTTAACGAATCAAGAAAAAAATGGAGCCCAATCATGAAACCGATTTTAAATTTGCCCTTGCAAGTCGTTTATGACCAGCCCTGTTTTTGCATTCAAACGGAACAGATCAACCTGGCCATTACCCGTTTTGGGGGACAGATGGCACCGGTGGAATTTTATGCCGATACCGACACCCCAATTATGCCTTATCATATCGCGCCCTGGTGGGACAAAGGATTATCAGCCGACCACCCGCCCCTGTTGCATATTTTACGCGGTGATTTTTTCTGTTGCCCCTTTGGTGGCAATGAAACAATTTATAACGGTGTTCAATATCCAACTCACGGCGAATCAGCCAATCGACCCTGGACATTAATGGATTGGCAGGAAGATTTTGAGGGGGCTTTTTTACATTTATCTCAAGTGCAAAATTTACTTAGCGGCAACATCGAGAAAAAGATTTATTTGATTGAAGAACAAAATCTGGTTTACAGCTCACATATTCTTTCCGATATGGAAGGCTTAATCAATCCTGGCCATCACGCCAACTTACGTTTTCCGGATTCCCCTCATTCTGGCCGGTTAGCATTCAGCCCATTTATACATGCCCAGGTTTATGTTCAACCCACCGAGCGCCCGGAAAATAAAGGTTACTCGATCCTTCAGCCAGGCGCGGTTATTACCGATTTAACCAACGTGCCCACGATTACGGGTGAATTCACCGACCTCACAACTTATCCCGCCCGACGCGGTTTTGAAGATATTGTCATCCTTTGTAGCGATCCCTCATTGGACTTTGCCTGGAGTTCAGTGACCTTTCCCGAAGGGGGTTATTTATGGTTGGCCTTGAAAGATCCCAAAATTTTAACGTCAACTTTGCTCTGGATGTCTAACGGCGGACGTCATTATGAACCCTGGAATGGGCGGCACGTCAACGTAATGGGTTTGGAAGATATTACCGCTTTTTTTCACGAAGGAATCAGTGAATCCGTGAATCCAAATCATTTGAACGATCTCGGCATTCCCACCGCCATTCCGCTGACACCGGAAAAACCCACCTCAATTCATTACATTCAAGGCGTGGTACGCATTCCGAAGGGATTTGATCGGGTGGCCGACATTAAGCGGAGGGGGGAAAATGAACTGGTTATTATCAGCCAAAATGGGCGGCAGGTAACTTTAGAATGCAAAATCAATTTTCTGTACAACGGTTCCACTGACTGATCCTTTTTTTATACTAAGGTGAAAGTGGTTTTGAGATTCTTTAATTTAAAAACTCACCTAAATCCTCTCTTAAAAAGAGAGGACTAAAAGGTTGAATCTCAAAACCACTTTGGTCATAGTATATATATTTTTGATGGAATAGTATTTGCTTTTAAGGTTCAGATGCAACAGAAAGCTAACATACCCATTTTACATAATCTTGCAGACCTTCGACTCGGAAAAATAACTTGACAACCACCTGGAAATTAATTATATTAAAATTTATAGGAAGAAAGCAGGGTTAAAAGCGTATACCGAAGGTTATTCACCATGAACAAGCAATCAATCTTAGTGGCTGACAGTGATCCCAAAAATTTGCAAATTCTGAAAGAGAATTTGGAAACGGCCGGGTTTCGGGTATCAACCGTAACCAATGGATCACAAGCCTGGGAGCTAATCAAAAAATCGTCGCCGACGATCGTGCTCTCCGAAGTCATATTACCAGAGGTTGATGGGCTGCAACTGCTAGAACGGATTCGCAATGATGAACAAGTAGATCATGTTCCTCTTATTTTCCTGACAAACAAAAGAGATTTAAGCGATCGTGTCAAAAGTCTAAAAATGGGAGCGAACGATTATCTGGTAAAACCACTTCATGTGAAGGAGGTCATTGCGCATATAAAAATGGTTTTAGCACGACAGGAAAGACGTCATTCACCTGAAACAAACACTTACTTCAAAATTGTCGGAACCCTTGAAGAATTAAGTGTTTTCGAATTAATCGAAAGTTTCGGCGTCGAACGCAAAACAGGCATTTTAACGATTGCTAACAACAAAAAACAAAGTGGTCAAATTTTCTTTAAAGACGGGTGCGTGATTAATGCCACCCAGGGAGATTTTCGAAAAGAAAAAGCCGTTTTTCAAATGCTGCCGTGGAAAAATGGCACCTTCACAATGGTCTTTAAGGAAGTGAATGTTCCCGATGAAATTGCCGTCAGTAACCTGGGATTGTTGTTGCAGGGATTAAAGCGGATGGAACTGCGTGAAAAGTATTTACAACAGATCCCGGCTAACAATATTCCCTTTTTACCCACTTCCACTTTTAAAGGCTTACTGAATAAACGAAAATTAACAAAAGAGCTGGTAAAATTTATCTCCCTGTTCGATGGACAGCGTAACACTTTTGATATTATTGACAATAGTTCCTTTGACGACCTCCGAACTTTAGAGCTTATTGTTCGCCTGTACAAACAAGGCTTTATTAAACCCACTTCCGAAGTTAAAGCGCCTGTTCACGCAATCCCTCGGCCCGAACCAGAGTTGCCAGACGCCAGACCACTGCCCAGAATAACACCCGAGGAACGCCGACCACCGAAAATTTCCCGGCCTCCTAAAATCGAAAAATCACCCGAGGAGGTCCTGGCAAAGACGCAGGTACCGCCAGAAGAGCGACCACCGAAACCCCGACCCCTTCCAATGAAGGAAGCGCCGTTACCGGAAAAACCGGTTATTACCCGGATTGATTCGGATGGGAATGGGGTCCCAAAATATGGCAAAGAATTGACTCCAACACCACCCGAACCCCCTCCGCTGGAAGAGGAATACACGTCCGCCGAAATTGATCAGGAAATCATCCAAACGGTAGTCTTCAAGAAAAAATCAATGCCGGTTGAACCCAGCGAATCTCACCACCCTGCACCAAAACCAGAGCCTAAAACAGGTCTCCATATTTTTCTTGGTGACGGTGAAACTCCTGAAACCAGCGTTTTCGGTACGATTACGGCGAACAAATATCGTAGCCGCAGTTTTAAAGGATTTGGTATTGGTGAAATAAAAATCAGTCAATTTGTACTACCACCCGGCTATTTATTAAATCTGGTGGCGGTTCCCACTTTCGGAAAATTTAATCTGGTACTCGACAATTATGCCAATCAATTAACAAGCTATTCGCTGGTGGTTGACTGTCTAACACCGGAGCGCTGGGAGTATCTGGGCTATCTGGCGCGAATGTTGCATGAGCAATATTCCGCTCCCTTCTTTTTAATTGCGGTGAATGTGAAGCGCAGTGAACTCACTTCGCTGGATATATTGCGGGACCGAATGGGATTGGATACGACGCTTCCCATTTATCAAGGTGAACCCCTAACGAAGGATAATATCGTAAAAATCCTCAAGAAACATATTCACGATTGGCCAGAAGGTCAATCTATAAAAATCATTGAAGAAAAGTTTGAAACAGTTGATTGAGAGTTTTGTTCGATTCATTCTAACACACACTGGGTTTACTGGTTGGTTTAATCGCGCACGATGGTTTGAGATTTATGAATATCAAACCATCTTTTTTTAATATCTCATGCCGTTGAATCAGCCGCTAATTCCGGTGTTTATTTTAAAATAACCTGAATTCGATGATATAAAAAACCAGATGAATCAGCCGCGGAAAATAAAAATCTTAATTGCCGACAGTCAACCTAATTATACCGTTGGGCTTCGCAAAGGGTTAACCGATGTGGGATATGACGTTTATATGGCAGAAGATGGTGACAAAGCCCTGGCGCTGGTACAAGAAATCCAGCCGGACGTTATTCTTTCGGAAGTGAAATTACCCCAACTCGATGGACATGATTTGCTTCAGGCGGTACGCGCCCAGGAAAGAACCCAACATATTCCTTTCATGTTTATTAGTAACCAAAAACGGGTTGAAGAGCGCATTCGGAGTATTTCCCTTGGCGTTGATGATTACATCCAAAAGCCGTATTATGTTGATGAAGTCATTGCCCGCATTGAGATGATTATCAAGGAAGCGCACCAACTGGCGAATGCTCCGGATCGGGGTGGTTTTTCCGGGAAGTTATCGGAAATGAATTTAGTTGATTTGATCCAGACTTTAGAAATGGGACAGAAATCAGCGATTTTAACCCTGAAACGGAATGGAAAACAGGGCGAAATTCAAATCCATGATGGAAACGTGGTCGATGCCCATTACGAAGCCTTTTCAGCAGAAGAGGCTTTAGATAAAATGATAACCTGGACCGAAGGACATTTCCAGGTGAAAATAACCACTGTCAATTCATCAAAACAGATAAAACTGGATAATAAAGAAATCGTGGCGCGTGGTCAAAAGCAAATAAATCAATGGCATCAACTGAAAACAAATTTACCCCCTTTGTCGGCGGTGCTGGTGCTTTCCTCACGGGTGGATGCGACCGCTCTGGGAAAACTCAACCTGGCCGAAAAAAAACTCATTCATTTAATGGATGGAAAAAGGACCTTGCTTGATATTATTGAACAGACGAGCCTCGAGGATCTGAAAGTCCTAGAAATTATTCATCCGCTTTTTCAAAAAGGTTTTTTTAAAATTAAAGAACTGCGAGCAGACAATCAAAATAATCAACTCCTAAAGGCTGCGAAATATCTGGAACACCTGAAAACGTTATCGAAAGCCCGCCGACAGGCCGCTAATTTGGAACTGTCACTCGTTTCAAAATTTTTTCAGCAAACCCAAGCAAGCGAAGCGCCATCATTCGCTGATTTTAATGAAAGCCAGCCGCTGCAAAATGAGCGTCAACCGGTAATCCCTCCACCCCGGGTACCGATTGGAACCAAATATGTGCATCAAATCCACCTCACAAAAAGTGAAATTATGATGATCCGCGAAAAATTAGTATGATTGAATGAAACGCTTAAAATGAGTTTTAGTGATGTTAGGGAAAGGTTGTAACCAATGAGGATTGGTGAGGTTGTGGTATTTGGAACTTCAAACATCGAAATCGAACAATTTATTGAAGCCATTTGCCAGTTTATTCAACAGAAAGATAATAAAATTTGTTACGCCAATTTAGAGATAAATGATCAATTGATCCTCTATTTGTACGGCATTCAATATCAGGATCAACCCGAAACAATTGCCTGGGATATGCTCTCGAATAAAGTCCTGGGCTACATTTTCATCTTTAACTGGTATCAACCCGAATCGTTAAATCAAATAATGGATTTATTGGATTATGTGAATGAAAAATGCGCGGCACCCATTATTTTTGCGGCCAATGTCGCCAACCAGCCTTCACCCTTACCCGACAATTTATTCCAGGACGGAATTAGTCTGAACTTTAATGAAAAACTGCTCTTTTGTCGTGCTGGTGACAGCGCCACTTGTAAAAAGGCACTGGTTGCCCTGCTGGATATTATTATTGACAAGCTTTAATATAACAAAGGATTTGGACCCATGTCAGGCAATGAATCGGCATTGAAATCAAGTATCAAACTCCGGGCAATTTATTCGATTCTGGATGAAAAACCCGTCAGTGAAATCATGGACCATTTAAAAATCCCGGAAATCATTGAATTACAAAAATTCATCTGGGACCTGGCGGTTGAATTTGGTATAAAAGTGCGTGGTAAAAAATTTACCCGGAAAGATATTACCCGGAAAATGCCTTCCACCACCGAGTACCAACGCTCTGTTGGCTGTGGGGAAAAAATTTATTATTGTAAAAGCACCCATTGCATTAATTCAAATCCTGAATGTGCCACTCAAAAAATCAAGCAACAGGTTGATTGCATGGCGGATTCAATCCGCGAATTTATGAAAAGTGCAAAATCAAATGAAATTTTGGCTTAAGCTTTTAATTTGCTTTTTCTTCACGCTGGCGCTTCTTTTTTACGAACAACTGCCAGCCGAAGGAAGACAACCCCCCACGAACTGGAAACAAATCACCAGTTCAGCCGCGCATATAATTTACACCCACCCCGATTCACAGACCGCCGTCGTTGTTCAGCAATATCTTCAGGCAGCCTTGCCACCGCTGTTAACCAGCCTCCGGTTCATCCTGTCGCAACCCGTGAAAATTTATATCTGCCCCAATCCAGCTACATATAATGATTTTGTCGGAAATAAAATTCCCGAATGGGGGGAGGCCGTTACTTTTTCCCGCAGCAACACCATCGTCTTAAAATCACCCTACTGGTCAGAATCGCGCCGCACCTTTAAAGCCACGGTAATTCACGAGCTGGTACACGTGATTCTGGCGCAATTTATGGAGCAACAGCCAATTCCCACCTGGCTTAATGAAGGACTGGCGGTATATTTTTCCGGTGAACGCCAGCTTGCGTCGAGTTCACTCGTCGGAAAAGCGCTGACCACCAACTCTCTCATTCCGTTAAACAACATCAATCACGTCCTTCAATTTCAGCGCGACAAGGCGTTACTGGCGTACCAGGAAAGCTTTTTGGCCGTCAATTATTTAATCGAACATTTTGGGAAAACCTCCCTGGTAAC
>Ga0180437_10004752_pt1 | contig 19058 bp, 12 predicted proteins | sample SS_ome_4_FD_132410 | JGI IMG/M metagenome (GOLD analysis project Ga0180437, IMG submission 132410) | Hypersaline lake sediment archaeal communities from the Salton Sea, California, USA - SS_3_D_1 metaG | ecosystem: Environmental > Aquatic > Non-marine Saline and Alkaline > Hypersaline >... | reverse complement strand
TTGAAATAATGCGGTTCGCCGACCAGTGCCGGTCGCTCATAGAGGACCTCGATGCCTTCTTGATACAGAAGAAGGCCGGGCACGTTTACTGGATAGAAGCCGATGCCGAACAACAGGTGCGTATTTGCCTCAGAAGTGCGCCGATAAACGTTGGAGATGACGTCAGGCGATGCCTGCTTGAAAAGTACGACTCCGTCGTTCTGACCAGCGCAACGCTAAGCACGACGGGCGCGAAAGAAACTGAAGGTTTCGACTTCTTTGCCAAACGGACAGGCCTGGAGGATTTCGACTCACTAAAGCTCGGCTCGCCCTTCGACTATCAAAAACAAGTGACACTGTACATTGAAAAGGACCTTCCCAACCCCAACGACCCCGCCTTCGTTAAAGCGGCAGCGCAAGCGGCGAAAAAGTATCTGCGCAAGACCGCCGGCCGTGCCTTTATGCTCTTTACCAGTTACGCCATGCTCGATGATATGGCCGACACCCTCACGCCCTGGCTGGCAGAAAACGGCATTGAAGTGCTACGACAGGCAGCGCAATGGGACAGGACCACCCTGCTGAAGTACTTCCGCGCCGCAGGAAAAAGAGTCCTCTTCGGGACCGACAGCTTCTGGCAGGGAGTCGATGTCCCCGGAAAAGCACTTTCCAATGTGATTATTGTTCGACTGCCGTTTGCTGTCCCCGACCACCCCCTTCTGGCCGGCAGAATGGAACAGATAACCGAACAGGGCGGAAATCCCTTCTATGATTACCAGTTGCCCTTGGCAATCCTCAAGTTCAAACAGGGCTTCGGACGCCTGATTCGCAGCAGGACCGACACCGGCATCGTCGTTGTTCTCGACAGCCGCATAATCACGAAATCCTACGGCGCAAGGTTTCTTGCTGCCGTCCCAAAATGCAGCACCGAGATTGTCGTCGCTCAAGAAAATGAATCCGCACATCGCACCCACATGTGAGATCCTGCGGCTTCGGGCCGCGGCAGACAGGCAAAACCATTGCGGGTCTTTGCCAACCAGCAAAATAATTAAAAAGAAAGGTGGCATTATTATAGCAATTACGCCCCGTCCGCAAGATAATTCCCTGTTCCACCCTCATTCAAAACCCAAATGGCTGTTGTCTTTGGTAGCTGTGGTATGCGATACGCCAGGCTTTATTTGGGCTCTGGGATGATGGCTTGTTGTAATGTAATGTGTTCTTGAAACGTTGGAGGTGCTTCTTTATGAAGAAGTTGAGCGTTTTGATAACTGCACTTTTGATCGCCGCCGCGGGCGCGTGTCACGCCCAGTCCCCGGACCAGCTGTCCAAAGAGAACGCCGAGCTCCGCAAGAGAGTTGACAAAATGGAAAAGGAGCTTGCGGACCTCAAGGCAGCCGTGACGAAGCAGGACACAACATCTGCAAATGAGGACAAACCGGTCGAGTCACAAGAGTCGCAAGAGGCTCAGGCGCCGATGAAGCCGGACACCGATGGAAAAAAGCCCGTGTGGTCCAGCCTGGATATTCAGCTTTACGGTTATATCAAGCTTGATGCGGCCTACGACACCTCACGAGTCGACACAGGCAATTTCGCCAGATGGGTCGAATCCGAGAGCGACAATGACGATGATAGTCAGTTCAATATGACTGCCAGAGAAACGCGTCTCGGCGCGCTGATCAGCGGTCCGCAGGACGATCAGCTTAAAACAAGCGGCCGGGTTGAAATCGATTTTTACGAAGGAGGTGCCGAAAATAAACCCCGCATTATGATGCGTCACGCCTATCTCAACATTCTCTGGCCCGAAGATAAATTCAGCATTCTGGCCGGTCAGACCTCCGATGTCATATCCCCTTTGTACCCCAGCACGATCAACTATTCGGTTTGTTGGTGGGTAGGCAATATCGGCTATCGGCGCCCGCAAATACGTCTCACAAAGGAACTGGCATTGGGCGAAAGCGTAAATCTCAAGCTCGAAGGCGCGCTGGCCCGGACCGTCGGTATTTCGGACACGTTCACCACCGATTCCGGCGCCGATGCCGGCTATCCCGGTGTCCAGGGCAGGGTCGGCCTGACATTCCCCTCGCTTGCGCACAAACCCACCACCATCGGCGTTTCTGCACACGTCGCCAGAGAGGAATATGACACCTCCGCCTCAGGCGATTCGAAGCACTTCGATAGCTGGTCGGCAAACCTTGATGTCACCCAGCCGATAAATGAGTGGCTGACCATTAAGGGTGAGTTGTTCACCGGGGAAAATCTCAGTGCGTATCTGGGGGGAATTGGCCAGGGAGTCAACATAGACACGTTCACGGAAATCGGCAGCAGAGGCGGCTGGATCGCCGCTGCGTTGGGCCCTTGGGACAAATGGCGGTTCAACGTCGGCTTCAGCGCTGACGATGTTGACGGCGACGACCTCAGGGCAATGACCGGCGACAAGCGGACATATAACCGCTCGATATTCGCCAACACGCTCTATTCCCTGAACAAGAGCACCCAGATAGGCTTTGAGCTCTCCCAGTGGCGCACCGATTATCAGGGAAAGGACGACGGCGACAGCCTGCGTGCTCAGGGGGCGCTGATATACAGGTTTTGACTTTTTACCTTGACGACCCCGTGCAAACCGAATATAAAGAAGGGTTTTATAGGCGTGCTGTAAAACAAGCGCTGACGGCATAATAACCGCCAATTAGCGATAAAGGAGAACACTATGGAAGACGTAGAAAAAGCTATTGACTCACTTATGACCGAAGCAAGGACTTTTCAGCCCCCGCAGAACATTAAGGACAACGCATACGTTAACAGTCCCGCCCAGTATCAGCAAATGTGGGAAGAGTCCCTCGACGACCCCGATCGCTTCTGGCTCCGGCAGGCAAAAACCCTCGAATGGACCAAACAGCCCACCAAGGGTCTGCAGTATACCTGGGACACCAAGACTCGCAAAATCGAGCACACGTGGTTTGCCGATGGTGAAATGAACGTTGCTTTCAACTGCCTCGACCGACACCTGGGAACGCCCACAGCAAAGAAGACCGCGCTGCTGTGGCAGGGTGAAGCCGAAGACCAGGTCAGACAAGTTTCCTACGAGCAGTTGCATGAGCAGGTCTGCAAATTCGCCAACGTTTTGAAATCCAGAGGCATCGCCAAAGGCGACCGCGTGGCCATATATCTGCCGATGATTCCGGAACTGCCTGTCGTTATGCTCGCCTGTGCGCGTATCGGTGCAATACATTCCGTGGTTTTTGGCGGCTTCAGCGCCGATTCCCTCAGGGACCGTATTAACGACTCGGATTGCAAACTCCTCGTTACCAGCAACGTCTCGCTGCGGGCGGGAAAACACATCCCCCTCAAGAAAATCGCCGACGAAGCGCTAAACAATACACCAACAATTGAAAATGTCATCGTTGTTAAAGTCACCGATGACCCCTGCGACATCAAAGACGGCAGAGACCTGTGGTACCACGACCAGATGGCCGGCGCCGACGCAAACTGCCAACCCGAGCCGATGAACGCAGAGGACCCTCTGTTTATCCTTTACACCTCCGGCTCAACCGGAAAGCCCAAGGGGGTGGTCCACACCACAGCCGGATACCTGCTCCACACCGCCCTCAGTCACAAGATCATCTTCAACATCCACGACGATGATATTTACTGGTGCACTGCCGACATCGGCTGGGTGACCGGCCACAGTTACATAGTGTACGGGCCCCTCGCAAACGGCGCTACATCCCTGATGTTCGAAGGAGTCCCCACCTATCCCGATGCCGGACGCTTCTGGCACATTTGTGACAAATTCAGCGTGACCGTTTTCTATACCGCCCCCACTGCGATTCGCGCCTTGATGCGTCTTGGCGACGAATGGCCCGCAAAATACAAGCTCGATGCACTGCGCGTCCTCGGCTCCGTCGGTGAGCCTATCAATCCCGAGGCCTGGATGTGGTACCACGAAAAAATAGGCAGAGGCAGATGCCCAATCGTTGATACCTGGTGGCAGACCGAAACCGGCGGCATCCTAATCACCCCACTGCCCGGCGCACACACACTCAAGCCCGGAAGCGCAGGCCGGCCCTTCTTCGGCGTCGACCCCGTCGTCGTACGCGACGACGGCACCCAGTGCGACCTCAAAGAGGGCGGAAAGCTCTGCATCCGAAGGCCCTGGCCCGGCATGATGCGCACAATGTGGGGCGACCACGAACGCTTCGTGGACACCTATTTCACCATGTTCGACAACCTCTACTTCAGCGGTGACGGCTGCAGAATCGATGACGACGGTGACTACTGGCTTATGGGCAGAATAGATGACGTCGTCAATGTCTCAGGACACCGCATCGGCACCGCAGAGGTCGAAAGCGCACTGGTCAGTCACCACAACGTTGCCGAGGCCGCTGTTACACCCATCCCGCACGAAGTCAAAGGCCAGGCCCTTTATGCCTTCGTGACACTTGTACAAGGCGTCGAGGAGAATGACGAGCTCAAGAAAGAGCTTATCCTGCACGTCCGAAAGGAAATCGGCCCCATCGCGGCGCCCGAAGATATTCAATTTGCACCCGCACTTCCAAAAACGCGCTCGGGCAAAATCATGCGCCGAATACTCCGCAAAATAGCCGAGCGAAACACCGACAACCTGGGGGACATCACGACCCTGGCCGACCCGAGCGTGGTTGAGGCCTTGATCAAGGGTCGTGGCTGAGACAAAAAGAGCCTTCAGTCCAATACTCCGGCTGGTCGCCCCGCACAGTGGTGCGACCGGCCGGCTCTAACTCGAAGGAGAAGCACTTTATGACCGAAGAAATCACTTTGCCGCAGGGCGGTATAAAGAACCACGGATGGCGTGTCACATTTGCCGGAATGGGTATCAACCTCGCTCTCGGAATTCTCTACACATGGAGCGTTATCAGCAGGGGCATACCCGCCGACTGGGGCTGGACGCAGTCGGACAAGTCACTTCCCTACGCAATGGCATGTCTGATATTCTCACTGGTGATGGTCCCCGCCGGCCGAATGCAGGACAGGATTAGTCCCAGATTTGTTGCGACCATCGGCGGCATACTTGTCGGAGCGGGTATGATCATCGCGAGCTTCACGACGTCCCCGTTCGGCTATATGCTCGGATTCGGTATCCTTACCGGCGCAGGTATTGGCTTTGGGTATGCCTCGGCGACCCCGCCGGCGGTCAAATGGTTTTCTCCCGCGCGGACCGGCCTTATAGCAGGATTGGTCGTCTCCGGTTTCGGCCTGGCGTCGGCCTATGCCGCGCCGCTGTCCGAATTCCTCATTAAGAGCGTGGGGGTCGGAAGCACGGTTCTCATTCTCGGTATCGCCTTTCTGGTGGTCCTCTGCGGTCTGGCCCAAATACTGAAACCCCCGCCCGAAGGGTACGTACCGGCCGGAGTTTCAATCAAAAAACCAACCGGGCCACAGAGGAAAGAGGAATATCTGCCCAGAGAGATGTTGAAAACCTGGCAGTTCTTCTCGATATGGTTTATGTATGCCTGTGGCGCAGGCGCCGGACTTATGATAATCTCCGTCGTCAAAAAAATTGTCGCGGCCGAGGTGGGTGATGCGATGGCCGTGGCGGCCGTGGTGGGCCTGGCAATCGGAAATGGGGGCGGAAGAGTTGTCGCAGGAGTGGTGTCGGATAAGCTCGGAAGAAAAGCCACGCTGTTCATATTCTTCGTATTCCAGGCCTTCCTGCTGTTCCTGCTCACCCGCGCCCACGGTGACAGCGTGCTGGCCTCGGCGCCGGTGCTAATCATTTTAACGGCGTTGATTGGCGCCAATTACGGCTCGAATCTGGCCTTGTTCCCCTCGATCACAAAGGATTACTTCGGAATCAAAAACTTCGGCGTCAATTACGGCCTGGTCTTTACCGCCTGGGGCGTCGGAGGTTTCATGCTGGCCAAGCTGGCGGGCATGTTGTTCGACAAGTATCAATCTTTCAATGTCGCCTATTTTGGTGCAGCGGCCCTGCTGGTTGTTGCGGCCGTAATGGTGCTCTTTATAAAACCCCCGCATCATACTATCAAGGAAACACAGCTCGAATAACGCAGGCGTAATGGCTTGTGCGCCGGCCGATAGATAAACCATTTCCTCTCAAGCGCCTGCCTGCGCCCAGGTCCGCAAACCTCACAGCCCGTGCAGGGGAAAGACGTTTGACTTGATCTTCTCTATCGTTTTCTCCAAGACCACAAGCACCATTTCTCTCTGTTGGTTTCTGACCACAAATTCTCTGTCTCGCAGTCCGCCCCGCCAGTCGGTGCTTTCGAGCATCACGCCCCCCATACCGATATTCATATCATCCTGGACGGTCTCTCCGCACAGCACGCTCCAGGCCCGCGCCCACGCGCGCGCCGTATTCTCAACATTGTACCCTCCCCCTCCGGTTGCAAGGATAGGCTTGTTAAGACTCACCAGGTGTTCAATGATTTCGGCGTAGGTGTTGTTGGTCAGGCAAAGGTGCGCAAGAGGGTCCCCCGCCAGCGCGTCGGCGCCCAGCTCGAAAACGATTACGTCAGGATTATAGGCGCCAATCAGTGGCACTGCGACTTCGTTGAATGCTTTCATATACAACTCGTCGTAAGTGCCGATCGGAAGCGGGATATTTACGCAATAGCCTTTCCCCTCCCCGCTGCCGATTTCGTCCTCGAATCCCGTGCCCGGAAATAGCGCTCTGGGTGTCTCGTGAAGTGATATCGTCATAACATCCGAGCGGTCATAAAACCCGTAGGCCACGCCGTCGCCGTGGTGAACATCTACATCGAGATAAAGCACCCTTTTTCCACGCTCCGCCAGAACCGTTCACGCCAACTCAACGTCGTTAATGTAGCAGAAGCCCGACGCCCGCTCCGGACCTGCGTGATGGTATCCCCCCGACGGATTAAAAACCACCTCCGCAGAACCCGACACGATTAGCTCCGCCCCCACCAGCGTACCGCCCGTGGCAAGCACCGCATAGTCGTACAACCCCTCGAAAACCGGACAATCCGACGTCCCGATTCCCATCTCAAGCGCTTCTGCGCTCCACTGTCCTTCGGCCGCGGCTCTCAACGCGTGCAGATATCGAGCCGTATGAAACTTCTTGAGAACTGCCCTTTGCGCCGGTTCAGGCGGTACTTCTTTCCTGCACTGGCCCGACAGAAGCCCTATGGAACTTACTATCTCCCGCGCTTTCTGTGCCCGCGCTGTGTTGAAAGGATGGTCCGGTGGATAGCGGTACTTTTCAAGCTCCGACGAGTATATAAAGACAGCCTTTCTCATCGCCAAATAGCGCTCCTATTCTTCCGGTTTCACAAAGTCGTAGCTGATGCTGTAAACCTCGCCGTCGAATTCCGTGTTCACCCGGTAACCGGAGTTGTGAAAAATCGTCAGCATCGGCTTGTTATGTGGCAGCACTTTCGCGTAGAAACGCTTCACACCCCGCTGCCTGGCTATTTGCGTAATGTAATCAAGCAGAAATGTCCCCATCCCCTTCTGCTGCCATTCGTCCTGTACCAAAAATGCCACCTCCGCCGCCTGAGTCTTCGGGTCCAGAAAGTACTGAGCAATGGCCACTATTTCTTCCCCCGAAACCCCGGGAACCACACCCACAATCGCAAGGTCCTGGTGATAATCAATATTCGTCAGCCGCTGAACGTCCTTGTGCGGAAAGGCCATCGTATGAGTCATATAACGCGTTCGCACGGACTGCGCGCTCAGCGAGTACAGCATTTCCGCAAGTGCCGGCTCATCATTGGGCCTTACCGGCCTGAAAAATATTTCCGTGCCGTCATTCAATGTCGCGTAACGCTCCAGCTCCTCCGGATAAACCACCTTGTCCCACGCCAATTCTATCTGGTCTTCGTAAACATACTTCTGTGACTTGGCAGCCTGAATCAGCTCTTTTCTGAACTTCGGATGCGCTATGTTGATAAGGTCAAGCACACGTTCCCTTATGCTTTTGCCGTGCAGGTACGCCACTCCGTACTCGGTAACAACGTAGTGAACATCGCCACGCGTGGTCACTACTCCGGCACCCTCGGTCAGATGCGGCACAATTCTCGAAACCTGCTCGTTTTTCGCCGTCGAAGGCATCGCAATAATCGCCTTGCCCCCCCTGCTCCGCGCCGCGCCACGAATGAAATCCACCTGCCCCCCGATGCCGCTGTAAAACTGATAACCCAGCGAATCGGCGCATACCTGCCCCGTCAAGTCGATTTCCAGTCCGACGTTGATGGCAACCATCTTTTCGTGCCTGCCGATGGTGTACGGGTCGTTGACGTACTCGGTAGGATAGAATTCGAAGAACGGATTGTTGTCAATGTAATCATAAAGCCGCCGGGAGCCCATGCAAAAGCTCGCCACAACCTTGCCCCGGTTGATGGTCTTCTTGGCGCAGGTTATCGCCCCGCATTCGACCAGGTCGATAATCCAGTCGCTGAACATCTCGGTGTGCACCCCGAGGTCCCTTTTGTCCTTCAAGAACTCCGCCAGTGCCTGAGGAATCCGCCCTATGCCGCACTCAATCGTGCTGCCGTCCTCCACCAGTCTGGCAATGTTCTGACCTATGCGGCCAAGCGTCTCATCCGACGCCGGTATCGGGATTTGAACAATCTCTTCATCGTACGGCACCAGCATATCTATCGTGTTGACGTGAAGAAAACTGTCGCCCAGTGTCCGGGGCATCCGGCCGTTCACCTGTGCTATTACGTACTTGGCGTTCGCCGCCGCTGATTTCACAATATCAACCGACACCCCAAGACTGCACAGACCGTTAACGTCCGGCGGCGTAACCGTAATCAGAGCTACGTCTATGGGTATCCCCCCGCTTTCGAATTCATTCGGTATCTCGGACAAAAAAATGGGTGTGTAGTCGCCGATGCCTCTCTTCAGCGCGCCACGCACGTTGTCGGCGATGAAAAAACTGTTCATCTTGAACTTCTCGCGGAACTTTTCGTTCGCGTACGGCGCCGTTCCCATCGTAAGCAGATGAACGATATGCGCATCGAAAATCTGAGCAGAATGCTCCACAAGCGCGTTGACCAGGTGCTGAGGCTGCCCGCAGCCGGTGCCTATGAATATGCTGTTGCCCGACTTGATCAGCTTCATCGCCGCCGCCGCATTGGCCACTTTTTCCTTATACCTTTCTTTCCAATCGAACTCCTGCATAACACTGCCTTATTACTGGACCTGCTCCACACTCATCCTTGCGTCAACCGCGATAGGCGGTGTCCCTTCAGGTCCCACAACGTAAGGATTTATGTCCATCTCCTGAATCTGTGGAAATTCCGTCACAAGCTGCGACAGCCGCTGAAGACCTTCCGCTATCGCATCAATGTCCACGCCCTCCTCGCCTCGCACCCCTTCCAGCATCCTGTACGTCCTCGTATTTACCAGCATCTGCCTGGCCTCCTCCGCCGTCAGCGGCGCAAGATAAAACGAGACATCTTTGAGAACCTCGACCATTGTACCGCCCATCCCGAACATCATCAGCGGACCGAAATGCGGGTCACGCTTCATCCCCAGAATAACCTCTCTTCCTCCCTTGCACATCTCCTGAACCAACACCCCCAGGATATTCGCTTCGGGACGCTTCTTGGGTATCCGATACATCATCAGGTCGAATGCGTCCATAACCTCTTTCGTGCTGTAAAGACCTATTTGAACTCCCCCGACATCCGACTTGTGCAGGATATCAGGCGACCAGATTTTCAGCACCACCGGATACCCAAGCTGCTCGGCTATATTCGCCGCCTGCTCGGCCGTCGCAGCAATCGAACCTTTCGGCGTCACGAATCCGTACGCCTCAAGAATCTCCTTTGATTCGCTCTCCGGGATTTCCCGAATCCGCTGCCGAATATGTCGTTCCACTATCGCTTCCACTTTCCGCCGATTCACCGCGAACAGCTTCACAACACGCTTGGGCCTCGAACGCCACCGCGCGTAATCGTGCATTACCCTGATAGCAGAGACCGCCTCCTGAGGCGAATCATAATGCGCAATATTTCCCGCCCTCAGCGTTTCAATTGACTTGCCGACCTTAGAGGCGCCCAGAAAGCACGCGAATATCGGTTTGTCCTTCATCTTCTTTGCCACGTTGACAACAGCCTCGGCAGTACCGGTTGAATCTGTCATTGCCTGGGGCGTCAACAGAACTAATACTATATCGACGTTCCCGTCTTTAACCACAACGTCCAGAGCAAATTCATACCGCTCCGACAGCGCATCTCCAAGGACGTCTATCGGATTGTGTAAATTTGCCGCAGCCGGCAGTCGCGACGCCAATTTCTCCACGCTCTCGTCCGCCGGCTGCGCAAAGTCGAGCCCCTCTCGCTCAATTGCATCGGCAGCTATGATGCCGGCGCCCCCTGCATTGGTTACGATCGCAACCCTCGGCCCTTCCGGAATCGGCTGCGTCGCAAAAGCCTGAGCCAGACCAAATTGTTGACGAATAGAACTGCACCGAATTATGCCCGCTCGTTCAAATCCGGCTTCGTAAGCTGCTTCGCTGCCCGCCAGACTCCCCGTATGTGATGAAGCCGCCTTGGCGCCGGCGGTCGTCCCTCCCGACTTTATCAGCAGTATGGGTTTGTCGTGCGATATTTGTTCGGCCTCTCTTACGAAGATATTGCCGTTCGTGATGCTTTCCAGGTAACCGGCAATTACCTTCGTATCGGAATCTTTCCCGAAGGCCTTTATGATATCCAGCTCGTTCAAATCCGCCTTGTTGCCGAAGCTGACCAGCTTGCTGAAACCAATTCCGTTGGCGTTTGCCATATCAAGGATGGCCGTCAGCAGCGCTCCCGATTGTGAGAGATACCCTATACTCCCCACGGCCGGCAGATCAGCGCCAAAACTTGCATTCACTTTGTTGGCAGGGGCAATCACACCCAGACAGTTCGGCCCGATTATCCTTATCCCGTTTTCTTTTGCAATCCGAACCACCTGCTCTTCAAGGTCTTTTCCCTCCGGGCCCACCTCCTTAAAACCCGCCGTAATTATCACCACCGATTTTGCTTTGACCTTGCCGCACTGCTGCATCACCCCGGGCACGACCTTCGCCGGCACGACTATAATCACCAAATCCGGCGTCTCCCCGATGGACTCAAGGTCAACATAGCACCGAAGCCCCTCTATCATTTCACCCTTCGGATTAACCGGAAAAATCTTCCCTTCGTACCCCGCCCTAATCATGTTGCTCAGGATTTCGTACCCGACTTTCCCCTTCTGCCGCGATGCCCCCACTATCGCCACGGACTTCGGATTAAAGAAGTTCTCAAGACTCATCTCACAGTCCTTCGCAGGTCTGCGGCGGCCCCAGGACGATTCTCGCATCGACCGCCAAAGGCGTTGTCCCCTCGGGCCCCACCACATAAGGGTTGATGTCTATCTGCTGAATTTGTGGGAATTCCGTTACAAGTTGCGACAGCCTCTGCAGCCCCTCGGCTATAGCATCAACGTCCACGCCCGGCTCGCCCCGAACGCCCCGAAGCATCTGGTAGGTCTTCGTGCTCATAAGCATCTGTCTTGCTTCCTCCGCCGTCAGCGGCGCAAGGTAAAAAGAAACGTCTCTGAGAACCTCGACCAACACACCACCCATGCCAAACATCATCAGAGGGCCGCAGTTGGGGTCGCGATTCATTCCGAGTATCACTTCTTTGCCCGCTGTGATCATCTCCTGAACAACAACGCCCAGTATGTTGATGTCCGGCAGGTTCTTCGCTATCCGGTAAGTTATCAGGTCGAACGCGTCCATTACCTCCTCGGCCGTGCTCAGATTCAGCCGAACACCACCAACATCCGTCTTGTGAATCACCTCAGGAGACCAGATTTTTACCACTACCGGGTACCCGAGCTGCTGCGCGATATTGCCCGCCTGCTCCGCCGTCGTTGCCACCGCAGCACGCGGTACAGCAAACCCGTACGCCTCGAGTATTTCTTTGGATTCAACCTCACCAATCTCGTATGTCCCCTGCCGCATGTGTTTTGCTACGATGGTCTCCGCCTTTCGCCGATTGACCGCAAACAGCTTCACCACCCTCTCCGGTCGCGAATGCCATTTGGCGTAATCCGTCATTGCCTTAATCGCATTTACAGCCGCCTCCGGCGAATCATAGTGTGGAATCTTGCCCTGCTGCAAAACCTTTATCCCCTCTTCCACCTGACCGGCGCCAAGAAAACATGCAAAGACCGGTTTTTCCTTATGTTCCTGCACTATCTTCACCACCGCTTTGGCCGTTACCCCCCCTTGTGTCATCGCCTGCGGCGTCAACAGTACCAGAACCACGTTCACGTTCGAATCTTCCAGAACAGCCCTAAGCGCGAATTCATAACGGTCGGCAAGCGCATCACACAGTACATCGAACGGATTATTCAGACTTGCCGCACGCGGCAGGTGGGAGGCCAGCTTCTCCACCGTTTCCTGAACAGGCCTCGCCAGGGTAAGCCCTTGCCGTTCGATGGCATCCGCCGCCATAATCCCTGCCCCCCCCGCATTCGTGACGATCGCCACGCCCGGACCCTCGGGAAGCGGCTGATTGGAAAATGCCTTGATGTAGTCAACCTGAACTTTCACCGAGTTGCATCGAATGATCCCGGCTCGATCGAACACACACTCGTAGGCCGTATCGTTGCCCGCAAGGCTGCCGGTGTGGCACGAAGCTGCCGTGGCACCTGCGGTGGTAACACCTGACTTTATCAGAAGTATGGGCTTGTGATAGCTGATGCGCTCCGCCTCTTTTACAAAAGCATTACCGTCGCTGATGTTTTCGAGGTATCCCGCGATTACTTTCGTCTCAGGGTCCGAACCAAGCGCCTTCATCACTTCCAGCTCATCGATATCAGCCTTGTTTCCTATGCTCACCAGCTTGCTGAAACCAATACTGCGAGACCTCGCCATATCCAGAATGGCTGCAAGCAATGCTCCCGACTGTGAAATGTAACCCGTTTTTCCCGTTGCCGGCAGGTCTCCTCCGAAACTGGCGTTCAGCTTGTTCGCCGGCACTATCACACCAAGCGAATTAGGCCCCAAAATTCTGATGCCGCCTTGCCTGGCAATTTGAATAACCTGCCGCTCTAACTCTCTGCCCTCCTTACCGACCTCCCTGAAACCGGCTGTCACGATAATCACCGATTGTGTGCCGACCCTAGCACACTGCCGAATGACCGTCGGAACGTTCGCAGCCGGAACGATGACCATCACAAGATCCGCCGCCTCGCCGATAGAAACAAGGTCTGGATAACATTTCAGCCCCTCAAGCGTCTCGGCATGCGGGTTCACCGGAAATATCTTTCCTGCGTAACCCCCTCTGATAAGGTTCTGCAGGACTTCATACCCCACTTTGCCTCTTTCACGGGCAGCCCCGACAACCGCAACAGATTCTGGATTGAAAAACTTATCGAGACTCATAAAAAGCATACCCCACTCAAACTGAAATATCGACTTCGGCTTCAGGAAACAATATATTATCTACGGCCCGCAATTTCAAAGGTTTTATTATGAGTGTCGCGCGTTGAACTATTTACTCGCACGACCTGACGGTCTCTTGCAATATCATGGCAGTTGGCAGGTTCGTAATACACAAACATACGCAGCCGGACGGCTCCGCCCACTGGGACTTGATGCTTGAGGTCGGCAGCGTTCTCCAGACATACCGGCTTGAACTGGCCCCGGAAGAATTGACGCATCACAAGACTACAGCCGTCAGGATTTTTGACCATCCTTTGAGGTTCCTCACCTATGAGGGGCCTCTGAGCGAGTCCAAGGGGTCTGTCAAATTTGCCGACGGGGGCACTTACATAATCTTGAACGACACAGAGAACCTGCGCCGACTCCAACTTAATGGACAAATCCTGGACGGTACGGCAACACTGACTCGCATGGACGGTGACAAATGGGAGTGTTCATTTTCTCAGCGCCGGTAGGTCCGGCTCCACGTGAACGATTATGTTCACCGGACGCGTAATCTGCTCGTGAAGAGCCCTCTCCAGACTATCCGCTATTTCGTGGGCCGCAGCCACATTCAAATCCGGGTCAACCAGTATGTGCAGGTCCAGAAAAACCTCTCGACCCACCGTCCGCGTTCGCAGCTTGTGCCACTGGCGTATTTGGCTGTCGGAATTTACAATTCCTTTTATACTTTCGATTGTTCCCTCATCAACAGCGCTCTCGGTCAGCTCGTTCAGGCAGTCGAGGATTACGCGTACACCTACCAGCGCAATCATAAGCCCCACCGCCATCGCGGCTATGTGGTCTCCGTACTTGAAGTCCAACATTGCCAAAATAACACCTATCACCACAGCCACCGAGCTCAACGCGTCGCTGCGATGGTGCCAGGCGTTTGCGTAAAGGGCCGCGCTGTGCGTAGCTACCGCTACCTTCCTGGTCGCTCGGTAAAGGACCTCTTTGCTGATAATCGAGATGACAGCGACCAGCAGAACCGCGCCCCCCGGCCTTATGGCGTGCGACTCGGCGATATACTTGCCCGCCTGGTAAACCATCCCCAGACCCACAAAGACTAACACCAGAGCCACCCCGACAGACGCAAACGTTTCAATGCGACCGTGCCCGTAAGGATGTCTCGGGTCTGCCTCTTTCGAACCGAAATGCACACCGACCAGGACAGTCAAATCCGTGACCATATCCGAAATTGAATGCACGCCGTCCGCAACCAGCGCAATTGAATTGCCCAAAATCCCCACAATCATCTTAACCACAGAAAGACCGATATTGGTGACCAGCCCCACCTTCGTGATAGACTGAATCTTCTTATTGGCCATTTCGTGTTTGTTCGCGTGGGCCATCGCTCAATCCATTATCGCCTCGCACAGGCTCAGCACTTCACTGACATATTTTCGGGCGGTGCTTTCTTCTTTCGCTTCTGCAATCACCCTCATCACCGGCTCGGTATTGCTGCTTCTAAGGTGCACCCAGCCGTCCGCAAAGTCAAACCGACAACCGTCGCTGATATCCACCTTGGCTTCGGCGAATTGCTCTTTTGCCGTGCTCACGATTTGCTGCGCAGTTGACTTGTCGGCGCTGAATTTGTCTTTAATCATATAGTACCGAGGGATTTCGTTGACCAGCTCGCTTACCGTTTTCCCCGTCTCGGCCAGCAACTGCAGCACCAGGGCAATGGCAACCAGGCTGTCGCGGATGGGACTGACCCGCAGGTCGATTACTCCGCCGTTTCCCTCGCCGCCTATTATGCAATTGTGTTCGAGCATTGCCGCCGCCACGTTCGCCTCTCCCACCGGCGTGCGGATTACACTTCCACCGGCGCCTGCTGCTATATCATCAACCATTCTCGACGTCGAAAGATTTGTCGCCGCCCTGCCCGATTGCCTGCTGAAAACGTATTTGGCCGCCAGCGCCAGACTATATTCTTCCCCTATGTACACGCCGTTTTCATCGACAATGGCCAGCCTGTCGCCGTCGGGGTCTTGTGCAAAACCTATGTCCGCCTTCTGCTCTCGGACCACATCGCAAAGCGCCGTGACGTTCTGGGCCGTCGGCTCGGGCGCGTGCGCAAAGATGCCGGTGGGCTCGTCATTGATTGCCACAACCTCACAGCCGAGATCGGCCAAAAGCTTCTTTGTCACCCGGCCGCCCGCGCCGTTCACGCTGTCCAGTGCTGCCTTGAACTTTCTCGATGCGACTGCTTCTCTATCGACTATTGCCAGCACTTTCGCCGTATGAACCGTCTCCGTCTGCCCGTTGGAGCCAACCTTTCCCTGCTCACAAGATTCAACTTTCGCAAACTCCTTCTTATCGAAAAGCTCCCTGATTCTCGCCGCTGCCTTGGCCGAAGGCGCCATGCTGTTGCCCAGCAGCAGCTTTATTCCGTTGTACCGAGCCGGATTGTGTGAGGCTGTGACCACCCCACCGCCCGCGCAGCCGCGCTCTTTCACCATAATACCTGCACCGGGGGTCGGCACTATACCCAAATCAATAACATCGATTCCGGCCGAGCACAGACCTTCACTCAGCGACCCCTGTAGCGTGCGGCCGCTGGGCCGGGAATCCCGCCCCACGCATACGCATAATCTGCCTTCCTTCCGGTTGTTTCTTAGAAAAGCGCCGAACGCCCGCCCGTAGTCCGCCGCAACCTCGCCCGTCAGACCTGAGCCGACTACGCCACGCAGACCGCTGATGCTGATTATCAGATCCTCAGCCATCTCGTTCAGCCTCCGACATCATATCTTTCGTGACCTCTCCAAAACTCTCTTGAGCCTGCTGACCACGTTGTCGACCTGCTTCTTCTTGAGCGACAAAATGTGCTCCAGAGCCTCGCCTATATACGGCAGATATGTCTCTATGTATCGTCGCTTGTCCATCTCCTGCTGGACCCGTTTTCGTTTGCGCAGGTATATGCCCAGCTTTCTTCCGCAGTCCTGAACGGCTAACTGTATTTCCCTTATGATTTCCGGATAGTGAGCTATCGCTTCTTTACTCTCCGAGGTAAAAGGCACCCAGACCGAAGCTATATGCACCATCAGTACCACAGCGCCCGAAGGTAATGAACCTCTGCTCTGGCTAAGAGCATAGTTGCGCCAGTTCACATCCACCACCGACTTGTAAATCGCACACGCCGACTGCTGGTACAGCAAAGGCACCCGATTCGCAATGCGTATCAGCCGCATCAGCGGCTCCTTGTCCGGTTCGCCGTTGCCGCCGTCTTTGCCTCCGTACGCCAGCGCCGCTTCGACAAGAAAAGGATTACCCCGATACACAGTGGGACTCCGTGAGCACGCCGTGTAGAAATCCGCCTCGACAACACGTTTGAGCCCCTCTTCCAGTTCCTCAGCCCCAATCGGACTTATGCAATCCGTAGACGGCGCCATAATCCGCGTCTCGTTTATCGCCGAATGCAGCAGCTCGGCCTGTTTGATGCTCATTCCCGAAGGCCTCAGTGTCGCCCGAAGCTTTGCCTTCTCGCACAATTGCCGCGCGACCCGTGGGCTTACCCTCGAAAAATCTTTCTGAAGAAACGCCGAAAGCTGCTTGGCCGAACTGCTCCGAGCCATTTTGAACAACAAACCCATCTCAACTCCGTAAGGATGAGGTTTAATTTCACGCGGCGCAAACGGCAGCTCTTTGCTCTGCCGCGGATATTCCGCGGTATTGCCGTCCGGCGCGATATAAACAATGGTGGCATGCGGATTGGCCATAGCAGTCTGAGCAATATACTCGTCAACTGACTTACGCCCCCTCTTGTACTTTCCTTCGAGCGTTATCGTTACGCTTGTCCCCGTGGGCAGTTCAAAATCACACTCCTCATCCAGCACAACTTCAGGCTTGTTCTTGCTCGTGTCAATCTGTACGTGATAGTGATGCGCTTTCTTCTGCGGGCTCGTCCGCGACAGGATCTGCACCGGCTCGCCCGTCGTCAGCAGACCATACATACCCGCCGCCGATATGCCGATTCCCTGCTGACCCCGGCTCATCTTCAGCGTGTGGAACTTGCTGCCGTATAATAGCCGGGCAAAAATGTTGGGAATCTGCTGCTTTACAATGCCGGGACCATTGTCCCTGACCGTCAGACTGAACTTGTTGTCGGAAAGCGGCTTTATTATAATCAGCAGGTCCGGCAGTATCTGCGCTTCCTCACAGGCATCAAGTGAATTGTCAACCGCCTCTTTCGTTGCCGTAAGAAGCGCCTTGCGCGGATTATCAAAACCCAGAAGGTGCCTGTTCTTCGCGAAGAACTCGCTGATGCTTATCGCTCGCTGCTTGGCAGCCATCGATTCGGCCGTAGCCGCAACGGCCGCCGCCTTGCGCTTCGCTGACTTTTTCTCCTCGCCCTGAGCCGGCAATGATTTTGCCTTGCCCTTTACCCTTGTTTTCCTTCGTGAAGTCTTCGATTTTCTTCTTTTCGGCTCTGCCTTCTTTCCCTTGGCCCGCTTGCGCTTCGTTTTCTTTCCTCCAAACTTAAAACTCATCTGCTCTGACGATACCTTACCCTTTGCCATACAAAAATTTCCAAACCCTATCCTGCCGGGCCCCTCCTGCTCACCGTTGCAATCCGCTCACGCGCCGACGGTGCCGCGCCCTGCGAGCCGGTTATTACCGCCCCCCGCAGGTTAGTCCAGCGTGCAAACGTAAATCTCGTTCACAAAATCAAGTTTACCTAATTCTTCGACAACCTCGCCGGCCGGAACCTTATCGAGACTAACCGCAAGTGTCGCTTTCTGCTGCTCCAGCTTCTGACCCACGCCCATCGTACAGATATTGATTTGGTGCTTGCCGCAGACGGTCCCCACGGCCCCGATTACACCCGGCTTATCATCGTTGAATATTACCAGAACCGGCCCCTGCGGTGTCATTTCTATGTTGAACCCGTCAATCTCGATGATTCGAAGCAGCCTCTCACCGAATACCGAGCCCGTCACCGTCCGTGTGACCTTGTCGGTAACCACCTTCGCGCTGAAGCTCGCCGCTACGTCCTTCGCCTCCGTGTTCTTTGTTTCGTCGATGCTTATGCCCCGCTCCTTCGCCAGAATCGGCACATTCACCATATTCAGCGGCATCTCGAAGTGCTTCTGAAGCAGACCGATTGCAAAACTAAGCGTAACGGGCTCCACGGCCATCTCCGCAATCGACCCACGATACTGAACCTCGACCGATTTGATATGACCCGGCGCAATCGTGCTCAACAGAGTGCCGATACGCTGTGCAAGCCGGGAATACCGGCTCACCGCTGCCGGCATAGCACCGGCCACCGAAGGAGCATTGACTGCATTTCGAACCGCCCCGCCCTTGAGTGCCTCCACCAGTATCTGAGCCGCCTCCACCGCCACCTCAATCTGAGCTTCTTCCGTGCTGGCGCCCAGATGAGGCGTCACCAGACAGTTAGTCAAATCCTTGAAGCGCGTGTTCTCAGGAGGCTCGGCCGTGTAAACGTCCAGAGCCGCCCCCGCTATACGTTTCTCCGCCAACGCATCGTACAGTGCGTCCTCGTTGATAATACCGCCCCGCGCACAATTGACTAACCGAACCGTGGGTTTCATCAGCCCTATTTGCTCGGCGCCGATCATATTCACTGTCTGCTCATTCTTCGGAACGTGCACCGTTATGTAGTCCGCCTCTCTGAAAACTCGGTCGAGATCCT
>Ga0180437_10004750_pt1 | contig 19068 bp, 21 predicted proteins | sample SS_ome_4_FD_132410 | JGI IMG/M metagenome (GOLD analysis project Ga0180437, IMG submission 132410) | Hypersaline lake sediment archaeal communities from the Salton Sea, California, USA - SS_3_D_1 metaG | ecosystem: Environmental > Aquatic > Non-marine Saline and Alkaline > Hypersaline >... | reverse complement strand
CTGTTCGACGCTGGTTTGAGCATTATCGAACTCTCGCCGAATACCAAGAGAGACTTCGATCTGATGTTCTCAGCACTCGACGAGTGTCGAATGCTTTTGGACGGGTGCGAACGCTTATGGGTAGCGATGTGGACATCGTCAAAGAAGGGCTGAACTTCCCGATTCAGTCGACGGCAGCTTCGATCATCAACCGAGCCATGATCGACATGTACCAGTGGATGAAGAAGAGCGGAACGAAAGCAAGACTCGTGCTGCAGATACACGACGAGTTGATTCTTGAGGTGCCAAATGAGGATCTCAAACGTGTGGACGCACGTCTTAAGAAGTATATGGAGCAAAAGCATCATCTGTGGAACCGCGATGTTTCCTTCCCAACGGAGAAGAGCGTTACGACCACCTGGGGAGATTTATGACAATCACATATCTGACACAACCGCCAAAAAGATGGACGTTTCAGCAACCGAAGCTAAAGAAGTGGGTCGAAAGCTGGTGTTACGGAGAAGTCTTGAACCTGTTCGCAGGACAAACAGCCCTTAATGTTAATGAAACCCGCGTTGACGTGAGTCCGCAGTGGAAACCAGATTACTGCGTGGATGCCTACGAGTTTGTTACTACGACGGGGCGGACATTCGATACCATTATACTAGATCCTCCATACAATATTCGGAAGGCTCGTGAGAAATACGAGGGGCGGTGGATCGGGAAGTTAACAAAGATCAAGAACGTTCTTTATGGTATCCTTCGCCCTCATGGGCGTGTAATATCCCTCGGCTATGATTCTGTTGGTATGTCGAGGTCTCGGGGATTTGAAAAAGTTGCTCTCTGCGTAGTTTGTCACGGGGGCGACCACAACGATACACTTTGCCTCGTAGAGGAGAAGGTATAGCGCAACGTAGTGACACTCAAAGATGTGAAGAAGACGGTCTCGAAGATGATCTACTTGACCGATGATTCAGCAGTTGATTTCCTCTTTGCGACGTATGTTGCGGCGAAGACCCGCTCGATCAGACCTGTGTGGCTCATGCTCGTGGGGCCGCCCTCCAGCGGGAAGACCGTCCTGCTCGACTCGATTGCTGCATGTAGCGGCTGCATAAAGATTAGCGAGTTCACCCCCTCGACGTTGCTGAGCGGCTTCGTCGGTAGGGAAGGGCAGAAAGACGTGCTCTACCAGCTCAACGATAATCTCTTGGTCATCAAGGACTTTACGACGATATTAAGTATGAGGACTGAAACCAGAAATGCTATCCTCGGTCAGTTACGCGAAGTATACGATGGAGAGTACGAGCGTGGGGTGGGTACCAAGCTACGTGGGGGCATCCTCAAGTGGCGTGGACGTGTCGGCGTGGCCGCCGGCTCGACTGAGGTCGTCTTTACTTCGCATAAAACCGTGATGGCAAAGATGGGCGAACGTTTCCTCTATTACCGGATGCCCGACGAAGACACACACACGTCGCTGCCACTCTCCACATCAGTTATCGGGAACGAGTATAAGATCGAAAAGGAGATCCATGATGCGTTTAGGGCCTACGCGAAGGAGCTTGTATACAGTCCAAGCTCGATCGGTAGGTACTGGGAGGGGCGCATCGAGGCTTTAGGCGAGTTCGTCAGTTTGATCCGCACGCCCATCCCCGAGCTGGAGTCCGGCGAACGGGGTCGAAAGGAAGGCGGAGCCCGAGTCAACAAGCAGCTGCAGACTCTCGCTCAGATATTCAAGGCTGTTCACAAGACCGACGAGATGAACGAGGACATCTTCAAACTATGTCTCAAGGCGGGCATGGACTCGATCCCTTCTCTTAAGCTCGAACTCGTAGAGATCCTACGGGCGCAAGATATTACTACGTCCGAGCGGGCGCTCTCGACCCTGGAACTCGCCGTCCGGCTGGGCCACACGTCGAATACCGAGTTCGGCAAGTTCCTTGCCAAGTTCCTCCGCTTCGGCATCCTGGTAAACGGCAGAAACAAAAACTCCTGGTACTTAGGTCCAAGAGTACAAAAGCTATACGAGACGATAAATGACACTAGCAAATAGATACAGTAGAGAAGAAATCCTCGACGTGTTGGAACGCGCGGATAAACTCTTCGACGCGGCCAAAGCCCTGTCCTGCTCGCCACGCACGCTGAAGAAATATGCCCGTATGTACGGCCATCATTACAAACGGCAGAAGAAGAGAAGCTGCTTGACCCGCTGGGTGGCTAAACACCCGCGAAAGTTGTTGCCGCAATCAGTCAAGGAAATCATAACGCTTACAGGATGTAGCAAAGATGCTGTGGTATCATACTTGTACCGAAGAAGAGTCTATGAGAAACGGCGGCTGCGAAAACTGCCCGACCTCAAAACTTCCTGGGTGGTCCTTAAAACCACGGACGGCAGGAGAATCCCTACATACTGGTTCGAGCGTTATATGTATTATCTCAACAGATACACCTTCAAAATCATGATCAAGGCAAAGTTGAAGAATGGTCAGCTCGTTACCATTAAAACGAGTAGAAAAAGATTAGAGGAGTTCTGTTATGGAAAAGACAAGACTACCGGAAATCGCCATGGAAAAGATGGTAGTGCACATCAAGGGAATCACACCGATAATGCCGTCCGCGATGCACGAGTTCACAGAGAAAACAGAGGACGAGGATAAACTCTACGAAGCCTGTTTTTATTACGACGAGAACGGGAACTATGCCATGCCCGGGACCGGAGCTAAGAAAATGCTTGTTAATGCAGGCCAGCGTTTTACCAAGTTCGCGGGAACGACGCTGAAAGGCGCACTCTTCGTCATGGCAAAGTGGAATACCATCCTGGACTTGGAAGGCAAGCCGCATAAGAAGCCCATCCCGTCTACCGACTGGATCACTGTAGGAGGAAGGATGCGTCGCCAAAAGACTCGTCCGACTTTCCCAAACTGGACGATGGACATTCCCGTCACATATCTAAAAAGTGTTCTAAACTCGACCCAGATTCTTCATATATTTCAAATAGCGGGACTGGCTATCGGCTACAGTACATGGAGACCGGAAAAAGGTGGTACGTATGGACAGTTCGAGGTAACAGGAGCGACGAAATGAAAGTATCCGCAACAGAGTTCCGAACAACCATGAAAGTCCTAGGCTATCATGCAGCCGTAGGATCTCGACTGAGCGATGAAGACGCTAAGAAGATCGGTCCGATCATTATCAACTTAACCAAGAAACATCACAGCTTGACGCCGCATCTAGTATTAGCAGAAGCAAAGAAGAAGTCTTCTCCGCTTCATCGGTATTACAATTGGGATAAGAACCACGCAGCCGAGCAATATTGGCTCAACCATTCGCGTCTTCTCATGCGTTCTATTCGAGTTGAAATAAAGATTGAACACGACGGCCATGAGGAGACCCTAGAGACGGGTGCGTTTTATCCCATAACGATAGAGCATGATGACGAGACCAAAAACGAGTATCTCCCCACGGAAATAGCCATTACGGGGGGGCGCATCGAAGACCTATTCAACACTGCTTTTAGAGAACTACAACAGTGGCGAAAACGCTGGAAAGCCTACAAGAGTTTTCCCGCTTTTGCTGAGATACGAGACTTCCTGTAGAAGAACTGAGAGGAAGGGAGTTGAGTGGAATTGAACGGAAGGGAAGCGAAAGGAAAGGAATTGAGACGACGGGAAACGACCGGACGGGAACAGATCGGAAAGGAAAGGAAGTTTATTAAAATGCAATTGACTACAACCGAACGATTGGAGAAGTTATGTGGAGCTTTGGAAACATAGTACCAATACAGCTTAAGTCCATCCCGTGGGGATGGAAGAACGCATTAGATGAAGATGGAAATCTTTGGGTGGCAGAACCTTTGGGCGAGATCGACATGCCTGAAATCTGTGAATACTTCCGCTGGGACAAGTACGAAATCACCTGCCCACCACGAGAGAAGTTTCTCAGGCTCGGCACGACCAACTTCAAGTCGATCTTCACGACGGCGGCGAGATTTCTCGGCTACGAGAAGCTGCTCGTAGATCAACCGGACTTAACCGACATTTCTCGTCACTTTGTCTGGTGGAACCGGCAGCTATTAACTCACATCAACGTGATCACGTACTTCGTTATCGGAGACGACATCGCCGGCAACAACGGCTTGATGATGAGTCCCGACACATGGCGTAAGTGGGTCAAGCCGCATACAGAGCAACTCATCAACCTAGGCTTGACTCATGGTTGCCAGGTTATCTATCACTCTGATGGAGACGTGAGCGAGCTGCTGGATGATTTTGTCGAGATGGGTATCACAGTTCTTGATACCCAACCGATCGGCCACATGCGAGATTTTCTCAATAAGCCTGAATATGAGAACGTGGAAATCACGTTCAACGACGACCCCGAAGGGAGGGAAAAACAGTGCAAGATGTAACAATCATCATGAACACTTACGGTAATTTAGATTTTACCAAAGCATCGACCGACTCGATCCGGGTTTTCTACCCGCATATACCGATCATCTATGCGGACGGCTCCCGTGACTACGAGACGGTTGAGTGGGCGAAGGACCGCCTGTATTCAAAGATCATACATCTATCAGGCGCAACGTATGAGGACTGCCTGAACGCGGCGGCGATGCTTGTAGACACAACGTATATGCTCATCGTCAACCAGAACGTGAAGTTCGAGCAACCGGGCGGACAGATCGAGTTGTTAAAGAAGCCGTTTCAAACCTTTGGGCATGACGTAGCGCAGACTGGAGCCTATGGCCTGATCGTTACCAACTGGGAGGAGCGTCAAGGATTTTGCGGCACAGAGTTCACCGACTCGATGGAACTCGACGCTTGCAGCGGTTATCTGACTATGCACATGACGGGGGTTTTCTTAGGACACGGAGGTCAGAGGCCCGAACACTTCTACAACGATACGCCGAATAAGTTCGATTATGAGTTTTCGAGTGACCTATCATTAAGCAAAGAATACAAATTATCAGGACTGAAGATCATGTCACCGGAGAAGACTATACCGCATCTGCACTGGGTCGGCGCTGCGGATTATATGGCCGAAAACGAGTACCGCGATTGGTGGTACAAGAATACACATCATACGAGGGTAAACCCTCTAAACGCATGGACGGAGTACATAAGTGAACCTATTAGTTAAAATCGGAAGCGCAACAATAGACGTACGAGACATCTCGGTTCTGTGGCAACCCTCGGTCGATCGCAACGATCCTTCGCATCTATGGAAGGTCGGCGCTATCACCAAGACCGGAACGAAGGCCTACGAGACCTTCGAGTCGAGAGACGCCGCGAAGGACTTTTACGTGCATATACTGTCTACTTGGACGGAAGTTACTGAAGTTGACGTGGCCGCACGGGAGCCGACAACAGGTTCCCAACAAACCTAACGTAGTCGCCCTCGTTCGCGGCTCGAAACGCTTTTGCCCACGAGGTCATGGCAAACCCGCCGGGCACTACCCAGCGTGTCGTGCGCCATATCGCTGCGGGGCTGAACTGATAGTGCGGCTTTCCATCTTTAATGCTGAAGCCTAAACCAAGCTCGCTCCTTGCTTGTCGGCCTTCGTAGGACCGTGTATTCGTCGCCATGATCGCTTTGTTCATCAGATGGTAGAACGGTCCGCCGGAGAATGTAGCCGGAACCCAAGGTAGAAAACTCAGCTCTCTTATACCGAGCACCTGATCAAACACGTTATACAGGATCGCCGTGTTCGCTGCTAAGCCCGCTGCGTAGGCCGCCCGATCGACGAGACCACCTCGCGTCAGGCCGTTTATCATATTCTGCAGGTAGTACACCGGATAGTGACCGAACATGCCGAAAGCCTTGCCGAGAGTTCCTTTATACCAGGCGGGCATCATCCCCGCTCTATACGGAAACATCGTCTCGTTGATCCACTGACGACCGGCAATATCCGCAGCCAACTCGAAGTTCTTCTTATTCGCCAGTGCGTCAAACACCTGATTCCGTATTGGCTCAGGCAGTACGTTCAGCTTGGCCTCTTTGAGAAACTTATCCGTATCCGGCAAGAACTGCATCGCGTGTTGCAATCTTCGCCTGGATGCTACGTAAGCAACGGCTCTCGTATAATCATCCGAACTTCTATACGGTATCAGTGTCCCCCGAGTGACCTTCCCAACAAGCGAACTGCCAATATGTTCGCGGCCCATCACGGGGATGTCAGGTTGGAATAGACCCTTCCCCCGTAGTTTTTCAAACAAGCCCTTCGACGTGACTACCTCTTGGATTGCGTCAGCAACGTAGGCATCACCGATTCTCGGTCCCAGCGTCGTCCATACTTGCTGAGAGTTACGTATGGGCAACCAAGCGCGTAAGCCCATCGCCGATGAATAGCTTGAGCCAAGAATCATTTCGACAGCCGAATTGACGACCGCTCGGCTCTTGCCCTTCATAAAGTGTTGGTGAAGTTTCGTGACAACAGCCCGCATATCTTTCTGTGCTATCCCATACGGTATGCCCATAACATCGTTTAAATAAGATGCGTAGTGCGCGGCAACGTGGGGATCTATACGGTCCCAGTTCGCGTTTAGAAAGTCCTTGATCTCGTCAACGACTGGTCCGAGCGTCATTTCCTTATGCCCGGCCATCAGGTATTTCTTTAGTTGAATCAGCGGACTTCGCTCCAAAGCATACTGAGCTACCTCGCTGACACGACCGTGCTTGAAGAAGGCGAGGACTGGACTCGGCGGAGCCTGACCGCCCCACACTCTCTGCAAGAACTCTTTAACCTCCATGTCGGGCGGGATCGGGTTCTTGGGATCGGCAACGTAATCACGTATTCTTGGCAGATAATCGTCGATAAACTTCTCAGGCTCTAACTGGAAATAGGCAGCGAGTCCAGACTCTCTTGTTTCGCCGTAAACTTCACGTAGCCTTCTCGCGGCTCGATAATGGTCGTCGGTAAACGTGAAGTGCTTCCGGTCAGCGAACTCGCGGACCAAGTCATCCCACTTGTTCTCGGGGGTCTGCATGAGAATCCCCACGGCGTCTTGCTCTTTCATGCTCATCATGTGGCCGTTCGCTTTGCGGAAGGCGTTGTCTCCTAAGTCCATGAACTTCGCCATCTCGATATTTGTCAGATCTCTTGAGTTCTCCAGCTTGTAGAACATATCGAGCAATTCGTCGGGCAACGCTCCCTGCTTGTTCGCGTTTAGGAATAGAGCCTCCGGTCCCTTAATATATTTACTCATGATCCACTTAGCACCGAGATTCCCGTCAGCCTTAGTTCTCACGTTGTACGTGCTGGGCTTGAACTGAAAGTCGGGAATCTTGTTGTTCATTTGAGCGACCAGCTGCTCGTCGAAACCAGTCAACTCGGGAGCCCACTCAGGCATCGGCGTGTCGGCTATAATCTTTTGTACGTCATCAAGCGTATCAACTACGTACTTGTTTCCTTCTCCATACAGTGCCCAGCGGCCCCGGAACCGATCTACTCGCAGGCCCTTCTTATTTGCCATATAGAGAGCGTTGTCCCAGTCGTTGACGTGTCTTAAATAGTTCTTCGCCCCGTACAACGTCTTAAACGTTCGACGCTCGCCCCACTCGGGAATATCCACAGTAAACTCTCGGGCAATTTGATTCGCCTTGACTCGACCGACCTTCTGTACGGGAATGGGATCTACGTAATCATCAAGCATCTTCATGACCTGCTTGAAGGTTCCCGAGGCTACTTCAGTCTGTGGATCGACGTAAACATCCTTGGCCTCCAGATCAATCAGCGTCCCCTTCGGCCCATATCTCGCCTCAACTTTAATCTTATCCGTGCCGAGAATCTGCTCTTCAGGCAGAGGACCAAGTTGATCATCAAGCCAAGTCTGTATGTCATCGAAGGACTTCCAGCCGGACTTAACAGTATCATCCGTATGTTGCAACATCCACCGACCGGCATCATCGACCTGCGCGACGTAGCCTCTCATGCCGGCCAGAGCCTTGAATAGCTCTTCGGGCGTCGCCTGTTCGACGTGATTGACAACCGTGCCGAAGGCGCGTAATTGCTCCATCCGTAGCTGGTTCTCTGGTCCCATCCTAGCCCACAGCGCAGGATCAATGTCTCCGGTCCACGCTTTTAGTAACGCCCGCTTCCACTCCTTATCACTCAGCGGGACCTTCCGGACTCTCCTCTCCCATCCGACGAAGTTCTTCACGACAGGCGTGGCGGCGTGCTTGACAAAACCGCCGACGGCAAACACGGCAAGGTCACCCAGCGCATACTCGCTGAAATATTTGCCCGAGTTTCGCCACATCATACGCCAGTCGGGATTGCCCTCCATCTCGGTGAAATAATCTTTCGTGTTTTCTCTGACCAGCCCGACGAATCCACCACCAGCTGCGTGTATACCGGCTCGTCCCGCTTTGAATAATAATAATGGCGCGCGTCGCATGATCGGTGTGTAGCCCTTCATGGCAAGCTTGACGAGCCCTCTCGGCTTTGCCAGCGTACCAACGCCCGTAGCGTACATGGCTCCAATATCAGCCGCCGCGCCTACAAACGTCATAGCGTGACGAGCTGCAGAGTTGTACCACTCTTCTTTGTACGCATTATCAAGGAACAGATTGTAGTAATCAGTAATCTTATGCAGGTCTTTATTTAGATGTCGCTTACCAAATATGTCCTCGTAAGTATATGACTTCCCGCCGAACAGTTGGTGTATCGGCGAGGCGATATACTCCGTGTAGCCTTTGAGCAACGGATACTGTATATATTTCTCGAACAGCTGCGCCAGCGTGAATTGCTTGGCGAGGTTGCCCAACGCCGCCCGATCCTGCATTTGCCGCACCGCCTGTTCGTTCCCACTCTGCGCCTGCTGGACTACAGCTACAGCCTCTTGCTCGGCCTGTGGGTCGTCGAGCGTCGGGGGAATGACTAAGGATTCTCGGAATACTTGCTGTTTAGTGGCTGGGGACAGCTTTTGAAAATCGGGCATCTTAGCGAGTCTATTCGCTAAAACTTCTGCCCACAGCTCTTGTTGTTTCCTATAGTCCTGTTTCCGAAAGTAGGGGTCCGCCCGAACTTCCGCCATCCAATCGGAGATGCCCATTACTGATGCCGCTTCCTAAACTCTTCAGCCTCGTTCGCCGCTTCACTTTGTTCCTCTTGCGTCGGGCCGCTTGGACCAACACTTGGGGGCATGAACTCCTCCATACCAGGAGCAGTTGGCGCAGTAATACCGCGTTCTTTACCGCCACCGAAAATCTGTTGCCACAGATTCGCGTCTTTCCAGGTTAAGTTAATCGTTTGCAACGAGACACCATTCTTAGTAGCTAGTAACTTAGCAAGGTTCACCCATGCAGCCTTGATCTCAGGCTTAAGCAGACCCTTGCGCATCTGGTTCTCGTTCTGAAATCCGCTTGGATACCCACCTCCGCTTAACGCATCACCGAGCTTCTCAGTCGCAGTAACAATTTCCTTATCAAGCTTTGATCCTTGCTGTGCATTAAACTTCGCAAGCTCTATATCTGTTGTCATCTTTAGCTTGAACTGATCAAATCCTTGCTGCCAGCTGGTCTTCTCCTTGTTGAACTCATGGATGTCTTTTTGCAGCATGAAGTTCATCATAGGCAACATGTTATCAATCTGCGTCTGCATATTATCCATCTGCATCTCTAACAGTTCGGCCTTAACAGTCGCGTTAATACGAGCAACGACGGCGGGAGAAGTGAGTACTACATCGGCGTATCGTTGTAGGCCAGCACGAACCTTCTCATCCGTTACTGGCTCACCTGGTACGGCACCGCCGAGAACGGCAAACACCTGTCGAGCCCTCGCTGGGTCATTCCCAGCCTGTGTCCAATAGTTATACTTAGCTGCCCAGCCCTTCGGTTGTTTGAGTTGCGTCAGAATATTCACCTTCATCTGGTGTGCCCTATCAGGATCTATATCGGTAACCTCGATCTGCTCAATTCTTTCCTCTACTTTTTGGTTATGTCTCTCCTGCTCAGCAGGCAGACCAGGGGTTTCGCCAGCATCAAGAACCGAAGAAAACTCAACCGCAGTTCCCAAGATTTGAGTCTTTTCAAGATGAGTTTTCGGCATAGTTGCGGGTTCGGGCGGGGCCTCAAACTTACCTGGAGCAAGCCACGCAAGATAACGTCGTCCTCGCTCAGTTTGGTCGCTGATCTCATATGAACCGTCATCGTGTAATTTAGCTAACCCAAGTGCACTACCAACCTCAAGTTTCAACGACTCTTCCATGGAAGAGGGGGGATAACTTTCGGCACGTTGGTATGCCCACTGGACCATCTCGGGATCATTTCGAAGTTCTTTATACTTAGACTCAAACTCGGCAGTACCCGTTGTCGGGGCTTCGTGTCTCAGTCCAAGCTGAGTTTGCGGAGGTTTAGGCGGGCCGATCGAAGCCGTAGGAGCCGCTTGGACCTGTCCGCCCCCCTGTATCCCAAAGTCTCCAAGATGTACGGGAGGAGTTGCCATCTGCTGCCGTATCTTCTCCTCCTCATAAGTTTTCTTATTGAATCCCAGCATCCCCTCAAACATGGCGTCGATCTTCTGTTGCCAGTTAAGGTTGGCATCTTCAAAGAAGATTTTGAGGTTAGCCTTGACGTCCTTCTCATTCATGCCGGGCATACGGGACATCAAAGAACTCAACATATCCTGTGTTGATTCCATGACGGCCATAGGTCCGCCCTGCACGTATTGTCCAGCGATTTCGATGAACTTTACGTAGGACTCTTTGGCCGTTCCGATATCGAACTGTCGCTTGGCCTCTTGTAATTTTGCCACGTTGAGAAGCGTGTTGATCATGTTCGTCCCACCGAGATTTACGTTGGTTCCCGAACCGGGGACTATCTGTGCTCCTGCTATCGGAGTACCCATCATTTACCTCCTTACATCAACGAGAATCCCCACTGATTTTGACCCCACACGTCCGGCTTGTAGACCATCGCGTCGAATCCCGTAATCGGTTGCGCGGCTTGTCCAAACAGTCCACCATAGAGTTGCTGTGTCTGACCGTACAGACCTCCGGCAGTACCGAGTAGATTTTGACCAGCACCCGCAGCGGCCATCTCGATGGGCATCATCATCTGCTGATACGCTTGGCCTAAACCTCTGCCGAACGCAGACTGTGCAGCGCCTGAATAGAGGGCATTCTGCCCCGAGGCCCCACCGAAGGTAGATCGAGCTACATCTTGCGCGGCCATTTGGAAGCCCGCCCCAGCTGCAGCCCTGGCAGGATCAAACATGCTTTGCCCGATACCCATTAGTCCGGGTGCCTGCTGTTGCAGAAACGCAGTATATTGCTGCGGCGAATATTGACCAAGACCGGCCTGCATAGCGCCGTAGTGTCCTCCCCATAATCCGCGAAGTCCTTCAAAACCAGGAGCGGCCTGGAATCCGCCCTCAGATACCTGTTTAGTCTCCGACTTCTGATAACCCATCTTCGAAGTCCTCCCGTATAATCGAAAGCATCAGCATGTCGGTAGGTACGCCGTCATACATACTGTGCCGACGCAGCGTTCCTTCCGGCCTAAAGCCTAGATACTTTCGGATAAATCGTATATATGCGCCTAAGCGTTTAGGCACCAGGGCCTCTATCCGTCGTAGATCGAACTGGAAGAAGCCCCACATGATCAAATCTCTAAGCGTCTCGCGCTGTTCGACGAAGCCTTTGTGACCGAGGAAGAACGCATGGGCTCGACCGCGCACTCCCCATATAATATCAGCCAGCTCGATAACTATATCCTCACCGACTTTAAACAGATACACGTCAGGACGCATGACGTGATCATGAAAAAACTCGTAGCTATTCGTACCGTCTTCCCATATCTTAGCATGTTTGGAAAGTTTTTCATAGAGACCGGTGATAATCGCCTCGTTGAGCCGGATAAACTTTACACCCTTTGGCAGATCAATCAAACTCTACCTCCTCGCCTCGCGGCTGCGCCTTGAGCGAGATTTCAGAGATCGTATATGGCTCAACAGCCGACGTCGAGGTCAACCGCACGCGAATCGCCGAACCGGTAGCGCGGAAGTCTACTTTATCCTCGACCTTGGTACTCGCTATAGTCAGCGTGCCTTTATCCTTCCAGCTATTTCCTCCATCCAACGAGACGGCAACAGCAAAGGCAAGAGTCCCAGAGGGTCGGTCAGACAGCCTTACGGTCAGGCGGAGGAATGTCTTATCTCGATCTGGCAACCCGAGGTCGAGGTCTCCTGTCGTTAAGACCGCGTTTATAGCTACTCCGTCATCGCTGTTACTCTCGTCGCCCAGTTCGCTGACGTAGCCGTCCTGACCTTTGTATACTTTGCTCACTGAGGGAGCCGTGCCGCCCAAAGCATCAATCGTTGGGTACGTAGCCGTAAGGCCGTCGATAGTCCCAGTCAATCCGTCGATCGTGTTGGTCAGCTGGATCAGCGGATTAGCGATGAAGGTCGCAGGCGTGACGTCGTATGACCAAGCTTTCGAGTGATAATTGTACGACCAGACTTTTGCAATCTCCTCCCCGGCCTCCGGGAAGCCAAACATAATCCGATGATTGTCAGGATCGTGACAGCCATAGATTTTGCTCTTGGTCTGACAGTTCTCGACAGTCTCCGAAACGACAGGCGTCCCGACAGCCGTTAGTTCCAGGCCGTTATTGCCTATATGCAGATAGTAGATGTTATCCGGCCCAACGAAGAAATGGCCGTCCTGATAGGGAACGACAGCCTTGACTCCTAGCAAGCCGACGCCACTCGTGTTGAGTCGGTCGAACACGTAGGGTAGGTCGGGGTCATTCGCCGGTCTGCCGTAGAAGATCGCATCGAGCATGTAAACAATCATCCAGCTACGGATGTTGAGCATCTTGACGATCTGACCAGACGCATAAGGCAAGTCGATATAATCACTCGCACCGAAAGACGTAATGTCCGTTGCGCTCGACCAACGAATCCTCTGCCTGTAGTAGGTCACGGAACTCACGTCGTTGGTCGTGGTCTCCTTTATGTTCCCAAGCCACAGGCGGTCGCTGCGGGAGCCGCCGAAGTACAGTACGCACGCCGGGCAGTAAAGCGCGTCGGCATCGAGTGATTCGAAGGTCGTACCGTCGTATGTATATGCGGGCCTTGACTGATCAGCTAAGATAATCTTGTTCGTCGAGCCAGCGACGACAGTCGAGTCGATTAGCGTGTCGTCTTCGACCTGAAAGGTCTTGCGGATGTAGTAGGCCGTGCCGGTCGAGAACGAACCCGGAGCGGCGGATAGAACAATCGTCGTGTCGTCAGTCACCGACACGACGGGCATAGACGTCGCAGCAGATAAGACTACTACGTCGCCTGGCATGATGTAACCATTCGTGTGCGCCGATTCCCATTCGGTACTCGTGCCGGCGAGCGTTGTGCCGCCTACCGAGACTGTCCCGTTGCTGGTAACCCAGTAGACCGCCGTAGGTGCTGCATTCAGCGCGTAGTTGTACAGGTATCTGCTTGTGAGCAGGGCGGCCTTTTGTGTACCGTCAGTCTTCCAAAGCGGAACCAGGTCAATCAGCGGAAGATCATCAGCCGCGACCTGATTCCCGCCCATGGTCTTGTTGTAGCCTGGTCGACGCATAGGACCCTTCGTGCCGACGAGATAGTTCTGCGCTGTCCATAGACCATTCGTCGGTAGTTGGGTCGGTGCGAGATGCCGCATCATGCCGCCGTTGAGTGGTCTAAGCGGGAAGTTTATAGGATCTGGCGCTCGATAGTTCTTATCCATCTAATCAAGCAGCGGATTCTTTCCCTTCTTCTTCTTCGGTTGTGACGCCGCCAACGAGAGGAGTCCTCTTCGTCATGTCATACTTCTTCTCTGGAGGTGCGGGCTTGCGGAAACCGTACACGTTCGTTCTCCAGTCTCCTGGGGGATTCTTGCCCCCTGAAGCCTTCCACTGTCGGTGCCGCTCTTCCATAGCCACGACCTCTCTCGGCCCCATATTGGCCCCACCACCCGTGATCTTCTTAACAGTCGTGGGGGACTGTTTGCCAAAGGCAGGAACTCCCAACTTTGGTACGATGTTCGTACCCTTGATGTCCCGAAAACCCGACTTCTTCTTTTTATCTCCCATTCTGTGCCTCCTGCGATTCTCGTTTTCCCTTGCGCCATTTCTCAAGACCGACAAATGCGGTCACGACCGCAGACGCTCCTCCGACTAAGGCTGTCAGCCAACCTTCGGAATGTATCCCGTACTGACTCATAATTACAGCGGCAGTCAAGCCCATCGGTACAAATGCGGACCATATAAGAGCCATCCACCAGGTACGGCTCCGATATTTTGACGTCGTCTGTTCGCTCATCAGCAAACTCCTCTAGCAGGCCTAGGATATATAACTGCAAAAGCATTTAGATTCTCCATATCGCTGAATCGTTTATTGAACCCGTCGTTGTCTTCAAACCGACCAGGCCACGGATCGTTATATATGAACTCCGAGGTCCTCGTGTCGAAAGCAACAACCGCAATATAATGACTCGGGCTTTGCAGGCATACCTGAATCGTATAGCCCTGCTGCAGCCACTCAATCAGATCATGGTGTGTTATAAACCAGCGGAACCTACACTCGACGTTGAACACGTCCTTAACCGCAGGCGGATAGAATTGCGGCACGCGGTTGCCGGGGAGCTGTTCTACCCCCCGGCGTACCTTGTGCATAGTCTTATAGTTTCTCGGGTCGTTGAACCAGTCCTGCAAGACCTCCTCGGGCTGCGGCTTGTACTCTCCAGGACAGTAAACCTCCAAGTCATAACCATGTGCGGCCAGACAGTTTACCGCCGCCGTCGAACCGCAGGACTCAAGAAAGTCTCGGACCTTGCCAGCCTTGCGAAGGATCTCCTCAGTAGGATTGTTCGTCTGAATGTAATAATAATCCCGGTCGTTCCAGTGTTTCGCCAAGCTGATGATCATAAGACCCCCAAAAGCGTTAGGAGAATGATTACCCAAGGAGCGATACGGATGAAGATGTCGATAGCATAACGGAGACTATTCTTCTTCGCAGTAGCCAACCCTTCTGTAATCTCCTTCAGCTCGCTAACATGCTCGCGGCAGTCAGTTTCGAGGACTGCGGCATTCGCAATCATCTCGACATCGTCGAGGCGGGCCATGATCCCCTTACCCCCGTTGCCGTCGATTTTCACTTCGATTCGTTCGAGCCTGTTGCTTGTCTCTACGTACCAACTTTCCTCAGGCATGTATCATACCACCTTCCTCACCACGACGTTGTAGTACCAGTCTTCATCATTAACGATCGCGTGTTGACCGGAATCGCTCAAATAGTGCAACCCATCCTTTCCTGTCTGCACTCGAACAGTGTCCGTACTTATCTCCCATACAGCCCAACCCCGATAACGTACACCTTCTCCATAGTCGAAATACTGGTAATCGACTATCTGTTGCGCTGTACTCCAGGCTCCATTCGAGGAGACATACAACTCGACATCGAGTGCTCCGAGATCAGCGCCTAGTCCGTGACTCACATCCGAGTCGTTGTCCTTCGTATCATCCGAGCCGAGATGTACATTCGTCCAGTCTGACCGATTGATCCACCCGGTCGAATACACAGGAAACGTCGTCGACTTCCACGCGGCGAGCAGTCCCGACAGATACCCATGTCGGTAGCCTCCCGCCGACTCGTCGTAGACGGCGATGGCGTCCGAAGTGCTTACAGTCGTCGAGGCCATGTTCTTGAAGTCGACGCGTCCGTAGCCTCCTATCGACATCCTCCCGTTCTGCTGCGCACTCACTGGATTGTCATGCCTCGCCGAGTCCTCATGCACCCAGTCGTCGAAGGGAAACATCCGAGGAGTTATGTCTTGGATTTCTATCTCGTTGTTATTCATCTTAACCTGCTAACTTATATATACGCAACTGTTATCCATCCTCGGTTCCAAGAGGTTTGATCGTAGTCGGCAGAATCGAAAACCCCCGCCTGAAGCCGCTTCATGATTACTGCCCCACTTTGGAAATGATATCTGGCTCCTGTAGTCCCATAGGCTCCTGTATAATTTAGGGGATAGGTATTACTAGCGGAACCTCCATTTGAGTCTTGTCGGATGACGATGTCGCAGATGCGGAAGTATTCGTAACTCGCAGCAGGTAAAACAACGACCGACTTTTCGGCGGTAGTATCCATATTCCAATCACCGATAGAGGTAACTTTAAACTTCAACGCATTACCTGTTGAGTTCTGGTCGACTACAGCCCCCACTGCTGTGCTAAACCAGGTGCCGCCAGACCAGACCTTGATCGGCTTGTTCGATCCGTTAGACACCCACAGTCTGCCGTCGTCGTTGGAACCCGAGGAATCGAGGGCCGTGCCGCCAGGTCGAGCCGTGGGCGCATCGGATTGGTAGTAAGCGAGTCCGGAACCCGTGCGGTGACACCAGTCGGCGGCCTGAGAGCCGTCGGCACCCTGGGCCGTGTTGTCGTAGGTTCCGTGCTCGTTGCCCATGCGGGTTCGTACTTCTTCCTTGAACTCGTTGATCTTGTCGTCTATCGTGTCTGGCGCGTCACTGCCGGCGGGAGTCGCCTCGAACGCCGCGTTCCATGTAGCCATTAGTTTCCTCCAAAGACGTAGTTATAATCTCTACGCCGCAGTTTGCCGCTTATGTTTTGAAACTCGTTAGCAATCTCGTAGTTGTCCATAGTATTTCTCATGAAGTCCTCGAAGTCCTTCTTCGCAGAGTAGGCCGCGCCGCTTTCACGGTTGCGCCTGCAACCCCACCACAGACCCCAGAGAACGATCCCATAATGAAACATCTCAGGTATCTCGGGCTTATCGCTTGCTTGACTTTGACGCATCTCGGTGGGAAGTCGGTAGTAGGTTAATCTATACCAGTGTTCGGCGTTGCCCGGAGTGTTGAATTGGAGCTTTTTGCCGTTCCTACGCCACTCCTGCGGATCGCCGGGCGAGACGAAGTTGCCAGCCCACTCGGCGGTTCTCGGCGCACGGGGTATCTGGCGCTGATTCTCCATGTCCTCGACGCGCAGTATGTCGAGGAAGTTCCCTTCGGGACGAGTAGCGACAGAATTGGTAGTGGGAAGTTGGATATGTTCACCTGCCGGATTCGTTAGCCAAGAATCGCCATTCGAGAGCAGGTAGTAAAAGTCCTTATATAGACTATAACTTGCCGAGTTGCTCGGGACTGTACCCCAAGATTGATGAATCGTAGCCGAGTAAACACCGCTGGTCGATGCGCCGTCTACCAGGAGGCGAACGTCAGAGCCGGTAGAGATTACCCAGCCATTATAACGATCGGCCTGCAAGCCGATATACGTGCTTGAGAGCTTGATCGAAGTACTCGTGGCGACAGTTCCCGTGGGGGCCGTTGCGCCCTGAATCACTTTAGCCTTGAAGAAAAGCTCGGCGATCAGATTTCTAAATCTCACCCGACGATTGGTCGTCGGATCTTTGTACATGGCGATTTGCCGCTGCGCCTCGTTGCAAACGTAGGTTAGAAGCGGCCCGCCGTTATAAGTCGTATCGCTGTCAGGATCGAGATCAGTTGGTTCGCCTAAGCCCCGCCATATCTCATCCCTTAGAAGATCGAGAGTCATTTCTCTTCTCCCTTGCAGGCTTCCAGCCGGTCCGTCTCATAGTCCCGTAGACATACGCATCGGCGCGTTCGCCTTTTAGACCTTTGGCCTTAGCCTGTTTCTTGAGCTTGCGCTCTAACTTCTTAGGCATCTTAGTGGGTGTAAATGTGAATCCAGTGACTCGCGCCGAGCGTGCCAGCGACCGTCAGGCGGTCAAATTGCTTGGGTGAGAGAAAGTATACTTCACCCTGGCCACGATTTCTGAATACCGTGTGACCGTTGCCGTCCTGTAAATGAAAGTCGGTGTTGGCGTTGGAGCCTATACCTCGAACAAGCCACGGCTTGATTATGCCGGTCGAGTACTGTTCATCCGTACTCAACACGATGATGCCTATAGAATGCCCTTCAGCTGCCATCGTCATTATCTCCTAATATCTTAGTCTCGATAGACTAACACGCTGCCCGAATCTAAGTCTGACAACGTAATTCCAGTTCGTCTCTGATACAAAGGTTGAATGTCCAAAAAGTTCGCCCCATCAGCCTCCGATGAGAACAGCACGTTTCCGGCTGTATCTGTCATCTCACATTTATGTCCAGCAGTTGTTGCTCCAACCCACCGTATATAGGTTATCTTTTGAGGTCCGGTAAGTGCGTCACCTTGAGAACCGAACCTTATGCAGTTAGTTCCTGCGAACGATAAAGCCATTCAGAGTCTCCTTATAGAGGCGGCGAGTTTCCGCCCGTATCTCATCCAATATCTTCTACCAACCATACGATTAGTTCTTACTGTCACAGTTGGTATGTAGAACGTTCCGTATGTAACTTGGCTTAGCGGAGTAATGTTTCTTACGACGCCGATCGTTGCATCAGGTAGTAGTGCGGTTAGCATCGCTGTCTTAGAACTGATCCCACGCCGTTTCTGAGCGCGTGCAGTTGCGTCTTGGACGATTTTGGCTGCATACGTAGTATCCGGTGAAACACCTATCTGCTTCTGAACAGCTAGAGCAGCGTTGATAATCGTCCCAGCGAGAAATGTCGTGTCTGGAGAGATTCCTATCGAAACAGCACCTCCAGCGTCCGAATATGCTCCTATGGGACTCGTATCGGCTTTGATATCATCAAAAAGAAGATAATCTCCGAGGTCGGGAACTGCGGAAGCATAATTTATCCCTGCTCGGCAGTTGTCTGGAACAAGAGCAGACGTATTCTGGTCCACGTCGCTAATAATTAAATCACCATCAACCCAGATCTCGCCGCCGCCAGCTGACTCATCTGAAACCCAGTGAATCTCTATATAATGCCATTCGCCCGTCGAAAAATTAGTATCAGACTGACCGTTCGACCCCTCTTGGATGTCGTAATACCACGCACTTACTTCTCCGTCGCCGCTATAATCTCGCATACCCATAGACAGGCAGTGATCATTTTCCCCATCGTAGAGTCTTAATAATGCCGAGGTACCATAGGCAGTATTTATATCGAAATTGTCGCTAATATAAACATACATACGAACATAAATGTCGGACTGTTCTGTGAAGTTTTTTCGTCCCCACGCAGCATCATTCGATCCACCCATAT
>Ga0180437_10004749_pt1 | contig 19069 bp, 24 predicted proteins | sample SS_ome_4_FD_132410 | JGI IMG/M metagenome (GOLD analysis project Ga0180437, IMG submission 132410) | Hypersaline lake sediment archaeal communities from the Salton Sea, California, USA - SS_3_D_1 metaG | ecosystem: Environmental > Aquatic > Non-marine Saline and Alkaline > Hypersaline >... | reverse complement strand
CTCCTGGCAGACAAGCCGGCGCTCTGCGTCGCGCTTGCCGCGCTCTGCGGCTTCGGGGTCGATGAGGTGATACGCTTCATGTTTTAGTTGGGCGGGGGGCGCCCCGTGCTCAAAGAAGAATGGGAACGACTCATTGAAGCGGTCCCCAAGGTGGTCAGCGAGCAATACGCGGATTCATGGGTGTTCTTCCTGGAGGGGCTTGTCTCGACAGGGCTACGGCTCGGACAAGCCCTGAATCTGCGATGGGAGATCGACGCACCAATCCACTTAGAGAACCTCGACGGCCGGTGCCCGCTACTGGTCATCACTGAAGGGGAGCACAAGGGAAAACGGGAGCAGGAGATCCCGCTCACCCGAGAAGCCAAGGCGCTGTTCCGCACCATCCGCCCAAGAGAGGGCTACGTGTTCAAGCTGGGGGGCCGAAACGGCGGCCCCCGGTCCCCGGAGACTGTCAGCGCCACTGTATGCAAGATCGGCAATTTCCGGTTTTCTCATGCGTCGAACAGCCTCCACAGATCACGGTTCCGTACGAGGTGGTAGTCTACCGACTTGCCAACCCGGAGGATCGGCACCCCCATGCCTTCGAGCTTGTTTTTTAGGTTGGTCACGCCGCTGCCAGCGTATCCGAATCGCTTCGCGAGAATCCACAGTTCTGTCATGCGGTTTGGGTCGAGTCCCTCGAAGTCATTTTCCATTTTACAGTTCCTGGGTGTTGTAGAGCGGTCGGGGGTGAGGCCCGCGGACCGCGTTTCTTATGCGCTGTTGTTGTATGTTATCCGCGAGGGAATTGTCAAGAGGCGTGCTAGCGTTTGGTGTGATCATGCAGGCGTGAGGAGCCAAAAGGCCCCGATTGACCGCCGCCAGGCCTGTCACGAGGAGCAGGAGAGCGCTTGCGCAACCCTCGACCAACCGGGGCGCGTACGCTCCGGGGTCCTCGTGAAAAGCCGCTGGCGGTCGGCTATGTGTGCATTGTCCCACGCCGGGGCCTCGCCGTCCACACGGCGCAGCGTGGAAGCCGCACCTTACCCATGCACGTGGTGGACATTCAAGTCTTTGCCCACAGTGTGGTAAGATTTTCCGGCCAAATACCCCGCCAGAAAAATGGTGACAGACCTCTGCGTTAGACATAGATGGCCTCACACAGTCCGTACGGCGTCCCCGACAATCGAGGCGTGAGATTAGGCCCGCACGTTCCAGGGGCAGGAGAGTGTGGAATAGGGTCGCACGCGTGGGGATTTGGACAGAAGGAGTCCTACATGCGACACACAGCCACTGTCTTGCTGCTGACGTGTTCGGCGACCTGCTCGCTCCAGGCTCGCGAGTGGATGGATGTCACAGGAAAGCACTCGGTTGAGGCAGAGCTTGTCAGAATCGATGGGGATGAAGCACTTCTAAAGAAGCACGATGGCTCGGAGGTTCAGATTCCCCTGCGCAAGCTTCGTTTCGAGGATCACTGTTGGGCAGTCGAGCACGAACAGGGAAAGCGGTACGCCGATTACCTGCGCACGATCGAAGAGCGTAAGCGTGCAAAAGTTGACGAGATTTCCTTGGCCATTGAGGAACTGAAGAAGGGGCAGAAGGAACTGCGGGCGATCACCCGCAGTCCCACGTCCCAGATTCGTCGGCTGCAGAACGGCGAGACCGATCCACCGTGGGAACTCCCAAAAGGAGTTGCCTCACCCTCAGAACTTCCTGAGTGGCCTGGCAGGCGAAAAACCGGGGCCCGAGAGATGATCGCGTCTATTCGCGACTGGGCGAAGCGCATGTCCGCGGAGATTCCAACGATCCTGGAGCAAGAGGAGGCACGCTTGGCGGCCACAAAGGAGGGCACATGCCATACGGTACTTGTCCCAGCCGGGCCGGGGCGTGTGCAGACTGGTGGTGCACGGTTCATTGAAGAAGGCTCGCAGGACTTCTACGTAGCTATGGATCGATGGGCACGCATGCCACCCGCTCACTCCAGCAATCTCTCTGTTGGACTCATCGGCCACTTCTGGACTGGAGCGGCCTACAGGATATTGCAGGTAGTTGGCCCAGACGAACTACACGTGGAACTGTCCCACCAGGACTTCTCGCCGATGCGTTTTGCTGTGCGTGGCCTTCCCACCGGCGGCCTCGCAGAACAGCGAGGTATCGCTCTCAGCGGGCTCTTTGAGGTGACGGGGACACAGACCTATGCCACAGTGACGGGAGGCTCGAAAACGATATTCGTGGTTGAGCCCATCAGGATACCCGGCCTTGAGTAGGTCATTTCTCACGAAACTGGCTGCCAGAACGGGCACTCCTGGTCGCCGTTGAGAAGATTGGCCCACACTCGCAGTTGCTCACACACCCGTCCGCAGCCCGTGCAGGTTACACCCTCCTCGGTCTCCCGTAGGAGCCCACACTCACTCTGCCGACATCGCCCGTTGAGACGAGCCACGCCGTGGGGCGTGAGGCGGCGGACAAGAGGCTCGAACGGGCAGGGCGGATCGACGAGAATCGGGAGGTGGCAGTCCCGCTGCGGTGGCTCCGCCGTGGGGTAGCGGCTCGGCCGACGGCAATAGAAGCAGACCCACCGGCCATCAGGCTGGCGGTCGCGGAACAGGCATTCGCTCATGGCGTCACGGCTGCCTGGCCAGTTTCGCCACAACGGCCCGGCAAGGAGTTGATGTACGTCAGATTGTAGGTCGTGCCGATCTCAAAGGGGGCTGTGCCAGATTCCCATCCGCTGTCCGAGCCAAGCCAGTAACTCATCGAGTAGCCATACACGCCACAGTTGTTGTTGTGGTACATGCCTACGGTGATTCTCCGCTTGCTGTTGGCCAAGTCCACAGCAAACTGCGCGGTGACCTGTTGGCCCGATGTCTTTTGGTACTCCACCGAGCAGGTGTCGCCTGAGCTGCCACCCCCGGCTGTGTAATCCAACTCATACGTGCCGTTGTATTCCGAGCACGGGCAATAGATGTCGGTCTCGCCGGACACAACCACGGTGATGCTGCTGGGCGTGGTGCCGTCGAACACTTCGCACCCCTCAGGGCAGCAGCCGAACCCCATTTCTGTGCCGAGAAATGTGCGGGGGATCCACAGGTGAGGCGTCCACAGTCTCATGCGTCATCCCGGCACTCGGCCAAACTGATAAGGTGGAAGGTCCCGCCTGAATTACTTACGAAGCCCGCTGTTCCGCTGGCTATCTTCTTGCCGGTCGGAATTGCTCCGGACGGGATTGACGCCTCGACCGTGCGCGATGTTCCATCGATCGTGGCGGTGAAATCCCCAGTCGACGACCCCGCGCTGATGTCGCCAGATGCCGTTACATCGTAAACGGGCCGCCCAGGATTGCGATTGATCACCCACTTGCCGCCCAGGAACCTCGCATCACCAATCTCGCCCTCAAGCCCGTACGCGTTGCCTGTGTGATCATAGACCTCACCTGTCTCGCTCGAGTCGATGAAGTCCTCCGAATCAACATGCCACCAGAGCCACTTCACCGCGGCGGTGGAGCCCTTGCCGCCACTGAGCTCCTCAGCCAGCTCGAATTCGCGATAGTCGCGCGGCAATAGGTCTCGGCGTGCCGCTTGGCCGGTCCGATCTGTCGGCGTAGCCTCATCCTGGCGGGTCTTGTCGACGATCCGCCTGGCGGTCTCGTGGCCAAATGCTACACCGCGATCGCCCATCAGCTCGTTGGTTGCTCCTCGAAGAAGACGGTGACACACAACCCCTGTGCCTGATTGCCGGTCGACCCGCTCACGGTCACGACCACCTTGAAGATATCGCCTGCGGAGTAGTCGTCTTTCGCAGCGTCCAGTGTGCCGGCCACAGCTACCTTGTCTGTCTCGCCATCATCGATATCGAAAGTGGCCGTCAGAATCGATGCCCAAGCCGCCCCCCCCGTCGACTTCTGAACGTCGATCGTCACCTTCTTGTCGACGCTCGCGCCATCAGGCACGGTGTCGGCCACCGCCTCGACGCTGGCGACGATACCCGCGTACTTGGCAATGTGGATGATCTCGGTTTGAGCAACCACGTCCGACCCCGGCGCCTGCTTGCAGCCCACAGCCGGAAACCTCGCTACCAAATTGTCGGCCGGCAACAGTGCAGCGGCTGTCAAATTGTCTTCGTTCACGCAATCGTCGGGCAGCACAACACTGCCGGTAAACGTCCAACTACCGCTCATGACGCGGTCAACAGCATCGCGAATTACGCTACTCATGGCGTCACTCCTACCATACGATGTTCAGTTCCGGCATATTCAGTGCTGTCCAGTCTGCCGGCTTCTTCACTTCCCATTCCTTGATCACCCACGGTTGACCATGAGCCAACGGCTGGCCATTGCCATCCAACGGCACGTCTTCTGATACACGGAGCCCGGCCTGGTCAGTGATCGGCATTGTTCCGGACGCTGGATCGCTTGCTGATGGCTGCGTGCCGTTGGCATTTACCAGTTTCACTGTGCCCATATCAGGCACACGCTTCTTCCACCCATTCTTGTTGTAGTGGAACTCGCCTCTAATCTCCCAATAAGTGCCGATGCTGTCCACTTTGCGTGTGCCACTTGGAGGTCCCACCATCAGTAGCGTGCCTGGGTCTCGCCCCCACAACTTGACTGCGTTCGTGCTGTCTTCGTACGGCTCCCAGTCGTCCAGGTCATAGGTGCGGATCCAACTGGTAATCTCGATCGCCTTGATGTAGTAGATGTCTTCCGGCCGTGGCTGATAGAGCTGTCCTGCCGAGTTGAGGACGGGGTTTCCGTGGATGTCCTCCTTCAGTACTTCTGTTGTTGGAATTCCCCAGATGCGGATATTCGGCAGTCGGAACGTGATATCGAGCGTGCCCGCCGGCCACTGCCCGTTCGACGTGTTCGCGCGCACCACCGTGTAGGTCACGCGCACGTGCCACAGCTTCGGCCACTCGTCGTCACGTTCTGGCACGATCTTGGTAACGACAGAGCCGTAATCGGTATCGTTGCCCTTCTGGTAGTAGCTGTAGGGTGCAGGAATCGTGAGGCCTGTTGTCGGATCGACAGCATACGCCACGGTGATATCGTTGTCGTCGTAACTGTCGGTGAGCACATCGAACACGCGCACGTGGGTGTTGCCGGTTTCGTGGTCTGCCGACCCACTTCCGCTTGGCAGTGCTTCGTGTACCCAGACAATCGCCAACGCTACATCTCCATGCTTTCGGGCATTTCCAGTTGCTCAACGGCGCTTGCCGTCCGTTTGGACGCGGCCGTGGTTCTGCCGGTCTCGGTTGCGATCTTCCCAAGCTTGGCGTCCATCCGCCTCAGTGTGGCCAGCATCTCGCGGTTGTCCTTCGCCCCTTCTGGCCTGGTCGGTTTGGGCTGTCCGCGTTCCTCCTTCCGTCCGAGTTGCGGAATCTGAGCCACTTGCGAAACCGGGACCGGCACGACCTGCACGATTTGGTTTGCAGGTGGCCCTCCGATGTCCATGTTCCTTGGGAGTGTCGGCTCCTGGATGCCGAGTTCCAGCCTCGGCATCTCGGGCAACGTCGGCATGAAGGGGTCGCTCGTCGGGAGCCTGCCGCCGCCAGCAAACACCGCCTCTTCCTGCGGAGAGCGATCACGAACCAAGTCGGCGTCAGGTTGTGGCCCCTGCTGTCCCATCGCGTTCCAGCGGTCCATGGCCGCGTAGAACTCCTGCGTCCCTTCCTCCATCAGCTTCGGGCCACTGCTCAGAGATTGCAGTCTCTCAAACTCCTTGCGAGCTGCAGCAACCTCTCGCTGATACGTCTGCCACGAGATGGCTCCGAGGTCCAACAGTTTGTTTGCATCAATGATGCGGTCTTGGAGCACCTCAAAGGGGGTCCGTAGCGCCTGCGTCATCGACTCGGCACGACGTTGGATTTCCTGCATGCGCCGCGACTGCTCGTTCAGGGCGTCCAGGTCTGCCAGGCCACCCGAGGCTGCCGGACCTTCAAGCCCTTCTCTGATTTTGTCCTTCGTGTCCTGGATCCTGTCCAGGAACGACTGGCCCCAGTCCTGCGATTGGAGGTTGTTCACCGTGTTGTTGAGGTTGTTGAACTCGGCCTGCAGTCCCGAAGACACCTCTGCTAACATCTCGTCGCTCGGCACATCAAACGCCAACGGAATCATCAACCTGCGAACTCCCCACGGGAGCTTTGCCAGTCCATCCGTAATCGCCTTGAAGCCACGCACGACGAGTGCTTGGGTTGCGGTCCAATGGATTTGGATCTCACGCAACATGTCAATGATCCCTGCCCCAGCGGTGACGATCCCCGAGAACCCGCCCGCCGCCTCTCGCGTTTTGGCGTTCGTGTCAGTGAGCCACTCGGTCATCGTGTCCGCAATGACGGTGATCGCTGGCGCCAGCTCGGTCGCCATGACCAGCTTCAGCATGCCGGTTGATTGCTCCAGTCGCATCATGGCGTCATTCGCCATTGCAACTTTCGCATGGTCAATCCGAGAGAACGTCAGGCCGAGTTCCTCGGCGTCCTGCATGGCCTGCCTGATCGCCTGAGAGCCGCCCTCCATCATCCGCACGAGATCCACGCCCTCGGCGTCGAAGAGTTTGAAGGCGAGCCTCACGCGGTCGCTCTGGCTCTCTACGCGAGCCATGGCATCTGCGACCTGCATTAACGCGACATCTGGGGTGGCACTCGCAAGCCTCTCTGCGTCAAGGCGCAATTCAGCCAGGGCTCCCTGGGCCTCGCCAGTGCCCTTCGCCGCTTCGGCAACTCGCCGCGTCATTCGTTGCACTGCCATGTCGAGTTTGTTTTGCTCGATCCCGGCAAGACTTGCCGCGTGCTGCAAACCCACGAGCGACTCTGGCAACATTCCCAGCTTCTGGGCGGTCTTGCCGATCTTGTCGAGTCGCTCCATTTCAGTCCGAAGGATACGGATACCTGCATACGTGGCCCCAGCAGCAGCCACTCCGAGCCCTGTTATCGCAACGGCCGTGCCCTTGATGGCGTTCTGGAGCTTCGGCAAGAAGGACGAAGTGGCCTGGACCTGGTCGTTCAGAGTGCGGATCCGGCGCGACGAGCTACGCATTCCCGTATTGAAACTCTGACTATTCAGTCCGAGCCGCACATTGAGCTTGCCAATTACCATGATCTACTTCCTGGCTTCCTCTTCGATTCCCTTGCGGAGCTCCTCTGCGATTAGCTCGAGATTGCTTGACGCCGTCTCATCAAACGCTGGTCGCAAGAACGGGTGTGGCTCTGCAGGATAGGGACCGCCATGCCCCATCTCCACGAGGTGGGCGATCTTCGCTGGATCATGTGGCCGGCCTGCCTCGTCCACGGTCCGAAAGCCCTTCCGAGGGCCGATGATCGCAAATACGCCCGTCTTGTATGTTCGGGGCCGGAAGCCAAGGCTCTTTTTCAGTTGCCCGGTGCGTTTCGGCACTCGCTTCTTCGCGGCCTTAACGGTTCGCCTCGCCGCCTTCGCGATCGCCTTGCGTGCGTGCTTTTTCTGGAGCTTCACTGGAAGCGTGTTTAGCTTCTTTTCCAGTTCCTTCGCACCGTCGAGCTGAATCATTTGTTAGCTCTGGATGATTAAACATCGACATGAGTTTCTTGCCGAGTTGCTTGGACCGCTGCTCAGCATCTTCCTCGCTCAGCGGTTCACTGTCGTCGACTTCTCCGAATGGGTCGTCTAGGAAGGCCTGCATGACCTCCAGCACGTCGCTGACACTGACTTGTTGTCCATCGCACTGAGTCCATCCGAGCCAAGCAGCCAGCCGCATTTGTGGGCCGTAGCCAATCGGCCCAAACACTTCCTCCCACGCCTGCCAAAATGTCAACGTTCTCGCCGGTACCGACCGTTGCAGTCTCTGCAGATCAGGCTCACGGCACGCCAGGGCGAGCCTGCCCCAGGTGCCTAGCTCCGGTCGGTCTCGGAGTTTTTTACCATGTCGTCGATGTCTTGCTGCGACCAGCCCATGAGATCACACACCAGGTCGCCAATTCTTCCAATGGGGGCTGCTGCTTTCTTCTTCAGCCGGCTGATCTTCGCTCGCCGCTCTTCCTTGTTTTTGAATGTGAAGATGCGCTGACCTTGCACGTTGCAGGCGAAATCGACCATGAGGCGCTCACGCAACATGTCGAAGTTCATCTCCTTGACGCGCACAGTACGACGGCCCTGCTTCTCCCGCAGGGTCTTTGTCAACTTCTCGTACCGTTCTCGGTCTTCCCCGCTCGGCGTGAGGACATAAACGCCTTTTCCTGGGCCGCCCCATTCGGGCGTCGGCACCCAGTTATCCAAATAGGTGCAATCCTCAGCGTCGAAGATATCCTCCTCCGTGAGGCATTCACGTACAGGCGTGTTCTCTTCGAAGTCTTCGGCAGTCAAGCCGTTCTCCCGAGCTTCGGCCGTGTCCTCCGGCCGGTTGCTTTGTTCGCATCCCATGTCAGTTGCTCTCAGAAAATGAAGGTACTGATCGCCCGTTCTCCGATCACACGGTCGACCACGCCACCGTATTGATTTTGAACTTCATGTTCTCACTCATCTTCTGGCCAAGCTTGGCGTCCATGTCGCCAAGCTCTTCGAAGAAGCCGGTCAATGTGAGCGTGTTGAGCGTGATGCCGGTATTGGTGAGCGTCACAACCAGCGAACCGGATTCGCCGTTGCCTGGCCTGACGTTGTCCGGATCGAAGTGCAGCAGCAGAGCGATCGACTGCAGGTCAGTCAGGCCAGCCATGAATTCCTTCAGGCTGTTCGATGTGCCCTGGTGCGTCGTTTCGATCGAATCGGTCTTCTCGGCGTCCTTAAGCACGTCGAGCAGTTCAGCGGTAATGGAACCCGAGTCGTCGCCAGTGAAGGCTACAGAGATTCCGGATGACAGAAGCGAGCCCATGAGAGCCTCCTACATGAAGTCTGGAATTGCAGTTTCGTAGTAAACTACCCAATCGATCGAGCACGAGAACCGGGCCGGGTCGGTGCCGTCCTCAGGCCACTCGATCGAGTCGGTAGCGTTCTCGCATAATCCGCACTCGACAGCCGTCGCGTTGTCGCCCGTGCCGATCGTCGTGTGCTGCAGGCCGTGTAGCACGTTTCGCAGGGCGGCTCGAATCGTGTCAACTTGTCCGTCGCTTGTGCCCCAGATGTCCAACTGAATGCGATTCATCACCTTGCCGGATGAGCCGCCTTGGTGATTGTCATCTACCCAGCTCGGGCGACTGTAAGTCACACACGGCAACGGCGTGCCAGCTGGTCGCTTCCCTCGCACGATCCGATCCGCCGGCACAAGGTTCGTGACGGACGCTTTCGACGCGAGGTATTCGTGCAATGCGGCCTTGATGGACATTACTTGGTGGCCTCCTCAGCCAGCCCCTTCTGCAACTCCGAGCCAATGAGCTGCACGTTGCTCTTGGTCAGTTCCATCAGCTCTCGACCTCCATGCACTCCATGACGAGTGCCCGCGGCCTCGCCTCAGGCACCCGCCGCGGCGGGCCCAGGATATTCAGCACCCGATCACCGAGCTTCAGCCGGCACAGGCTGTCTACGTCCGATCGCGGCCTCATTCGCACGCGGTGTGACGTGAGCGCCTTGAGGCCGGCGGCCTCGGTCTTCGTCAACGATTCGCGAGCCTTCACCTCTGCAGGCACACCACGTGCGACGACCGTCCACGTCTCGGACGTTTCGCCGCTCGTGTTCGTTGTGGTCGGCGTCTCGATGTCGACCGTCGATGTCAGCGAATAGGCTTGCATGAAGTTCAGGTTCTTTTCAGGAGTCGCTTGCCAACTCAGTGCGTGTCAGGCGGTGGTGGCTGAGTCCCTTGCTGCTCCGCCTGACTGGCCTTCTTTGGCTTACGCTTTCGCGTGGTGCTTGTTGCCTCTTCGGCCACAACCTCCGCCTTGCCGATCGCCACCAACCGGCTGGCCATCTGCTCCGGCACTTTGTAGGTTTCCCCCGCCAGCAGCTTTGCGCACGCTCTTGGCCTGGCGTTCGCTTTCATCAGGACTTGCACTTTCGTCATCGGCCTCACCCTATGGTTCGGAAACTGTACCCAGCCATCAGTGCGTCAACCGTTCGCGGTGCCTTGCTGAGTCGAAGCGGCACAACGGTTTCCGGGAACGCATACGCATCAGCGATCCACAAGCGAATCGCGTGTTTGATCGGCGCCGGCACTTGGGCGGGCGTCCCGTATCCTGTCGTGTATCGGACGACAATATCGTTCGCGTCACCTCGGCAGTCGCTCGGCCAACTCTGGTTGTGTGCCAGACGCACAATGCCGCGGCCGTCCTCGTCGTCTTGCTCCCACACGTCGGTTGACACGGTCTGCTCGACCCCGTCGTGGTCCGTGTACTTCACACTCTCCACAGTTCCTGCCGGGTTCTTACGCAACTGAAAGAACTCAGCCGGCCAGGTGTCGAAATACTCGTCGTATGTCGCCGCGCAAAACTGGGTCCAGTGCTCCTTCTCGAGCGTGGCGATTGCCGAATCAATCAACTCGCTGATGACCGGGAGCCTGGCCGCACGAGTCTCGCACAGCCACTCCGCCACTTCTGACGTTCGCACAGGCCGATCAGCGGCTTCAGTCTGCAGTACCAGCTTCGGCACCGGCCTTCCTCCTGGTCTTGCGAGCCGCCCGCACGGCCTTGGCCACTCCGCGGCGGATCAATACACGTGCCTCGCCTGCCGTCAGGTCGTGCTCACGGCCCTCGCGAAACACTCGGCCGCTCCTGGTCTGCAGATCGCGTAGGATCTTCACTCGCATTGGCACATCTCCCCTCTCGGCACCACATGCCGCACATTGGGCCCGGCCATGGGGTAGTTCAGCTGTCCGTACGCCACGAACTCGATATCCGTGCAGGATTCCACGGCTGCCTGCATGAAGGGCCCAATCACACTCTCGGTGTGCATGCGCCGCTTCCGACCTCTGTTGGGCGGCTCATACTGGCCGAAGTAGTCGCCGCCGTTCGTGCCGGTGTACCCGTTCATGCCAACCAGGTGGATCTGCCTGGCACCGTTGTTAATGGCGTACTGCACGCACAGCAGGCCGGACAGGCACGCCGTGTATCCGCCACGCACAAACTGGGACGGGCCGCCGGTGATCGGCACGAACTGGTCAAAGTGGTCCACCCTCCGCTGTTTCAACGCCTGGATGTCGCGGCGGAGCGTCACCAGTCGCGAGCCTTGTTTTTGGATCGCCTTGGCCTGCTCGTGATAGATCTGGCACCCCCGTGCATCGGTCAGAAAATACACATCTGGCCGATCCGGCGTGACAAACAGGTTGATTCCGGCGTTGGTGGTGATCGCCATGGCACCGGGATAACGAGCACGCGCCACGGCCAGCATTTCCCGCGCGTCAGGCCCCGATCCGCACACGATCCACGCCTGCTCATACCGCAACAGCGATTCGGCCAAATGGAGATCTACCGGAGAGTCGATGTCGATCGATCTCTCCTGAGGCATAACGTACAGGCCGAGCTTGCTCGGCCACTGGTCGCGCAGCGGAGTTCGCAGCACGAACAGTGCGCCATTGACGCGATATCGGGGTTCACGGTCTTGCCGTCGCCGTCGCCGCTCGTCGACCGTGTAGTTGAGCAAAGAGCCCGCTCCGGAAAGGATGAATCCATGATCCTCCACCACGCTCACAACGGCGTCATATTGGTTCGTGAGCCGTTCGACGGCCCAGTCCACATCCTCCGCCGCCGTTAGCGGCGAGGTGCACTGCATCACGACCACGGCGTCCGGTGTGTCGGCGAGCTGCTCGACGGCGTGCTGCACAACCGGCAGCGTTGGCACCTCGTCGCCGGCCAGCTCGGCTGGCCGCATGATGACGGTCGCGCCGTACTCCAGAGCAACTTTGGCGATCGCAGTTGAGTCCGTCGAGACATAGACAGCGTCGACGGACTCAGCCGCAACGGCAGCGCGAACCGCCCAGCCGATCAGAGGAACACCGCCGATCGGCTGCAGGTTCTTCGCGGGAATCCCTTTCGAGCCCCCGCGTGCCGGGATGATCGCCACGCAACTCATTGGCTGGCCTCACACTCGCAAGATCTGGTTGCAGCCTGCCTCGGCTGCACTCGACGGCATCTCACGCCCTCGAGAGAGGATCGCGATGATCGTCACGTACGCACCGTTGGTGCCGTTGCCGACCGTCGCGGTCATGTCCAGATACCGTTTGCGTTTCCGCAAGTCGATCTGGAAACTGAAGATGTCGTTATCGTCGGTCGCAGTTGGCAAGGCCGACGTGTCGCCATCCGTATTGGTCGACGTGCCGAACACCAGGCCGGTCACGTCTGCGTGACCAGATCCCGAGGTGTCGGACTCAGTGACCTTCAGGGCTGACATGGCGATGTCGGTGGCCCCCATGATCACCAAGATTTCGCAGTAGTCCCAGCCGAGCGTGTCAAGCTCGGCAACCGTCAGACTCGCGTTGTCGACAATCGCCGCTGGTGGCGTGAGATTGACGAACTTGTTCTGCTGTGCAGCAATCACTTGCTTGTCTCCTAGTGGAGTTGAATTTGAAATTGAACGCACACCGCAGGCAACACACCTCAGCTCGCGGGAGTCGCCAGCATGACCACGGCCCCCGCGTTGGACGCGTCGCCGACCTCGTGCACGTTGATGTCGAAACGCTCGTTGGCCAGGATGCCGATCTGATCGTACTCGAAATATCGCTGATCACTGATCCGCATCGTCAATCCGCGGCGCGTGCCCATCGTGGCAGCCATTCGCAGGTCGCCGAAGTAGCACAGCCCGTTCGTCGACGTCTGCGCTGTCAGCACCTTGTTCATGGTCTGCACGATATTGACCGGATATCCGAGGAACGTCAGACGCCGCTTGCCCTCAATATCGGCGGCCGTGTTGCCGCCGGCCGCGTCGGCCAGACGCATCATCGACGCCGCCCATCCGGCCTTCGAGATGTACCATTCCGGCTCAATCCCTTCGAATTCGGGGAGCATCCCCATCATGCCTTCGAAGTCGGCCAGGTCGAGCGTTGAGAAAGCAGTGTTTCCCGTGGCGGCCGTCTTGATAGTACCCGCGTTGGCGCCACACTTGGTGATCAGGCCGGAGATGCCGCCGTAGGTCGACTTCCCGTCGCCGATGAACCCGCACGCGTCCTCTTTGACGGCCATTGCGTATGCAATGGATCTCGCCAGAAGATCCGCGATGCTGATCACCGAATCCTCATCGATCTCCGTTGGCCACTTGCACAGCGCTGAGAGCTTTCGCGCGGTGAGGCGGATGCCGTCCGTTTGGATATCAGACTCGTCGGTCTCTTCGTTCTCGCCGACGAAGTAGACGGTGACCTCACCGATCTGACGAGGCACGGTGGTCGTATCACTGGCCATCGGCCACGGAAACGCCTTCTGGCGGAAGATGCCAAAGCGTTCAACAAGGCGGATCAGTGTCGACGCGAACTCTTCCGGTACGAGCACGCCGCCTTTCTCGTTGTCGCCGGTCGACAATGCGCCGCGAACCGAAAGACCGTTGTCGAGGCACCACTTTCTGGCAAACCCCACATCGTAGAAGTTCGCCAGAATCCACATACCGCTGATGTAGGCCTCCTCGATCGCGGTGGGCCCCTGGAAGCACTGCAGCCTGGCAGGCGCCAGCAAACGAGCACGAGTCGGCACCTTCACCCGCGAAAGCAGGTCCGAGCCGTCCGCCGCCGCGCCGTCCGTTCCAGGCCCTTCCAGCCGACGGCCGCCCGTGCCAGTCACATCGCCATTGGCGATACGGCTGTCGATCCGACGCGCGGCCAGCTCCGCCTCTTTCTCCTCGAGGAACTGAGCGCGGGGAAGGTCCTTCTTCTCAAGCCGCTCGTACTCAGCCATGAAGCCGTCAAAATCGGCCTTCTCGTCGTCGTTGAGGTCTCGCTCCTCATCCTCCGCCAAAGCGACCAAGGCCGACGCCTTGTCGTGGACTTCACCCATCCGCTCCTGGATGGCCTTCACTGAGAGCCTCGCACAGATCCGCATCGGCACTCCAAGCCTTGCGCTGATCCGTGCAAGCAGATTCTGCTGTGAGATTCGCATTCGATCCTCTCCTTGCATTGCCGGAGGATCGAGTGCGCATACAAAACGGCATGATCCGCCGGCAGTTGATGCTTTCAACTGCAGCCGCGGTCATGCCGCTCAACAGCAGCCTGAGTCCGCTCGCCTGCGGAGGGTTTCGCCGCGAACCTCACTAGATCCGCCAGCCGCCTCCACGGCTTCGTACATGAGTTATGATCGGCAGCATACTCCTGCCGCTTGAACTGTCAACGGCAAAGCTGCAGGGCTCGCTGCGCGGCTGCCAGGCGGTGCCTTGCCTCCTGGGGCTTCGCTGGAGCCACCTGGGAGCCCACAAGCCGCCGCGGGGCGTTCTGGTACCTGCCCGGGGGCACCTTCGCCGCCACGGCGATCGCGGCCTCCGTGACCGTATCCACGAGGCCAGCCTCCTGAGCCTGCGAGGCCGTGTACCAGGTTTCCGCTCGCATAGCCTCACGGATGGCCGCCTGATCGACGCTATCCCGCCGACCGTAGGCGCTCACGATCTGCCCGGTGATCTGGTCCAGCAAGTCAGCCAGTTCGCGGAACTCGCCTGCATTTCCAATCGCGATCGTCCACGGATCGTGAATCATCACCATTGCCGTTTGTGCCGCGTTGATCTCGTCGCCGGCCATCATCACCACCGAGGCACTTGATGCGGCCAACCCGTCGACGGCAGTCACGATCTGCCGGCGGTCTCGGAGCAAGGCCTGGTAGATGGCAAAGCCTTCGAAGACGTCACCTCCAGGTGAATTGATCCGCACGATCACCTTTTCCACCGAAGCCGGCAGCGCCTGCAGATCCTCAATGAACCCACGGGCCGAGATGCCGTCGCCCCACCAGTCTTCACCAATTTCATCGTAGAGCCAGACCTCCGCCTCCTTGGCTTGGTTCTTCACGTTCCATGTGGCGCGTTTCATTGTCCTGCTCCTCAAGTCAGTATTTCCGCTTCCACGTCAAAACAATGCCGTGTCCACGTGTCTATCCGTCCTGGCCAGTCGGCTAGGGCATCATCGATCGCGTCGCCGAGCTGCTCGGCAGTCGCTGAACTCACGACCAGGTCGAGAATTTCCCGCGACTCCTCACACCACCGCTCGGCAATCTGTGCACGGCCCCACGCCGTCAAGTGTTCGCGTAGCCGACTCGACCAGCCACCATCGCCATAGAACCGATCCATCCAATCGGTGAACTTCTTCGGATCTCTGGCCTCGCTGCGTATCCGCTTCGCTTCCACGTCGGCAAAATACGCGAGCTGATTCCTGAAGGCCTCCTTGATGGCGTCCTGAGCGGCTTCCGCTTTGTCCTTTTCCTCATTATCGGATCCGCCCGGATCGTCCATGTTGAGCGGGTTGCGGATTTCATCGCCGCCTTCGACTCCAGGCAGGTTCTCCTTGCGTCGCACCTCATTTTGCTTGAGGAACGGCGCACCACCCAACGCGATGCGATATGCCTCGTAGCGGCTTTTGATGTCGCCACGAAGCAGGGCGTCCACGTTGAACTCAAAGAAGTGACTGTCTTGGTCCTTTTCCCGTTCGCTGAGCAGCTTCTCCCGGCATTCTTCAGTCCATTTCACGAGCCACCTCATCAGCGAGGTCTGCAGGTACGACCGGTTCTGTTCCTCAATGTTTGTGAAGGTCGCCTTTTCGAGATCGCCCACCTTGTGAGGCGGAAGATTGAACCACCCGGAGATTTCCGATCGCTGGAACTTGCGCCCATCGAGCCACTGGCTGTCCTTGTTGTTGTAGCTCATTGGGTTGAACTTCATCCCCTGCTCGAGGATGGCTACCCGGCCAACATTGTCCAGCCCTTCATGGATGTCCTGCCAGTCTTTCCGGAGTCTCTTGATCGCGTTTTCATCTCTGAAACTTCCAGGATGCTCCAAGGTGCCGGTCGGCATCGCGTGGTTCGAAAAGAACTTGTTGGCGTACTTTTCTTTCGCCAGTCCGAGGCCCCACGAGTTGCGGGCCTTTGCTACGACCGAGATGCCCCACAGGCCATCCCACGAGAGCCCTTTGATGTGCAGCACGTTCTCATAGCGGATCTTTCGGTAACTGGCGATGTCCTCCTTGTTTTCGCCTTGACGCGTCACAATCCACGGCACACCGTCGACGGTCTCAAGCCACGTGCGATCCGGCAAGAGTGGTGTGAGCTGCACCGGCCGGCCGCGGTTGTCTCGCTTGATCTCGGCCACGCCGTTGCCCCAGATCAGCGCGTAGAGCATCATCGTTTCGGCGAAATCTTGCCAGGACATGCACGGGTTCGGCCTGTGCCTGACGAGCTTGAACGCTGGATGTCTCCGGTCAATTTCCTTGTCCATGTCGTCACCTGTGCGCCGGTAGACGTTCACTGGCAACTGCCCAACGTCGCCGCAGATCACCGAACACGCCTGCCAGATCGTGGAATAGGTCAATGCCTTCTCGGCATTCACCTTCACGCCGGCGTCGCTGCTTCCGCCAGTCACCCAGTCGATCAGCCACTGCTTGGGATTGGCCAGGCCCGACGACTCACCACGCACCCACGGTGCACGATCGACAAACGGAGCCATGATCGCGTCTAGAATCCGCATTAGCCATCCTCCTTTTGCCTACGCGCGTACGCCGTCACGGCGATCACACAGAGCACACCACCAGCATAAAGCATCGCCAACGGCGCCCAGATCAACGCCAGACCGGCGCCGATCGTCGCCAGCCCGACGAGCATCATCACAAGAATCATCCAATCCAACGCATCACCTCACACGCTGAGAAGTCCGCGACTGTCGTACACGTTCCCCGTCTCTTCCCGCCGCAACGCTGCATCCAGTGCCATCACTAAGGCTGCGATACCATCGATCTTCTTCGCGGGCTTGTTGTCGGGCTTCGCCAATATCTTCTTCCCGTCGTAGTCTTTCACGCACACGTGCCCGGCCTGCCAGTTCGTGACTGGGTTGTCTTCGTGGTGCATCTTCCCGTCAGTGACCAACTTCTCAAACACGCCGATCGGGTAGGAGTAGTATTTGCGAGTCTGAGGAAACTCGGCCACCCGCTCCTCCAGAAACCCATGACGCTCAATCAGGTTCTGCACGCTCGCCGTCGCAAACATCGGGTCAAAATGGAATCTCTGGCAGTCATACAGTGAGAGGATCGCTGCCGTCTCCTCTTCGATCTGCCGGTAGTTGATCGTGGCACCGTCCACCACCCGGATCCACCCATCCGCGGCCCACTGCCGCAAGAGTGGCACCTCACCAGCATATTCATCAACCGCCTCTTCTGGCATCCAGTAGTAGACCAGCGAGCGATAGGGCACGTCAGCCCTCGCCTCTTCATCGCTTGCGTCGTCTTCAGGGAACACCAAGCCGAGAGATGCCATGTCCTTTGACCGCATGAGGTCCCACGCTGCACCACACGGCTGCCCGATCAGATCGGCGGACGTGTACTGCGTGGCGCATTCGTCCCACCGATCGCCACGGAGCCACGGACTGGCAGTCTTCTGCCAGACGTTCAGGCGGTACATTAGGAACTTGAGCCACGCCGTGATCGACCGCTTCGACTGCTCGAAGTCGGCCAAGAACTCAGCCTTGTGAATGGTATGGCCCCACGCTGGGTTCGCCATTCGCCCATACTTCACTGGCGCCTTCTCGAATTCCTTCAGCGTCAACTTCTGTGGCACCGCGTAGATCGCCGCACACGTTCGAATATCGATCACATCCTTGGCCGCGTTGACCGCTAAGCCGTAGTCGAATCGGTCCTTTCCGTAGCCGTCGGGGTTGTTGCCGGCGGTCGAGAAGTCGAACCGTAGCGGCTCCGGCCGACTGATTCCCATCCGCTTGATGATGTCGACGTACTCCCAGTCCACCACATGGCTTTCGTCAACACCGAAGGATCCATTCAGCCCTTCCTTCGATTGCGTTGTGCGAGCGTTGGAGCTCGACAGCGGCTGAATCGTGGCCCGCTCGATCACCCGCTTTGTGTCATCAGCATTCCGCACCCGTTGCCCGTACCACGTGATCTTCATCTCGTTCATGTTGATGCGGCATTCGTCCGCCAATGCCGACTGTTTCACCATCTGCACCGCATGGGTGCCGGCGATCTCCTTCGCTTGCCGGCCGTCCTTCGCGCAGAGGTAGAAGTGATTCCCGGGCTCCCCGTCACCGAATCCGACGTAGATAGCATTGGCTGCCAGCGTCGGAGACTTCTTGTTCTTCTTCGGAATGAAGACGATGCACGCGGTGAACCGCCTTACCCACCGCTCTCGCTCTTCATCAATTATCACCCAGCCGTAGAGCCTGCGAGACACGAGGTCCTGCCAGTCTCGACACTCAAAGGGCTCCCCCGCATACTCTCCCTCATACAGCACCAGGTGCGACTCCATCCACTCAATGGCAAACAGGGCTCTCGCGACGTCGTACCGGCAGCCCTCCTCGATCGCGATCTGGTCCACCGGATACTGGGCGGCCTCTAACGTGATTTGGTCGACATCCTCACCGGCAGCCAGGTACCCGTAGAGCTTCCATCGGTTGATTTCCCGACGGCGAGCCTTGACCGTCTTCGTCTCTTCAGCCGACTGCTCGGCCTCCTGGGGTTTGAAGATCTTGGCCAGGCCCGCCTTGCCGCCCACCTCTTTAACTTTCGCGTCGAGCTGCTCGCGAGTCCTGAGCGTGACCCCCTTGAAAGGGACGAAGGCTTCGTAGCGGTGCCAGAAGCGCAGCACGAACCGGTCTTGAACTGATAGCGACTCCCACGCCTCACCGGCGCCGTCTGTTCGCCTCCGTCTCCGCCTCTTCCTTGCCATCACTCCTCGTCAGGCTCAATGCCGAGTTGCCGAATGAGGTTCGCAAATGCCGCCCGCGAATCCCGCTCAATCACGCACGCTGGATTCGGCTTTTGCTGCCCGAATCGATCCAGGACCGTGATCCCATCCTCCAGGATCTTGGCTTGCGCCGCCCGCATCCGGTCAAACGCCTCCATGGAGGTCTGCAAGATGAGCAGCCCGGCCTCGTCCTCAATGTGCCACTCAAGGCGGAGCTTCTCCCAGTACGTGGCAGCCTCAGCGGACAAATGCGACGGAGCACCAGCCGGACTTCTTGCTCGTTTTTTCGCCATGGGGAATTTCTCAAAGGAAAATGGTCTCAAAAAATGCGCCACGT
>Ga0180437_10004748_pt1 | contig 19069 bp, 18 predicted proteins | sample SS_ome_4_FD_132410 | JGI IMG/M metagenome (GOLD analysis project Ga0180437, IMG submission 132410) | Hypersaline lake sediment archaeal communities from the Salton Sea, California, USA - SS_3_D_1 metaG | ecosystem: Environmental > Aquatic > Non-marine Saline and Alkaline > Hypersaline >... | reverse complement strand
GTCCCCTTGAAACCTGTGTTAGCTGCCATATTTTGATTATTTTTTCCCATTATCAATTTTTGAAATCATTTTTATATAATCACGGCTACCGTAGCATATTTTATAATGTTCTACATGATATTGGAATCTATCTAAAATCTTTGGGATAATTTCATTAAAAATATAAATAGCAATATCCAGTGCTCTTTCGGAATCAACTTTCTGAACAAATACACCTTGGTGAATTATTTTATTTCTCATTGATTGGAGATGATTTATTTCTTCCCAAATTTTTATTTGTGAATTATTGCGTATAATTTCTTTTATATTAATTTTTGTTAAATCTTTCAGAATCTCATAATAAAATGATGGAATGTATGGAATACTTTTCTGTTTAAATGTATCGTTGTAGAGTAATTCAGAAGCTCTTGAATCAAAAGAAAGAGAATATAAAATTGGTTTGAGTGCTATTACCTTTATGACCACTTCGACTGCAATAATTGAATGTATGAATGACGCCGTATAAAATTTTTTATCATATAGTTCTTTAGATACATCTAAATTTAAATAAGGCTCCTTTACAATTTCAGGATTATTTTTATAAAATGTATGGACTTTATCAAATATGACTTCATCTTCATATTGTTTTCTAAATTCTTCATAGAGTTCTTCCATTCCTTGTTCAAATTCTGCTTCTTGTGGTGTAATGGTCATTTTCTTACCTATCTCTATCGCTTAAAATTAAAATGAATCCAATTGTAATAATGCATATTGATATAAGCTGAGCATAAAAAGTGGGAGTATGCAAAAAAACAATATTTGTAACTCCACTGGTTGTGCTTTTAACTTTAAAAATAGCTAATGGTTTATATCCCATAGGCACATTTTTATCACCATAATCTATATAACATGGTGGCACCAAGAATGAGGTTACAATCAGTAACATTCCTATGAGAATTACTATCTTCTGTTTAGAATTTAAATTCATATATTTCACCTATTTTTTTTGCAGCTAACCATATATTATTCGGTAAAGCCTTTTCCCCAGAAAATTACTAAGCTTGGTAATTCGAGAAAAGTGATGTTACAAAGCTTACTAATTTCTATGTTGCTAAGTTTAGTAATATTTTCTGACCAACTAGACATCAGTGTATATTATACAATCCTATCTTCAAGCAAATGCCTGTTTTTCGTATGGCTGTTTGTACTGCTTTTCTGCAGTACGATTTCATATAAACCGTCATTTTCAAAATTAAAATTACTTTTAACGCCTCTCTCCATTTGCTAAAAGTCACTTTAATTTTTTTACAATTCTCGTTTTGGAAAAGATGGAAAAAAAGAATAACTCTTAGAAGATTATAAGAAATTCGTGAAAAATATGCAAGGGAAAAGTTCTATAACTTTGATCGACCCCATAAATCACTTAAAGGAAAAACGCCTTTTGAAATCTTGAGAAGGTAACTAGTACATGGATAGCAGTGTCCTGCGAGAAGTGACATGTCACATATTAGAAGTTCATTGGAATGAGAAAGGCCCAGCTCAATGCCGGGCCCTTCGTTTGACGTAAAGAATTTGATTAAAGGTAAAAGCTCATTTCATCAACAACATCCGAATCGTCTGCTGATAATTCCCTGCCTGAATCCTGCACAAATATAAGCCACCAGAAACAGCATTACCAAAACCATCCCTGCCATCCCAAGATACTGAATGATAACCGGCGTTCATCACTCCAGCAGCCAGTGTTCTGACTTTTTTACCTGTAACATTGTATATATCCATCCTCACATGTACCTGTTCTGGAATAGCATATCTTATCTGTGTCTCTGGATTAAAGGGATTGGGATAGTTCTGGAAAAGTCCAAATTCCTCAGGCAATGCCTCAGCCTCTGTCAGATCAACGGGAATTCCTTTGTTTAGTTTATCTCCTTCCTTGTGTATCTTGATATTACCGCCCTCAATGGCATCTGCCGCATCTGAATCATCCGCATCTCCCATCTGATTGTCATAGATTACATCCTCTGTCGTTTTAACCCAGATTTTTATCCGAAATCTGTCAGGATTCGTACCTCCATCCATCTGCCCGTCTGTGGCGGATAGCATGAAGCCATACTCACCAGTGTCGTTGATCGTACCCTCTCCTTTATACTTTGCCTTTGATCCTGCTATCACGAGCCACTGGTAGCTTGAGCTGTGGAAATGCATACTCGCTACATGAAAGTTAAAGTTTGTCTGTCCTGTGGGCTCATCCGCTCCCTTCTTGTACTTCGACACAAATCCAAAACTGGCTTTCCCTGATAGGTTATCGTCGGGTGTGTAAGCACCTTCCGGTGAGTAGATCCAGCCTCCTCCTGTCACAAATCCTGCACTTGGATCATAAACCACAACATACCTAAATTCAGAAGAGCCGGAATCACCGTCATTGTCTGTCACAGTAAGGGTGATCGTATAAACACCTGCTGAAGTATATGTGTGATCTCCTGTAACACTTCCTGAGCCGTTCGCCTCTGTGACTTCCCCTACTGAGGATGTTTCATCACCCCATTTCCAGACCGCGGTATGTGTATCATAGGCTCCAGCATCGGTAAAGTCTGCACTGGCTTCTATCGGTGTGTTCACTTCTACCGGATCAACAGGGGCGGTGATCTCTCCTACGACTGGGGGCATATTATTCACTATGATGGGAATAGTATAATCTGTAAATCCACCATCCTTATCTTTGATTCGACCTGTTCCATTAAAATTTCCATTGTCTGGATATGTACACGAGAATGACACGTCTGTGCCATCAATCATTTCAAATGTCCCATCACCCATACAATCATAGGAGTATAAAAATCCTGCATCTATGTCTGCTTGGCTTGGATCTGTAGGATTACTAAATAAAAGTGTTGTGGACTGACCCTCTGGAATCACTCCTGATGAAACCGTAAAGTCTGCAGTCGGAGCCACATTCAGCACTTCCACTGTGGTCTGGTCTGTTGCCGATAATCCACCATCATCGGTTACTCGGACAGTAATGATATGGCTGCTTGGACCATCAATTTCAGCTGCTGAGAATGTTGCATTCTGACCTGGTGTCTCGAAGTCCCCATCATTATCCAAATCCCATGCGTAGGTTAGTGGATCATCGTCTGGATCGCTGCCAGTAGCCATGACTGAAACATCATCCCCTTCGTTTGTACTATATGGTCCATTAGCGCTTACTTCGGGAGGTTGATTAGTGCTTCCAAAACGGATAAGATAAGCATCGTCCCCTGTCGATCCAAAAGCTCCTGCAGTGATAAAACCTCCATCTAATAACTCTTCAACAGCAAGTAAGCTACCTGGATTCTCATCCATATAGCTCCAGATTTGATTAAGATTTTCATCAATTTGTAAAATATACCCTCTTGCCATAGTTTGTCCTGCTATGATATATCCACCGGTGCTAATACACTCCAAATGGGATGCCCGATCATCCATTGAAGTGCCAAAAGTCGACTCATCCAATACACCTCCATTTTCATCAACATACAATACCCAAACATCTCTCTTGCCGGCCCCCTTTGAAGCTGTATACCCTGCAATAATATATCCTCCTTGTACGATTTGAATAGAAGTAAATATATCCTCATCAGTACCTCCATATGTCTCTGTCCAGACGATATCTCCTTCCGAATTTGTTCTCAGTAGATATCCATCATATGAACCGGCCCCATAGGAATTTGTATAACCAGCAATAATATACCCTCCATCTGAAGTTTGTTTCACCGACATACCTTCATCTCTCTGCGAACCACCATAGGATCTTATCCATTCAACTTGGCCATTTACATCTGTTTTTACCAAGTAGGCATCCTCTGTATTCCATCCAGATTGTCTTACGTTCATTCCAACAATGATGTACCCACCATCCAAGGTATTTTGAATCTCATAACCTCTACTATTGATATCACCGCCGAATTTATTCGTCCACTGTATATTTCCCATATCATCTATTTTTATTAGAACAATCCAAGGTTTTGGAGATGCACAATCTCCTACAACAAGAAAACAACCATCATTTGTTTCCAGAACGTCCCAACCTTGGGTTTTGTCATAAGGTCCTTCCCATATAACAGTTCCATCCTTATCTACCTTAACCCCATATACTTGATTACCTCCATAAGAAAATGTTTCTCCCAGGCAAATGAAATCACCATAGGAAGTCTGCTTTACCGAATAAAAACGATCATAACTAGGACCACCATAGGTTTTCTTCCAAAGAACATCGGGTGCTTGAGCAAAGAGTGTTGCTTGAGGAATCAAGAATAATAAGATAGAAATTAATAAGAATATTACCCTTGAAAAATTCCTTCTCCTGATTCTTGTCTGCTCTAACATCTCTTCCTCCTTTCAATCTTTTGTTTAAAAATAATTGCCAGCCTCACCGAAAGTGATCCACCCATCGGCAGCCCGTCTATCAAGGTAAACTCATATCTGTAAACCCTCAGTACTGATCTCGCAGGCTGCCTGCCATATTAGGATGATAAATTCATCCCGATTGTATTGGTAAATAAAACTTATTTAAAAGAAAATGAAAATCATTTCAATAAACGACAGAATCTACCACCCGGTCCAATTGGGTGGCATGCTGTGATTTGCCTTTCCTGGAAATTTATAATCACTCGCTTGATATGCCCAATACGAATCAACATTATTGCCAGAAAATAACTTTGAGCCAGAGGAATAGCCAGTACCAATAGCTGTGGCCTGATTCCCGTTAACTTTTGTACCTGTGTTATCGGTCCAAATCGGCGGAGCCCAAGCACCAATGTAAATACCTTTATCAGCAACGGTGTTATTAATTATTTTATTATATTTACTCGTGTAACCCAGATTTATTTGATTTGCATTGTAACCATCATAAATCTCGATAGCAGCCCAGTGTCCAGTACCACTGCCTAAAGGCTCTACCTTGTTATTGATGATGTTATTGCTGCTTGAATGCCATATGTATACTGCGTGCCACACGTCCTTAAAGATGCATTTTTTTACAGAATTTCCATCTGATCCAAGATGGTTCGGATCTCCTGCATAGAGCCCTCCGATCATTACGCCAGCAGTATTGTAGAATCCACCCCAATCAACACCCATATAAGGTTTACGCAATGTAAATCCCTTTATTGTTACATTACTGGCTATGATTGACACAGCGTTGGGCGCTGTTCCCGATAATGGATACACCCCTGCGCCCACATATTGGCTACCATCCCAGACACCCCCTGTTGAAGCTTGTATAGCCACTGGATTCGACCACCAATCATGAGTTGTTTCAATAACAGTATTCACCGGATCAAGATCAACAGCTTCAATTGTAATCCCGTCCTTATATAGAATCAATGCTGGAGCATACTGGTCATTCGGTGCGCTCCAATGTGGGGGTGTGGGTGACGTGTAACGGCGTGATCCATAGATTCCCGGATAAACGAGAATATGATCACCCGGATTCGCAGCGTTTACAGCATCTTGCGGGTGTACAAAATCCGCTGAAGGACATTCAACAAGATCATCATCCACTGTCCATGTTTGTGCATCTGGCTTTGATAGAATTCCCGTCTCGCCATGCTCTGATGGCTGAGGCTCTACGATTTTTGGCGCTTTTTCACAGCTTACTAGAATGAAGCCTAAAAACACCAACAACATAATGAAGTAATTTCCTCCTTTCATCACTCACTCCTCCTTCTTTTTTTGTATAAGCCTCATGAATATCGATATGATACTCATGTACAATAGAATAATCGTTATCTCTTATCGGAAATCTTTATCCTTAAATTTGCTTAACCATTCAATTAGGTATCTATGAAAATAATAAGGCCGAACTCTGCAGGATATTTTCCACATATGGATAGCCCGGCCTTAGTAAGCGGATATATTTTATAACGCCCCTAAAGCAGCTGTATGATCTCCCAATAAACAGCTTACTTTAGACTCGTGGCTTTGTTTGATCTGATTTTTAGGATTAAATTTTTAAATTATCGACATTTTAACTATTTATAATATACAAGACTCCTCTTCTTGAATTATAAAGTGATATAATAAAAAGAAATTCCGTCCCGTGTTCTTTCTTATGGAAATTTTTCAATGAGAAAAGAAATAATATGAAGACCGTTAATAAGTTTAGGTCTTGAATATATATAATAAAATAATATTTTAAAGTCAAGCGAAAATTGTATTTTTCTGCAACGAGTAAAAAAATTTGTTGAAATAATTAGATAAAACAGACAATGCTTCTTGCTCGAATTATCGGGCACAACTAATTCAGAAAAAGGCTATAGAGTGATTAAGAAATTATTTCAGCAGAATCCGTTGAAGAACTTAGTTCAATTGTATGAATAATACGGGGCACCTTAATTTTTAACCATCTACATAAAACACTTAAATATAAAATACTTTTAGAAATATTGATATAGTAACTAGAACGTGGTACAACAGTATCTTGTGAGTCTTAAAGTATTAAAATAAAAATTCTTTTAATTGATATTGTCCTTGACAAAAATTTTTCGATCACACCTGTACAATTCGTGTGTTTCGTGTCTTTTTATCAGAATAGAGTAGACATAATTCAAAAAATATAAGCAGACTAATGTTAGAATTAAATGCTGTCTCAGAAATTGAATATGAATTTAAAATGGGACAAATTATCTACCCTAGGATTTGTGATTTCTGTCCCACTTTTTTAAAGTGTAAAATATAAATAACCGTAAAGTAGATCGATTTTCTTTATTAAAATCGATTAAAAATGGTCGGTTAATGGTCTTTTATAACCTCACTAAAAAAGTTAGCCCCAAAAAAATCGGGGCTAACTTCTTGTTTTTCTTTGTGGCGCCTCCCAGAATCGAACTGGGGACACACGGATTTTCAGTCCGTTGCTCTACCGACTGAGCTAAAGCGCCACCATTTTTATGGGGACAAATATACTAACTTTTAAACAACCTGTCAAGGAAAATAATCGATGAGTAGGAAAAAATATGACGTACGGATTTCTCCTTGACAATATAGAAAAATGTTTGTATCGTTAATTCAAGATTTAAATAAAAACCCATGATGTTGAGAATGTGTTAATACTGAGGACGGAAGAGCGCTTTCACCATGATAAGGAAAGATATAGCATGAATAAACAAAGAATCATCGGCGTTATCGGAGGCATGGGACCGCTGGCTACGGTGAACTTCTATCAAATACTCATTCAAATGACGAACGTCGAAAAGGATCAGGATCATCCGAGGGTCATCATCGACAGCAATCCGGCCGTTCCCGATAGGACAAAAGCTATTCTCGGGCAGGGCCCTTCATCGGCTCCTGTGATTATCGAAATTGCTAGAACGCTTCAGAATGCCGGTGCCGATTTTCTGGCCATGCCGTGCGTCACGGCCCATTACTTTTATGATGAAATCCAGGCAGCCATCGATATTCCTTTGATTCACATGATCCGAGAAACGGCGAATATATATACAGAGAAGTTCCCAGGTAAAAAGGCGGGGCTCCTTTCTACATCCGGCACGCAAAAAGCCAGCATATTCCAATCGACATTTCCGTCCGATTCGATATTGATTCCCGACGAGGATACACAGACACAGCTCGTGATGCCGGCTATATACGGCGTCAAGAGTGGGGACAGTGCAAACGCAAAGCCCAAGATCATCGAGGCGGCTCAGCGACTCATCCAGCACGGAGCAGACCTAGCTATCGCTGGATGTACCGAAGTGCCCATAATCTTGAAATCAGAGGACATCCCGATCCCCCTGCTCGATCCGGTTCACGTTTTGGCTGAATGCTGTCTTCGCCTCTACTTCGCCAAAAAGTAGCTTTACTTTACCGTATGCCTTTGATATATTATAATACTCGAAAAGTAAAAAACGGTTGAAAATGGCGACAACCTCAAATCATGTTTATAGTAGACCTCGAGTCTCTTTTTACTCACGCGGAAACGAGAATACTTTTTGGGCGAGTTTTGAGTGACGTCGTATCGTATTAGCTTTATGAGGGATACGGTAATTTAAAACCATCTTAAAGAAGAATCGATACAGAAAAACGATGAAATCCGATACGCTCATCTGGGTATTCGCACTTCTTTGTTTGCTTCTCGGATCGTCGATGCATCACTCTACGTTTGCATGCACTCATAACATTCCGAAGGGGACGTCTCATGGATGTGCTCAGGATACGGTGAAACCTCATATCCAGCAGCCCGTGAATGCGGATTCCGGCATGGCAGACGATTCCCTGCATCATCAAGATGAGATCCCTGTAAAAATCGAATCGCCCGATTCCATTCGAACAAAAGAGCAGATCGAACCGCTACCGGAAACTGTGTTCCTCATGGGTGATATCTCTTTTGCAGACACCGTCGTACTCTACGATCCGGGTGCTTTTGGAGAGGGTACGGGTGATGAGCCTGATGTTCGATACCAGAATGCCAAATCTGCCCTGGGTGCGTCCGACTATGATGCGGAAAAAGATACGGGATACGTTTCTTTGGGTAAAGGCGGCACACTGGTTCTTCGTTTTATCGACAATGTTCTCTTCGATGGGCCGGGTCCCGACCTCCATATCTTTAAAACGAGCGACGATGACGTCTTCGTCTGGATCAGCGAGGATGGAACTATCTTCACATCTGTCGGTAAAACGACTAAAATTCAGAGCAGCCTTGACATAAGGCCATACATCAGACCAGGGATGGTTTATCCCTACATCAAGCTACGGGACGATCCATACCAGGGAGAGCAGGAGGGTCCATCCCTGGGTGCAGACATCGATGCAGTGGGCGCCATCAACGCCGCCATTCGCATTACCATCGAAGCCGATAACCTCTTTCCCGTGAAAAAAAGCAGATTCACAGAAGATGCTTCCCGTTGGCTTTCCCAGATAGCTGACACCATACGGCAAGTACCCAAACCCCATGTCGACATCGAAGTGTATACGGACAGCTGGGGAACCGAAGATTTCAACCTCATCATCACGCAATCTCAAGCCGCAATGATATTGAACTATTTCCTGGATACTGAGGGGCTCACCGAGATGACTTCCTCCGTCCTGGGGCTCGGCGAGGCCAATCCCAGGGCATCCAACGATACCGAAGAAGGTCGCCGCCTGAACCGGCGCGTAGAACTCCTCATCCGCGCACAACGGGATATGGACGAGAACCCATGAAGAATCCCCTGTCCGACGAGCTTTATCACTCTCGTGTCAAGCCGCGAAAGCCCGATCTTCGTGGCGACTATTTCCGCGATCAAACCGCCATCATACATGCCACACCTTTCCGCCGATTAAAGCATAAGACCCAGGTCTTTTTCTCGCCACAAAACGATCATATCTGTACACGCATCGAGCATGTGCTCCATGTTTCGACCATTGCCACGACCATTTGTAAAGGATTGGGTCTCGATGTAGAACTCGCCCAGGCCATCGCACTAGGTCACGACCTGGGTCACGCGCCGTTCGGACACATCGGCGAGAAAGCCCTCCAAAAATTAACCGAAGATATGGGGGGATTCATCCACGAGGTTCACGGGCTTCAGGTCGTCGACAAAATCACCCGTGACGGCAAAGGACTCAACCTCACCTATGCCGTCCGGGACGGCATCGTCTCTCATTGCGGCGAATCGTTTCAGAAGTCTCTCGTACCCGAAACGGCCCCCAAAGATCTGGTTAAAGTGGCCGACCGACAATCGTCACCCCTGACGTACGAAGGATGCGTCGTTCGAATCGCCGATAAAATCGCTTACCTGGGCAGGGATATCGAGGACGCCATCACCGCGGGATTGATCACCATACAGGATGTGCCGTCCAACCTAAAAAAGAACCTGGGCTCTACCAACGGTGAAATCATCGATACTCTGGTGATGGATGTCGTGAATACATCCATGGGAGGCGACGAGATTACTTTTTCCGATTCCAAATTCGAACTCCTGTGCCAGTTGAAAGATTTCAATTACCAAAGCATCTACAACCATCCCCGTATACTGGAAAGTGACGAAGTCATCACATCGCTCATCGGACATCTTTTTCATCATCTATTGGAAACATTCCTGGACTATAAAGACGACTACAAACGGTATCTCTCCGCTTCCCTGAAGGCAGACCGTCACTTCGGAAAATTCTTAACCAAGCGCAAAAAGTTGTATGCATCGGAACCGTGTCCAGAACGCTGCACGGTAGACTTCGTAGCCGGGATGACCGATTCCTACGCCCTGGAATCGGCAAGAGAAATCCTCTTTCCCCATCCCCTCCAACTCTTTTAACAAGGCGCTTAACCAAAAGGGAATCATGAAAACCACGATCCCGGGAACGGCCCGTAAGCCCCTTATCATAGCACCGAATGAAACTTGACACCTTGAACAAAAATATGTACATTGAAAAAATTTTTCCAGTTCAGCCATGAGAGGTCAACGTGAAAATTCTCCTCATCTACAACCCCTTCGCCGGTCATAATCGTGGGGAAAAACTCCTTCCCCAGATCGAAAGTCGGCTCACTGAAAAAAAGCTCGATTTCGATCTTCGACTGACCGACTATCCTGAGCACGCCGTGGAGATCGTGAGTCAGGCCGATTTTAGGGAATACGACGGCATCGTTGCCGCCGGCGGAGACGGCACACTCTTCGAGGTCATCAACGGCTATTTCCAGAACCGAAAAAAAGGCCGAATCCCCCTAGGCGTCCTTCCCACAGGTACGGGAAACGCTTTCGCCCGGGACCTGGACATAGACGTCTCTCGTTGGGAGGAAGCAGTGGATATTATCCACGCAGGACAACGCCGAAAAGTGGACGTCGGACATTTTCGGACGCATGGACAGGACTATTACTATCTCAACATCATGGGCCTGGGTTTTGTCGCCGACGTCACGAAAACTGCCAGGGCCATCAAGTTCTTGGGAAACGTATCCTACACGCTGGGCGTTATCTACCAAACAGCCCTTCTCAAGACGCATCGTCTCGATATCGAAATAGATGGGAAGGCCTACCAGCGGGATAATATCTTCGTGGAAATTTCCAACACCCGGTACACATCCAATTTCCTGATGGCACCCAACGCCAAGATCGACGATGGCCTGCTGGACGTGACACTCCTCAGTCCCCTCAATCGGAGAAAGCTCCTGAAATTCTTTCCCAAAGTCTTTACAGGCGAACATGTTTTCCTGGACGAAATAGAGACATTCCAGGCACATAAAATCAAAATATCCACGGATATCCCGAAAGTACTCACACCCGACGGAGAACTCCTGGGTATTACGCCTGTCGAGGTAGAGTGCCTGCATCAAGCCATCGAGGTGTTTTGGAAATGAAATACGCATTGTCCATTTATCTTTGGACGGTGAGCTTGCTCTACTTCGGCATCCTATGCATCGTCGGGATTGCGCTAACCTTCCTGATATCACAAGATAAACTGGATCCGTGGATCAAGAAGCGTCTCCGTTTTATATTCAAGCTGATCCATGCGCCGGTCGAAGTGGAGGGTGCGGAAAAGATCGACCTTCAAAGAACGTATCTATTCATGGCCAATCATGTGAGTATCTTCGATATTCCATTACTGGGAGCCACCATTCCCAACTTTGTCCGGGGTGTCGAAGCGAAACGTCAATTCAAATGGCCCCTCTACGGGTGGGCCATCCGACGACTCGGAAACATTCCCATCGACCGTAAAAACATACACGCCTCATTCCAGTCGCTGAAAAAAGCAGAGACATGGCTACACAAAGGGCGGTCTCTGGTCATCTTGCCGGAAGGCCACCGAACCATGGACGGTAAGCTCAGACCGTTTAAGAGACTCCCCTTCTTCCTGGCACAACAGGCCGGTGTGGACGTGGTTCCCATCGGACTTTCTGGCCTATTCCATCTAAAGAGGAAGGGCTCCTGGGTCATTCGCCCGACCACAATCAAAGTAAAATTCGGCGACATCGTTCCTGGAGAAAAAGTGACGTCCCTGTCTATTGAACAATTGCGTGAGCATGTCAGAAACAGCATTCAGAATCTGATCGAGAAACCCTGACATTAAGGGTTGTGATTTCCATGTGAAATTCATATATTTTATTGATTAAGTCATCGATATAGATACATAAACAATCAACACGAGGTAAAAACATTGCAAGCACCCATGCCCTGCCCTCAATGCGGAGAATACGATCTGTACCGATCCCGATCAAGGAATATCACAGAGAAGATTGTAAAAAAAATGCTGCCGTATAAAACATACCGATGTCACAACTGCAACTGGCGTGGCTGGATCAACAAACACAAGATGGGCGGTAAAAAAGTTCTGTTGAAAACGATCCTATTTTATGGTACCGTGTTTATTATCACGTTAATCGTCGCGTATATGCTTCAACTCTTGATCCTATAAGTGCTCTCAAACGAAAGGTCCCATGACCTTCGTTTGCTAGGGTGAATTTCCTCCAAATAACGAACATACGAGAAAATTCATAAATCCCGCCGCAGAATCGCACATTCGACAGTGATACTTTTTTATCGAATGACATCTTTTTCAATAAACTCCTGAATATATGAAAGAGATAAAATTAGCATCAGGATATCAGATACCTTGGGATTGTTGAAGTGATCCCATTTGGCTATTCGATTCTGAACCAACAAATTCACAATCCTGTTCATTGTTCATAGAACACAGCGACGGTGACCGATGATTTCAATTCGTGGAATGAAGCCCCACGAACTCGATACCGTGCATCGCATGCTCGACCGGGCTTTTCGTCACACGCCAAAAGCGTTCTTCGATCAGCAGGCACGGCACGATCCCCATCTCCGGCCTGAGCACACACGCCTGTTGGTGGAAAACGGTCGCATGCTCTCGTGTGTACGGGTCTATTTTCGAGAGATTGGATGCAAGGGAATGTCCCTTCCCATCGGAGGGATCGGGGATGTGGGAACCGATCCTTCGGCACGGGACAAGGGGTACGCGACAAGACTCCTGACGGATACAATTACGTATATGCGTAAGAAAGGAGCCGTCCTGTCGATTCTTTTCACACGCATTCAGCCTTTCTACCGGAACATCGGATACATGACACTCCCCACCCTCGATATTCGTACCATACCACCGGCTCCCTCTACATCCTTAGCCCACCGGCCGGTCGATCTGAACCGGGACCTTCCACCCATCATCCAGATCTATAAAAACTTCAATCAACATCGAACAGGTCCCGTCATCCGGAGCCGGGCCTACTGGAAACACCAGCCGGGATTTCCCCGCCTCGATCCGGCACTGTTCTGGGTCGGTGAAGAAAAAGGAAAAATAACGTGTTACGTGAGAGGGTTTAGTGACGGCAAGATATTGAAAATCCAGGAATTTGGCAGTCTTCCAGGCAGAAAAGCGTCCCTCCGCGACCTTATCGCCACGATGGCACGCATCCTAAAGAAGAAAAATGTTCACATGTCCTATCTATCCGATGAGGAAGTGAACACTTTTTCACCGTGGTATCATGAAACGTCAGAGAACACAACACTTATGGTACGGTTGCTCCAGCTCGACAAACTCACCGTATTCGACGAATTGCTCCAAACACACCATTTCCTATTCTGGGAAGCCGACCGTTTTTAAAAGCGTGATGCTTCCCATTGAATCCACTTATCTTATTCGGCATCCCGTATGATCTCCAATACCTCCATGGGTGAGGAAGCCGATTTCAACGCTTGGCAGAATTCCGGATCGCTAGTTAGCCGGGCAATCTGAGCCAATACCTGTACGTTGGGGCCAGCGGCCGCTTCCGGTGCCAGAATAAAAAAGAAGAGATGCGATGGCTTACCGTCGGCCGACTCAAAGTCGATTCCCTCTTTCGATATACCCAAAGACATCGTCAATTCGCTGGCTGCGGAAGATTTGGCATGGGGCACGGCCACGCCTTTTTCCAAACCCGTGCTCATCAGCTGTTCACGATCCATCACGGCCTTCAGGGCCGTTTCCCTGTTTGTAATTTTTCCGGTCTTCATCGCAAGTTCTAAAAGTTCTTCGATCACACTCTGCTTATCTTTATCGCTTAAGGATATGATAATCGTCTCTTCGCTCAATAGACCAGAAAGTCGCATGAGTTCATCCTCCTAAAATATATGTTTAGTTACTTTCCAGTGCATTGTATATACGCTCGACTTGGTCAACATCCTTGACCACGAGCACAGAACACTTCGCTTTTCGAAAAATGAGCTCCGCCTCATCGTGATAGGTGTCCGTCCTAGACCGGACCGGCTCCAGCTCTCCCATCACGAGCAGATCGATTCCCCATTGTCCTATTCGTTCGACAACTTCCCTGTTGACCACACCCTTGATGAGCTCTGTTTTAATCTCTACCCCCTTGATTCGGGCCAACTCTGAAATATAATTCAGGTATCTCTTGCCGTCCTGCTCAAGATCCTGCTCATAATCCATTTCTTCGATTCTCACAAAAATCTTGGCCTTCACGAGCTCCTTCAGCAGGCTTACGTTCACCACATAAAGTGCCCAGAGTTCAGCCCCCATCGTCCTGGAAAGCGTGATCGCATACTGCGCCGCGGCGATGCACCCTTCCGAACCGTCGACAAAAAGGAGTATCTTTTTCACAGGTCCTTCCATCATTTACTCCTTCCTTTTCTCCAACCTCTCTTTCACGAGTTTGAGGGTTGCAAACATTTCGCGTTCACTTTCCTCCAGTGTATCTTCGATATACTTGATCGATTCCCTGAAATCCGGTAAGGCAATTTTTTCCAGCGCATTCACCCGCCGCATCGTCTTCCTCAGTTCCTCGGCAATACGCATCAGAGAGATACGCATACCCGCCAGTTTACCCAAATCGTCTAAAATGCCCTTGAACCGTGCGATGGCCTCATCGGCCCAGGCAGAAGTCTCCCCCGGACTGTAATACGGTGCGTTGTCTTTGATCTGAATATCGACCTCAGGAATGTTCACACCCATGAGCCGCCGCATATGGATCGTGATATCCGATTCCACGTTCACCGCAGGTGCAACAGCGGACAACGCCTGACGTCCCATGGCAAGGACAGCATTCTGTAGGGCCTCGAAAGCTTCGGCCAGCGCCTTCTCGACATTCTCCTGTGCATCGGATGTCTGGTCGACCAACCCCATCAGCTCCACGACTAGGATCTGCCGCTTCTGCTCCAAAAGATTGTATCCCTCCTGGGTGAAAGACATATCCCGCCGGAGCTTCATCAGGTTCGTTTTTGTGGGTACGACTTTATAACGTGCCATAATCTCTAATCAAAGGCCTAGTATACAAAGCGTTTATAAAGATACTTAAACGGATTCGCGGTTTGAATGCATTTTGATGCAAGAATGCGCGTTCGCGTTATTGACTCAAAGCATGAATCCCTCTGCCAACGACAGCGATTCCCGAGTTCGAGTCCGTCCTCCATGCTCTTGAAACCACGCTACGGTCTTTGCCATGCCCTCTTTCAGAGCCACTTTGGGTTGAAATCCCAGCATCCGCTTTGCCTTGGAAATGTCCAGAACACCGTCCTGGACCGTATAGTCCAGATAATCGGCAAATCGACACGGTTTCATGCCCAGCAGGTTTCCGGCAGACTGCAAAAACACGGCAGCCGGTTTGGCCAGCCAGTAGGGTACAGACCATCGGGGTGGCGACACATCCAGCGTTTCGGCCACGACATTCATGATTTCCCGGTATGTTGGTGAGATATCGTGCCCGATGACGAAGCGTTCGCCCACGGCTTCTTCTTTTTCCGCTGCCAGGATCAACGCATCGATGACATCCGACACGTACACCATGTTCAGCCGATGTTTCCCTCCGTCGATGTGGGGTAACCAACCCCTCTTCACCCACCAGAGGATTTCACGGACACCGATTCGTGCTCTGGGACCGTAGATGAACGACGGCTGGATGACTGTAGCCTGCAGCCCCCCATCCCGGTGTGCCTGAAGGACGATTCTCTCACCCTCCAGCTTAGTCGCTTCATAGGCATTCGTCGGATGCTGTTCCACACGTTCATCGATGGGTTGGCTGCCCCATCTGTAAAAACCGATGGAGCTCACATGAACGAAACGGGCGATCCCGGCATCACGGGCAATGGAGACAATCTCTTTCAGGGCATGGACATTCACTTCTTGGAAGGATGTCTCGGGCAATGAAAAATCGACGGCCGCTGCCGTGTGAAAAACAGCGTCTACACCATCACAGGCTCTTTGCAGGGAATCTGTATCCCGTAGATCCCCGCGGATGATCTGGACATCGGCTTTATGGATATGCTCACGAATATTTTCCAAGGAACTCGTCGGTCGGGCCAGGATGCGGACATTCCTCCCCAAGGCCACCAGTCTGTCTACCAGGTGGCTGCCTAAAAAGCCCGTGCCCCCTGTTACAAGAACGCACGCCATGTCTGCGATTTTTAACACACCCGTTTCGATTACATCAAATTCATCAAAATCATCAAAACAAAAAAGCCCGAGACCGAAAACATAAGGAACAGCCCGATCCAAAAACCTTTCCGTGATTTCAGCCGTTCCCGGCCCAGGAGTCCGTTCACCTTAAGCAACCGTTCGATCAGTCCATCGCGACCCTCTCGGGGGATCGCATCCACGCGAGGAGGAAGCATCTGGGTAATCTCTTTAGCACGGGCCGTTAGAACAGGCCCTTCCATCTGCCGCAACGTACGCACATTCTGCTGGATTCCCTCCATCAGGGTAATCACATCCTCGTCGAGGTCCAGGGTATTGGCCTCGGCAATCAGTATCTTCATCCGGTCTTTCAGCCGCTTCATGAACTTGAAATAAAACGACATCCGTATCGTCCAGGCAAACAGAACAGCATCCAGAACCAGGAATGCTAGAGCATAATACCCCAGCCATCCCATCGTGGCCGACTGATTCCACGTGCCGTGAAGCAAAACAGAGGCGATAAATCCGGGAATTAAAAGCCACCATTTACGCTTCCGTTTCGCCAATCCCAGAAAAAAGCCGCTCACGATATTGATAAAAATATGTCCGGACACGACCCTGAAGAGTACGATTTTCTGCAATGCCGAATGATAGGCACCCATCTCTCCCGTCTGAATTCCGTATATATAAGGACTGATAACGAATTGGAACGAATAACCCACATTCTCCAGGACGGCGAACCCGGCCGCCACGAGAAGATAATAGATAATCCCGTCGGTCTCTTCGTTGAACGATTTCAACGGCCATACAAAGCCAAGGACGATAAACAACTTAAGGAGTTCTTCGAAAAAGCCGGCTACGATATAATTTTGTACGAGTACAGAAAAATCCCATTGATAATGACTGAACAAGAAACCTTTGAGTTTGCCGAAAAGGAACGTCATCAAGATGGTGAAGATGTAGATCCGCACCAGTGTCCAGGGAGGTTCCTTCTCGTTGATATCCAGAAAGTAGATGAGAAGAACGAGACAGGCACTTGCCAGTACATTGGCTATGACAATATCGCCCAGCATACAAATCTCCTTTTACGGACTCACCGCAAGAGAATCATTTTGCGAACCTCTTCATAAGCACCGGCCCGTAATCTGTAAACATACACACCGCTGGACAGGGGTACACCCTCGGCCGTTCCATTCCATTGAACCGTATAATGGCCTTCATCCTGGTCGGCATCCACGAGCCGAACCACTTCCCGTCCCTGCACATTGTGTATGGTGAGCACCACATGACTTGCTTCAGCCAAACGATAACCGATGGTGGTTGACGGATTGAACGGATTCGGATAATTCGACTCCAAGCGAAAATCCCACTGGACCAGATTCCCTTCTTCTTCAACGGTGGTGGTTTCGAAAAGCTCGTGCCACTTATCACGGGCAATCTCGGCGTTATCCTTGAGAGCATCTTCGCTGAATCCGCCCAACACGGCAAAACCCACCAGTACCGAGTCTCCCGGTGCCAGACTCAGAGGACCTACGCCCAGGACATGGGAATAATCGGAGGGCAGCGTACCCGCTATGGGTTGAATACCCCCTGTAAGATGGGTCCATTTCTCATAATCATGGTACCCATCGTAGAGTTCACCGGGATTACTGATCGACTTGTAATTATCGGCACCCCCTTCACTCACAACCTGAAGTCCGGCATAGCGCGATGTCATATCGTGATACACATATCCCAGGCTGAGATCTGCATCATAACCCGGCTGATTGACACTCGCAAAATCATCTCCCCCCACATCCCAATCCATGAACAGCCCAAAATAAAGACTCGGGTAGGACGATGTTGACATGTTACGAATCCAGTAGGCCATGAGAATGTATTCATCGTCCGGGTGGTCGTAAAACGTCAGGGTTGTCTGAGAAATCCATAGATTATTCGTCCGAATGGCGCCATCGTCGTTGAAAACGGCTCTGCCCTGCTCATCGGCTATAGCCCCCGGCCTTCGGATAATGACGTCCCCACCAGGAGCCGTGGAAAAATCATCGTTTTGAGAACTTTGATTCGATCCCCTGGCCACGTCGGAAATGCGATTGATCTGGGTGGCCGCCATCACGGCTCCCTCGAACAGAAGATTCTCCCCGTGGAAAACAAACCCTTCTCCGACGAGGTTGGCCGGATAATCCCAGAATCCCAACCTACCGTTGGACGATATTGTCAGCCGAACCTTTCCGCCACAAACGGTATACGGCGAGATGATAAAATGAAAATGATCCAAATCCTGATACGTGCCACCCGATGTGACCTCGATAAAGACATTGATCCTTTGACCTCTCCTGGCGCTTGGTAATATAAAAAGCCGTACCGGATTCCCGGTGTTCTGCCACTCTTCCAGCATGGACAGGGATGGAATGGTCAACCGCGAATTTTCGATGGTTACGCTGGGATGATCCGTCGTAATACGGAGAGAAATATTCGTGGCCGGTTGCAGATAATTCTTCATCACCAGGGTGAGAAGCACTTCCTCACCCGGGTCGAATATCCCATCCTGGTTGCTTCCCGCACCTTCTATCAAGTTCGCCTCCGACAACCGGATGGATGGCGACTGCACAGTCAGAGCACGGTAGGCATTCGCCCGACCATATCCCAACCGATCGGTATACGCCGGATTCAAGTGATCGATGGGATCGGCGGACACGCGAACCTGCTCTCCGGCCTGGACACCCGACCATTCAGGATGTAC
>Ga0180437_10004747_pt1 | contig 19070 bp, 16 predicted proteins | sample SS_ome_4_FD_132410 | JGI IMG/M metagenome (GOLD analysis project Ga0180437, IMG submission 132410) | Hypersaline lake sediment archaeal communities from the Salton Sea, California, USA - SS_3_D_1 metaG | ecosystem: Environmental > Aquatic > Non-marine Saline and Alkaline > Hypersaline >... | reverse complement strand
GGCACTAAGCCTGCTTCTGATGTGTGAAGAGGCTGGCAGTGATTTTAGGCGAGTCCGTCTTCGCTGAAGCTTCGCCGAATTGTGTTTTGCTCCAGATTGGCGGGACTCTTAAGCCCGATTGGTGAGAGGCGGTCGGCCTTTCCTATTGCGCTTCATTTGCCACCGGGGACATCGGAACAGTGTATGAAAGCTGGCGGAGGCTGCGAGAAAGAGGCGCAAGAGTCATCTATCCGGCTCACGGCAGTCCCTTTGACGCCACAGAATTAGTGGGGGTATGAGAGGGCATCGCAATGTGTTTACACAAGATGCCCTTTCGCTGCGCCAGGTTTCGCGGATGAGGGCTGCAAGTTGCAAACTGCCGGTCTTTTGCTTCGGTCTTATTTTGGCACGGCCGGTGCGGACGGTGCAGCAGAACACGAAGATTCGGCTTGACGTTTGATTTGTTTTCGGCTATTGTGTGGATTGAATGGTTGATGGTACCTCGCGGAATGGCCGTCAGAACTGAGGTGGACAAGAGGGCCCAGCCAGTATCCGTTATGGTAGAAATCTGTGATGAGTGGGAGAATGCCGATCGGCGAAGAAATGGACAAGAGGGCGGAGGAGGTAAGTACAAGAAAATCGGGTTCATTTAACGGATATGAGCGCTGTTTGTACTGCGGCAGCCGGCTGAATTATGCATTTTATTTCTGCACCGTATGCGCTACGCCCTATCGTGGTGTATCCGAAGTGATTCCTCCCGTTGCTCCGCGGAGATTGACCGAGGCGGAGCTGATAAAACAGAAGGTTCCCAATGTCTGGGTGGTCTTCTGGACATACGTGGTTGTCATATTTTTTATAGCGATGCTCAGTTATGCCCTGTTCGAGGAAGATGAGCGACAGTTCTACGCTCTGATTCTCGGCAGTATTTGCATTTTGTTCACGACTATCGCGTTCGAAGTTATATTCTGGCAGTCGCTCGTTGTTCAATTGAAGGAATTCCGTTTCTTTTTGAACAGGGAGGTCTGGTTGTGCTTTCTGCTTTTACCTGTGCTGCTGGTGGTCAATTACGGGTGTCAGTGGTTTTTCATACACGTTCTCGGCCAGGGAAGTCTTTCAGAGTGGTGGCTGTACAAGGCGGATGTCGGGCCTGTGCCGAAATTTGTCCTGGTTTGTCTTATACCGGGCATCACAGAGGAAATTGCTTTCCGCGGTCTGATTCAGCATTGGCTGCACACGGTGCTCAGACCCTGGCGCGCCATTGTGCTGGCTTCCGCCCTTTTTACGGCACTTCATCTTTCTGTGCCGAGTGCACCTTACATCTTTTTGTTTGGGCTGCTGCTGGGATGGGCAAAGTGGAAGAGCAAGAGTCTTTACCCGAGCATGTTGATGCATATAGTGCATAACTGGGTGGTGTTGAGTCTGTTTCCGCTTCTTATGCAATAATTGCTGTCCGGGAACGGTGAGGCGTTTAATTAGGGACGAGGAGTAAGGTATGTTTCTTGTGGTTGTGCTTATCCTTGGGGTCATCTGTGCCGCAATAGCGCACCATAAGGGGCGCAGTGCAGTCGGCTGGTTTTTTATTGGGTTCTTCTTCGGGATTTTCGGCTTGATAATGGTGCTGGTGGTTTCTGATCTTAAGCAAGCCAAGGACAAAGAGGCCCACGTGGAAATGGAGCAGCGGCGTCTTCGTGAGCAATTGCGACAGGAGCGGATAAAGACCGAGCAGCTTCGCAAATTTGCGCAGGCCCGCCTGGATATCCATGACAGAATGCTGGACGTTGACACCCGTCACATAGGTAATTTGCTCGAGCAGCCGGGCAAGCAGCCCGCACTTGCCAACGGCGACGAAGTTTTCAGAGAGGCTGTCGGGCTCGATCCCATTAACATTAAACCGAAGGCAGAAAAAGAGGGAAAGATAAGAACGCAGTGTCCACATTGTAAGGCGAGGTTCAAGATAGGCGAGGAGCACATAGGCAAAAAGGCAAAGTGTTCGAAGTGCAGGGAATCGTTTCTTGTAGTGCAGTTTATCAGAGGCAAAGCGGTGGGAGAGTGCTTAAGCTGCGGCAGGCAGATACCGTCAGATGAGGAGAAAGATACTGTCGGAGGGCGGATATTCTGCAGAGAATGCAGCGATACCGTCCGGGACGCGTTTCAGGAGCGTGAGGCAAAAAGCGAAGGCTGGTACTATCGCGACGGAGACAGCGTGCTCGGTCCTTTCTCGGTTGAGGTTATCAGGCAGCTTGCCGAGCAAGGCAAGGTGGATTCATCGACGTCATTCTGGCACGAGTCACTGAATAAGTGGACGACCGCATCTGAGGTCGGCGAGTTGGGCATTGAGGATTGGCCATGGCAGGCAGCAAAATAGAAGGTACGTTTCGACTGGACGGTCTTTTGGAAGGGCCTTTGTTTTCGGATGAAGATGAGGGGGTTATCGGCGATTTTGTGAAGCGCGCAAGAAAAGCGGGACTCAACTTTCATGCGGTTGTCGACGAAGGCCGGTTCAGCCTTCTTGCTGATACAGCGGTCGTTGAGACGGGTTCCGGCGGAGAACCCGCTCACGTGAGGGTGGCAAAATACCTGAACGAATTACTGGAAAACTATTCACCCGAAGAGTGCATGAAGCTCATGTCCACTCTGCGCAGCGTCGAATACATTGCGGGCTATGAAATTCAGATACTCTACGGCATCAGGCCGGACGGCACGGCAGCGATGGAACAGCGAACGGTCAGGGCCGAGACGGTTCGCCGCGCAGAGCCGGCGCACTGGCGGACGAAGGTAAAGGCAATATTGCTTCTGGTGATAGTTTTGTGTGTGGGGATAGGCGTCTCGGCCATCTTCGTTCCGTACCGGCAGATCGCCGCGCATGTCCTTGAGAAGGCCAAGCCATTCAGAATACAGGATTTTGAAGTCGATACGGGTGCTTACGGACGGTTCTTCAGAATCGAGCGGCTGGAGCTGGACAGGTCTCGTGAAATCATCGTGATCGTGTGCAGGCAGTCGGAAAGGTATCCGGACACCGAGGCTCAACTGAACGAGCTGTGGAAAGAATCGTCTGATTCGGTGTCTGAGCGATTGGCGCTGGAGGCACTGATGCGAAACTGCGTTCGATGTGAGTTTTTTGGCCGGGACGGCGATTTCGAGTTTCAGCGGCTTTGTTATATGCATCGCCATAAGGGCGATAAGGACCTTTTCAGCATCGTAATACCGTTCAGGCGCGATATCAGGAGAGTCAAGATAAGTTACTGAGACCGGCGGGTAAGGGATTTGCGTCACTGAACCACATGCAATGAAACCCATACTGCCTTTTGAATTTCGCAAGTCCGGATCAAGACGACATCGGGGCGGGTGGGTCTTTTTGCTTGACTCCGGCGGTTTATCTGATATAGTGAAAGGTGAGAAGTGCGCTAAATCTTTGGGATGTGTGCCTTCGCCGGAGACATAAGTTGCGTATTCCGCAACCGCACCCAGAGTGGCACTTCTCATTTTTTTAGGTACCACTCTCTTCTTCGTCTGAGGCGATCGGCGAAGAGGTTATAGAAGCTGTCATCGTCGTATTCGAATTTTCTGAAAATAGCCCAGGAGAAGAAATCGGCGGCGGACAGTCCGTAGCAGCGAGAGGAATCAAAGCCGTGAATGCTGAGCTCAATCGGCGTGTCTTTCTCCAGAGCCGTGCCGATAATTTTCGTTTCGAGGTGCTCCTTGAAGTGCTTGTTCTTGTGCGTCTCCTTATTGCGAATGTCGTAGTTCAGACGCACGCTGCGCAAGTGGTCCTCGAAGATAAGCTCACAGAGCAGCACGCCGGTGAAATAATTGTAGCCGATGCCGTAGGGTGCGCTGCGGAACGGCTGATGACTGATGCGTTCTTTGTTTACGACAATGTAGCTTATCTCGAGCGAGGGAATCTTAATCAGGTCCACCAGGACGTCCGCGACCGCCTCGGCTGCGAACCTGCTGTCTCTGAACAAATCCGCGGCCTTGATTTCCTTGGTTCTTTTCCATCCGCCTCTCACGAAGGCGGCGAATTTGCGCCGAAGTCGCCCCTTAATCCGCCTTGCCTGGCAATCATCCACAGAAAGAATGGTAATCAGAAAGTGCCTGAAGCTGCTCGTTTGGGAGAAGCTGCATTCGCCGCTCTCATCCAGAAATAAGTGTTTGGTTTTGGCCAGCATTGGAGACTGCACAGCACCGCTTCCGGAAGCACAATTGTCGCTCGGCCGCATCGGTTGCAGAGAAATGTACCGGAATCATCGGCAACAGTCAAGCAGGCATTTGCTCTGCAGCCGGCGGTGTGCCCGACAAATGCGCAGTTGAGTTGCGGTGCGTTCTCGACGCCTCCGGTTTGAAAAACCTGGCTCGTACAATGGCCCTGCGCGGTCTACTCTATGACGAAGATGTTTTTCTTCTTGCACATGTTCTTCAGTATCTTGGGCCAGACAGTGGCGCTGACCTCTCCGATGTGAGCTTTTTTGAGCAGGAGCATAAACGTGCGCGACTGTCCGATTCCGCCGCCGATAGAGAGCGGTAGATCGCCGTTGATTATTCCCTGGTGATACGGGAGCTTTAGAAAGTCAAGCTGGCCCGAAAGCTCCAACTGTTTTTTGAGTGTCTCGGCATTGACGCGGATGCCCATTGAGGTCAGCTCGTGGCGGCGCTTTGTGATGGGGTTCCAGACGAGGATGTCGCCGTTAATCCCGTGCATCGGCCGGCCGTCCTCGGAGGTTGTCGGCGTCACCCAGTCGTCGTAATCCGCCGCTCGCATCTCGTGCGGATAGCCGTCCTCGAGCACCCAACCGATACCGATGATGAAAATCGCCGGGTACTGCTGAAGTATCGCGGTCTCGCGCTCCTTTCGCGGCATGTCCGGGAACTTCTCCAGTATTTCTTCGGCGTGGATGAACGTCAGCTCATCAGGCAGGTCCGGCCACTTGTCCGTCCTGAGCTGTGGAAACATTTCCTGCACGTGTCTCTCGGCGCCCTTGAGCACTTTCCAGAGCTTCCTGACCACCTCGCGCAGAAAATCGAGATTGCGCTGCTCGGCAGTAATGGCCAGCTCCCAGTCCCACTGGTCGACATAGGCGCTGTGGTCGTGGTCCAGAAAGTAGTCCTTTCGCACCGCGCGCATATCGGTAAGCAGGCCTTCGCCGACCTTCATGCCGAACTGCTTCAGGGCTACACGTTTCCATTTGGTCGCCGCCTGCACCACCTGCGCATCGACCGGGTTCTTGTCATAGTCATTGGAAATATGGAACTGAATGGGCGTGCGTGAGCCGTCCCGGTCCAGCAGGTCGTTGACACCGCTCTCGACGTCCACAATCAGAGGAACCGTTACCCGAATCAAATTCAGCTCCTTGCACATATTCTGCTCGATATAGTCCTTGACCGCATAAGTCGCTAATTGCGTCTCTTTCGGCGTCAGCAGCGATCTGTAATCCTGCGGCAAAATCTTCTCTAATTCTGCATAGTCGCCGATGCCCGGACCGGCCAAGTCTGCCTTCTTGTCTGCCATTCTGTATTCTCCTTCATATCCGTCATCACGAAACGTTCAATATTGCCCCGGCGTGGGCGTTGGGGCCGAATCTTACGGTTTAGACGGAGGATGTCAAGCACCATTTTCGCCACAAGAATCGAGCCCCCGCTTGGGCGCACCAGCAGGATTGGGTACGCTAACGCTCGAATAAATAGGCTGAAAAGAAAAGAACACGCCTTTTACTCTTAGCCATCGCCTGAAACCATGCGCCAGCACCTGGACCGTCGTTGTCCTCTATATTCTTCCATGGATCAGCATCGTGCGGTCACCAAGTATATTTGACACCTCGGATATGAAAGACTTCTTAAGGACGGGCCAGTTCCAAAATTTGATTGTGAGATATCCAAACCCCCAGGGAGGCTCGAAATCCCATTGATTGATGGGCCGTCTGTACCCGCAGCAGGGACAGGCTATCTGCACATCTGCTTTTCCATCAAGCCAGAGCCCGATTCCTTCGAAGCATTCGTCGGTTGCCTCGCTTCGGGCGCCGCAGCCAGAGCATATCATTAGCTTTTCTCCCTCAAAGTCCAGCGTAACCTCAGGCCCAACGATAATGGATACTCCATTTACCGCCAACCGGCCGGTGAGATCAGATGGTGTTCGCACGGCCTGTTCGTAGCCCTGTCCGGGAGGATACCCCAGAGCATCCGGGTCAAGAACACATTTGCTGGCTTTCGAGTCAATAATGCGCCTTTCTATCAGCCAGTCACGAATCGTATTTGCCTTTGCGGGCGCCTCTCTCGCAGTAACATCACGATCAACTATGGCCTCAAAGCAGTCACTCATTACTTCCGTCTCCTTGTGCCTGTCCCGACCAGGCGCGCAGGACAGGTCTTTGTTAGCTCGCCTGCCCGGCCGACTTTACCACTCTTATGTTCTCAATAATCTTGTGTTTCAAAACCGTAGCGGTTGAGCCGCCTGACGACTCGCTATTACTGTTTCCCCTTGCGTAACTGACAACGATATTAGTCTAAACACCATCACACCGCAAGAACATTCGCTGCTCAAAGGGCAAATCCGCTTCTTTGCGATGGCACCTTTCCTTGTCTGATGTGTCCGCTGAATTCGCTCACCCCTCCGGTAAAACCATGCAAAGCTTGCAGGGTGTGTACCGAGGCAGCGGCGCTGAATATGGCTAATATTCCCAGCCTGTGAGCCAGCGCTGTGCCAGATAAGCGAGGTCGCTGTAATCCACCGCGCCGTAAGGCGGCGCAAAGTCAGCACCGCCGCACCAATTGTTCTGCTCGGTGCACTGGTCGCTCCGCCAATACCCGGCGAGTGCGGCAAAATCGGCAAAGTCCACCCAGTCATCTCCCGTCAGGTCCCCTTCAACGTTGATTGTCTCGAGAATCCAGTCGGCATAGGAGCTGACCCGCACGGCATCAAGATAATCGGGCTGCTTTATCAGGGGGTTCTCTCGGTTGCGAAACCACGCCTCATAGAGAATGTAGCCCGGGTCGCCATAATGTCCCGGCTCATAGTGGACATCTACCGCGCGTGACAATCCGGCCAGCTTCCACCCGCCTGCGTCTGGAACGAACCACCCGCCTCCCGAATCATGGTCTGCCGCGGTGCTCTCATAAACCGTGGACTGCCCTTCATTCAGACCGTCAAAATCCGCTATGATAATGTTTGAAGTCAAGCTGCCAGAGGTGCTGTCGTCTTCGGCGCCTTCTATCCGGTTTGTGCCGAACCGCAGCGTTGTGTTGGTCGAGTTGTCCCACTCGTAGCCGTATGTTAGCCCGCCGGTTTGCAGAATCGCACCTCTGCCGTCGCCGTACCCGCCTAATATTACCTGCTGTGTCACTTCGTCCGTGCCCGTGTACGGACCGGCATAATGCACAAGCTCCGGATTTTCCCCGTCGGTTGTTGTCAGTCTGACCAACTGAATATCGGCGTTTCCACCAGGCCCACCCGTCCATTCCGCCCTGTAATGACAAACGTATGAAGCACCGCCGATTCTGACTGTTGAGGGAAATGTGCTCTGGTGCCGCGTGGTAATAATCCAGTTCGGAGCAACAACGACACAGGTCGCATTGCTGCTCCACCGACCGAGTATGTTCGAATCAGGCCTATCCGTCCATGCTCCCAGGTCAGGCTCGCCCGCCGGATGCCAGATAATAGCATACACAGGCGCACTCGAGCAAAACAAGACAACGGCAAAATACCGCCAAACCACCAGCTTTTCCTGCGGTCCCGACTTCATGTATTTGAAACAAACTTCGGCGGAGAGCTGCGCGCCATCCCTCCTCCGTGAAGTAAACAAGCAAATCTGTGGCGGGCCTGACAAGCCGACCAGGGCCATTATATTTGCCACGGGCGCAAGATTCAAGAAAAAACTGAAAAATGGCGCTCGCAGCGCGCGCAAACCGTTTTGGATATGATTTCTGTAACGGGGCTCGATTGGGGCGCATAATGGCCTGCGTCGCTGGTCGGCGGCCGGGTTCAATTTCGCAACTGATTTTGCCCCTCAAGAATCACGGTCCCGCCTACAGGGGGCGGCGTGAAGGGCACGAACCGCCCGTCCTTGTACCCAAGCCATCGCAGGGAGCGGTCCTCCAACGGCACCGAGAATGTAAACACCGCCTCGGCAGGCCTGCCATCGGCGATCAACTCCGTGACCTCCACCGTCATGCCCGTCAACTCCACCGTATCTCCCACTACGAACGGATGTTTCTCGTTGCGAAACAGACGGTCTAATACCCATGGCATATATCCATACTGAGGACGTACAACGAGCGTCTTTTCGCCGGAGCGGTGCACTTTTACGGTGCCAAGCAAGCTGGATGTGAGGAGCCTGACGTGACGAGGCATAGGCTGTTCTTCTGCCGCCCACTCCAGCACCGAGGCTAATGCGAAAAACGCGGTAGGAGGGTTGACGACAACAAGGTCCTGCCGTGTGACCGCGCTGTCGAGCGGGCCTTTGATTTCAAGCCGGTTGAGGAAGGCATCCGACATAAGAGGGCCGCCGGCATAAAGCGGCAAGAGCAGCGGTGCGACGATGAGGTGAAATAAAAGCAATAATAGAGCGACCGCCAACGCGGGGAGACGGCGTAACAGTCCTGTAAGCCGAAACGGCGTATTAGACAAGACCATCGCCAGGAGCTGCGCGACCAGAGGCATAGCGCCGATTCCGACGAATATCAGAAGCCGGTCACAGGGAAAAACGGCACAAATGGGAAACACAGAAAGAATCATGCCCGCCGCCCAGAAACGTGCCGTGCGTTCGCGGCGCATCAGAGGAACCAGGACGATGAGCACAACAAGCAGAAATAGAATGGCGGCGCTCCAGAGCACCAGCAGCGCTCGTGGAAACAGGAAATTAGCTATATCGGAAGGCGGGCCGGCCAACTGGGCCAGCAGCAAAAGCGGGCCGCGGTCGATTACTTTCGACAGAAACCGGGCGGGTTCAGAGATAGGGTCCACATAGCCGCCGATGTTTTCCACACCATAACCGAGATACGTCCACAGGATTCTCCAGACCACCACAACTACCACGTACGGAAGCAGCGATGCGATCCGCGCTTGCCATTTTCCTTTATCCATAAACAGCGCATACGCGCCCAGATACGCACACGTTGCAATTCCGGCCTCTGCCGAGAGCAGACTTGCCGCCAACAACAACGGGCCCACAAACGGTGCCGGCCTCCATTTATCTCGCCGCCGGCGGTCGTGCACGATAAGTGCGAGCACGCCGAAGAGGCAGGCCATCAGAGCGTTTCGATTGGCCAGAAAGGCGACGGGCACTCCGTGAGTGTCGTCGATTGCAAAGAGCAGTGCGGCCAGGCCGGTGACCCACGCAGGGGACATCAGCCGCCGGTACAAAAGTGTCACCGCAGTTACAAGGGCCGCGTACCACAGGATGCTGTGCGCATGCATAAGGGCGGGTCTGTCCGGCCAGAACACGTAGTCGAGCCAGTGGGTGATTGAAGCCAGGGGGCGCCAGAAGGCTCCCTTTACGCCCTTGTACGTCCACCAGGGAAAGAATCCGTAGTCCATCAGTTCGGCCGTGCGCTGCGGGTCGCCGTCGAAGAAGCGGAACATATCGAGCGGCGAATCCAGCAGCCTGACTATGCTGTCAGAGCCGGACATCAGCAGCTTGTGGTGATAGTCGTCGACGATGAGTCCCACTCTGACAGACGGCAGCGTAAGTACAACGGCCAGCAAAGCCACCCACAAACAAAGCCGACGACTTCCTAATGCCCTGCTCACAAAGCTGCTGAAGCGAGCATACCTTTTCTCGAGTCCGTCTTCAACTTTCAACGGGGAGCTCCTTCTGAGTTGCTGGATCGCAGCTTTGTTATTGCGTCTATCTTGGAGTATTCTCTCTGAACCAGGCAACAAACCTTTTCAGACCATCTTCAATGGCCATTGAAGGCTCATAGCCGAGGTCTCTTGTCGCTCTGGTGATATCTGCGTATGTCCGCTGCACATCGCCGGGCTGGGCCGGCTCGTGCTGCCTGACGGCTTTTTTGCCAAGGGCTTTCTCCAGCTCTTCAATCAAATCATTAACCGATATGGGCCTCGATTCGCCGAGATTGTAGATATTGAAGCCGCGGCATTCTTCCATCGCAGCGACGGTGCCGTCAATGATGTCGTCAATGTATGTGAAATCACGCATCATTGTGCCGTCGCCATAGACCGGTATCGGCTTACCCTGCTCCATAAGGCGGGTAAATTTATGAATGGCCAGGTCGGGCCTCTGCCTGGGGCCATAGACAGTGAAGAACCGAAGGACCGTTATATCAATGCCGTAAAGGTGATGATATGCATGAGACAACAGCTCACCGGCTTTTTTCGTCGCGGCGTAAGGAGATATGGGAAAGTCCACGTTATCATCTTCGGAAAAGGGCACCTTTGCGTTATTGCCGTAAACGCTCGAACTTGAGCCGAAGATGAACCTGCCGATTTGATTCTTTTTTGCCGTCTCCAGGAGGACCATTGTGCCGTTCACATTGACCTCCGCGTAAAGCAAAGGCCTGGCGATTGAAGGCCTCACGCCGGCGCGAGCCGCCAAGTGAACGATTATATCGATGCCGCCTGCGACAACTGTGTGCATTGCATCACTGTCACGGATGTCCGCCTCAACGAGTTTGAAGGCTTTATTGCGAAGACAGGTCTCGATGTTTCGTCTTTTTACCTGTGGGTCGTAGAAGTCATCGAAATTATCCACGCCGACCACGTCGCAGCCCTGCGTCAGAAGTCGCTCGCTCAAGTGAGACCCGATGAACCCTGCCGCTCCAGTAATCAGTGCCCTCATTCAATCTCTCCTCAGGCGAATATGATGATGACGACGCCTACTGCCAACGTTGCCAGCGCAAGGACCCTGAGCAGTGTGTCTGACTGCCTGTGCCACCACTCAAGGACCGGCCGGAGCCTCTTCGGACCTCCTAAAAATATCAGAAGGCCCCCCAACAGGAACAAGATACCGAACGCGAATATCACCCATGGTTTCCTGCACTCACGGGCGGCAGCCAGAAATACCACCGCCAGAATAAATCTGATGAGGCCCGCCAGGTACAGTCGGTTCCCCTGTGCGAAGAATCCTATCAGCCGCCTCATCACATCGGGTTTGAGAAGATACCCGATGGCAATAAGCACAAAAACTATACCTATTACTTTGATAACGATGTTCATATCTGTTCTCCTTATCAGAGGCAGACTCGACTCATCTACTGCGTCGTAGCGACCGCCCTGCCGACACTGTGATATTCGATGCCTGCTTTTGCGACGAGGTGGGGGTCGTAAAGGTTGCGGCCGTCGAAGATAATCGGCTTCTTGAGCCTGCCTGCTATAACACCGAAGTCGGGGTTTCTGAATTCCTGCCAATCGGTAAGGATAACCAGCGCATCGGCGTCCTCAAGAGCATCATAGCCGGTCGCGGCGGTCTCGATTTTATTCTCAAGAGCCGCCGAACCTGCCGACCCGGCCTCGGGGTCATAGGCTTGTATTTTTATCCCGCATTCGAGCAGTTCCCGGATGCAGTTTATTGCGGGCGACTCGCGCACATCGTCGGTTCTGGCCTTGAATGCCAGGCCCCAAACCGCCAGCGTGGTTTCTTTTTCGCGTCCCGCAAAGTAATCTTTGATGCGCCCGACGAACCGCTGCTGCGAGCGCGCATTGGCCTGTTGAACCGATTTAACAATAGTCATCTCTGCCCCGTTCTGCGAGCCTGCATGAATAAGGGCGCGAACATCCTTTGGAAAGCAGCTTCCGCCAAACCCGATGCCGGGAAAAATAAAGGACCGGCCGATGCGGGAATCGCTGCCGATACCCTGGCGCACCAATTCGACATCGGCTCCGACCTTTTCGCACAAGGCTGAAATCTCGTTCATAAATGATATTCTTGTTGCCAGCATGGCATTGGCGGCGTACTTGGTCATCTCCGCCGACGCCGGGTCCATAAACAATATGCGGTTGCCGCGTCGCATAAAGGGCCCGTATAGTTGTCGCATTGTCTGTCGAACCGCAGGGTTGAGGCTGCCGATTATTATGCGGTCCGGGCTCATAAAGTCATCGACTGCCGCTCCCTCCTTGAGGAATTCCGGATTGCTGACATAATCAAAGGGTGCTTCGGTTCTGGATTTCATCATATCGGTCACTTTCTTGTATGTACCCACCGGGACGGTGCTTTTGGTGACGACGATTCTGTATTCGTGCAGGTTGTCGGCGATGTCACCGGCCGCGGCCAGTACGGCTGATATATCGGCTGAACCATCCGGCGACGAAGGCGTCCCCACCGCCAGAAAGATAACGACCGAATGGTCAACCCCCAATTTCAGGTCGGTTGTAAACTTGAGGCGGCCGAGTTTTTGGTTGTGCTGCACCATCTCGGTGAGACCGGGCTCATAAATCGGAATCACGCCCCTGTTAAGTCCTTCAATCTTCTCGGCGTCCACGTCGACACATACAACATCGTTACCGGCTTCGGCCAGGCACCCTGCCGTCACCAGCCCTACGTAACCGATCCCAACCACGCAAATCTTCATTTTCATATTTCCTTTAAGCCTGCTGAGACTGTGTTCTTTGCCTCTGAGCTGCGGGCACCCGGCCGGAACGTCGGCGGCCACGACAATAAGCACTAACTCTCTTCATCAACGACCTCTATCATATCCGCATCTATCTCCACACTCGTCGCCCGCCCGAGGATATCGACCTGCAGAACGAGGCGAGTCGTGTTCTTTGTCCTGACGACAATGCCTCTCAGGTCGGCCAACGGCCCCGCTGTCACACGACAGTGCTGACCGGCTTTTAGAAACTTGTGGGGCACCAAAGGGACGCCGGCCCGAAGAGCCTTTTCGATCTGCGCCAGCTCATCCAGGAGTCTGGGCTGGTCGCTGACCTCAATCAGATGTGCGACGCGATTCGTTCGAAGCACTTCAAGCCGCTCGTTCTCATCGCCACAGAAGAACAGATACCCGGTGAAAACAGGCAAGAGGGAGCGGACCGTTCTGCCACGGCTGCGGCGAACCTTCCAGGTCATGGGAAGGAAATAGCTGATGTTTCTTCCGACCAAATCCTGGGCCAGCGCTTTTTCGTTGCGGCTTTTTGTGTGTGCGACCCACCAAAGCCCCGAGAATCGCAGGATTGACTCGTCCTGGGGCCATGTAATCGGCGGGTTTTGGCTCAGCTTCAACAACTTCGAATTCCCAAGGTGACTGACTTTTGCTCACGGTTATGACGACGCAAATTCACAGAAAGACCTCGTTCATCATCCTAAGCCTTAACAATCCTGTGGCGGTACTTAGTCACCGCCGCAGTCGCATTTCGGGTGTCCACCACGAGCCCGGCGTTTTTCACAATCCATTCGTAGTCATAGCAGCTATGGTCGGTTGAAATCAGAACCACATCATAGGATGACAACATCTTCCCGGAAAGTCTCCTGCTCTGCATACCCAGATTGTGACGGCGCTGCTCGTGCGTTTTTGAAATATAGGGGTCGTTGTAATCGACCCTGGCGCCTTTGTCCCTGAGCAGCTCTATCAGCTCGATGGACGGCGACTCGCGCAAATCGTCAATGTCCTTCTTGTACGCCAGGCCGAGCACGAGGACCTTCGAGCCTTTCAGGCTCTTTTTCTTTGCGTTGAGCGCTTCCATAATTTTTGCGACAACATACCTGGGCATATTTGTATTGATTTCGCCGGCCAGTTCGATGAATCGTGTTGCTATTCCATACTGCCGCGCCTTCCAGGTCAGATAGAAGGGGTCTATGGGTATACAGTGGCCGCCCAGGCCGGGGCCTGGATAGAACGCGCTGAAGCCGAAGGGCTTTGTGCTCGCCGCCGCAACCACCTCCCACACATCGATGCCCATGCGGTCAAATACCATCTTCAACTCGTTTACCATTGCGATATTTATGCATCGGTAGACGTTTTCGAGAATTTTTGCGGCTTCGGCCGCTTCCAGGGAAGATACGGGCACAGTCTTGACGATAATTGTTTCATAAAGCCTGCAGGCCATTTCACGGCATCTGCTGGTCAGCCCTCCCACAACCTTCGGTATAGTGCGGGTATTGAATTGCTTGTTGCCAGGGTCTTCGCGTTCCGGAGAGTACGCAAGGTGGAAATCCGTCCCCGCCCGCAGTCCCGTTAGTTCGAGTATCGGGGCCACGACCTCGCGGGTCGTCCCGGGGTAGGTCGTGCTTTCGAGAACAACAAGCCGGCCTCGCTGCAGATACCGCGCGATCGTCTGGGCACTGCCGATGACATACTGCATATCCGGCTCCCGATTTTCCGTCAGCGGCGTCGGCACACAAACCACTATCGCATCTGTCCTTTTCATGCGCGACATATCACAAGTGGCTTCGAACCGGCCTTCATCAACGATCTTTCTTATATGGGAGTCAGGTATGTGTTTAATGATGCTCCGGCCCGAATTCAGAGCCTTTACTTTGCCGGGGTCCGTGTCAAAACCCAGGACTCTCAGCGACTCGTCCGCGAAGGCGCGTACCAGCGGCAGGCCCACATAGCCCAGGCCCAGAATCCCCAGGTTAAGCCGGCGTTCTTTTATCTTTCTTTCCCAATTGTTCATCGGCAAACACTCTTACTTTCGGGTACTGATATTAGAGGGTCAAGTCTAAGCTGCTTTCGGCCGAATGTCAAAGAAATTGAGCCGGCTCTGAAACGTGCAGTTTTCCATTGACGAGTCATCGTGTACTGTTTATCATATAAAGGTCAGTGTGTATTTTGAGCCCCGCATTTGAAGTGCGATATGATGGCGAGACCGGACTCTAATGTTAAGCGATTTGGCGTGCTGTTTACCTGCATCGGCAGGCGCGTCTCCCTGCTCAACAGCTTTCGGCGAGCGGCCGGACAGCTTCGCTTACCGGTCGATTTTCTTGGCACCGAAGCCACCGACCTGAGCTCGGCTCTGCAGTTGTGCGACAAGCAATTTCTGGTCAAGCCTGTAACTCACGCCGGGTACATCCGCCAGCTTCTTGGCATAGTCAGGGCAAACAAGGTTCGTCTGCTTGTGCCTACGGTCGATTTGGACCTGAAAATACTGGCCCGTAACAGGTCGGAATTTGCCAGGGTCGGCTGTTTTGTACTGATCTCGGAACCGCGCGTAATCGATATCTGCCAGGACAAGAGAAAGACCTACCGCTTTCTGCTCAAAAACGGTTTTGACACGCCCCGCACCATGAGCATTCGGACCGCTCTTGCACAGAAGAAGCCGGGGTGGCCGTGCTTTCTGAAGCCCTGGGACGGCTATGCCAGCAGAGGAAATGCCGTAGTGCATAACCGCAGGGAATTATTGTTCTTCGCAAAGAGAGTTCCAAACCCAATCTGTCAGGAGTTTGTCAGCGGCGCCGAACACACGTGCGATGTGTACGTGGACTTCGAGATGAAGGTGCGCTGCGTTGTGCCGAGAAAACGCATCGAAGTCCGTGCGGGTGAAGTCAGCAAGGGAAAAGTGGTAAAGAACCCGGCCATCATGTCTCAGGCGAAGCAGCTGGTCGAAACACTTGGCGCCGGTCCGGGTGTTATAACGCTGCAGCTGTTTTTGACCGACCGACAGATCGTCAAGTTCATCGAAATCAATCCTCGCTTCGGCGGCGGCGCGCCCCTTTCGATAAAGGCCGGCGCGAACTTCCCGAAATGGATCCTGCAGGAATTACTTGGCAGCAAACCTGCTATCAGTTTTGATGGTTTCAAGGACAATATGGTTATGCTTCGATACGACGCCGAAGTGTGGGTATAGAATCCCTGAAGAGGCCGTGTCATATATGATAGTTGAGAATCTTCTCGGACCGAACAGACCGCTTTCATGGGTTTTGAGTTTCTGGCCCGTTCTGGCCGGCGCCTTTGTCGGCTCGTTGGGGGCGACCTGGCTGGGTAAGAAGGTGGCACTGAAGTTCGGAATCGTTGACCGTCCGGATCACATGGTCAAGACCCACAAAGAACCGATCGCATATCTGGGTGGCGTCGGCATACTAATCGGCCTGACAGTCGGGATTTTCGCCGGCATCGGTTGCGTTAAAGACGAGATGGTTTTCGGGCGTATGCTGGGCTGGCTGGTGGCGGTCCTCGCCGGGGCCGCTGTCGCCTGTGCCGTTGGTCTGGCCGACGATTTGTTCGACCTCAAACCAAGTCAGAAAATCCTCGGACAGGTTATCGCCGCCATCATCTTGTTGTTGGCGGGCATCGTGCCCAATCTGCAAAGAATCGCTGGCCCGTTAAATCTTCCTCTGCCTCACACGCTTGAAGTGGTCTTGCAGGTTCTGATTGTATTGTTTTTCGTACTCGGCGCGACAAACTCGCTCAACCTGCTCGATGGGCTGGACGGCCTGTGTGCCGGCGTTACCGCCATTATTACCACCGCGCTGCTGCTCCTGGCCATACACCTGGCCACGTGGGGAGCAAGCAGCGTCGGAGATCCGGTGAGAATCATAGTCTGTCTGGGTCTTGTTGGAGGTGTTTGCGGCTTTCTACCGTTCAACCGCTACCCCGCCAAAATCTTTATGGGCGATGCGGGAAGCATGCTGCTCGGTTTCGTGGTCGCCGCGATCATGATTTTGTTCGCCGACGACATTCCAAGGTGGTGGATGGCATCGGTTGTTGTTTTCGGCCTGCCCATTCTTGATACGGCGGTTGCTCTGGTCAGGCGCCTCATCAACGGCAGACCGCTGTTTGTCTCCGACCGCGGTCACATCTATGACCAGATGATTGACCGAGGCATTTCTTTAAAAAGAACAGTCGGGATATGCTATCTGCTGGCCGGTCTGTATGCGGCTATCGGTCTGGCCATGAGCCAGATAAAGACGCGATATGCCGCAGTAGTTCACTTCTGTGTGTTCATCATCTCGGCGCTGGTTGTCTGGAAGAAAGGCTATCTGAAAATGGAAGGTCTTCGCGGCCTCCCTCCGAAAGACGATTAAACGATTGGGACTCATCAGGGATTTGGTCACGACCGCTTCTGTGCGACACAAAACAGATTTGTGCACTCGAACCGCTTCGCATCAAGCACGAGCAGCTTGCGGATCAGCGGTTGAACCGGCTTGAACCACCGCAGCAAAAGGAGATTAACCATAGTGATCAATCGCTGGAAGAAACCCGTGCCGTCGATATCTATTACGTCAAGACCGGCTTCCTCCAGCAATCGTCTCAGACGACGTCGACGGAAATGCTCATGCCAGCGTTTCCTGGCCGAAATGTCTCCGATCAGACCATCGGGATTAGCCACGTACCTGCGCTCGTACTCCCGGCGGGAATGCCGACGACAGTAGTACCATCTGTGAAGTCGCGGCAGCAAAAACTTAAGGTTACCTCTATCCAGACAAGAGAATATGTGCCGGCCAGGTACTGTTACGATAATTCGACCTTGTGTCTTGAGCACCCGCGTCAACTCCGCCAGCAACTCCCGTTGCTCATAGACGTGTTCAAGCACATCCAGAACCGTTATCGAATCGAACTGCGCGTTGTCGAACGGCAAGCTCGCAGCATGTTCTATCTTCTTTAGCTCCAACTCAGGCAGAAACCGGCTGCCCTTGTCCAAAGCTTCTTTGGATATGTCCACCCCCACCAGGCGCTTGACACCTTTGCTGCGAAGCGTGCTCAGAAATGCCCCGTCGTGACAGCCGAAGTCAAGGTGCGCCAAGGAGCCTCGCGGCACCTGTTCCCATGCAAAACCGTATCTGTTATATCCGTGGGGATTGTCCGGGCTTATCCTGGTGTGCATCAGTCAGTATCTCCGTCAATCGCGCTCAACCACCCGGTACAAGACGCCGGCCTTGACAAAATTGTAATTGTCGAGCAGAAACTTCGGGCAGTATCCAGGTAAGGGGGTCACTACGTAGACGGCCCTTTCCGCAAACAGCCTCTCGAAGGTGTGCTGGTCGAATTTCGGACAATTCTCACTCCAGCCGATTCTCGATGTGATGCTGAGGTCCAAGCGCTTCGATTCGACCTGCTGAGCATATAAGAGCGGCGGGGCCGTCGTCACATCGGCATAGATGATTGCATTTCGCTCAGCCACGCTGAATGCATCTTCTGCGAATTTTTCTGCTCCCTTGTAGCCGGTTCTCCACGGTCGCAGGAAATATTCGTAATCGTTGCGGTAAGGGATCTCTCTTCTGCGGCCGCTGGTTATCCCGAGTTTCTTCGCAACCTGCGGCGCAGCCACGTAAGAGGGGACGGGCAAGATGGTCGATAGAACGATAACCCAGGCCAGCGACCGGTGTCTCCTGACCAAAACGACGTAATGAGCGCCCAGTGCTATCAGTATAGATACTATGCAATAAAAGGGGATAAAGAAAGCATATCTGTCGACTATGGTGTAGCGAAAGGCAAATACGAAAAACATCACCAGCAGCGCCAGCAAGATGTTTGCGAAAGCTCGCGCGGGCGCGAGCCTGTGCAAAGCAAAAAGCCCGACAAAGAAGAGCAGGATGTTGGGTGTGGGAAAATTAAGCATAATCCAGCACAGGTTTTCCTTTACGATTCGCAGTGACAGCGACGTATTAAGTACGTTCTGCCTGTATCCGTCGCCGAATAGTGCCGAGGAAATGGTCGCAGACAAGTCGCCGCTTTGAATGAGTTTTTTGACAATAAGATATTCATAGGGCGAAGCGCCGATGACCCACAATAGCATTATCACCAGGATCGACCCGATGCGGATTCGCTTTGTGGCCCACAGGACCGCAATGAGTGCCGCGTAGCAGACAAACCCGATAGAGGCGAGCATGTGGTCGGCAATCGCCAGACCGTTAAGAAAACCCAGCGCATACAGCAAAGCAGTCCTGCGACTCTGCAAGTACTTCAGCAGAACAATCAGTTCCACCAGCAGGAGGCTGATATAAAGGTTATAGGTTTCAGGAATCGTGGCATGCCGCCAGAACGTATGCGAAAGCGCCAGCGTGAGCGCCCCGACAATCGCCGGAAAATTCCTTCCCAGCCACAATCTCAAGAGCAAATACAGGTTTGCCACGGCCAAGGCCGAGATAATTGCCGTGACCAGGTTTACCCTGTACGCGAATTCGCCGAAAGGCACATATTTTGCCGCGATGGCAATCAGATAAAAAAGTGGGTGGGACAAAGCCAGGCCAAGCTGCCCTTCGATGTCGTTG
>Ga0180437_10004746_pt1 | contig 19075 bp, 16 predicted proteins | sample SS_ome_4_FD_132410 | JGI IMG/M metagenome (GOLD analysis project Ga0180437, IMG submission 132410) | Hypersaline lake sediment archaeal communities from the Salton Sea, California, USA - SS_3_D_1 metaG | ecosystem: Environmental > Aquatic > Non-marine Saline and Alkaline > Hypersaline >... | reverse complement strand
GTTCCTCGTCCGAAAGCCGGACAACATATTTCTTGACCATCGGTAGTCCTCCATGACTGTTAAAGGCCATGGAGAACTATCGGAAGTACCCACCCGAATCTTTAGTTGTGACAAAGCACTAGTGTTCGATTGGTCCACATGGGGAACCGCCACAACGGCCTTCTTGGCCCGTATCGACGGGAAGTGGTTTGTGGTACAGTACTTCAAAGAGGGTGCGAAGGCGGGACAATTGGCGACTGCGTTTGTACCGAATCAGGGGCAACTGCGAGCATTTTTCAGGATACTGTTCCAGTGACAAGAATAATAGCTCCACCGTTCATGGAGTCTGGATTCTATTCGACCGGCATCTCAGATGCTGATGCGTTGTCGTTGCTGATAAGAACCGTATTTGAGCGAGGGGCCTTGTTCTCGGGACACGCACTTGTATGGAGACAGGATGACGCAAGGATTTCTCCGTTCGAGAGTCCCAAGAGCCTCGATTTTGAGGAGGTCGCATGTGATCAGCCTACACTGATGAAGATGCTCAACGAAGGCAATACACGTGTGTTGCAGGTAGATGTGCAGAATGCTACTGGTTTGGTGCGCGCGCGTAATGAAATCATTACCTACAGTCGGATTCCGCCGGAGGTCATGGGCACCGACTCGCATCCTGTAGCGATCTGGACTGAGGGCGGCGCATTTGACCCATACCTATCCAAGGGAGCTATGAAGAAGGTTGGCGATCGTGCGTATCGAGTGTTCCGCGAACTCGTACCGTTGCTTAGCCCCGCATACGCGAGTATTACGATTGAATGGGGCCTAGAATGCCCGGCAGAGCTTCGTCAAGGACATGGTAGCCAGGCCTTTCAAGACTTCTACGCGAGCAAAGACGTGCTAGGACACCAAGTCATGGCCAAGCTGGAACTGCTGTTCAAACACGGATATATCGAGAAGTTGCATCACGGAAAGTACTTCTCAAGCTGGGAGTTCTTCAATCCGGAAGGTGTTTCAATACATGAGTCTGCACGAGGTGACGCGTCCGCGAAGGCAGGCAGGATTATAGGCTCTTCTATTCTGGTGCAGTGATCTGTGCAAATCCGGGTGACACTGTGTTGGTGTGTTGGTCCATCGACTTTTCGCCGCACGAATGAGGGGTCATCAAACACGACATCCGAAGAACAAGAACACCGGATTTCGCTGGCCAATGGGGCAAAGCCAAGAAGCTCCTTGACAACCAGGTAGAAGCAGAAGACCGCTTGCGAGTTCGGCGCGCACCCGTCACGCGGACCTATCGCGCTGAGAAGCCTTACGCGGCACGCTCCAGCGTCACGACGGGAAGGTGTTTTCGGCCGGCATGGACATCGAGGTGAAGTTCAGACTTCGCGCCGGGCTTGCCGCGAATCGGCACCCGCGGCCAATGCTCTCGCGGTTCGAGCCGTGGATACCGGCACGCCGGATGCCGCCGCTCGTACACTTCGTTCGGCGTACGGCCGTTGAGAAACGTGTGCGGACGGAAACCGTTGAACCACTCAACGAACCGCGCGATCTCCTCACGGAAGTCACGCCGTCGCAACGGCACGTCGATCAAACGCGTGCAGCAGTCCTTTGAGGTGCGGGTGATTTGCCTTGGCTCTGTACAACCGGCGTCGGGAAGCCTACACTAGTAGCGTGTAACGCGGTGCGAGTCGGAGGCGACGATTCCGATCTCGCCGAGAATTCATCAAGCGTGTCATGGGCACCGCAGGGGCGCCAAAAGAAGTCACCATGGCTGAGCGAATCGTCTATCTGTCCTGGCCGGCCGCTGAGATAACGGGCGGAATCAAGCTGGCCTTTCGGCACGTGGAAGTGTTGCGTGAGGCCGGTCTCGAGGCGGTGGTTGCTACGGCCGAGGCGGAGCCGCCGCAGTGGTTCGAAACTGACGCACCGGTGATCGACCTGTCGCACGTGGAACGCGAGCGGGACGTGCTGGTCTTTCCCGAAAACCATGCCGAGATGCTCAGGTCGTTTGCGGATTGGCCGAATCGGAAACTGGTCTTCTGCCAGAATCACTTCATGGCCTTCCGTGGGCTGGAAAGGAAACAAGACTACGCCGACTTCGGCGTTTGCGGGATCCTCTGCGAGGGACGGCAGGTGGCCGATTTCTGCCGGCGGCGGTTTCCCTCGCTGCCGACCGCCCTGGTGCCCGTGTTCGTCGACCGCGAGCTGTTTCATTTCCAGTCGCAGAAGCGGTTGCAGATCGCGTTTGCCCCGCGGAAGCGGCCGCTGGAGGCGGCGTTCATTCAGGATCTGTTCCGGGCCGAGAATCCGGAGTTTCGCTCCATCCCCTGGGTGCAGATTTCCGGCGTCTCAGAACAGAAGGTGGCCACGATTCTCAAGGACAGTGCGATCTACTTGTCGCTATCCCGTTTCGAGTCGGTGGGCCTTTCCGCCTTGGAGGCCTTTGCCTGCGGATGTGTCGTGGCCGGGTTTACCGGATTCGGGGCACGTGAATACACGACCAACAACAACGGCTTCTGGGCCGCGGAAGATGATTGCCTTGAATGTGCCGACCGACTCAAACAGGCCGCCCAGTTGGTAACCGGCGGCGGGGCCATGTATCGGCAGATGCTGGAGTCGGCCAATATCTCGGCGAGCTACTACGGCCGGGAACGGTTCGCCAAGCTGATCGTCGAGTTCTGGCAGGGTTTTCTTGGCGGTGACGGATTCCCGCAATGAGGATTACGGAAGTCATCCGCACGGCCGTCGGCCACCACAATTGGATCGCCGAAATCGTCGCCGTCTTGCCGCCGAGCGAGAATATCCGAGTTGCCGTCCCGGAAGGCCTGCCACGCGACCCAAACCCGGCCGGCTTCGTCGGTAGCTGCTCCGGGAAAGACATCGGGACCATCGCTGTCGGTCAGCCGTATTTCCTTCGACCACTTGTCGCCGGCCAGACATCGCGCATACAGGTCCCAGTTGCCCTGACGCCCCGCCCACCAAAACACCCACACCTTGCCCGAGCCGTCTGCTGCCAGTGCCGTGCGATAGACGTCCTGGCCCGTCGGCGTGACCGCCGGCGGACCGGTCCACGCGTCGCCGGGCCAGAGTTTCGTTGTTGCTGGAGACTTTCTTTGCCGAAAGAACTCGGACGCCCGGAAAGCAACACGGCGTCGACTCCCATGATCAGCATCATCAACGACAAGAGCAGGCAGACTTTTTTGTCTCAGGTCTCCTTGCGATCCATGCGCGGTTTCATGATTCCAGGCGCACGCGGTGTCCAGTTCCGTTCACTCGGCTCCCAGCCAAACTGGGCTACTCCAGGCGATCTCCTCGTCTTCCTGGATCACCCGAACGTAGTAGTAGCTGCGTCCCTTAAGCGGTTCCCGGTCGATAAACGTGATCTCCGATTCGCGTCCGGTCGGATTATTGGCATAGATGAACCGATTGTTGCGGCAGACTTCGATCCGCTCGATGGGGCCGGGGCAACGGGTGTGGATCTTCACCTCGACCGATCGGCCGGCGGGCGCGCCGACCTTCTCGCCCATCAGGTGGCCGTCCACGCGCACATCCAGAAAGACCTTCGCAGCGGTGGTGCCGAAGCAGTGGCGGGCGCGCAACGCGTCGAGAATCGCCTCACGGGTCAATTCGGGGGCGTAAACGCACGCCTTGCCGTATCCTCCGCCGTGGTCCGGGCTGGCGATCACTCCGATGACGATCCCGCGGGCCCAGACGTCCTGAATGAAGTAACTCGGCGTGGGCGTGGTCCGTTTGGCCTCGCGCGGTGCGCCGGCGTATTCGTAAGAGCCACGGGTTTGGAAGATCTCGGCCACCGGCTGGGCCTTCTCGTTGGTATAGTCCCAGTCGGTCGGCACGTTGCCCGTGTCGGCAAGCTGGTGGGGAATGTGTACGAAGTTGGCGTTGAGTTTGCGCAGATCCTCCCAGACCTGGGCGGGCGTTTGCCGGTTGCGAGCGTTCCACCAACGGGGAGAATACAAATCGGCGAGAATCAGGTTGCGGTGCCCATAGAATCCGTAGGGGTGCTTTTCGTCGTATTCCTCGAACGTGGAGGTCCATTCTTCGCCCAGAAACGTCAGGAAGCGGCCGGGGTCGTCGTTGGTTCGCGCCAGCTTGGCCGTGTAGCCCCAGAGATACGGATTGATGTTGTAGCCGTGATCCGTGGTGCAGGCGAAGTCATGCCGGGCGATGTCGCGCATGTGTTGGTAGCTCTCGTCGACCGACTGGTCGCCGACGCGATTGCAAACGGAAATGTCGGTATGCTCGTGCAGATCGCCGTAGAAGAGCTTCAGCGTCTGGCCCTGATAGGTGATCGTCGGTGTGGGCATGTCCTCGCCGCGGGCGACCCTGAGTTCGGCCGGCTCGAAAGGCTCTTGGGACTCGACCAGTGGCGCCAGCTCGAAAGCCGCCGCCGGTGGCGCCGAGCCAAGATCGACCTCGGCGAGGAAGATGTTGCTGGTGGCTTCCAGCGTGCGATCTAAGTCTGACCACGAATTTGGGATGTCGTCCGACTGGAAGGCAATCACGGCACGGGTGCCGACCAGGGCCAGGTTGGGACGCCGGTCCATCCCTTTCATGGTCGAGACGGGCATGGGCGGCTGCCAGCGTTTCCCGGCCAAACAGGTGAGGAAAACGTCCCATCCCGACCGCGGCAAGCGCGGCTTCAGGTACGACAGCCAAAGACGCCCAGCATCGTCGAATGCAGCCGCCGGCGCCTCGCAACGGGCGTCCAACGGTGAATTACCGTCCTGGTACACCGGGGCCAATAAACCCTGAGGAGTCACCTTGGCCACGAACAACCGGCGGCGGTTGGTCCGCCCGATATTGTAACGCTCCGTTTGGGCGTTTTCATAAGCCAACCAGAGTTCGTCGCCCCGGCCAATCAGCACCGGATGACGGTCGATGCTCGGTGCCTTGGTCAGCCGGGCTTCCTTGCCCCAGACGCCGCTTGCGCTTCGCCGGCGGAGATAGACATCGTAATTGTGTTCGCGGAAACCGTGCCAGGCCACGCACACTTCGCCGCTGTCCAAAATCGCGAGCGACGGTGCGTAGCTCGAACTCTTCGGCTGGCTAATCGCCACGGGCTCGGAAGCCCTGCCGTCGCGCACTTCTGCGGCAAAGATCTGGCGGCAACCGTGGCGATTCGACTCCCAGGCAACCCACAGCGTGCCGTCACTCCAGGCGGCGACCGGTTTCACGTCCACGCCGGCGTCGCGACTGACGGCAACGGGCCGGCCCGGGCCGTCGGTATCGCACGGCACCACGTAAACGTCCCAGTTCCCGTCCTTCTCGGCCGCGTACAAGACGGCCACGCCGTCACCGGTTGCGATGGCCGAGGCGCCCAAAACGTACGTCCCCTTGCCGCCGAGCAGTTGCCAAGTGCCGGTCCGCTCAAAGCGTTTGCCTTGCGATTGCAGGCGGGCGATCTGCAACGAATCGGCCCCTTCGCGGAAGCTGCACCAGGCGACGCAGACGGAACCGTCGGCCGCGGCGGCCATAGCCGGCTCGTCGTTGAACCCCGCGCCTTGCGACACGGAAACGACCGGCGGCATGGCCGTCTCATACAAGGACACGTCGTCGATCCAAATCCGTCCGGGCGGTGCCGTGTGCGACGAGGGGGCGACGATCTCCAGCGCGAACGTGCCGTCTTGCCCGACCGAAAGCGGAACCCGATATTGAGTCCATCGCCGCGGCACGTTTTGGAAGCTGGCGATCATCTGCCGGGCTCTCGCCCCCGGCGGCGTCCCCCACAGGACCCACTTGGTGCGATTCGTAGCCCTGGCCCAGAGTCCGAACTCATAGCGATTCCCGGCCGTCACCGGCATGCGGCGGCGCAATATCAGGGCTTGATTCGGTCCGGTCACTTCGCCGCTGAGGCACGCCTTGCCGGAACGGGCGGCACCTTGCTCGGTCACCACCGAATAGCTCGGGCTCGGCTCCCAACCGGCCAGCCCCTGTTCAAAGCCACCGTCGGGGAACAGATTCACCGGCTCGCCGGCCTGAGTAAACGCAGTGGGTAGCAGAATTGCCGCGAAGAGTACTCCGGTTATCGCCAACGTCGATTTGCCCGAATACGGCATCGGTTCGTCCTCCAGAGGGCATGGCTTCGGTCGAGAGCTATATTCTGTAGGAAGCGGCCGATTTCGACAAGAGAGAGCCGGCCCGATGCCTCGACGATTGGCGGCGATACTTGCAGCCGGAGGCCGGCCCGTTTAGAATGGGGCGCAATCGGTAAGGCATCTCACCCGACAGGAAAGGACAACACGATCATGAAACGTGGGAGAATCGCAACGGCCAAAGGCCAGACAAGACGCCACTTTCTCCAGGCCGCGGGCGTCTCAGCGGCTTCGTTGGCAGTCGCCGGTCGCTGTCTCGGACAAGGTCCGGCCGCCCGGAAAGAGCGACTCAAGCTGGGGCTGGCTTCCTACACGCTGCGGAAATTCACTCTCGAGCAAACCCTGGACATGACGCGACGCGTCGGATTGCCGTACATCTGTCTGAAATCGTTCCATTTGCCGCTCGACGCCGAGCCCGATCAGATTGCCGCGGCGGCTGCCAAGGTCAAAGACGCCGGGATCGAACTCTACGGCGGCGGCGTGATTACGATGCGCGACGAGGCCGGCGTGAACCTGGCCTTCGAGTATGCCAAGGCCGCCGGAATGAAGACGATTGTCGGCGTGCCCATGCCTCCGATCCTGCCGCTAGTGAATCGAATGGTGCAGAAGTACGACATCGAAGTCGCTATTCACAATCACGGGCCGGGCGACAAGACGTATCCCACGCCCGAGAGCGCGTACGAGAAGATCAAGAACCTGGATCGGCGCATCGGCCTGTGTATCGACATCGGCCACACGCTGAGGATCGGGGCGGACCCGATTCGAGACGCCGAGCGGTTCGCCGACCGACTGTTGGACGTGCATCTGAAGGACATCTCGGAGGCTTCGCCCAAAGGCCGAGCCGTGGAAGTAGGGCGCGGAGTGATCAATATTCCCCGGTTCTTGAAGACGCTGATCGATATCGACTACTCGCGTATCGCGTCGTTCGAGTACGAGAAGGACGCCAGTGACCCGTTGGCCGGGCTGGCGGAGTCGGTTGGATACGTCCGGGGTGTGCTGGCGACTCTCTGAAGCGTCGTGCGGGACGTGGTGACCGCCTTAACCTCTGCGACACTTGGTCCCCAGGCTGCAGCCTGGGAACCAGATGGGAAGGGGGCCCGGCTCCTTGACGCGATAAGGGCGCGACCGACAGCAGCGGCTTGTTGCCTGCCGACACGACCTGTCAGTGCGAAGCCCGGTTGATGTCCAGCCTTCGTCTGTCTCTACCCTTTGAGGACGCAAATGGCACGTGCCTGCGCAGGCTTCGACGAACCTGCGTGGTACTGGCGGCTACGGCGAGCGCGTAGAGTTCCTGGGCAATCTCATCGGCAACGGACACGTCCATGCCATTGACCGTGGCGTCGATGCGTCCTCTGGCCGTAAGTTTTTTCTCGATGATACGCGCGTTTTCCAGCAAGTCGTTCGGCCACTGTTCGGGGCGCTGCAGCGCGAGCGAGAATTCCCGGGCCGCTTCGTAGAGCCGCTCGTTGAGCATCGCGTTGCGGCCGATCAATATCCGCACGGCACGGTTGAGGTGGTCAAATGCCTGAAACATCGGCTGCCCTCCCCTGGTCGGAAGCCTGCCTGTAGATTCTCCCCCTGCAACAACGAAATCTGCTGCCATAGAATTCTAGGTTCTACAGACGACGGGGCCCGGGCGGGCGGAGAAAAACGCCTCGCCGGCGGTGGCGATTGCACCGGTTACAGGAGTTTTGGCGACGGTGCCCTATGGTTGCACTCGGGTGAGCCGGCGGTGGATCTTCCTTTGCGAGTCCTTACTCCGGCACCAGCCGCAGGCAAACCAGCCGATCCCGGCCTCGGACATAGAGCAGACCGTGGGAGAGTATCGGGGCCGCCCAGGCCGGATATTCGAGCAGAGGCGGCCGCGCCGAGAGCGGTACCTCCGGATCGGAGCTGAACTCGCGTAGCGTAACCTCAGCCACCTTGCGATACGCCCTTTCCGTCGCCCGAATCAGCCGAAGCGTGCCGTCCTCGCTCAGGCAAACGAAATGCCCGTCGACGTACAACAGCGAGACTCGCTTCAAACCCGGCTGGCTCCACATCACCTTTCCCGTTTTCCACTCGATGCAACGCAACTCGGCATCGGCCATATGTCGCCCGCTGCAACCGTACAGATAGCCGTTGTGGTAGATGGGCGTGCTCCAGTGCGCTTGCATGGCTTTGTTGCGGACCTGGCCGTCACGCCAGACAACGTCGTAGCCGCCGGGTCGGACCTTCAGCAGAGAACTGCCCGGACCATACGTTTCCGAAATGAACACCTCGCTGCCGACGACGACCGGCGTGGCCGCATTGACACTTTCGAGCAGCTTGGCCCGCCAAGGATAATGAAAGTCGACCTTCCCCGTGGTTGGATCGAAACCGATCAGGCCACCTCGTGCAAAAACGAAGCACCAGCGACGGCCGTCGATCGTGGCCAGTTGCGGGGTCGCGTAGCTGGCCAATTCGTCGGTGATCGTGTATTGGACCTTTCCCGTGTACTTGTTGAAAGCCACCACGCCCGTTCCGTTGCCCTTCACTAGGCGTAGATCGCGGCGGCCAACATCCTGACTTCCCGGAGGGCTGCCGCCGATCATCACAATGAGCCGTTCGCTGGCGACCACGGGCGAGCTTCCCACGCCGAAGAAGTTCTGCACGACTCCGAACCGCTTGGCCGTATCGACCTTCCAGAGTGGCCTGCCGTCGGCCGTTCGCACGCAATGGAGCGTTCCCTCCGCGCCGAACAGGTAGACTCGCCCGCCGTCCACGACCGGCGAACTTCGCGGGCCCGTGTTGTAGTTGTAGAGGTCGACGTAATCGGTGGGATATTCGGATTTCCAGATTAGCCTGCCCGTACGGGCATCCAGACAGCTCAGCCGCGCCTGATCACCATGTCGGTCGAACTGGAAGAAGCGGCCCCGGCTGATCGAGCCGATCCCGTAGCTGGTTCCCAGTCGGCGGTACCAGACGATGGGCGGACCGGCCTGGCCCCATTCCGTCAAGATTCCCGTCTCGGGTGATTTGCCGTCGCCGGTTGGCCCGAGTAGTCGCGGCCAGTCCACACCGCCATCGCGTGCGACGCCCTGAGAATGCCGCGGAATCGAAGGGTCCTGCTGAGCCAGGCCGTGCACGCCCGACAACAAGACACCTACGACCAGACCGATCCACAACGTGGCCACCCCGGTCACGGATCGCCGAGCTTCGCCGCCGCGATGGAAAGACACACGTTGAGCAACTATCGCGGCTATTCGCATTCCAGAGCCAATCGGCGACTTTCCCGGGCGATCATCAAGTCTTCGCGCGTATGGATGACCAGGATACGCACGGGGGAATCGGTGGCTGCGACGTCGGTGTCGGGCCGACAGGACGCGTTGAGGATTTCTTCGAGTCGGACTCCCAGGCACCCGAGGCCTTGGCAAACTTCGGATCGCAGCCGCGAGGAATTCTCGCCGATGCCGCCGGTGAAGACCAGCGCATCGAAGCCCCCGAGCGCGACCGCCAGGGCGCCGATTGTCGTTTTTACGCGATATGCGTAGACTTCCAGCGCCAGTCGCGCCCGGCGGTGTCCTTCGGCCGCGGCGGCTTCGACCTGACGGAAGTCGGACGAAAGGCCGGAGACGCCCAGCAGGCCGGATTGGTGGTGCAACGTTTCGTCGAGTTCCTCGACGGAAAGGCCCTTTTCGCGCATCGCGTAGAGCAGAATCCCGGGATCGACCGTACCACAACGTGTCCCCATCATGAAGCCTTCCAGGGGCGTGAAGCCCATGGTGTTGGTTACGGCCACACCGCCGCGGACCGCGGTGGCCGAACTGCCTTGGCCGAGATGGCAGATGATCAGCCGCAAGTCGGCCGGATCGCCGCCGAGCATCTCCGCCGCGCGACCGGTGCAATAGGCGTGACTGGTACCGTGGAACCCATAGCGGCGAACACCCCATTGCTGATACCATTCGTAAGGCAGTGGGTAGAGATAAGTGCTCGGAGGAATGTCGGCGAAGAAGGCCGTGTCGAAAAGCCCTACCTGCAACACACCCGGCAACGCCGATTCGGTAGCGGTAATGGCCTCGAGCCCGGCGGGGATGTGCAAAGGTGCCAAGTGGGCATATCGGGCAATGGTCTCCTTCATCGCCGCGTCGATCCGCACCGGGCAGCGAATCTCCTCGCCCCCGTGAATCAAGCGGTGTCCCACCACGCGAATCCCCGCGTCCCCCGTCCCCGACTCCAACTCTCGCAACGCTTCCAGCGCCGCGATCACCCCGGTGCAGTAGTCCGGCGCGTCGACTTCAGTCTGAGTGGGGTTTCCCTCCGTGGGGGTGAGTGTAACGACGGCCTGTTGCTTCCGGCCGCCCCAGTCGAGTAATCCGCGGACCATCGGGCGCAGCGTATCGAACCGGAACAGCCCGAATTTGACGCTGCTGGAACCCGCGTTGATCACCAGGATGCTCATCCGGTTGTCCTCTTACTGCAGCATGTTTGCGAAAGAAGTAGTCTTCTCGCCAAACCTCTTGGAGCCGACGTCAAGTGGAGTCTTCCGGGTCGATTTTGCGAGAGCGACCGCGTGGCGAGAAACGCGGCCTACCCGGCTGCACCTGCCACGCCTCCCGAGAGCCTCGCCGGCATCGGCAACCGGATGGTGAACTGCGATCCGTGGCCCAGTTCGCTTTGCAGTGCGATCAAGCCGCCGTGGGCTTCGACGATCTTCCTCGCCGTGGGCAGGCCCAGCCCCGATCCGCCGCGCTTGGTCGAGAAGAATGCATCGAAGATCTGCGAACGAGTTTCCTCATTCATCCCGCAGCCCGTATCGATCAGATCCAGCGCCACGCCGTCGGCCGTGCCGTAGGTCCTTACGACGAGTTGGCCCCCTTCGGGCATCGCCTGTTCGGCGTTAAGCACCAGGTTCAACAGCGCGGCGTGGAAGGCCTCGCGGTCCAACTGCACGGAGGGCAGGTCGACGGCCAGGTAATCGACCACCTCGATGCCGGCTTCAGCCGCCTTGGGACGGAAGAAGTCGAGCACTCGCTTGACCTGCTGGTTCAGGTCGCTCGGTTGCAGCTTCAGGCGGTGGGCCTTGGCAAAGTTGAGAAAATCGTCCAGCAGATCCTGCAACCGCTGGCACTCCCGCTGCACGGTCTCCACTTTGGCCAGCGCCCGGCGCTCCCGCAACGACTCCGGCTGGCCAAAATCCTCGGCCAGCAACTCCATGTTCAAGCGGATCGTCGAGAGCGGGTTCTTGATTTCATGGGCCAACCCGCCGGCCAGCCGGGCGATCTCGGTGTACTGATCGAGCAGCTTCCGCTGGAGATCGTCGGCGGTGGGGTCGGTACCTAAAGTCATGGAGGTCAGATATGTCAGGCCCTGTCTGCAAAACGACACTACACACCGGGATCGAATCGTCTGCCGGGAGTCGAAGGAGCGGTGGCCGGAGCGGAAGAGCCGCTCAGGCCACCCTCAGCTCGGTTCTTCAGGTCAACCGTCGCCGTTGCCCCCGGCTCCCTTTTCGGCCAATTCTTTCAGCGCCACCCGCCGGCTGAGCTTCACCCGATCTTGATCGTCGATGGCGATCACTTTGACCTGCATCGGGTCACCCACCTTGCAGACGTCGGCCACGCTGGAGACGTACTCGTCGGACAGCTCGCTGATGTGGCATAGCCCGTCTTTCCCGGGCAGGATCTCGATGAACGCCCCGAAATCCTTCACGCTGGTCACCCGGCCATCGTAAATCCTGCCGATCTCGACCGACGCGGTGAGGGCATCGACCCGGCTCAGCGCTTCGTTGGCCGCTTCCGAAGAATGGCTGGCAACCGTCACCGTGCCGTCGTCGTCGACCTCGATCGAAGCCCCGGTCGTTTCCTGGATGGCACGAATCGTCTTGCCGCCCGGGCCGATCAACAAACCGATCTTCTCCGGATCAATGTGTGTCTGCAGCAATCGCGGCGCCCACTTGGAAATCTCTGACCGGGGACGCGAGATGGCCGCGAGCATCTTCCGGAGGATTTCGATGCGTGCTTCCCTCGACTGAGCCAAGGTGGCGCGGATGATCTCCTCGCTGATGCCGTCGATCTTCAGATCGAGTTGGATGCCGGTGATGCCGTTCTGGGTACCGGCGATCTTGAAGTCCATGTCGCCGAAATGATCCTCGTCGCCGATGATGTCAGTCAACAGGACCCAGCGGTCCTTCTCCTTGACCAACCCGACGGAGATGCCGGCCACCGGATTGCTGATCGGCACGCCTGCCGCCATCAGCCCCAGCGTTGCTCCGCAGACGCTGGCCATCGAGCTGGAACCATTCGATTCCAGGATGTCGGAGATGATGCGGATGGTATAGGGAAAATCATCGGGGTTGGGCAGGACGGGATTGACGCTGCGCTCGGCCAGCGCCCCGTGACCGATCTCCCGGCGTCCCGGGCCACGAATCGGCCGGACCTCTCCCACCGAGAACGGCGGGAAGTAGTAGTGCAGCATGAATTTCTTCGAGTACTCCTCGATCAGGCCGTCCACCCGCTGTTCGTCCCGGCCGGTTCCCAAAGCCACGGTCACCAGCGCCTGCGTCTCGCCCCGCTGGAACATGGCCGAACCGTGCACTCGCGGCAGCAAGTCCACCTGGCACTCGATCGGTCGCAGCGACTTGTTGTCGCGCCCGTCGGGCCGCGTTCCCGAGAGAATCTGGTCGCGAATCACCCGGGCCTCCAGGTCGTGCCAGACCGTAGAGAACCGGGCCGAATCGACGGCGTCCTCGGCTTCCGGATCCGGGATGGTCTCAGCCACCGCCCGCTCCCGAAGCGCAGCGCAGGCTTCCGACCGGGCGAGCTTGCCCTCGGTCCGTTTGGCCTCCATAAAGGCGTCGTAGTAGTTTTCCTTGAGCTTCTCGAACAAGCCGTCGGGCTCGGGGGACTCGTACTCGGCCTTTTCCACGCCCACCTTCTCAATCAACTCCTCCTGCATTTCGCAGATTTGCTGAATGAACCCGTGGGCGGTCATAATGGCCTCGGTCATGCGATCTTCGGGCATTTCGCGGGCGAAACCCTCGATCATCAGGATCGCCTCTTTGCTGCCGGAGACGATCAGGTCCAGATCGCTCTCCTCCAATTCGTCCTGCGTCGGGAAGGGAACCCATTCGCCCCGGATCGAGCCCAGTCGCAACGAGGCGATGGGGCCCAAGAACGGCAGCGGAGAAATGGCCAGCGAGGCCGAGGCCCCGTTCATCGCCAACACGTCGCCATCGTTCTGCCGATCGCTGGCCATGACGAAAGTCTGGATTTGGACCTCGTCGTGAAACCACTCGGGAAACAGCGGGCGGATAGGGCGGTCGATCAGCCGGGCGGTCAAGGTCTCCTTCTGCGTCGGGCGGCCTTCGCGCTTGAGGAAGCCGCCGGGAAATTTACCCGCCGCTGCCACCCGCTCCCGATAGTCGCAGGTCAGCGGAAAGAAGTCGATTCCCGGCCGCGGAGGGCCGGTTGCGGTCGCACACAACACGACCGTTTCGCCATACTGAATCAGACAACTGCCGGCCGCCTGTTTGGCGAGTTCTCCGGTTTCAATGGAAAGGGTTTTCGTTCCGATCTGTCTCTCAACACGTACTTTCAATGTTCGTTCCTACCTTCGTCTTGGTTATTGGTTCTTGCAGAACAGCGATGCGGAAGGCGCAGCAAGGCCGGGAGTGCCCAGTGGCGCGGAAGCGAGCCCGCTTCCCCCCGTGGCGCGAGAAAAAACGCCGCCAGAAATACTCAAACAATCCACCCATCACCGACATCGTGCTCCCTCACGAGCCGACCTCTCAGGCGAGAGATGACGCCTCGACTACTTGCGGATGTCGAGACGCCGAATGATGTCGAGGTAACGTTGCGGATCAATCTTCTTAAGATAGTCCAACAGGCGCCGCCGGCGACTGACCAGCATCAAAAGACCCCGCCGGCAGGCGTAATCTTTCTTATGCGCCCGAAGGTGTTCGGTCAGCCCATTGATCCGGGTCGTTAGAATGGCGATTTGGACCTCGGGAGAGCCGGTATCATCTCCGCTCCGCCGAAACTCCCCAATCAGTTCCTGTTTCCGCTCTCTGGTAATGGTCATCTGCTACCGCGACTGCTCCACCTCGGCCGGACTCGGCATGCTTCTTGCGAAGCACGATCCTCCCACCGTGTCTACTAGGACCCTTCCTACATTAACATTAAATTCTAGCTACGCACAAAAATGTGAGTTTACCATCTGGCCGTTCTATTGCAACCGCGAATCGGCCAGCCGGCCCAATTTCGCCGCAATCCCGCGAAGATTTACCCCGTAATGGTGGTTTCAACGCGAAAAATGGGCCCAATAGGACGTATGTGCTACTCAGCGGAACTGCTCGGTGCGGCATGCACCCCCCGATAGCACAGAGAAGCCGTAAGGAGACATTCCCGCCGGGGAGTCGCTCGTGTGTCTTACAGACATCCTCTACGGCAACAATGGGTCTTCCACGCTCACGCCCGACCCGCAGACGACCACCGTAACGGCCCCCGTCTTTCCCGTATGGATGACTTCCGCTCCGGCCACCCGATAGGCGGCCTCGATCGGGCCAAGATCCCAGCGGAGGCTCCCGCTGATAATGACCCACTCCGGCGTGCTCCACGCGGACAAGCCCGGTGGATTGCTGTTGCGGCTACCGTGATGGGGAGCGAGCAATACATCGCAGTCCGTCGGCTCTTCGGCCAACACGTCCTCCAGCCCCGGCGAATCGAGATCGCCTGGCAAAAGGATGTGACGGTCACAATACGCAATATCAAGCACGATGCTGTTGGCATTGTCGCCTCCCAGGACGCCACGGCGGGGCGGGTGGAGGACTTCGATCCGGCAACCCCCGCTGTTGAGAAGATCTCCGGAGCAGATCTCCCGCAACGGGACACCCGCCTGGCGGATCGCCTCGCGCAACGCCTCCATGGCCGGGTTGTCGTTCTCCCACATCATTGGTGAAACGTAGATTACTCCCACCGAGAACCGCTCCAACAGACCGGGCAGGGCGTTGTAGTGGTCCAGATCGCCGTGCGAGATGACTACCGCGTCGAGGTGCGTAATGCCTCGCGACCAGAGGAACTCGGCGATGGATCGCGTGGCCGTGACCGGCGAGCCGAACTGGCCCGCGTCGTACAACATCGTTTGGCCCGAAGGCAACTCGAGCACCACCGCGCAGCCATGGCCCATCGAGAGAAACGTAGCATCCAGCCGCGAACCGTCGTGCCGCAATCCGGCCGATGCGAACCCCACGGCGGTCCAACCGGCCAGCAAGGCCACGAACCAGCGTCGTGGCGGCCTGATTCGCGGAAACGCGGCCAGCAACCCTAGTCCGCCGTAGAATCCCACCAGCCACCAGTCGGCCGGGCCGGGGATCCAGAAGTGACTGCCCGGCAAGTCTCGTGCCCAGGCGACCCCGAAATCCAGTAGCCACAGGTTCGCGTCGCACACGCTGCCGCAGGCTTGGCCCAACGGGGCGAACACGGTGCCGAACACCAACGTGGCAAAACCACTGATCAGCGCCGTCGCCATTGGCACCCACAACAAAGTGTTCACCGGCACGGCAACCGGCGCGATCAAATGGAATCGAGCCATCACCAGCGGAAGCGTCAACAGCCAGATCGTAGCGCTTACCAGCGTCAAATGGCGCACGCTGCGTCCGGCAAGCCATACGGTCCTGTGTATCCATCCCCGACTTCCCGCGATCAGCCGATCCAGTGGATCCTGATCGGGCGTCGAGTAGATCCAGCCCGGCCCGAACCACATCAGACCAGCCACGGCCAGGAACGACAGTTGGCATCCCGTATGAAACAGTTCGGCCGGATTCAGCGCCAGCACGATCAACGCTGCGGCGGCCAGGGAATTGAAGGACAGCACCTGACGCTTGAAGTACAGCGACGCGCAAACCATCAACACCAGGATCGTCGCTCGGATCACCGGCGGGCGGGCATCGGTCAACAGCATGTAGAACACGGCGAACGCAGCCACGGAGAGCATCGCCCAGCCTCGCGGGATGGGCGCCCGACGCATCATCCACAGCAGTGCCCCGGCCACGATGCCCAAATGCAAGCCGGATATGGCCAGCAAGTGAATTGTGCCGGTTTGCATAAAGGCCTGTTTCCGATCGGGATTGAGCCGCTCGCGGGCACCCAGCAGCACGGCCGAGGCCAGTGCGGAACGTCGCGGGTTGAGGTGTTGCTGCAAGAGTCGACCACCGTGGGAGCGGGCCCGGTCGATCAGCCTCCACAGTCCCCAGCCACGCCCCGGTTCGATCACCGAAATACATTCTGGAAACTGCGTCCGCATCAGGCTGCGTTGTCGATCAGCCCGAAGGTAACCGGCAAAATCGAACTGGCCGGGATTTTGCACCGGGCGCGGAGCGGCAAGTTGGGCGAAGACTCGCAGTCGATCGCCGGCCGCCACGTCCCCAAGCAGGCCGTCCACCGACAACCGTGCCCTGCCCGAGGCGCCTTGCCAGGCGGTCCCGTCTCGAATCCCGATCAGCTCGACGTCGAGTCGGGAGTAGTCCCCCTGTGGAATCGCCCGCATCGGATCCGGCTCGGGCGCCGAGACCACGCGGGGTGCTTTCAATGCAATGGCGTCGACGCAGACCGGCTGCGTCTCCGTCCTCGCATAGCAGCCCAGGTCGTCGTCGGCAAATAGGTACCACCGACAATGGTGCCAGGACGCGGCCGTTGCGGCGACCGCCACCAGCAACAACACGGCGGCCGTCGGGTCCCACCCTTTTCGCCACAACGCCAACCACACTGTCCAGGCAGCCGCGGCAAGAGTCCACCACCAGAATACGGACATCGGCCGATACCGGTCGACAAAGATGCCCACACAGACGGCGACCAACACCATCACCAGCGGCTGGTATCGCACTTCGTCAGGCCGCGATTCCTTGCGGTCGGGCTTGGAGAAGTTGGGCGATGCGTTCGGCATACCGGGTATTGTCGCGCCGGGACCGCATTTCGGCAAGCAGCCGGGAGTAGTCAGCGAGAGATTCGACGATACAATGGCCCTAAATCCATCGTGCGATGGCTCGCAACAACCTGGCCCAGGAGTTCTCCCGTGTTTCAATACATCCTTAACCAAGAAGACTGCGTGCGCATCGACCCCGCTCCCGGGCAGGTCATCTTTGCCGCTGAATGCGAAAAGACCACGCTGACGATCATGGAATTCGAGCCCCACACAGTTACCCCCGAGCACAGCCACCCGCACGAGCAGGTCGGCTATTTGATCGAGGGCGAAGCAGAGTACGTGATCGAAGGCAAGACCTATCCGGTTCGCGCCGGACAGATGTGGCGTCTGCCCGGCAACGTGCCGCATCAGGTCAAGGTCGGCGACCGGCCGATGCGGGTGGTTGAGGTGTTTTGTCCGGTGCGCGAGGACTTTCGGGCGAAAGACTGACGCCACAAGACTCAATGCGAGATACTCGCTGCCTGCCGCTTGAGATTACCCTTCCCTCAAAACGATCATATTTGCTAACATCGCCCCGCTTGGCAATCCGAGTGAGAATGTTGGGTCTTGACACCCGCATCGTTCCGTGGCCCCAGGGAAGATGGGTAAATGAGGGGACATGCAGAAACTTCATCTCGCCTGGTAAAACTCCTTCGAGACAGAAGGGACCGGAACGCTCAGGGCGATGGCCCGACAACCGCAGTCGCCGGACCGGACGAAATTCGGGGGAAAATCTGGCTGCAACGGGCGATCACGCTTTGGATTGTGCTGCTGGCGGCGGCCAGTGTGAAGGCGATCGTACAGCCGAACCACCACACGGTTTATCACATATTCTCGGCCAGCGCGAGGCACTGGTGGCAGGATATGCCGCTGCAGGCCGACTACAACGACCAAGGAATCCCCCTCTATCGTTATAGTCCCACATTCGCTATCGCGATGACGCCGTTGGCCGTTTTTCCAGATTGGTTGGGCGGCATTCTTTGGAATGTGATCAGCGTGACGTTGTTTGTTTGGTCGTTGCGAATGCTGGCCCGCGAACTGTTGCCCGGCTCCTGGCCGCCCTGGCGCGAGGGCTTGTTTCTGGCGCTGGCTTTGTTCGGTTCACTGCGAGGGATCTGGTCAGGGCAGAGCAACTCGCTGGTCTTTGCGTTGATCGTATTTGCGATGGTCGCGATTACCAGGCGGCGTTGGTGGACGGCTTCGTGCCTGCTGGCCTTGCCCGTGTTCATCAAAATCTGGCCGCTGGCAGTGGTCTTGTTGCTGATGGCCTGCTGGCCCAGGCAACTGATCTGGCGTTTCCTGGTTCCCACAACGTTGTTGGCGGCAGTTCCGTTTCTCACCCGCCCGCTGCACGTCGTCGCCTGGCAGTACCAGGGCTGGTATCAAAGCCTGACGGGGGTGCAGCACGACCGCTGTCCGGGCTTTCGCGACGCGTGGACGATTTGGGAAAACGTTTGGCCGCCGGTTAACTGGCACGCCTATGCGGCGCTGCAACTGGCAACCGCGTTGGCCGTGCTTGCTTGGTGCTTGTGGCAGAAACGCCGATCGGACTCGACCGGCCAGTTGCTCACCGCGATCCTGGCGATATGGATCGCCTGGCAGTTGTTGTTGGGCCCCGGTACGGAACGGCTCACCTACCAACTCATCGCCCCAATGGCCAGTTGGGCGCTGCTGGTAAGCTACGCCCGAAAGCGGGGTCGCGTGCTGAGTACGGCGGCTTGGCTGATGACGGGCATGTTCAGCATGGGGGCGTTCGAGCGGGCGTTGCTGCCGTACTTGCCGTGGGCGGAAGTCTTGTTGCCGCTGGGGATCGTCGCGTTTATCGTCTGGCTTATGGCGAACCGCTGGAAGCAAGCACCGGTCAAGCAGCCGACCGCCCTCGACCGGGAGGCCGTGCTGGCGATCGTGGAAGAGGGTCCGGCATGCAAGCAGATCAGTTTCAGCTAAACTCCGCCATCGAACACGTCCACTGGTGGTTCGTGGCCCGGCGACGGATCTTGCGAGAGTTGATTGCGCAGGTTCTGCCGCCGTCGCCGCAGACGATGATCGTGGACGTCGGCTGCGGCACG
>Ga0180437_10004743_pt1 | contig 19090 bp, 11 predicted proteins | sample SS_ome_4_FD_132410 | JGI IMG/M metagenome (GOLD analysis project Ga0180437, IMG submission 132410) | Hypersaline lake sediment archaeal communities from the Salton Sea, California, USA - SS_3_D_1 metaG | ecosystem: Environmental > Aquatic > Non-marine Saline and Alkaline > Hypersaline >... | reverse complement strand
TTTGGTTTGATTACGGGCTGGATTTTACGACGGCCCTTCGAAGCTGCTGAAACAGTTCAGACAGCCTGAGTTGCTGAGGGATAAGGTGAATTCAGAACTTAAAGGCCAAGGCAGAGGTGAAGGTGAAGGCGAAGGCTGTAAATATATCTTCTTAGCCTTAACCTCAGCCTGGGGTGTTATATTTGAACAAAATTAGTCAAGCATATTTCAGAATCGCAAAATTAATATATAAAAGTTCCCCTTCTCTATTTTTTTAGGGAAGGGGTTAGAGGATGGGTAAAAAGGATGGTGCCTGAACCACATTGTATCCGTTTTTCAGATAGATTCATCGATTAATCAAGGCTCTCGTTGTTGTGGAACCACCTGCTTAACCCATCCCCCGGCCCCTTCCCTTAACAAACAAGGGAAGGGGAGTAAAGCTGTAAAATCAAAGTTGCATGAAGTTTTAACACAATATTTACGGGATATATAACAGCCTCAGCCTTAGCCTTAGCCTTTCGAATAAAATGTTTTTACTTGAAATTAAATCACGTAAGCGAAGGAGGAAAAATGTCTAGATTAATTAGCCTTTTAATCACTTTTTCAATGCTCTGCCTGTTGTGTACGCCATCCTCGGAGCAGTACCGGCAGATAAAGGTCAAAGATTATCTTGACAAAATGAAAGCCGGCTGGGTGGGACAAATGGTCGGCGTTGGTTGGGGCGGACCCACTGAATTCAAATGGAAAGGTGAAATTATTCCGGCCGATCAAATTCCGCAGTGGAAACCTGAAATGGTCAATCAACATTACCAGGACGATATTTATGTGGAAATGACCTTTTTGCGTACGCTGGAACAATATGGCTTTGATGTTTCGATCCGCCAGGCCGGGATTGATTTTGCCAACAGCCGCTATAATCTCTGGCACGCCAACAAAGCCGGCCGGGACAATTTACGGGCCGGTATTGCTCCCCCCTATTCTGGTCATCCGAAATTCAATAGTCACGCCGACGATATTGACTACCAGATTGAAGCTGACTATTCCGGCTTAATTGCACCCGGCTTACCCCAAACAGGGATTGAACTCGGCGAAAAATTCGGTCGTCTCATGAACTACGGGGACGGACTTTACGGGGGCCAGTTCGTAGCTGGCATGTACGCCGCTGCTTTTTTTGAATCTGATATCGAGAAAATTATTCATGCCGGTTTGAAATGTATTCCGGCCGGCAGCCAATATCACGAATGTATTTCCGATGTGCTTAACTGGTACCAACAATCCCCGGACAATTGGCAGCAGACCTGGCAGCGCATCAACGACAAATATCACTTGAATCCGGACTATCGAAAATTCTCCTGTTCGGGTCCAAGCGATCCGTTTAATATTGATGCAAAAATTAACGGCGCTTACATTGTAATGGGTTTGCTGTACGGCAAGGGCGACCCGGACAGTACCATTGTCATTTCGACTCGCTGCGGTCAGGATTCCGATTGTAACCCGTCCAATGCCGGGGGGATTCTTTTTACCACGCTGGGATTTTCGAACCTGCCGGACCGATTTAAATCCGCCATCGATAATGAACCGAAATTTTCTTTCACCGAATACAATTTTGCCGGTTTAATTGCGGTCTGCGAAAAACTGGCACGACAGGCGGTTGTCCGGGCTGGCGGGCGCGTCGAAACCGATGCTAATGGGGATGAGGTGTTTGTGATTCCGGTGAAAGAACCCCAAGCCAGTGCGTTGGAGCAATGTTGGGAACCCACTCCTGTCCCGGAGGCGGTTAATTTTACGGAAGAAGAAATGTCAAAAATTACTTTTAAAGTGCGTAAACCCGAGGAATTCATCCGTACCTGGCAGGTAGCCGGGCCTTACACCCAAGCCGGTGCGGATGCTCTGACCCTGTTTAATGTGGTTTTTCCGGTGGAAGCAGACCCAACTCAGGTCACCTGGCAGAAAATGCCCGTCGATACCGCTGGTTACCACGCCTGGATGATTGAACTCGATAAATTTTTTAACAAAGAAAATTGTGTCGCCTATTTGCGAACCCAGGTCTGGTCGGAAAAGGAACGCCCGGCAGTATTGGAGCTGGGGACGGATGATGGCGTGATGGTGTGGTTGAACGGGGAATTGGTTCACGAAAACAATATTCTACGCGGACACACTGCCGGTGAAGATCAGGTTAAGGTGAATTTACGGGCCGACTGGAATACGCTGTTAATGAAAATTACCCAGGGCCAGGGCGGCTGGGAAGCTTCCGCCTGTTTCTGTGATGAAAAAGGCAAGGCGTTAACCGATTTAAAATATAAGTTGGACTAAAGAGGAACTTGAGATGAAATATCCATTCGCATGCTTCTGGCTCCTGCTTGGTGCAGTGGTGCTGGCTCAACTTTTGAGTAGTTGCTCCTCTCCCGATTCAAAATCCGGTCCCGAGCCAATTAATCCCAACGCCACCCCCGAAGCCCGGGCACTCTTAAAATTTTTGTATGATATTAAAGGTCAATATATCCTGGCGGGACAACATAATTACATTAACACCGGCTCCAAGTACACAGAAATGGTGAATGAAATCACTGGCTCGTATCCGGTAGTGTGGGGCTCGGATTTTAGTTTCTGCTTTCAGGGGGAGGGCTACCAAGACTTTCAACACTGTGGGCCGTTGAATGTTTCTGATCCGGCCGACAGCGCTTATTTATTGAAGGTTACTCCCACCGAAATCAGAGATAAACTTATTGAAGAGATTAAGAAAAAACATGCGCAGAGTCATATTATTACCCTCATGTGGCATGGTTGTTATCCGCCGGAAGGGGATTGTTGTCACGGTAGTAGCATCTGGGCTTTCGAAAAGCGTCCCACCCCAGCGGAGTGGGAACAGTTAGTCACTCCCGGCACCGAACTGAATACTGCCTGGAAAAAACAGGCCGACGTGATTGCCGGCTACCTGAAACAACTCCAGGCGGCTAATATTCCGGTACTCTGGCGGCCGTATCACGAAATGAACGGTGTGTGGTTTTGGTGGTGTAATCACCCTGGTGAAAATGGCTTTAAAAAATTGTGGATCATGATGTACGATTACTTCGTGCAAAAGCACCAGCTCAATAACCTGCTGTGGGTGTGGAATACAAATGCTCCCCGCGATATTCCCGGTGATGAAGCGGGGGCGTACGAAAAATTTTTCCCTGGCCTCGATTACGTGGACATCCTGGCGGCTGATGTTTATCGCAAAGATTACAAACAATCCCATCATGACGATTTGCTGAAACTTGCCGCCGGGAAACCAATTGTCCTGGGTGAACTGGGACAATTTCCTGATCCGGCCGTCCTGGACCAGCAGCCCCACTGGGAGTGGTTTATGACCTGGGGTTACTTGTTGGTTCGCAGTAACGATGAGGCGACCATTCGGGCGATTTATCAACATCCGCGCGTTTTAACCCTGAATGAGGTTGCGCGGGATCAGCGGGGGAATTATCAAATAAAATAAAAATGGATTTAAAAATCCAGGGAGTGTTTTCATGCAAACGAAAATTTTTATCGCACTCATTATTTGTGGGGCATTCATACTCGCCTGTGCCCCGCCGCCCGAGTCACCGCGGGTGCAACTGAATCTGGATTTTGATTGGAAATTTGCTCGAGGTGATTTTGAAAATGCCTCAGCGTTGGATTTCGATGACAGCAATTGGCAACAGATAAATGTCCCTCACGATTGGGCCGTCCTGGAGCCTGTGGCCGAAAACAATCCTTCCGGCAATCCGGGTGGCTTTTTTACCGGTGGTGTTGGCTGGTACCGGAAATCAATTGAAATTCCGGCTGAACACCAGAGTAAAAAATTTTATCTCACCTTCGATGGAATTTATCGCAACTCCGACGTGTGGCTCAACGGCCAGAAAGTGGGACACCGGTTTTATGGCTATGTAACCCATTATTACGACATTACACCATTCCTCCGATTTGACGCCCCCAACCTGCTTGCTGTGCGCGTAGATGCTTCCCAGCAGCCGAATGACCGCTGGTACGCCGGCTGTGGCATTTACCGTCACGTCTGGTTGACGATTGCCAATCCATTGCACATTCCGATTTGGGGCACTTATGTGACAACGCCGGAGGTGAGTACCGAACAGGTGCAGGTACAGATTGAAATTAAAGTCCGCAATGATGATCAGCAAATTACCGACTGTCGACTCAATGTTCAAATCCTGGATGCTGACGGGGCGCTTGTGGCTCAAGCCGATTCTGAGCAGCCGGTTCGCGCCGGCGAACACACCACTTTTAAACACCGTCTAACGGTTAAATCGCCAAAGATGTGGTCACCGGAACAACCCTACATCTACCGGGCGGTTTCAGCCGTTTATGTCAACAACCAGCTCGTTGATCAGACGGAAACACCGTTTGGTATCCGTTCCGTTGTATTTTCGGCGGATTCGGGTTTGATTTTAAATGGCAAAAAAGTAATCATGAAAGGCGTTTGCCTGCACCACGACGGCGGTAGTGTAGGGGCGGCTGTTCCGGATCGAATGTGGGAACGACGGTTGGAGATTCTGAAAAAAATCGGCGTGAATGCCATTCGCTTCGCCCACAATCCGCACGCCCCTGAACTGCTGGAAATGTGTAACCGCCTCGGCTTTCTGGTATTTGATGAAGCGTTCGACAAATGGGTGATTCCGCCAAACAATCAACAACTGGCACCGGAGAACCAATTTCTCGCTACCTGGCAACAGGATTTAACCGATTTCATTGATCGCGACAAAAATCATCCCTGTGTGATGCTGTGGAGCGTGGGCAATGAAGTTAACGAGCAACTCTCTGATCCGGAAGAAGCTGAACGGCTGCTTAAAATGTTAGTTGAACACGTTCACCAGCAAGAACCCAGCCGACCGGTCACCTATGCCCTGCATCCGGCCCATGCTGAAGCAGGGCATGAGGTTCCTTCGCGGCTGATTCATGAGATGGACCTGGTGAGTTATAATTATCGAACCCAAAATTTCAAGACGTGGCGGGAAAAGTGGCCGGATTATGTCTGGATTGCTTCAGAAACCAAAGCTTATCGCACTGACACTCCCCAGAACCGGGCCGACATCGATTACGCCAATAATTCCTGGTTCTTCCTGAATGATTTTGTGGCCGGTCAGTTCATCTGGGCGGGGATTGATTACCTGGGAGAATCACGGGGGTGGCCGGATAAAGGAATTCGTTCGGGCATCATCTATACCACCGGATTTATCAAACCCTACGGCTATTTTACCCAGAGCATTTATGATGACAATCCAATGGTTCATATCGTGGTGCTGGATGATTCGCTGGTGCATGAGTTGGAAACCATCGAGACCTGGCAAATATCCTGGTACGGGCCGCCCGTCGCTGACCACTGGACATTTCCGACCAAAGCGGGGCACACGGTGCAGGTGCTGACTTACACCAATTGTGAGGCGGTGGAATTGATACTAAATCAAGAATCTTTAGGTGAAAAGCAGTTAGCGGATTTCAAAGATCGGGTTATTCGCTGGCAGGTACCGTACGAAGTGGGCGAAATTGTGGCTGTTGGTAAAAATAATAATCAGGAAGTAAGTCGACACCAATTAAACACCGCCAGTAGCCCCACGCACCTGAAATTAATTCCGGATCGAACTGAATTGCACGCGGATGGTCGGGATGTGTCGCATATTGAAGTGCGTATTGAGGATAAAAACGGCACGCTGGTGCCACAAGCGAGACACCTGGTGGAATTCGCCCTCCAGGGCACGGGCAAAATAATTGGGCTGGATAATGGGGATATGAGCGATCACACCTTGCCCACGAGTTCCAGCATCACCACCCGGAATGGACGCTGTCTGGTTATCGTTCAGGCAGCCCGTCAAACCGGTCAAATAGAACTTTCGGCAACTTCACCCGGATTAACTTCGGCTCAGTTGTCGTTGATTGTGAAATAGAGTCTGTCCGAGAAAGTCATCAGACCCCGGTTGTCCGACCGAAGGGAGGATACCGGGTGTCTGTAACTTTATAGAAAACATTAATCACCTCAAACACCCGGTATCTCGCTACGCTCGACAACCGGGGTTTTCGTTCAGGCACGAAATAGTGCTTAAATGAAAACAGAGAGAACCTGTCATTCCGACTTTTTCTCCTCCGTCGGCCGACGGATGAGAAAAATGCCGGAATCTCCTCACTTAACCTGCTCAGGGAGATTCCAGTATCTGCCCAAGAGCGGTGGAACCGAAATGACAGGTGAACGATCCGATTCAAAAGGGATAGCCAGATGAAAAAAATTTATCTAACCATATTGTTGTGGATATTCATGTTCAATATCCTGCCCACCACCGCTGGCCAAAAAATCATTTTCGATTGCGATCTGGGCGGCGATATTGACGACGCCTTTGCCGTGGCTTTGATTCTGGCCAGTCCGGAACTGGAAGTACTGGGCCTGGTCATGGATTACGGCAATACCCCTAAGCGGGCACAAGTGGCCTGTCGCATGCTTTATGAAACCGGACGGGAAGATATTCCGGTGGTTGTCGGTCGTCAAACCGACGAACATTATTCCAATCAATTTCACTGGGCAGAAGGTTTCGATAAGATCAAACCGATTAACCAGCAAGCCGCTGATTTTATTATTGAAAAGCTCAGGCAATATCCGAACGAAGTGATTCTGTTCACCGTTGGACCGGTGCCCAATCTGCTGGATGTCATTCAAAAAGATCCCAACGCCCTGAAATTAGCCAGGCACGTGTACTCGATGTTCGGTTCCTTTTATATGGGTTACAGCACCGGCCCCGTACCAGATGCCGAGTGGAATGTAAGAGCCGACGTCAAGGCTTCCCAGGCATTTGCAGCCAGCGGTGCCAAAATTACCTACGCCGGATTGGACATTACCACGTTTGTCAAACTGAATGAAGAAAATCGACTGCGGCTGCTTATGCGGCAGTCCCCCCTTACCAACGCGATTTGTGGATTATACACATTGTGGCGTTACGAAGGCTACGCTCACCCCGACCCGACGCTGTTTGATGTGGTCGCGGTGGGAATGGTGCTCTGGCCGGAATTATTTACCACTCGTAAAGCTCACGTGATGGTCATAGACGGCGGCTACACTATCATTGATGAAAGCCAGCCGTCCAATTGCGAAATCGGAATGACGATTAATAAAGATGAATTCATTAAGCGCATTATGGAACGCTACCTCAAACAAAATTTAATGCGGAAATAAGCCGCCCCGGTTCATATCTTTCATTAAAACAGGCTCGAAAAAAGGAGGCACATTATGCGAAAACAAACTCGAAGAAAATTTTTACAGGTAAGTGGTGCCGCCCTGAGTACCGCTGCTTTCGGAAGTCTTTTAACTGGTTGTAATCAAGAAAAAAGCCAATCGAAAACCGACTGGGCCGGATTTAAATATGCCATGTGTAATGAAAGCATGCAACAACTCCCCTGGTCTGAGCAGTGCGCAACCATTGCCGCCGCCGGCTTCACGGGGATTGAAATTGCCCCTTTTACATTAGTGCAGGAAAGTGTTCTTGAAATTACGCCCCTCAAACGGAATGAACTATTACAAATTATCAAAGCCAATGGCCTGGAGTGTGCCGGCCTGCACTGGTTGTTGGCTCCCCCACCGCGCGGTTTGCATTTTACCACCCCAGATGAATTGGTTCGGAACCGGTCGGTGGATTATCTGAAAGCGCTTATTGATTTCTGCGCTGATCTGGAAGGCGACGTCATGATTTTCGGTTCCCCCAAACAACGCCACACCCAGGGCATTTCCCGCGAGGAGGCCACCCAATATTTTGCAGACGGCCTGGCCGCCGTGGCGGACCACGCCCAACAGGAACAGGTGAAAATTCTGATTGAACATCTCGATTCCACTCAGACCGACGTGGTGAATACGCTGGCAGAAGCCAAAGCCGTGGTGGAGGCGGTCAATCATCCGGCTATTCAAATGATGTTCGATTTTCATAACACCGCCGACGAAACCGAACCGTTTGATACTTTAATCAAAAAATTTTATGCCAAGATCGCCCACGTACATGTTCAGGAAATGGATGGGAAGCATTTGGGTCAGGGGAATGCGCTCAATGATTTTGTGAAGGCCTTTCAGACCCTAAAAGATTTGGGCTATGATAAATGGGTATCATTGGAAGTATTTGATTTCGCTCCCGGCGGTAAGGTCATCGCTGAGGAATCGATGAAAGTATTGAAACAGATTGAAGCCAAATTGATCTAATGAGGTACAAAAATGATTCGAAAACTTATTTTTAGCTTGTTCTTACTGTTGCTCCTGATTCAATTCGCTGGGGCACAGCAGACACCCACCGGCAAATCCCAGGATTTTAAGGTAAAGACCTGTCTGCATTCGGTGAGCTACGCGGGTGTGTGGCGGGGGCAGGCCAGATTGACGGTGGATGAGTTTTTAGTAAAGGCCAAAGCATTAGGATTTGACGGCGTAATGCTGGTAGCCAAGCGACCCCACGTTTCCCCACATGATTACGACGAAAACGCCCGGAAAAAATTAAGGCAACGGCTTCAGGAGCTGGGGCTGGAGCTGGTCTGTCTGGCCGGCTATACCGATTTTACCGCCGGGATTGATAAACCGGGCATTCCCAATTATGAAATTCAGGCGGCTTACGTGGGCGAAGTGGCAAAATTAGCCGCGGATCTGGGAACGCGAATGGTACGCATTTTTACCGGCTATGAACGACCCGGTATTCCCTTTGATCAGCAATATGCAATGGTGGTGGAAGGACTGAAACTGGCCGGGAAGCTGGCGGCTCAATATGGTGTAACGCTGGCCATCCAGAATCATCATGACATTGCTTTGCATCACGAGGCGATGTCTTGGCTCCTCACCGAAGTAAATCTGCCAAATGTCAAAGCTGGCTGGGACGCCTGGGCGCCGACGCTCCAGGGATTAACAAGTGCGGAATTACGGGAATCCATTCTAAAAATGAAGCCGTTTATTGTCCACACCATTGCAGCGGACTATGTTCGATTACCGCGTTATCAATATCACCACGCGCTGACCAATTATTTTCCCCAGGGATCACTGATTCGGGCCGTACCAATGGGCGAGGGCATTGTCGATTACGAAACCTTTTTCAACACCTTGAAAGAAATTGGCTACCAGGGCTATATTGCTTATGAAATGTGTGAAGTGTTGGAAGGGGGTGGTTCAATCGAAAATCTGGACCGCACTGCGAAAAAGTTTTTGGGTTATGTGCGTCATTTTGAATAATTAGTTCTTGAACGAAAATCCCGGTTGTCGAGCGAAGCGAGATACCGGGTGTTTGATTTTCTCGTTGTTATTTATAATCCGATGACGACACCCGGTATCCTCGCTGCGCTCGGACAACCGGGGTCTGTGGGTTTTCGTTCAAATACTAAATAAACAATCAATTCCGCCAGGCACCGTCATCAAAATAAAGTCCGAATTCATTGATCAATGGGCAAGCCCGGGCTTTTTCAATGACTAACCGCACCCGCCGGGCCGTCACCGCTGTGAAACGATCCAGTTTTTTGTAGCCAATGGTAGTCCCCGAAACAATCGGATGCCACTGCTGATCTGCCCAATATTCCAGACGGTACGCCTGAATCCGTTGACCAAAGGTAATCGGTTCTTGTAGCCGGGCCACATTAAAAGTGGTGGGTTGGCCTAATTCGATTTCAATAGCAGCCTGCAAAGCCGTGTCGTCCGGTGCCCAATACGTGCCCGGATTATGATCCAGCATATTTTGTGGAACAAATTCGGCAGCCTTACCGCGAACAGCGTCCGTGTGGACCGTTTTACCCTTCGCCAGGTCGGTCTCAAAAATGTGGTCGATGGCTGCTTTAAACGCTTTCAGTTGGGCAACATCGGCTGCGGCCAGTCGACCAGTGGTGTCGGGTGGCACGTTTAACAACAGCACCCCATTTCTTCCAACCGATTTAAAATAAATGTCTACTAATTCCGGCACCGATTTCGGTTGTTGCTCCGGATGCCAGAACCAGCCCTTACGAATGGAAACATCACATTCACCAGGTACCCAATCGGGACCGTTGATGTCACCAGCGTTCAAGTACTTTGTATCCGAATGACCCACCGTAACTTTCGTTCGATCAAGCAAAGACCAGCAGGTTTCCCCGGCAAAACCGTGCTCATTGCCAATCCAACGCACATCCGGGCCCTCATCTGAAAAAATCACCGCTTGCGGTTGCAGTTGCCGGACCAATGCCCAGTAGGCCTGAAAATCATAAACCTGCTTTTTCCCATTGGGTCCTTCACCACAAGCGCCGTCAAACCAGACTTCAGCTAACGGGCCGTAGTTGGTTAGAAGCTCCCGCAGTTGCGCCAGATAAAAAAGATTGTAGGCGGGACTATTCCCGTAGGTGGGTTCGTGGCGGTCCCAGGGAGACAGATAAAGCCCCATTTTCAATCCGGCCGCGGCACAAGCGTCCGCCAGTTGGCGCACCACATCCCCCCCGCCCTGCTGCCAGGGACTGTTTTTCACGCTGTGTTCGGTGTATGAACTGGGCCACAGACAAAAGCCGTCGTGGTGCTTGGCCGTTAAAATAATCGTTTTAAAGCCAGTTTCGAGAGCGACCTCCACCCATTGGCCGGCATCAAGTCGGGTGGGATTAAAGATTTGGGGATTTTCGGTGCCATCGCCCCATTCCCGATTGGTAAAGGTATTCACCCCAAAGTGAAGAAACAGCGCCAATTCCGCCTGTTGCCAGGCCAGTTGACGCGCCGTAGGAATGGGTAACAACGGTTTGGGTGGCCTGGTTCGAGTGTTTTTACCGGTGGCTTGCATATTCCCCCCTTGAATGATTAAAAAACCGATAAATAATTTAAACAAAACATCTTTTAAAGTCAATAAAAGCAAACGTTTCATCATCTTACCTCCCAAAATTATTGTAAGTAAATGCTTGGCTTTCAAACGATATTATCGCTTAAAGCGATAATATCGATGTATGTGCCGAAACATCATTGAATTAGATTTTCATTGACATTTGAAATTCAATCAGTTAAATTACTCGCACGATGAATTTGTTCAGTGAACCGGTTATTATTTTCAATTTCATTTTAACAGGTCGAGGTTATTGATGAAACGATTTTGGCTTTATCTGGAATCATTGCTCATCTTCTCGCTGTCAGCGTTATTTTTTTTCAGTATCGGTATGTTGCTCGTCTCAAGTAGCCGCTCTCGATTCATTCCTATTGCCGATTTGTTCAAATTAAGTGGCAGCTTCTCCTACGGTTTCATTCTCATTTTTCTGTTGGCTCTTTTATTAATGAGCATTAAAGTAGTGGTGCTAGCTAAAAATAATAAAGCCACGAAAGGTATTTTAAAGCAGGATCTGCTTCAATTAAATTTCAGGGAAATCGGAACAATTACCAATGAGCTGAAACCCTCGGATTTAAAACTGCTTTTGGAAAATCTTATCCAATCCAGCCAGACCTACCGTAATCCGGCCATCCTGGAAGATGAACTCTCTCAATTCCTGACGCTCCAGGCAAAACAATTTGATTCGTTTAAAACCTGGATCAATTTATTTATTAAATTAACACTTATTTGGGGATTGCTGGGAACCTTTTGGGGCGCTTTCATTAGCATGTTCTCCGGTTCACTGGATTATCAAGAACTCACTTCCGGACTGGGGATTTCGCTGGCCCCACTGATTATCGGTTTAATCACGGCAATGCTCATTTATCTGCTTAGTACATTTATTCATCAAAAATTTGAACAACGCTTATTATGGCTCACGACGATTGGCAATGGCTTTCGCTTAAAATTGTACCAGCCGGATTTTTTATGAAATAACGAAGCACGAAATTTCAAGGCTGAACTGTTAAGGTTTGTTTTTATCCAGGAGATACGAAATGCTATTCTTTTCCTATTTCGCTCAACTTGTCGATTCTAATTTTGTTGACGCCCCAGCGGCAGCGATGAATGCTGCACCTTATGAGATCGATTACGCGGAGGCACTGCTTGATCTGTTCAAATACGGGGGAATAATCACGACTATTCTCCTGATCATTCTGCTTTACAGTCTCTATTTGATATTCGAAAGACTTATTGACCTGTTTTTTGAGTGGAAAAATTCACAGCCCTTGCGTTTAAGTTCCTTTGAGAATCCCGAACAAATGATTCGTTTATTTTCCAGCGGAAAAACCTCAGAAGCGGCTCATTCAGGTAAAAGCCGGCCAGTATTTATTTCCCGTATTTGGGGAAATGTGCGGCCAACGCTCGGCGAAATTCTTGAAGCCCTTTTTAGCCTCGATCGAAGCGGGGCCAGTGACAATGCTCTGCTCCGCGAATCAAAGAGCTTTTTCAATTTAAAGGAAAGAGAATTAAACAAGTTCCTGTCGAAACTCACCGCTCTCATTCGGTTAACGCTGGGGATGACGATTTTAGGGATTACCTGGGGGGCTTTGAATACATTCATTGCTAGCAGTAATGACCAAGCAATGTTCCTCAAAGGCTGGTCGATTATTTTTTCAACCGGAATTTTCGGTCTCAGTTTTTTATTAATTCTTTATCTGGCGGTGGCTTTTACCACGTGGATGCTAAACCGTCATTTGATTTTTCTGTTTGAAAAATGCGCCGAATTTCGACGATGCCTGGTCAGGTCGGGTTAGTGTGAAAGTGCCGAGTGAACCAGTTTTAATTCACTATAAAAGAGGGTTACCAAAAAAGTGAAAATATTGTCTGGCGCTTATCCCTTCGATCCCCTTTTCTTGTCAAGAGAAGGGGGGAGACAATTCGATTGAAATCTCATAATTTCAAAAGGTTACTCCCCATCTCTTTTCAAGAGAGGGGGCGGGGGGGGTGAGTTTAGAAATGAATCTTTTATATCTTTTAAAACACAACAATTAATTAAAACATCAATCAATTATTGTCAAATGCAAAATAAAATTTTTTACCTCAGCTTTTTATGGCTGTTGACGGGGCCGATGAATGAAATTTCATCCCGCTCAAATCCCAATTTGACCGTCTCTTTTCGGGATAAAAGCGGTCAAATTGAAATCGGGGGAAAATACGTGGGCGTGGAATTTCATCACAGTCGACCGCTACCGGCCAGAATCAGCTTCTATTACCCGGTCGCTAACAGTATTGACCTGAGTACCGATTACTGGCAACGTGGCCAATCCGCCCCAATGTCGCTGACAATTAAATGGGCGGACCAAACCGATTCACTGACCCGAATGCCCTGTGAATATCGCTACACTCCCTTTCACGTGACCTTTCATCATTCAACCGAGCAATACCAGGTCCAGATTCACTATGATTTTTGTGAGGATTTACCGGTGCTGGTCTGGCAGTGTCGGTTGAAGAATCCCACGCAAGTTCCGCAGCAATATGAAATTCACACCTCGCTTAGCACCAGTGTCCGCACCTGTCATACTTACGCCCTGAAAAATCAAGCGCAGGTGAGTTATTTGCCCGTGTACGACGGCGTACTCACTCATTTTGATGATACTGACACGGATTCAGTGATTCTCTTCATGGTAAATGCCGGAGCAAAACCACTGCCGGACACTGCGGCCTTAAACGCTACTTCACCGATGAATGCGAAGCCGGTCTTGAATCCGCGCAGCCGTTTTCGCTATCAAAAGCTCCTTAAACCAGGTGAGGAAATGACCATCATTCAATTGATTGGAACCGCACGCCCCACTGAAAACCAGGCCATGATTCAAAAGGCCATTCACACCTGGCCACAGGAGGTTACCAAAAATCACCACCGGGTTGAAAATTATGTTTTCGGGCAGGCCCACTTGCATTACCCCGATTCGGCCCTGCAACAAACCGCGAACTGGGCCAAGGCGATTTTAGCCAGTAATCAGCACTACCTCGCCGGGAAAATTGTACCGATGCCCTGCCCGGCCGAATACAATTTCTTCTTCACCCACGATGCCCTGCTCACCAGCTTGGGAGCGGTCCTGTTTGATCCGGATTGGGTCAAATCGGTTTACCTTTTTCTCAACACCCTGACTCAGCCGGATTCGATTCTGCCCCACGCTTATTACTGGCGCGACGACGGTTTTAAAACCGAATTTTGTCACCGCGACAACTGGAATCATCTCTGGTTTATTATTCTTACGAGCTCTTATCTGAAACACAGTGCGGACACCAGTACCGTCAAATTAATCTACCCCACTCTCCGGAAAAGTCTCCGGCTGATGCTTACCAATAAAGGTACGGATGATTTAATGCACGCCTCGCGACCGGACTGGTGGGATATTGGTAATGTTTACGGGGCGCGGGCTTATCTGAGTATTTTAATGATTCAGGCCTTACGCGATTTTGTTTTTATTGCCCAAAAATTACACGAAAATGAAACCACGCTGTTAAAATATTTGAACCTGGCCGATTGTCTGCAAAAGCAACTGAGCCAACGATTGTGGGACGCTGGGAAGGGATATTTAATGAACGCTTTGGATTCCGTAACAACGGATTCACATTTTTATACCGGTTCGCTGCTGGCCGCTCATTTTAATGTCATCGATGATCACCGAAAAAAGCAGCTTTTAAAAAGTGCTGAACAGCACTTGCTTGATCCCCAAATCGGCATTCGCAATGCCATGCCTGCCGATTTTCACCAATTGATTGACACTTACCATTTTAACGGACTGGAAATGGGGCAGCCTTATTACTATTTTAACGCCGGCGTGTGGCCGCAGGGAATTGTCTGGTATGTTTTGGGATTATTGGCAATTCACGAGCCGGAGGCGGCCAGTGCGGCTCTGAAAAAATATTTGACTTTAGATGGCATCACTCACAGTCCGAACGGTCAGCCTTCATTCTTCGAATATCGTAATACCGATTTTCATTCACCCGCCTACGGTCAGATTGATAAACCCACTTTTTTATGGGCCGCCGGCTGGTATTTGTACGCCCTGTACCACCTGGCGGGTGTGCGCGAGAATTCCTGGCAGATTTATCTGTGCACTGATTTACCCGCTAATATGAACAATTTTAGCTACGATTTAACTCTCTTCGGAAAACGCGCTCGAATTGAGTGGCGAAATCAAGGTCGGTACATTCGTCAGATGATGATTGATCAACAACCGGCTTATTCGCTGGTGTTGTATTCACCGTGCAGAAAAATCGTTCTGGAGCGGGGCGAACCGCTTTGGCCTTATCTTGCCCGGACCACGTGCTCTATTGAAACCGTCCAATACACAGCAACAGAAAGCCGCCTTTCGATACAAATCAACGGCTTACCCGGGCAAACCATTGAACTGGTAGTTATTTCACCCACTCCCCTCAAACAGGTTACCTTTAATGAGGTGCGCGAACCTGCGGCGACGCTAATAGAGAAAGACGGATCAGTTTTTCATTACCTTGTCAAAAAGATCCTGCCGGAAAAGAGGGGTTGTGTTCATTTTCAATTTTATAAGCGCTTTTTTAACAAGGAGAAATAGCGCAAACGAAGTAACCTTTCACAGGCGTAGTGAAAGCTATGTGCGACGCACTTTAGGATCTGGCTTGAGTTTCTCAAAAACCTGTATTTCATAACATTTAATGAAATTCTGCTTTTCCGAAAGTGCGTCGCACGTTAACCCTGGAAATATCATTTACCTATATATTGAATTTCTCATCAAATCGAACCTTCGCAAGGGTATTAAATCAACAGAATCATTTTATTTGTAGCGGAGTTCTTCGCGAATGAATCCAAAATTAAGGAGGGATTAGAATGATTTCCAAACTGTATTGGTTTGCTGTTATTTTGACGGTTTGCTGTTTGGTAGCGTGCACTACCCAATCCGTGAAACATCCGGAAATTTCCTGGAAACACCTCTCCAGTGTCACTGGGGAGCTGGAAGTACCCAATTCGGGAGCACAGCAAACGGCCACGGCGCTGTTTGATGTTGACCAAGATGGCCTGAATGATTTTTTGGTTACGGAACGCACCCAGGCCCCGGCAGTGGTCTGGTATCAACGAACAGCCACCGGCTGGCAGCGCCACGTGGTGGACAGCACGCATTTACGAATTGAAGCCGGTTCGGCGGTGAGCGACATTGACCAGGATGGTGATTTGGATGTGGTATTTGGTGGTGACGGCGGTTGTAATAAAGTCTGGTGGTGGGAGAATCCGTACCCGGACTATGAACCCAACACCCCCTGGACGCGGCGTTACATTAAAAACAGTGGCCCGAATAAACACCACGACCAGATCTTTGGTGATTTTGACGGTGACGGTCAGGATGAGCTGGTGTTCTGGAATCAGGGTGCTCAAACGCTCTATCTGGCTGAAATTCCAGCGGATCCCCACAATACCGAGCCGTGGGAGCTGGTTCCCATTTACACTTACAGTGCGGCGAGTGAACCCCCGCAGCGTGGACTCTATCCCGGATGGAAAGGCACCAACGAACACGAGGGCCTGGCCAAATGCGACATCGACGGCGACGGGAAACTGGATATTCTGGGTGGAGGTCGCTGGTTCAAACATCTGGAAGGCACCCAATTCGAAGCCCACGTGATTGATGCTACCTACGCCTTTACCCGGGTCGCGGCCAGCCAATTGATTCAAGGCGGACGACCGGAGGTGATTCTGGTGGTAGGCGATGGCCGGGCACCACTGTTAATGTATCAATGGCAGAATGACGCCTGGCAGGTTAACACCCTCATTGACACCGTTCAGGACGGCCACAGCGTGGATATTCTGGATGTTGACGGTGACGATAATCTGGATATTTTTGTGGCCGAAATGCGCCTCGGTAAAAATCCTGAAGCCAAAACCCGGATTTTGTTTGGCGATGGCCAGGGCAATTTCACCACGCACATTGTCTCCACCGGCTTTGGCTTACACGAATCCCGCATCGCGGATCTGGATGGTGACGGCGATTACGATATTCTGGGTAAGCCTTACAATTGGGAAGCACCACGGCTGGATGTGTGGTTGAATGAAGGGAAATGAGAGATTGGGCGTTATCTGAGACCAGGAATACCCAGTAAAATTTTTTGAAGCGCTCGATTGGTTCGCAACTTAATTTTTTCTTTTTTTTCCAACAGACTGAAACGACCCAACCGATGAAAAAAGGGATTAAAACCTGGGTATTGTTAGGGGGTGGAACAATACCCAGGTTTTCGATTTGGAAGACATGAGTAATGATTCGTATTTGAATGGCAATTCCCCCAAAATGTCATTCTGAGGCGGTTTTTGCCGAAGAATCTCTTAACCTCAACAACTTATAAATAGAATGTTACCGCTCAGAGATTCTTCGTCGCGGAGTTTATCCTGAGCTTGCCGAAGGACTCCTCAGAATGACAAAAAATTGACTTTTCGTCCAATCACAATTACTTCAAAAGAACCATTTTCCTGATCCTGCAAAAATCCTCCGCTTTTATCCGATAAAAGTAAGTGCCATTTGCCACCGGATTCCCATAACTGTTGGTACCATCCCAAATAACCTCATGATAACCGGCCGGTTTGGTTTCGGCTACCAGTTGTGTAACACGTTTTCCCTGAATATTATAAATATCAATGGTAACATACCCAGGCTTAGGTAATCCAAATTTAATATGAGTCTCAGGATTAAATGGATTTGGAAAGTTCTGAGATAAGCTATATTCTTTGGGAATTTCTATTTCATTATTTACGGCGCTTGTCATACTTATCGCTTCTACGAGACCGGCATCAATCGTGTCGTTGTAGTTTCCAAAATCTGATTTGATAATTTGGGTACAACCATTATCCGGATCGGCATCACTATCGATACTGTCATCATTGCCCTGATTGGCAATGGTAAATTGATAACCCGCTGAAGGGGTAAATTTAACAATATAATCTATCATCGCCAGATTTTTGAAACAGTATTTTCCTCGACAATCGGTATATGTTTTTTTATCAGGAATAGGATTCCCCTCACTGTCGAGTAGCTCCACCATAACGCCTTTGACGCCGGGTTCATCCGGATCCTGCAAACCATTTCCATTCAGGTCTAACCAGACATAATCCCCAATGGCCGTTTTACGATACAGGCCGGCATCAACCGTGTCGGCAAACTGGCCTGAAATCACCGTAATAGGATTGGTTAAGCCGGTCGCAGGATCTGCATCACTATCTAAAGCATTGTCCTCACCCTGGCCAGGTTTGGTAAATCCGTAATCCAGCCGGAGATGAAATTTGACAGCATAAGTACCAGGATCGAGATTATCGAAAAGATACTTACCTTCATTATTTGTTGTGTCGACTTTTCCGGGTATGCTTTGATTCGTGCTATCCAATAATAAAACCCTGATATTATGAATCCCTTTTTCACCTGGATCTTGTTTACCATTTTCATTATCATCATTCCAGACCAGGTCTCCAATCGAAGCCTTCCGGTATATGCCGGCATCGATAGTGGTGTCTCTCTCACCAGACGTCAATGTTATTTTCTTTGTTAAACCTGTACAGTTGGCATCACTGTTTATTTCTTTAACTGAATCTCCTAACTGTTTCGTAAAATAGCAGGCATCAGCAGGCAAAATAAAATGAACATAATACGAACCTGGTGATAGATTTTCAAAACAATATTCTCCCTTCTGGTTTTCCGCTTTTTTAGTTATATCAATACCAATTGAATCTTTTTGACTATCGAGCAGGATAACCTTGACTCCTGGCAATCCGCTTTCACTTGAATCCTGAATTCCGTTATAATTCAGGTCTTCCCAGACAAAATCACCAATCGAAGCAAATTTATAAAATCCCGCGTCCACGGTATCAACCGGTGCTTGACCAGAGAATAAGGTGATTGGGCCCGTCAGTCCGGTCGTGGAATCAGGATCGCTGTCTGTGGCATCATCCCCAATATTTTGCAACGTAAATTCATAAAGAGAAGAATCAGGATTAATAAACTCCAAAATGTAAGAATCGGGTCGGATGTTTTTGAATTCATACTTTCCAGTTGTATCCGTATAAGTCGTCTGTACAGTATCTTGTTTTAAGATGAGATTAACTTCAACACTAGCTATACCAGGTTCATTTTCCTGAATTCCATTTTTGTTCAGATCTTCCCAGACAAAATCGCCAATTGAAACCGGGCGATAAAGTCCTGCATCGATTGATGAATCCGGTTCGCCCGAAAATACCGTAAATACTTGTGTATATCCATTTGAATCGGCGTCACTATCTAGTGTGCAATCAGCCCCTTGACCAGATAGAGTGA
>Ga0180437_10004742_pt1 | contig 19092 bp, 16 predicted proteins | sample SS_ome_4_FD_132410 | JGI IMG/M metagenome (GOLD analysis project Ga0180437, IMG submission 132410) | Hypersaline lake sediment archaeal communities from the Salton Sea, California, USA - SS_3_D_1 metaG | ecosystem: Environmental > Aquatic > Non-marine Saline and Alkaline > Hypersaline >... | reverse complement strand
ATGGAAGGCACCCCGGAAAATGCGCCGGAAAGCAGGGTGATTCCTGTTTATCCGGGAGATAAAGAAATCCCTGAAACACCAGAGATGATCAAGTTCGAAGAGGTAACAGATGATTTTTATATCGAAGATTTATCCTCTCAATTGCCTAAAACCCTGTTGCCCGGAGCATCCTTTACTTTTGATGTAACCTATGAACCAAAAAAAACAGATAATCACTTTTCCATGCTGGAGATTTTCAGTGACGATCCCGATGAAACGGAAATCGGCATTGCACTATCGGGAACTGGGATGTTGGATTTATTGAAGATCACCCCGGTATCCACCTATGATATTCAAATATCTCAAGGGGCGCTTTTTTTGCCGGAATGCAGGGAGTATACATTGAAAAACAACAGAAGCGTACCCGTGGAATGGTCAGCGTCAACTAGCCGGAATTGGCTGGATATCGATCCTTCAGGGGGCGTTCTTGGGATTGGAGAAGAAGCCCTGGTGAATGTTTGCGTGGGTGCCAATGCAAACTTACTCCCCGAAGGAAGCTACACGGGTTTTGCGACTTTCTCCAATATTACCCATGGCATCGAACAAAGCCGTGAGATTAGGCTGGAGGTTCTTTGTTCTACAACCCTTCCTTTTGTTGAGGATTTTGAAGGAGGCGCGGACCTTGGGGAATACTGGGAGATAAGCGGCACAAATACATACAGAACCCGGGTGGAATCAAGCTATAGTCCCCGCGGAGGAAATTATCATCTTATCATGGATTCCAGTGTTGATAGTAGTTACTCACGCAATGAATTAACCCTTACCATAGACCTTTTGAATTATGAAAATGTGCGCCTTGGGTTTTGGATGAAGGGATTTAGCGACGAACCCGATGGTCCCCCGCCGTCGCCTTTTTATGATGGCGCGGATTTTGACGGTGTGGCAATCAGCGAGGATGGTCATGAATGGTACGAGGTTTTGCCCCTTTTATACCTTTCATTTTACTATAATGAATATGTCGTTGATCTCGATTCTGCCATTGCCACCCACGGGCTCTCCTACAATCGAACCTTCAAGATCCGATTTAATCACTACGATGATTATAGAGTTGATACAGACGGTTTTGCTTTAGATGATATCGTTATATCCGGGGATAGTAAGGATGATTTGGCTGTTTATCCTGAGTCCAGGTGTAAAATTTCGGGGGTACAGGGAGAGCCCTTTGATCCGGAATGTAAATCTTATGCGCTTGTTAACCAGGAAGGCGCGTCGCTTGATTGGAGTGTTACAAACCTTCAGGATTGGCTTGATGTTTCCCCCACTTCGGGAACCCTGGAATCAGGCGAAATTACAAATGTAGAATGTTGCATCAACGCAAATGCCTACGATCTCCCGGTGGGTCATTATTGCGATATTTTAAGATTTTCGAATATTTCCTCTGGAGCAATCCTAATCCGTTATATAGACTTGGTTATTTTCCCGGAGGGATTGCCCCCGGATTCCCTGGTGGTTCCGCTGGATTATTTTACGATTCAGGAGGCAATCGATGCGTCATCACATGGCGATCAAGTTATTGTTCTACCCGGAACGTACTTCGAAAATATTGACCTTAAAGGGAAAAATATTTGCCTGCGCTCCCTTTCTCCCGGGGATCCGGGAACCGTTGAGTTAACGATTATTGACGGCGCGGGCATGGGGCCTGTTGTTACATTCCAGGGAACAGAAAATGGTTCGTGTATCCTTTCAGGATTCACTATAACAGGGGATAATACAAATAGTAAAGGAGCTGTTTTCGGGAATGACACACTGGCAACCATAAAAAATTGCCGCATTGTGTTTAACAAGGAGTCCGGTATAAAACTTTGCCATGGTATTATCCGGGATAATATAATCAGTGGGAACAGCGCCCCGGAAGGCGCCGGGCTTCACAGCTGTAACGGGATCATCATGAACAATACAATTTCCGAAAACGAGGCTGTGGAATATGGTGGTGGGCTTTTTCTTTGCAATGGCTCCATACGCGGAAACCTGATCTTGAACAACCAGGCAGGCATTGATGGCGGAGGCTTTTTCAATTGCCAAGCACGGATAAGGGATAATACCATAGCGGGCAATAACGCCCAATACCTTGGCGGGGGGCTGAATAATTGCAACGACCTTATAAGGGGGAACACCATTACAGCAAATTATGCCTCCATGGGGGGAGCCATGGCTAATTGCAACGGGAATATTCGGAATAATATTATTACCGAAAACCGGGCGACCGGAGATGTTGGCGGGGGCGCTCTTCTTGAATGCAACGGAATCATACAGAATAATATCATAAAAAACAATACTGCCTACTGGGAAGGGGGCGGCATTTACAGGTGCAACGGAACAATAAGGGGGAATATTATCTGTTTTAACGAAGCAGTAATCGGGGGAGGGATAAGCGATTTTGGCGGCGAGGTTTTTAATAACACAATCTATGGCAATATTGCCATGATCGGGGGCGGCGTGAACAAATCAGACGCCGTAATCGCGAATTGCATCCTATGGCAGAACCAAGCCAGCCTGGGAGATCAATTATATTTCTCCGTCTGCCCCAGCTATAGCTGTATTGAGAACAATACTGAGGGGGGAAAGGGAAATATTTCCGATGATCCCCTGTTTGTTGATCCGAAAAACGAAGATTTTCATTTGCAGGATATATCCCCTGCCATTGATGCCGGCAACCCTGACCCGCTTTATAACGATCAAGCTCTTCCCCCGGGTATGGGAACCGAAAGAAACGATATGGGGGCTTACGGGGGAGCCGATAATTCCGGTTGGATGGTTAACAGCATGTTGGCAGACCTCACTCCCTATGGCGATGTATGGGGGGCGGCGAACCAGGGCGTTGCCCCGTTTGGAAATCCTTCAAGAAGGGGATGGCTCGGGTTTGGTTTCGATCCCGAAAATAAACAGTTTGTTATAAAAGCAAAAGCCGATGGTCCCGGTTTTGAGGATTTGATCCAGGTAAATCCTTTCGGAGACGTTTGGGTTAGCTTAAACGAGGGATATCTTTTGGAAGAGCCCACCAGGTGGGGATGGCTGGGGTTTCGGTATGATGAGAACCAGGGATGGTTTCCCCTTGCCGGGGATGCAAACGGGGATCAAGGTGAAGACTTGATCCAGGTAACGGAATACGGCGATGCCTGGGTGGCGCGTTCGTGGGAAACCTCTTACGGGCAGCCCTCGCGCTGGGGGTGGCTCGGGTACCGGTTCAAACGGGAAGAACCGGGAATAAACGGCGCGCTTCCTCTTTCCGGAGATGTGAACGGGGACGGACTCGAGGATTTGATCCAGGTCACGGAATATACCGATGCCTGGGTGGCGCTGTCAGCAGAAACCATGTATGCCCCCCCCGAAAGATGGGGGTGGCTGGGTTTTAAATATGCACCTTACGATGGTTGGTATCCCTTATGCGGGGATGTCAATGCGGATGGCATGGACGATCTTGTACAGATCACACCCACGGGAGACCCTTGGGTGTCGTTGTCGGCAGAAACCATTTTTGATGATCCTACAAGATGGGGATGGCTGAATTTCCATTATGACGAAGACCAAGGATACCTTCCCCTTTTGGGAGATGTCAACTCCGACGGCCTCGAGGATTTGATCCAAATTACGCCGGAGGGCGATGCGTGGGTGGCGCCTTCCCTGGGCGATTCTTTTGGTACGCCGGAATACTGGGGATCTCCAGGATTCCTGTACAGCCGCGAAAACGGATACCTTCCGTTCTTTCTGGATTTTTAAGGAGGAAAATCACTCCTTATCAAGGGAAACAGGTTCCGCGTTTTTTTCCATTTTAAGGGGCGCGCCCCCGATCCGAATGTAATCCATGCCCCACAGATAGTTGGTGGAACGCTCGTGCTTCCCAATGGTCTCCACGGTGACAGTATGTTCCCCTGGGGGAAGAGAGTATTGCCCCACTTTTATAATCGCAGGTTTAACCATTTCAGCCCAACCGTTGAACTCCGGAACAATAAGCTCATCGTCAAGGGATATCCTTACGCTCCCATAATCCGGGGCTTTTGTCATGTAAAACGCAAGCTCGCCTTTCATGATATCCTTTGTTTCAAAGGAGAGTGTTACAAGGGAGCCGTTTTTGTTTGGCGCACAGAACAGGTGATCGATATTCAGCCATTCAAAGTCGTTTTTGAAAAAGGCTTCCATATCCTGAGCCCCGACAGTGACGTTTTCCGGTGTTTCCGGTTTGAAGTTATGTGCTTCCAACACCCCCGGGGGCACGGGCGCGGGTGTGAAGGAGGGAATCCTCATTTCAGCAGGAGGCAGCGTTCCCTTGAGGGGAACAGGTTTTTCCATGTACCAATAAGCCACAGAGGAATAATCGTTATTGCGCCCTCTTCTGCGGGTATTGTTGAATCCGTGGCTTCCGTGTTCGATCTCCACTTTGAGTGAATAACGAAACGCAACCGGGTTTTCGATATGGTAACGATAAACATTCCAGAAATTATCCGATCCGTGTCCCTCATTTTCCCTTAAAGGCATGCCGAAATATTCATTGAAGAAGGTTTCGCCGTAACACCAGGCGCCGCAGAAATAATCTTCTGATCCGGTGCCCCACAGGGAGGGAGAAGCCTCCCCGTCAATGGTGAAGATATCGTCGCCTTCTCCCCACCATCCGGAGACCTGGGTGTGGATGGAGAGGTTGACGCCCACGAAATGTCCCCGCCCTCCCCAGGTATCGAGTATGAGGTAAGGCTCTTTATCCGGGCAGGGAAAATCCTGGCGATATTGTGCGTGAAAATAACCGGCGCCCAGCGGAAAATTTTCAAATTTCCTCCAGTCCACGTAATAGTAAAAGGCTCCCACACGGATATCGCTTTCATTGGCGACCTCTATCCTTGCGGAACGCTCGAAAGGCATGGGCCAGAAGGCGTTCATGCCTCGCTTGGTGCCGATTGCCTGTAAGGCATTGTTGAAGTTGTAATATTTGGCGTGGCCCAGCCCGAAGAAATCCCCGATCGGGGTTTCCACGGAGGGGAAGGGATTATCGTTCCAGAAGATGCGCAAAACCAGGTTGCGGAGATGGTTGGTGTCCTTGGTGGAAATGGTGTTCCAGATATGGGTGATTTCACCGGGACCTTGCAGGTGTGCCAGGGTAAGGGTTTCGCCGGGATTAATGGCGCGGAAATCGCCGTTTCCGGGGCGGTCTTCGCTGGATACCCGGGCGGTTCTGTAGTTTTTAAGAACGGCAAGGTTTGAGGCGGAACCCGCTGATAAGGCAGGGTATCCCGGATAATTGTCGCCCTTTTGAAACAGGGAACAGGATGCACAGAGAAGCGAAATGCCGATCAGGATAGAAAGTGTGATTTTCCTCATGATTTTAAAAACCTCCCCTTTGGTTAAATTATATTTCGAAAACAGTATTTTATTGGATAATGATTCTATAATTGCACGAGAATAAATTTCCGGGTTCCAGGGAAATAATGCCTTGTTTTGTTGTGAAGTCTCCGGAGGCATCAACAGGATCCGGAATGCCGAACCACGGCTCGACGCAAACATACGGAGCCTCTTCCGAGCGTTTCCAGAGCGCCAGAAAAGGGAAGCCGGAAAGTTCCACACAGACCCATCTTTTAGTTTTTTTATTTTTCAAAAAGAATTTTTCGGATTCGGGATTTTTAATGATCAGGGTGCCGTTTTGAAACGGATCCGGTGATAGAAAAAGGATATTTCCCTGTTTTAATAAAACCGGCACGCCGCTCGTTAAAAGACCGTTTACGGGCACATACCTGAGCAGGTTTTCCGCCTTTTCAAATTCGAGAAAATAATCCGTTAAGCGTTCTCCGGGTTCCAGGGGGGCGTTAAAACCCGGGTGCCCCCCTATGGAAAACCTGAGGATTTTATCATCCGTGATTTGTACCCGGTATTCCACGTTCAGGCAGTTTTTCTCCAAATGGTAACGGATCTGGAGGGCGAAACGGAACGGATAACATAGAAGGGTCTGTTCATCTTCTGTAAGCCGGAACACGAGCGAGTTTTCATTTTTGCAAAAGAGTGCAAAATCCTTGTTTCGAGCGAATCCATGGATCGGTAGTGTGTAGGTTTTTCCCTGGATAGTATATTGGTTATTTTTGAGAGTTCCCACAATGGGGAAGAGGATAGGAGCGCGCCTGTTCCAAAATTGCGGATCCCCCTGCCACAGGTATTCGCAGGGGTCTCCGGTTTTTTTGATGCTTAAAGGCTGGGCGCCTTCGTTTTCCGCGGAAACCGTTAAAAATTCATTTTTAATGGTGTGTATCATGGTCACTTTGTGGGTGTCTCGAACAGGGCGTGAAAATCATCTTTCAGCTTGGAGAAGCCGACTTCTCTGATACTATAGAGTTTCTGGTGTAATGTTTTGATAAGCAAAGCATCGGAGTTTTTGTCTCTAAAAAGCTGCAGGCTTTCAATTTTTCCCCCGTTTTTATCGTATATATTGAAATAGTCTTCAGAGGGGATCAGCTTATCCCCCGCAATATCGGTTATTTCGTGTTCAAAAGAAAGATTTGTGAGGGTTGCCATAACGCCGAACACCATATAGTGCGGAACTTCTTCACCTTTTGAATCCCGGTTTTTTTTAGCAAACCAGTGATCCTGTTTGCGTTCCAGAACCAGTGTTTTTTGTTTTTCTGAAATCTCCATGCGCGAGATATTTTCTGGGTCCAGATGCAGGATGCGCCGATCGCGGAGATCTTGCTCGGTAAGGTAAAACGCCCCCACCTTGGTCCAATTCAGCCCCAGGATAGCGGATCGGGTGGATATCCTGGCAAAGCAGATATCGCGATTTTTTGCCTTGTCACCGAAGGAGAGAATTTCCTTTTGCTCCCGGTTTTCCGGGTAGAGGATCACGCGGGCGCTGGGGGCTTTCAAGCCAAAGGTTTCAAGATTCGAGGCGGGCTGTTGTTCGAAGGTTTGGATTTGAAGGAGGCTGAGCTCGTTTAGAAGTGTATCCATCTTGGATTGATCGACCAACCAATCCGGTCTTGTCGGGAATTGCCACGTTTCTTTGTCATCCTTTTTGACGCTGAAGAAGGTGTCGCCAACTATGAATTTCACTTCTCTAACGTTTTCAGGAGCGATTTTAAAAAGCTCCTTTGAACGCAGCGCGCCGGGTTTTTTCGCGAGCGCTTCCACAAATCTTTTGGCAAGGGTAAAAACCTGGGGATCGTTTTGTTTGCGCGCGAAAAACCGGGGCGCCGGAGTGTCCTCTTTTCCGATGAAAAGGGTTTGCTCCCGCCCCGCTGAAATAGTCAGCGAAAGCCAGGGCTGATCGAGCCCGTAGAAGCCGGGGGTGGTGGTTTGGTCGTCTTCGAATGAAGTGGCGCGCAAGGTTGCAATATCGGAGAGAAGGTTTTTCACTGCCCGATCGTCCGCAACCTCTTTCACGGGTTCGAGAATCCGCCATTTTTCCCCATCGGATTTTTGGAGAACAATGGTTTGTCCCGGCTGGGCGATTTCCAACCCGGAAAGAGCTTCCTGCTTGATATCGAATACGGTTTTGTCCCGGAGATGATAGAGGTTTTTGTCCAGGTTGTTTTTTATGTGGGAGGCAACGGCAAAAACAGAATTTTCCGTATTGATCCGGGCAAAATAGCGACCCGAGCTGGTGGATTCCAAGCCGATAAAAAGGGTGATTTTTGTTCCGGTTTTTTCGCATTCCAAGGTGATTTCTCGCCTGGGTTTTTCCAAGCCATATTGGGAGAAATCCTTTGTTTCCACGGGATCGTATTTCCGCGCAGCCGTGAGGTTGGAGAGAAGGGATTCCAGTTGATCCTTATCCGCTTTGAGCTCCCGGGGTTGCACAAGGAACCAGTCGTTTTCTTTTTTTACCAGCCGAAAAGCGCCTTCCTGGTTCCGAAGGGAAATGGCGTTGATCTCCTTTTTGTCGAGATTGAGCAGTGCCTCTTCCCTTTCTTTCATTAACTGGTGTTTTTTGCTGAGGTTGCGGTCCAGGAGATAACCGGCTCCCGCGCATAGAAAAAGCAGCCCCAGGATAATGGTTTTTCTCCAGCTCATCGCATCCGCCTCCTTATCAGGGTAAAGCCAAGACCCCCGAAAAAGATAAGGGAGGGAATTGCGATAATTAAAAGTATGGCAAGAAATTCCTTTTGCCCTGCGGTCAAAGCCAAGGGTGTATCCTCCACCACCTTGGGAGGAATCGCCACCACGTCCGCACGTTGGGTGAGCCAGGAAAGACTGTTATGGAAAAGGTAAACCGGGATCTGGTACTTGATATTGATATCTGTGAAAATATCCGAGTCTCCGAACAGGACGATCCTTGCCTGACTGTCTGCATTGCCTCCGGGAGGCGTTTTCGTGATGGCGGCAGCCAGGGTTTGAGGACAAATCAGGCTTTGATCCGGCGGCGTAAAGTTCTCCTCGAAAAGATCGCCGATTGGTTGGCTCCAGCTGTACGGGCTGGATTGCAACAGGGGCTCGAACTGGATTTCGGGAGGCAGGGGGTCCGAGGGGTTAATGGTTCTTGAAAGGGGGAGGAAAATAGCGGCGCTTCCAAAGGGGATATTCTCCGTGATTGAATGTTCAAAATACTTTGTAACCAGGGGAATGATGGGCATGCCGTATTGTTCCATGCTTGCCTTGTTGGGGTCCATGATGATATCATCCTTGAGGATCACGCCGAAGTTCCTGAAGAGTTCTTTGAACAGGGGGAACGTTTGATCCATTCCCTTGGGTGGGTCCAACATGCAGATGAGTTGACCGCCATTGTTCAGCCATTTTTCCAGGACGTTTTTTTCCAGGGGAAACAGGTCCATCCTGGGACCGGCGCATACAAGGGCTGACGCCTCCTCGGGAACAACACCCTTTCGCATGAGCTCCAGGGTTTTCACGATCATACCCTGCTGTTCGCAAAGGGTTTTAAGAGTGTTATAGCTGGGCGTGTTCTTTTTCAGCTGTTCCGGGGTGGGTTCTTCCAGGGTTCCTTCGCCGTGTCCGGAAAGAAAGAAAACCACGGTTTCCTGTTCTCTTTGAACTTCCACAAGGGCATTTACAAAGGAGGCTTCATCCATGTTGGAAATCTTTTTCTTCCGTTTTTCCATCCGGATGAAGATATCACCGGGGGAAATCTCGGTCCGGAATTCATTTTTCAGCTGCTGAACCTCGCGGAAGTCTTTGAAGGGATTGCGGACTTCAACCTTCAAGAAATCCGTGAGTGCGGTATATTGTTCGAAAAACCGCCTCATATCCCGGGGCGTGGTGGTAACGCCTGTAACTTGTATGGGATTTTGGATACTTTTTATATATTGGACAGTTTGGGAGGAAAGGCTGAATTGTTTGTTTTTTGTAAGGTCCCAACGAGCGTTATGATTGCACAGGATTAGGTAAAGAAAAACAAGAAAGCCTAGCAGGAAGGCGAGGTTCAGGAGAAGACGGAAGTAGTAAGCCAGGTTGGCGGTTTCTCCTGTGAGCGTTATAGAAAAGAAGCATAAAAGTCCCGCCCCGCCGAGAATGAAAGTTGGCAAAGAAAAACCGCCGGAGAAGCCCGCGATTACATTCGCGGCAATCATCATCGATACCCCGGTAATGGAAAGGATTTTAAGGGTTTTGTCCATAGAGGGAATGTCTTTTTTTTGTTTCATATCTTCCATCTCCGGATTTTCAGGCTTTCCAGTGAAAGAAAAACAAAGAAAACACAGAAGGCAATAAAGTAAAAAATATCTTTTGCCTCGAGCACACCCTGTGAAAAGCTCAGTGTATGTTGCCTGAGAGAGATTTCTGAAGCGAGGCGCCCCAGCCAGCCTTCTTTGGATGAGGTGACATCCCCCACCAGGTAGAAAAACAGAAGACCGGAAAAACTTAAAAACCCGGCAATGATCTGGTTTTCCGTAATAGAAGAAGCAAAGAAACCAAAGGCAAGATAAGCCAGGATCGTAAGAAAAAGCCCGAGGTATCCGCTGATTATCACCCGCCATTCCGGTTGGCTGTACCTCTCCACAATAAGCGGATAAATAATACTGCTGGAAACCAGAAGGATGATAAGGGTTAGGGCAGCCAGGAATTTACCTGCCAGGATTTCCCCGTCGCGAACAGGGCAGGTTACAAGAATCTCAAAGGTTTTGCTTTTTCTCTCCTCCGCAATGAGTCGCATGCTAATAACCGGGATCAGGAAAAGCATGAGAAAATTGAAAACACCGAAAGCACCCCGGATCACCCATTCCGTAACGTTCATCTCCTTCATTCCGTACACCTGGCGCATGGTGTAATCGTTATATATATCCGAGTATTCTACGATCATTCCCAGGCAGAAATAGGCGGTGAGGAAAAAGAAAATTCCTCCCAGTGCATAGATTGCCGGGGAGTGCAGATACGCCCGGATTTCTCGTTTATAAATAGGATACCACATATTAATCCCTGTTCTTGAAATCCTCTCCCATAACTGTTTTCATATACACATCCTCCAGGGAAAGAGATACAGGATAAAGTTCATAGAGTTGGCAACCAGCGTTAAAAAGCGTGGAGGAAATAACCTTTCTTACATCAATGTCTTTTTTAATATCTATAAGGTACAGGGGAATTGTTTCTCCCTGATCCGGTTTTTGTTGTTGGATGTGAAGCACTCCGGGGATTCGAAAGACACGAGAGATAATCGCATCCTTTTGCCCTGTGGCTTTGAGAACGATTCTTTGATCTGGCGCCATCTGCTTTGCCAGGTCTCCGGGAGAGCCGATGGCAGCGATTTTTCCCAGGTTGATAATAGCGATACGGGAACATACAGCCGTGACTTCGGGAAGAATGTGGGTGCTCAGGATAATGGTTTTTGTTCCTCTCATTGAGCTGATAAGGGTCCGGATTTCCTTGATTTGGGCGGGATCGAGCCCCACTGTGGGTTCATCGAGGATCAGGACTTCCGGGTTGCCTACCAGTGCTTGGGCAAGGCCCACGCGTTGGCGAAACCCTTTGGAAAGGTTGCGAATCAGGCGATGGCATACCTTGGAAAGGCCGGTTTGTTCCATGGTTTTGGATACGTTTTTGGAGCGGCTGGTGCGATCGGAATTTTTTATTTCTGCCATGAACTCAAGGTAGGAGAGCACTGTCATATCCTCATAAAGCCCGATGGTTTCGGGCAAATAACCAGTTTTTCTCCGGGCTTTAAGGGATTGGCGAACCACATCGAAACCTGCCATACTTGCCTTTCCGCTCGTTGGGGGCGTATGGCAGGTTAAAATCCGCATGGTTGTGGTTTTGCCAGCGCCGTTAGGTCCCAGGAATCCCACAATTTCGCCTTTTGCCACCCTGAAATTGAGCGAGGTTATCGCCTTGGTTTTTCCGTAGATTTTAGTAAGATTCGTGGCAATTATCATAAAAAACTCCGCGCGCTTATAAGGATATAAAACGCACTGCTTATGAGAGGAAGGTTTTTAGAAAGAAAGCTGAAAAGGCCTCGCTGCCGAGGCCTTTTCAAGAGAAATATTCAAATTAAAAGATGGTTATATTCGTTCGAGCTTGCGTTTCATTTTGATCATTCTACGGCGTGCTTTGCGTTTGGCAGCCTCAACCTTGCGTTTTCTCTTTACGCTTGGTTTTTCGTAATATTCTCTACGGCGCAGTTCAGCCTGGATGCCTGATTTCTGACATTCTTTTTTAAAGCGTTTCAGCACTCGCTCTATAGGTTCGTTTTCTTCAACTGTCACTATAGGCATACCAGATATCCCCCCTTTCCTTTTCAGTATAATAAGGGTGAAAGGGACAGATCGGCTTGTTCCGTCGCCTAACGTAAAAATATCCTCTTGGTTTTTCGAAAAAAAGAGGATGTTTTTCTTTTATTAAAAAAAAACAGAAAATCTTTTTAAAATTGTTTTAGGCATGATGTCAAATGAAAAATAGGTTTACCGACAAGATTTATCTTGGCATATATTGTGAATTTGACACAGGCAAAACCGCTTTTTTTTGATTAAATCTTAACGGCGGTGCGATTTTGTTGTGTTTCCGTTCCAGAAAATTATTGACAGGATCGAGGAAGCTACTTAAACATTTGAATAATATCAGCAAAAAAGGTTGTAAACTATTGAAACACTTACTTCCCATAAGGGAGCCAATTTTACTGGCACGGATTTTCTTTGTGCTTATTGCCACCCTTTGCGGGTACCTGATTACCCCCCAGGGGAGCGGCATGTCCCTTCATTACACCTTGGGCGCCTTTATCTTTTCCCTGCTTCTGGTTATTTTCGAGTACAGTACAACCGTGATTTCCTCAAAAAAGATCCTCTTATCAGCCTTGGGTCTTTTTTTTGGTCTTGTGCTTGCCTCTCTGCTTGCCCCCATGATTCCGGAGGAAATGGTGGGGAATATCCCTCCCCGTCTTATTTGTAATCTTATCCTTGGGTATTTTGGGGTGGTTCTTGCCTTGAAACACGAGGATAGACTCTCACTTTCCCGGCTTAAATTTTTCATTTCCAACCCCAAGGAAAATACATGCATCATGGATACCAATGTCATTATCGACGGAAGGGTGAAGGATATCTACGACACTTACTTTTTAAAGGGAGAGATCATCGTTCCGGAATTCGTGTTGCGGGAGCTTCAATTAATTGCGGATTCCACAGACCCCCAGAAAAGGGCGAGGGGGCGCCGGGGACTTGAAAACCTCGAGGCTATCCAGGAAGCCTATCCCAACCTCCAGATATGGGAAAAGGATTACGAGGATATCAAGGATGTGGATCATAAGCTGATTCAGCTGGCTAAGGACCTGGGTGCAGAACTCCTCACGAATGATTATAACCTGAACAAGATAGCCACCCTTCACAAAATCCGGGTCCTGAATATTAACGACTTGGCGCAAGCCCTGAAACCGAGCTTTTTTGTCGGGGACGAGATCAGGATTCAACTGATCCGCATAGGCAAGGAACCCCACCAGGGCGTTGGTTACCTGGAAGACGGAACCATGGTTGTGGTGGATGAAGGAAAGCGCCTGATCGGGCAGGAAGTGGACATTGTTGTCACTAGTGTGCTTCAAACATCTGCGGGACGGATGCTCTTTGGGCGGCTTGGTGAAAGGGCGTCCAATAAGCGACAGAGAAACAATGTAAGGAAAAACCGTGAAATGGAACAGGCGCAATACTCCAATCGTTCCTCTCGCAACCATTGATATTCGCCAAGGCGTTTTTCTCGGTTCCATCAGGCAAATTATAATCAAGGATGCCAAGTAAAAGCAGATTATTTTATTGGATCGTGTGGAATGATTGCAACGGCTCTGGTTTTGGCGGGGGGCAGGGGAGAACGTGTTGGGGGAGAGATTCCCAAGCAGTTCTGTCGCCTCCTGAACAAACCCCTTTTACATTATTGCCTGGAAGCCTTTGAATTTATGGGAGCCATTACCTCTATGGTGGTGGTGATGCCTCCGGAATATTGCGAGACCGTACAAGTGAAGATGGACCTGAAGCATTTTCGGAAAATCGTGGCGATTGTTCCGGGGGGAAAGAAACGGCAGGATTCCGTGATAAACGGACTTTTGGCTCTTCCCGAAGATACGGAATATGTTGTGATTCATGATGGCGCCAGGCCGTTCCCCCCTGTAAAGGGTACAAAAAATGCCATTGAAGCTGCCAGGGAATGCGGAGCTGCCATCCTGGCTTGCCCCATTACAGATACCGTCAAAAAGGCGGATCAAGAAAATCTTGTAACCGAAACAATCAACCGAGAGGGGCTTTGGGTGGCACAGACGCCCCAGGTGTTCCGGAAGGATTTGATAATTGAGGCGTATCGCCATATCCGGAAGAAAGCGGTTGTGGTTACAGATGATGCTGCAGCTGTGGAAGAGATGGGAAAACCTGTTCGCCTGATACCCAGTACTTCCCGTAATGTAAAAATTACAGTTAAGCGGGATTTTGGCGTGGCAAGGCGTATCTGGGAGGGGATGAGGGAGGAGCATTCTTGAACCGTATTCAGGCTGGGCAGGGTTTTGATGCGCATTGTTTTTCTGAGGGAAGACCCCTGGTTCTCGGGGGGGTGACGATTCCCTGCGATCTGGGTCTTGCCGGGCACTCCGATGCCGATGTCCTTACACATGCGATCATGGATGCGCTTCTTGGTGCAGCCGGACTCGGGGATATCGGGGAGCATTTTCCCTCAACCGATAATGCTTATAAAGATATTTCCAGCCTTGACCTTTTAAAAAAAGTATCCCATTTTCTTTCTGTAAAAGGTTGGAAAGTAGTAAATATCGATTCCACAATTATTGCCCGAGAGCCCAAAATGAGCCCCTATAGAAAGCAGATGGAAAGAAAGATCACTGCCTGTATAGTGGGCAAGCCGATTGTGAGCGTGAAGGCAACAACAACCGATGGCTTGGGTTTTGCTGGGCGGGGCGAGGGAATTGCCGCCATGGCTGTGGCGCTGATTTGCCGGGAAAAAGAGGATGAATATGCTTAAACGACTTAATGCCTTGGAAGAAAAGCTGGATTCTCTTCTTAAGCGTTTTTGTTCCCTGCGCGAGGATATTTCCGCTCGCGAAGAAGAAACACGCCAGCTGAAAGACAAAATTTCCAGAATGCAGAAAAAAAAGCAGGCAAGGGAACCCGCAGACCAAAAGGAAAGCGAAATTCTGGAAAAAGAGTGCAAAACCCTTTCTGTAAAACTCAAAAAATCAGAAGAAGAAAAAAAGGGCTTGAAAAAAAGAATCACCATCCTGGAAAAAGAGATTGAAAACAAAGCCGCTCTTGAGGAAGAAACCTTGGGCAAGCTGCGTGATATCGTCACACGCATTGATGCCCTGGAAGCGGAGATCGGAGAATTGGAACATGAGCAAATTGACCCAGATATCAATTGAGATTTATGGACAGACGTTCACGATTCGAGCCGAACCGGGAGAGGAAAAAGACCTTGCCCTTGTGGCGGAGGATGTGAACGATTTTTTAAAGCATCTCTCCCGCAAGGGAACTGTGCCCATCCACCGCCTCGCCCTTATGGCTGCGTTTCAATATGCCTACGAACTCCACACCATTAAAAACAGCGCCCCCGTCTCCAAGACAATGTCCCGCGAAGTCAATAAAAGGCTCGATAAAATATTAGCGAAACTCGAAATTGCGCTTGAGGAAGAGTAAACCGTGCTCTTTTTGCGGGACCGCAGAAGAGCACCCTATCAGGAAAGGTTTGAGGAATGTTAAAAGAATTGGAACTCCTTTTTCCGGAGGTCAATACGCTAAAAAACGGCGACTTGAAAAAAGCTGTATTGGAAACCTTTGCCGATGCAATAAAGCAGGGAAACTGGGTGTTGGAAGACCTTAAAAAAATACCCGCCACGCTCCTTATTCCCGAGTGCCCCATTAATTTTTGGCAGCATACAAGGGCGGTGACAAGGGGCGCGCTTGCCATGGCTCGCGAAATGAAAGGGGTCTATGGGGAACAGCTAAACATCGATTTCGATATTATCATAGCGGGGGGGCTTCTTCACGATGTGGGAAAACTGTTGGAGATAGAGAGAGCCCTGGAAGGCGGTTACCGGAAATCCGAGGGGGGCAAGAGGCTGCGCCATCCCCTTTCGGGCATTATCCTGGCAGCGGCAAGAAACATCCCGGAACCTGTGCTTCACATTATTGCCTGTCATTCCAAGGAGGGTAATGCCGTGAGAAGAACCACGGAAGCCGTGATTATACATCATGCGGATTTTTCCAATTTTGAGCCCTTTGTCCCCTGATTTTTTTAAAGAACCAATCGAATGGAAAGAACGGGAATAGTTGTAAAAATTTCCGGCAGTATTGCGTTTGTGAGCTTTAAAGGCTCATGCCCGGAGGGATGCGCCGCCTGCCCCATGGGGCGGATGTTTATGAAGGAAAACGGGGAGATTTGCGAGATCAAGGCAGTGAATCTGGTTGACGCGAAAATTGGGGACCATGTGCGCCTTGAGCTGGATGCCAGAACCACGCTTTTGGCTTATGGCTTGGCATATGGGGTTCCCTTGCTGGGACTTGTGGGCGGGATTCTTTCAGGAGCCTTTGTGGCAAATTTTTTTGGTTGGAAACAAACCATTGTTATTGGTGTTTTTGGATTCTGTGGGTTGGGGCTTGGGTTTTTTTATACCCTGCAAAAGGGCAAAAGATTTATTGCCCATCCGTATATTACAAATGTTTTGTCCTCTGAAAAATTGAATAACCACCAGCTAAAGTCTTGACCTTTCTGTGGGAGTTCAAATATAAAATTTTGTTCACAAAACACGCAAGGAAGAACACGCAAGGAGTATTTTTTATGATTGCCAAAATTCGATCCTGTATGGAAATATTGTTTGTTCTTGCCCTTACCCTGGTTTGCATGGCGAGCTGGGCGCAACCCCTGCCAAAAGAAGAAAAACAGGTGATTAACATGTTTTATGAATCCTGGCACAATTGCAGCACCGGCGATACGGCGATTTACAGGATCAAGGCTGAAAAGGGAGAACCGGATGTGGTGGAAATTGAGGTCATTGACCGCAAATTGAAATCGTTTAAATTTCAGGAGAGTTACTATCGCGAGAGTAAGCTTTTCGAGGAAAAACGAAAAACGTTTTCCCTGGAAGAGATAAAACGCTACTACACCCCTTCAGAATTGCAGGAAAAAGGGATCGAATTTTCGGAACTGCGAGAAACGTTCAAGGGAAGCGTGTATTCCTGCCAACGCTATCAATACCCGGACGGGAGTGTTGAAATCCTTTGCGACAAGGTTCCCGCCGGGGGGCTCCTTAAAAAATGGGATAAACAGGGAAGCCTGGTACAGGAACTTTTGGATATGAGGCGGGGCAAGGGCGCTTCTTCCATGGTGAGCGAGATTAAAGCGGAAGTTATAAAACCACAGCAAATCAACCGAACCGCACTGACGGTTTCCGAACTTATGGATGATATTAGCAGGGAAAAAAAGACACAGGATAAAGGGCGAAAAAAACATAGCCTTGTGATCGGCGAGCTCGGGAAGCAGCCGGAGGATGTCCCGGTGGACGCAGAGAGTTTCCTTGAAGAGGTTAGATTGCTTAAAGGAAAACTCACGGGCAAGTTCAATAACTTTGCCCCTATTTTCGTTATGGGTTTCGATGGATATGAAGCCAAGGCTAAATTTCATAAAATCACCACCAGGAAGCCTTCCCGGGAAGAAAACCCGCCCATTCCAAAAGAAATCACAATCGATTACTCGGGCTACACCCCCCCTGAAGGAGAAAGTCATGGCAAGGCACTTTACACCCTATTATCCGAAGACAAACCAAGCACCGGCGAGGTTCTGCTTCAGGTTTTTCCTTATCCCGAGATGGAGGTGTTCGAACTTCCCCCAGAGGCGGTCACCATTATTCCCGGCACATTTAACTGCCATCATATACGTTTGGTACAGCTTCAACCCAGGCAGGAGGTAAAAAAAGAGGGGCGTTTCCAAACTATAAATATGATTGATACTAAGAAGGATTACTGGATTACAAATATTAAAGGCTATATGGCGGTTGCCAAAAGAATAGATATGAAAAAAGAACATAGGATTAAAACGCCTTTGGATGGTGTGGGGGAAAGCCGGAGTGAAATTTTTGTTACAGAAGATAAGTGGACGCTTGTGGAATTCACCCCTCCCTCAAAATGAAACCTCCGCGCCTGGTTAGGACGGAAAATCGCAACGTACAGAGCAATAAAAGCCCTTCATGTAAACAGGAGCCCCTGGCGGGGGTAACTTGCTTTTTTCAGGCACTCGGGAGAATCGTTTTTGGGGGAATTCACAAGGGGGGAAACCTCGTAAGCCTCCATGTTTTTTGATGGATAGGGTTTTAAAAAAGAACCGAGCGTTTGTGTATCCTTGAAATCCGGCTCGATCCAGAGGTCTTCCTTTTCAGGAGAAAGAATCACGGGCATCCTGGGATGAATTGCGCGGGTAAGGCTGTTTGCCGTTGTGGTAATGATGGAAAAGCTGAGAAGGATTTCTTTTTCCGGATTCTCCCAGGCATCCCATAAACCGGCAAACGCAAAAGGCGCCTTATTTTTAAGGGAGATAAAATAGGGGACCTTGGTTTTTACACCAGGGAGTTCTTTCCATTCGTAATATCCGCTTGAAGGAACAAGGCAGCGACGGTTTTTAAAGGAATGGCGAAAGCCGGGTTTTTGGGCGGCGGTTTCGGAGCGGGCATTGATCCTCCTGGCTGCCTTGGGAAACTCTTTCGACCAGAAGGGAACCAATCCCCACCGCATCATTTTGAGTTTTCTTTGCTTATTTTCAAGAATAATAACCGGGCTATCCTGCCCCGGTGCGATATTATAGTGTTTTCTGATCTCCAGGTCTTCTATGATAAAGTGAAAGCGGTTTATCAGTACCGCAAGTTCTTTTGTCTGGGCAAACCTTCCGCACATATTCGGAGCCTTTTTATTCCCGGTAAAATCGTACACAGCCTAATAGATAAAGCTGCTTCCCCCGATGAACTCCCGAAGAAGAGAATGGCGCGGCACTATCACATCGTCCACATCAAGGAAATAGGAGAGAAACTTCAGGAGCCTGCAAGCCTCTGCATAGGAGGGGTCTGTTTTTTTGATTTTCTCGAGCCGGGGGACCGCATATTTTTTCAAAGCGCTGATCTCGTAAACCAGGGCGGAGTTGAACATCACATCGGCATTGTCCTGGTAGGGGAAGATATTCTTTTCCTCGCCTCTGCGAACGCTGGGCCACCTGCCAAGGGTTTCCTGTGCGGAATAATTCCTGAACTTGCTGTCCCTTACGATTCTGCGTAAAAGCCGGGAGTCTGATGTGGAAATCCTGTTGTGGTAATCAATATTCAGGGTGGTTAGTGCACTTACATAGATTCTGAATTTCAAGCCTTCGGGGATGTTATAAAGAAGGCGATCGTTGAGGGAGTGTATGCCTTCCATGATGATAATCTGGTCCTCTTCGAGGTGTAATTTTCCCCCTTTTTTTCGGGAGCCGCTTGGGAAGTCGAACCGGGGCATTTGCACGGTTTTTCCCTTGAAAAGGTCATGGATCACCCTGTTCAGGTATTTGTAATCAATCGCGTCGAATGCTTCGAAATCCAGGTTGCCCTGCTGATCGCGCGGGGTGTGACTGCGGTTCACGAAAAAATCATCAGTGGAAATTACAACGTGACGAAAGCCGTTTACCCTGAGCTGAACGCCCAATCTT
>Ga0180437_10004741_pt1 | contig 19098 bp, 17 predicted proteins | sample SS_ome_4_FD_132410 | JGI IMG/M metagenome (GOLD analysis project Ga0180437, IMG submission 132410) | Hypersaline lake sediment archaeal communities from the Salton Sea, California, USA - SS_3_D_1 metaG | ecosystem: Environmental > Aquatic > Non-marine Saline and Alkaline > Hypersaline >... | reverse complement strand
ATGGGGGTTTTCATGGCTGAAGAAGCTATGGATTGCCATGTCCCGGGCATGCATGAAGGCAGACTCCTCCAGAGGCCTGGCATGCACAAAGGGTGTCTTCCCGTTTTCTAGCCGCCTTCTGTTTGTCTCGAAGAAGATGGCCGCGTTGAGAAGGGGGTAGAGTATGTTGTCGAAATCGATGGGCATTTGTGCAGGTTGGTACAAATGGAACGAAGCAGTATCGAACCTTTTATAAAAGGTGTAGTCCCAGACAGTTTCTGCTTGTGCGAGGGGATAGGTGAGACCTGCCAGTATCACGAGCAGGAGGAAGAAGTGGACTCCTATAAAACGCGTCATATTACTTGCTCCTGTTCAGAATGCTCCTCCTCATCAGGAGGGTGGATAGAAAATTTTATTATTTATAATAGACCGAAAAGCCAGATTCATCAATTCCACTTGCCTCGATCTGTGAAACCTCTCATTGTTTTATTCGTAAAAAAAATCTATATACAAAATATTTTTCTGCTGTATGTGGACAACAAATATGACAAATACTATACAAGGGAGAACAGGATGTCTAAATTCATGGTTACAGTTATTGTGGTATTGGTGACAATCGGAGCGGCTATGAGCCTGTATGGAGAGATAAGAACCGTCGATTATGATTACCGTCATAACGGTGCAGTTCTACAAGGTTACTTCGCCTATGATGATGCGATAAAGGGGAAGCGCCCTGGTGTGCTCATCATCCATGAGTGGACAGGTCTTGGGGATTACGTGAAGCGGCGCGCAAGAGAGCTCGCTGAAGAGGGGTATGTGGCCTTTGCAATGGATATGTACGGGAAAGGTATCAGGCCCATCACGCCTCAGGAAGCGGGAGCGCAGGCGACCATCTATCGTTCCAACCGTCAGCTCATGAGGGAGAGAGCTGCGGTAAGCCTCGGGCAGCTCAAAACGCACCGTCTTACGGACCCGGCACGGGTTGCAGCGATCGGCTACTGTTTCGGCGGGGGAGCCGCTTTAGAGCTGGCGCGAAGTGGTGTAGATCTTTCGGGGGTGGTGAGCTTCCATGGGAACCTCGACACGCCGAATCCCAATGACGGCGGGAACATCAAGGCGAAGGTGCTCGTTCTCCACGGAGCGGACGATCCCCATGTATCAAAAGAATCGATCGAGGGATTTCATCAAGAGATGCGAGACGCCGGCGTAGACTGGCAGATGGTATATTACAGCGATGCTGTTCACAGTTTTACCAACCCTGATTCGGGAAACGATAAATCCCGGGGCGCAGCGTACAATGAAAAGGCCGATAAGAGGTCCCATCGCGCGATGATCGATTTTTTCAACGAGATTTTTAAATAAGAACTCACAGCGCATGAGAGTCAGACAACAACAGTAAAGAAGGAGGAGAGCTTTGGTTGTGTAAGGAAGAAAAAGAGGCCATTCCTGGAGGAGGTATGTATCCGCGAACACTATTGTGAAGCGATACACATGCTTATTCTTTCACCGCTCCCATTGCGAGTCCTCTCACCAGATACTTCTGCACAGAAAGGGCAAGAACAAATACTGGAATGATTGCAAGGACAACCAGCGCGGATATTTCACCCCACATGATCTTTGTGGGAGACTGGAATGCAGCGAGTTGTGCGGTAACGGTCTTCGCTGTTTCACGGGTCAGTATAAGGGCAAACATGAACTCGTTCCAGCAGAATATGAAACAAAAAATCGCACACACGGCTAATCCCGGTGCAATAATCGGGACAACAACCCGCACCAAAGCACGTATTCTGGAGCATCCATCAACCAATGCAGCATCTTCTATGTCCTGAGGGAACTCCTGAATAAAACCAATCAACAGCCATACTGCAAACCCAACGTTGAATGGAAGATAGACAATTATCAAACCCCAGTAGGTATCAATGAGATGTAACATTCGCAACAAGAGGAAATAGGGTATTACAACCGCGATTGGAGGAAGCATCCGCTGGGAGAGTATCCAGAAGGACAGGTTTTTCTGCCCTATTTTAAACCGGGCTATTGCATATGAAGCGGGTATACTGATCAAGAGGATGAGAATCGTATTCAGTGAGGCAACTATAGAGCTATTAATCAAATATTTCAATCCCGAAGTCCAGGTAAAGAGCAGATACTTATAGTTATCAAGAGTCGGTTCACGCGGTATCCACACAGGAGGGAACGTGTAGTACTCTCCGATCGTCTTGAAGGACATGGATATTGTCCACACAATGGGGAATAGCGCAAAAAACAGGGCAATACCGAGTGCGATATATGTCAGTACATCCTTCACAATGGCACCCTCTCTCATACTCAGCCCCTCCCTCTCACAACTTTAATAAAATAGGTACATAAAATTACTGTCAAAATCAATACGAGATAGGAGAGTGCAGACCCAAATCCCATCCTGAAGGCTCTGAAGCTGACAATATAGGTATACATGCTGATGGTTTCTGTGGTGCCTCCAGGCCCTCCCATTGTGAGGACAAATACAACATCGAACACCTTGATCAGGTCCATTATTCTGAGGAGCGCGGCAACCATCAGTGTGTATTTCAACATTGGGAGTGTGATGTAGATGAATCTCTGAAAAGGGCTTGCACCATCTACCTCAGCAGCTTCGATGCACTCAACAGGGATAGATTGCAATCCAGCCAGTATCATCAGCATCATGAAGGGAGTCCACTGCCATACGTCCGTTAAAATAACGGCAAATTTTGTTAAACCCGGTGTACTCAACCAGGTAATCTGCTGTTTGATGCCGAAGAAATACAATAATCCATTGATGGCGCCGTACTTTTCATGGTAGAGCATTCTCCATATCAGACCCGAGGTGATGGGAGGGACCACCACCGGTAATATGAGAAGTACGGTGATAATCCTTTTTCCGCGAATACCCCTGTTCAACAAAAGCGCAACAGCCATTCCCAATACACTTTCAAGGGCCAGGGCTGGAATTGCAATGGTGAAGGTGTTGTATAAAGAACGCCAGAATCTTTTATCGCGAAAAAGAATCTCAAAGTAGTTTTTAAGGCCGGTGAATTGGGGCCTCTCGGTTGCGGTAAGCCGGAAATTGGTAAGGCTCACAGATAAAGAGTAGAGCAGGGGAAAAAAAGTAATGGCGATGAGCAGTACTATTACCGGAAGGAGATAGGTATATTTTCTCATTAATATTCTCTTATTCATACCTTTATTCCCTCAGGAATGTGAACACAATACCCTGGGTCGAATGCCCAGGGTATTGTGTGACATCTCTTCTGAATCGGTTCAATGGGCTACATTATTTTTTCATGGCTCCGAGCTGCGCATGCCAGTACTTCATCTGGGTTTCTTTTCCCAATCTATTGGTAATATCATTCCACGCAGCCACTGTATCGTCGAGTGCCTGTTTTGCTGACTTTGTCCCGGCAAGCGCCTGGCACAGCTCATAATCGAGAATATCGTAATATTCTGCTGAACCGGGGATAATGATGTCTGGAAACCCACTCTCAATACACTTGGTTATTGAAGCCAGGTATTTGTCAACTCTTTGCCAGTTGGGATATTCCTTTCTGAACTCATCAATCGCCTTGAACTGGGAATATCTGTAGGGGTCGATTGTAGTATCCTTTACCACGAGGGGCAGACCCGTCTCGACATCGGAGAAGTAGTGGAGAAAATGAACCGCTGCGTCTTTGTGTTTTGCATACTTCGGAATAGCCATGGACCAGCCTCCGGCAAGCAGATTCACCTTCCCGGGACAGGTGGTATAATCAAGCTTATTCAGAATCTTAGATTCTTGCGGATTCTCTGCCGCCCTCCCGTTACAGGTCCACTGTTTACACATCGCAATGTCGCCCTTCACAAGAGCGGTCCTCACTTCCATGTACGAGTAGTTGAGAGCCCCTGGCGGTTGAAACGGTAATGCCTTGATCATGTTGTCCACCGCCTTGATCCCGGCAGGCCCATTTATGAGGGGTTTCATGTTCCTGTCAAAATAGTTCTCCCCGCCAAAACTTATGAACCTGTCGGTAAACCACCAGTACATACGTCCTCTCTTCAGATATTCGGCACACCCGTACTCGATCTCCCCATCGTTGTCCCAGTCCCATCCTGTGAAGAACTCGGCTACATCGAGGTACTGATCGAAGTCCCTGGGTGGAGCAAGATCATAGCCGTATTTCGCTTTGAACCTCCTCTTGTACTCGGGGTTGTCGAAGGCATCCTTTCTGTAGTAGAACATATGCACGTCGCCATCAGAACAGGTTGCATACCAGCTGCCTGCCCAGCTCAGATAGATCTGCTGAAAAGCGGGAAGAACATCATCCAGGTGGAAATCGAGCCCCCACTTTTCTGCAAGAGGCGCAAGGGGTTCAAGATGCGGCGCATAATCCGCAATATTGGAAGCATTGAACTGCACCACATCATAGGCATCCCCACCTGCGGTAAGCTCAATCATCTCCTTTTCATAGATCGCTTCAGGTGCAATTTCAACCACCTTCACCTTGATCCCGTAGGCGTCCATTAATTCATCTTCGATCATGTAAATTGACGCGGATTTTGGCTCACCGTGGGCGGCAATCGTAATGGTGTCTCCGGAGAAGGGATATTTTTTCTCAACCCCTACCTCCACTTTCTCACCCGAAGCAAATACACAGAAACCGGTAAAAACTACCACCAGCATGAGCGTGAGAAATACACATGGTCTCTTCATACTGTTCCTCCTTTAAAAAATTTTTTAAATAGCCAATAGCTATTTAATAAAATATTTGATATTACTTTTATTCCATCATTCAATCTATTTTTTCTTTCCTATTGTTCTTGTCTATTCTATCATGAATTTCAATTTGTGCAAGAATATTTCTGTTCAAAGGTGCCATTGGACATGAGCCGTACCCTCAGTGTAACTTTGAGCGCCATTTCCTGGATAGAGAACTGCTCAGGTCAAAACACGTGGACTGCCGTTGCCTTGAAAGAAACCCATACCATAATCCCTTCCTGTATACCGAGATCAAGAAGCGCCCCTTTGGTAATGAGGGAGGTAAACGCCGTATCCCCAACCCTTACCACTACCTCGTAGAAGAATCCTCTGTCGCGCACACAGGTTACTTTTCCCTGAAAAGAGTTTCTCATGCTGGAATGGAGCGGCCTCCTGCTGATAACCACATCCTCAGGACGGACGGCGATGTACCCTCCTTCCTTGGCCCACTCTCTTCCGGTCTCTATCTCAAGCCCTTCAACGGCTGCATTCGTGCCATTGAACCTCACAGGAATACAGTTTTTCATGCCGACAAACTCCGCGACAAATCTCGACACAGGACAGCGGAAGATTTCTTCAATGGTTCCGGTTTGCTCTATCCTTCCGTTGTTGATCACCGCTGCCTGCTGGGCAAGGGAGAGTGCCTCTGCAAAGTCGTGGGTGACCATGATAAAGGTGATGTTCGAGAGTCGGTGAAGCCTGTTCAATGCATCCCGTATCTCCTCCCTGAACGCCGGGTCCAGTGCGGAGAGCGGTTCGTCGAGCAGGAGCACATCGGGATGTATGATCAGCGCCCTTGCCAGGGCAACTCGCTGAAGCTCACCGCCGCTCAGGGTTCCTGGGTATCGGTGAAGGAGGTGGCGCAGGTTGAGCTGCTGGATCAGCGCTTCACTTCGTCTTTTCTGCTCATCCTTTTTTACCCTGTGGAAATGAAGGCCGTAGATGATATTATCGAGCACAGTGAGGTGGGGAAAGAGTGCGTAATCCTGGTAGACAATGGAAATGCCCCTCTTTTCTGGAGGGAGTCGCGTAACATCTCTCTTCCCGATGATTATCCTTCCGCTTTTCACCGGCACGAGCCCTGCAATCGCCTCAAGCAGCACGGTCTTGCCTGCACCCGTCGGTCCCATGAGAATAAAGAACTGGTTTTCATCGATGGAAATATTGATGTCCTCGAGGAAAAATTCCTCGAGGTCAACGTTGAGATTTTTTATTCGTATCATGAACGTTTCTTCCGGTAGAGCGTAAGCATCCTGAGGAGAAGAAAGAGAATGAGGCAGAGCGCAACGAGCCAGAAGGCCACAGGCTGTGAGTACTTCAGGCCGTACGCTTCGAAGCGCTCGTATATCATCACAGGTGCGATCATGGGGTGGTACGCGACAATGACCACAGCACCGAACTCGGAGACAGCCCTGGCAAGGCACATGATCGCACCGACGAGAATACTGCGGCTGGCAAGAGGAAATGTGATGCGAAAGAAGGTACTGAGCATTGAGGCGCCGAGAGAGCGAGATACCTTTTCCAGTCTCGGAGAGACTGCCTCAAACCCCTCTTTCGCCGCATTGATATAGAAAGGGAGCCCGACAAAGGTCAGTACTGTTACTATACCGGTGACGCTCCCCATGATTCGAACCCCGAGCCATGAGAGTATCTGTCCGACCCAGTGACCTCTCCCGGCAATGGAGAGGATGGCTATTCCGACGACCGGGTGAGGGATGACGATTGGGAGATCTATAATGCTTTCGATAAGACCCTTGCCCCTGAACTGGGCACGGGATAAAAGATACGCGAGCGGCGTGCCCAGCACAAAGGAAATGAGAGAAGCGAGCCCAGCGGTGTAGATCGAAAGCCAGATCGACTGGAGTACATCCCTTTCCCTGATCGTCTTTTTCAGCATTGGTAAAGAGGGTGCTGTCATGAGCTGTATCATGGGCAGAAGTATGAACGCCATGATTATCACCGCACTGGCGATCATCACCCAAAAGAAAAGCTCCCTCGTTTTCATTCCCTCGTACCCATCATTTCTTCACTTCAACGAGCGATTTCAGATTCTGGGGAAGCATTCCCCTCATCTCCTCTGTCGGGACTCTCGCTGGGACAAACGGCGGCTGCCCCATACTATCGAGCACTGCGAGGCCTCCCTCAGGATCGAGCAGGTATTCGAGGAAGAGTACCGCGGCATCTGTATTTGGTGCATCCTTCACAAGAGTGATACCGTAGGTGACGGACTGCCCCCGTATCTCCATAAAACTATCCGGTTCCTTTCCCGTAACCTTCACCACTGAAGTATCGTAGAGGTCGTCGAACTGGTAGTTGCCGAGATTGATCTCATCCGGGAGGGTGATATAGAGAAGTCCGTGCTGCACCGCAACTGACCTGTACTCCCACGCGTAATCCATATTACCAGTCTGAAGCAGTGAGATGAGGTCAACTGATTTGGGTCTGACATTCTCCTTCGGACGGTTTGCAATGAGGTCTTTGTACAAACCGGGTCTCTTGTAATGCTTCTCTGCAAGCTGCATCACCATGAGGGAGCGGTACCCGCAAGGATCGAGATCGGGATCAGAGTGTCCCCACACCACATCGGGGCGCTTGAGTATCTCGTACCAGTTCTTTTCGGTCACCTCGCCACTGTACCTGCTTGTATCCGTGTAGCAGAGCACAAGCTGGTTTGTCGCGAACCGGATATTCCAGTCCGCATACTCAGGAATGAGAAGCTTGTCGATTACCTTATAGTCAGCAGATGCCATGATGTCGCAAGGCTTTTCAAGCTCCGTGATCATTCGAGCGCACTTCTGGGAACCTGCTGCCTCCCGCAGGACATCGATATCCGGGTATATCGACTCGAACCTCTTCTCCATCTCTTCGAAGGGAACGGAGAGGGAACCAGCATGGAAGATAATGACTATGCCCCCAGGTTCAACCTCCCTCTTCTCAGCAAACCCGAGCTGAAAGGGTAAAACGAGAACAACAAGCGAGATGAAAAGTATAGATGCTTTTCGTTTCATGTAACTCCTCCTGATGTGTAAAATATTTTTTTCTGAAACTGCAATAGTATCGCAGGTATGTTCTCTCAGGTACAATGAGTTTAGCTTTCGTTTAGCATTCATTTATTTAAGTTTACTTCGTTTGCATGATGAAGAGCTCATTAAACTTCTTTTCTGCAAACTCATTTATCTCTTTGTTCAGCATCTCGAATTTCATAATGAGATCTTCGGCTTCATTTGTGAGGCATGAGCTTCCACCCCCTCTCCCTCCTTTGTGCTTCTCGAGGAGAGGCGTTCCGAAGTTTCGTTCTGCGTCATCCAGGTGGCTCCATGCCCTTCTGAACGATATGTTCATCAGCTTAGAGGCCTTGGAGATAGAGCCCTTCTCCCTGATCGCTTTGAAAAGACAGAACTTGCCGACACCGAACACCGGCTTACCGTCCTTCTCAAGCCATACCTTCGTGCCTACGCTCATTCGCTCGAACCGAGAAACCATTGCTCCCTCTTATTTCGTTATGTTTATTTTGCATAACGCTTTTAAAACAGATACCATAGTACAGTTGGGATACGTAGGAGTCAACACCTTTTTTTGAGCGTTGGTGGATCGATTATGTAGCTGTTGATTTGTATATTTCTATGGAGCCATTGTGGCTGCTGTCTTGAAATAGTAAAAATGTGCAGGAATATCTCTCGCAAATGGGGGCAAACGCAATCGTATCAAATTCCCAAATAAACCTTCTTCACATATGCGTTATTTTTCAATTCTTTGGCATCACCTTGTAAAGCAATCCTTCCTGTCTCCAAAACATATGCCTTTATTGCCAATTCAAGAGCGATGGTTGCATTTTGCTCCACCAGGATTATTGTATAGCCTTCATCGGCGAGCCTTCTGATTCGCTCGCTGATCACACGGACTATTATTGGGGCGATGCCCAGGGAGGGCTCGTCAAAGAGGAAAAGATGCGGATTGGAAAGCAAAGCGCGTCCAAACGCAAGCATCTGCTGCTCTCCGCCGCTCAGTGTACTTGCCTGCTGTCTGCGCCTCTCACCCAGGATCGGGAAATATTCGAAGGCTTTCTGCAAATCCCTTTCCACTTCGGCCCTGTCATTTCTCAAGAATGCACCGGTCAAGAGATTATCAAACACGCTCATCTTCAAGAAGAGTCTCTTCCCCTCAGGAACATGCGCAATGCCCAGCTTGACGATCCTTTCAGGAGCCATCCCATCTATTCTCCTGCCGCTGAACCAGATCTCTCCCGAAGTAAGCGGGACAAGTCCAGAAATTGCCCTCAAACAGGTGCTTTTCCCAGCTCCATTGGCTCCGATAAGGGCTATAATGCTCCCCTTTTCCACATCGATAGAGATCCCTTTCAGGGCCTCCACGCCGCCATAGTGCACCACTATATTTTTTAAATTGAGCATAGATCTACCGCCCTAAATATGCTTCTATTACTTCTTCATTTTTGCTTACCTCTTCTGGAGAGCCTTCGGCAATTTTCTTCCCGAAGTCCATCACAGTAATCTTTTCACAGTTTCCCATGACTGCTTTCATGTCATGCTCCACCAGTATCATGGTTATGCCCAACTCATCGCGAAGCATTCTTATTTTATCCATGAGCTCCTGCGTTTCTACAGGATTCATGCCGGTGGTGGGCTCATCAAGCAGCAGTAACTTCGGCTCGCTTGCCAGGGCAATTGCGATGTTCAGCACTCTCTGGTAGCCATGGGGGAGTGCTCCTGCAGGCTCGTCCTTTACACCTTCGATACCCATGGTTTTTAACAGACCCACAGCCCTCTCCACCAAAGCCTTTTCCTTTTCACGCTTCTTTGCAGAACCAAAAACCTGCTCGAGAAGTCCCATCTCGATATGAAGGTGGCAGCCTATTACCACATTTTGCAGGGCAGTCATGTCTTTCAGCAGTGTAGTGAGTTGAAAGGTCCGTACCACCCCTTCCTTTACCACGCTGTGCGCAGGCTTCCCAGTAATATCCTTTCCTCGCCACATGACCTTCCCTTTTGTTGGCTGTAAAAAACCACTGATCAAATTAAACAGGGTTGTCTTCCCTGATCCGTTGGGACCGATTAACCCCCTTATCTCGCCTTCTTTAAGTTCCAGGTCAATATCATTCACTGCCACCAGGCCGCCAAATTGCTTCCTCAAACCCTTTAACTCGAGTATGTTCATAGATACTCCCTGAACAAAGCAGCTATTTCACCTGGGAGTGGCATGAAATATTTGTCATACCTTTTTGCCGCTCATTCCCATTTTCTTTATCAGAGGTGATATCCGTCCGGGTAGACTATCAAGGCCCTCAGGTAAAAAAAGCAGGCTTATTATGAGAATACACCCGTACACCAGCGGCATCCATGCTCCGAAGACACGCATCACTTCGCCGAGAAGTGTAAAGAACGCGACACCGATGATTGGGCCGGAAAAGGTGGCATAGCCTCCAACCACTACCCAGATCAGGAGATATAAACCGGTGGTCAGATCAAACTGATGAGGATCTATATGCCCCAGATGATGTGCCAGAAGAACACCTGCGATACCGGCGAAAAAAGTTCCTACCTCGAAGGCCAGGGTTCTATATGCGGTGACATTTATGCCAATACTCTTCACCAAAGAGTCTTCTGCATGGATTGCTTTAAATATTTGAGTTATCCGGGATCTATCGATTAAAAACATAATGAACAGACACACCACGGTAATCGCCAGTGTCAAAAAGTAATAGGGTGTCACACCGGCAAAACTTATTGTGACGAAACCCGGGATCGAAATAGAGGGATGGGGGATACCGCTGATTCCCCGGTGACTACCGAAAATGCCAATCCTTACCCAGCTTAGACGAAGCGCCTCTCCGATGGCATAGGAGCCGATGAAAAAGGCAAATGCCTTCATTCTGAGCAAAGGATACAGCATTACCAGGCCCACGAGCGTCGAAGCCACTCCTGCCAAAGGCAGCGTAAGCCAAAATGGCCATCCAAAATATTTTGCCATGAGGGCGCTGGCATAGGCCCCCATACCCATCAGAGGCACATGCGCAAGGGAAAAATCCCCTGTGGTTGTTATGAGACGAAAGCTCACCGCCAGTATGAGGTGGGCAAAGAAGACGATCGTGAGATCAACATAATATCTTGTGAGAAGAAATGGGAGTGCAAATAAAATGACTGCCATAGCTGTCAGACTGATGACGGTCCTCAATCGTTTACGTCCCATGTTCTGCCAACCCCCCTGGCTTTATTGCTAACAAAAGAACCATGAACAGGACGCTCGCTATATTGGCAATAACTGCATCGAGAAAAGTAGTGATTATAGTATAGAGAAAGCCGAAGAGAATAGCGGTGAGCACAGTCCCCTTGAGGTTCCCGACTCCCCCAACGATTACCACAATGAGGGCTATCAACAGGGCCATATGCCCCATATAGGGATGAACCGCAACCGTGGGTGACATTAATGCTCCTGCAGCACCTGTCAAAGCAGACCCAATACCCATGGCGAGAGTAGCGGATCTGTTGATGCTTATACCCTGCAGGGATGCAGCTTCGCTATCCAGAGCAGAGGCCCGTATTGCCCTGCCGAGCTTTGTTCGCTGCAAAAACAACCAGAGCATACCTAATAAAAAAACAGCGGCAGAGATTACGATGATTCTTTGCCATCCAATGGTGATGCCGTGAATATTCAATGCCCCCATAATTGGATCATCAACTCGCTTGGGATACCCCAGGCCCCAAATCTGTCCCACCAGCACCTGTAGAATAAACAGCAATCCTACGGATATGATTGCGACACTCAGAACATTTCCCCGAAGAGGTCGAAAAATGCCTCTTTCAATGAGTATACCGAAACCACCAACGAACAGCATGGCCAGCAGAACAGCCCCAATATAATTCAAACCCCTCACCCCGTAGAACAACCATAACACATAGGCACCGAGCATATACAGCTCGCCATGCGCGAGATTCGCTATACCCGCAACACCAAAAACGAGGCTGAGCCCAATGGCCAACAGGGCATAAAAACTGCTGAGCTGTATACAGTTAATAATAGTCTGTAAGATGAGTTGAAGGGTCATGTCTTGTTATTATTCGCTAACTTTCGCTATTTCTTATGATATATCAGTCCGCAGACCAGGGTCAAATAGAGGGGGAGAGATGGAATACCTCCCCCCCGATTGAAGAGACTCGATTTCATTAAAATTGAGCCCACAGACCAAGTTTATACTTTTTATAATACTTTTGGTAGATTTCCTTATTTCGCTCAAGCCAATCGGCGACATTCATGGTGTACACAATGCTGTTTTTCCCATCTTTGAATTCCGTCCAGTGCCAATCGCTGTAGAGCAGGTTGTCCTGTCCAGCAAAATCTTTGCCCAGCCACTTTCCAGGACCAAAGCAATGCGGAGTCGTCTCTTCCGCCTTGAGCGCTTCCAGCACTGCGACCGGGTCAATGGTACCTGCGAGCTTCATTCCATGTCTCCACACATCCAGGCCTGCTGCCCATTCATAGGATACTGCTCCCCATTCTCCCGGCCACCTCTCTACAAACTCGTCATAGAAATCCTTGAAAGATCTTTCCGCTATTCGACGATCTTTGATCACAGGGTCGTCAAATCGAGGAAAACAGCCGATCGCCTTTCTCTCCTCCAGCCACTCTTCAGGTACCTTGGCGATAGTCGAGTCCATGAACTCAACTGATACCAGTATGCCCTCGAATCCCTGGAGATAGCACTGTTCGACAATGAGATCCACGTACTCCACATAGGAGCATCCAACATTGATGATGTCGGGATCCTTGGCCAGCATCGCGCTTACTATGGGAGCGAAATCAACTGTCTCCGGTGCGAAGAATTTGTCATACACAATCTCTATACCTGTGGCTTCAGCACCTGCCCAGGTGTAGCAGGCCCCCTCAACTCCAATGAGGTCATCCTGAGCACAGTGTGCCATGGTCTTTGCCCACGGGTAGGCCTCCGCAATCCATTCAATCGCTCCGGTGAAAAACGGACAGGATTCACAGGGAACACAGAGGTACGGTGCCGCGGTGTGAACATCGGTTGAGATGAAACTATGTTCCACCATCTTGTGTTCAGTCAGAAAAGGCGATACAGCGATTGCGGGGTCACCGCCCAGCGCCATTATGAGGTCAACCTTGTCTTCCAACACCAATTTTCTGGCACCAAGCATTGATTTGCTCGAAATCTGTTCATCATCGTACACAAACAGCTCGGGCATATAGGTCTCTCCACCAACCTTGATCCCGCCGGCAGCGGTGACGTCCTCGATCCATATTTCCACTCCATGTTTTGCCGGGAGCCCCCACGCGACCGAGGGACCTGACATCGGACCAAGGATCCCTATTTTGAAGGTCTTCGCCTCCTCAGCCTTCTTTTTCCCTGAACCCACTGCAATGACTGCAACCATCACCATTATCAGTACTGCGAAGATACATACTTTACCACATGGTCTTTTCATGTCTCTCCCTCCTTGAATTGGTGTATAGACAGCTATACACTATCTTTCATTAAATGTCAAGAAAACAATTTCTCAACCATTATTGCGTTTGAATGATATTTTGTCAAGAAAATTGGGACAATGAGAGAGGATTCGACACAATGTGCTTGACATGGATTCTTCAAAGGATATAATGAGAGTAAAATGCAGATACCTGAAAGAGTAAAATCCTTGCTGTTCTAACCTAAGAAAAAGGGTTTTCTGTAAGGCATTCCTATCGAGCATCAGATGTGATTTTTCCTTCCATGAATGCGACGTTGTAACTTCACTTTTTCAGCAATTCGATAAAGGATTTTACTTAATTTTTACCGATTTGAATTCCATTCTAGAGAGGTTGCACGATGGCATATTGTATAAAAATACCCTTACTGCTGATTTGCTTTTTTGCTCTAATTTATGGATGTGTCAGCACTCCCCCACCATTAAAGCCGACTCCTGTGGAAAACAGAGAAACCAGCGTCTTGACTCCCAGGGAGACGTTGGACATAGAGGTCAACAAAGAATTATTCAAGGCGGCTTTCCATGGGAACGCATCTGAGCTCAAAATTTTGCTCGAGTCAGAAGTTGATGAAGATGTGAAAATGAAAGATGGATGGACAGGCCTTCTGCTTGCCTCCGGAAGGGGCCATCCAGAAGCTGTGCAGGTCCTGATCGATGCCGGTGTAAACGTGAACAATGAAACTGTTCGTGGCGGGACTGCGTTGATGTGGGCAGCGGCAGCACAGAAGAACTCAACCGAAACAGTGCGGGTATTGCTGGGGGCAGGCGCAAAGGTCAATGCGAAAACAAGCGATGGCTGCACAGCCTTGATGGATGCGGCGATGCATGGCAACACGGGCACCGCGCGGGTCCTGCTCGATGCGGGTGCGGGGGTGAACGTGCGCACGGAAGACGGCGTCACGGCTCTGATGCAAGCAGGGAGGTTGGGGCATGTAGAGATAGTGAGGCTTTTGCTTGCAAATGGCGCTGAAGTGAATGTCAGAAACAGGGAAGGACGAACAGCGTTGAACGAAGCGGAGGCTGCAGCACATAAAGAAATCGTTCAGCTACTCAGGAATGCAGGCGCTTCAGATGAGCCGGAAGATTGATGCATCATTGTGCACTGCCTTTTAATTTTTCCTGATGTATATACACTGATCGAGGAGAAATAAATGAAAATTAATAGAGGTATAGTTTTCATACTCATTGTTGTCATTCATGTGCAGATGGCGTGGGCAGGTGGAGGATATAAAGAAAAAGAAAGTGTGGATCGTGGTGAATATATGGTGGCAAAGGGCAGGATCATCCCGCCCCAGGAGATATACGAAGATTCATATGTGTCCCAGCTGGATTTCCAATATCCTGATCCTGAGAAAGGTTCCTTTGCGGTACGCTTCTTCGCCGGGAATCGACAGATTTCCACTGAAGGGCAGGAGGAGGTCATCCTCATCGGAATACAGGGGCGGAGGTTTACCTACGAAGATCTGCCCACCATGAACCAGGCCTTTGTGATCGATAAAAGCGGCTCCATGTACCAGAAGGACAAGATGGACTGGGTCAAGGAATCCTTTGATGTGTATATAAATCAAATGAGAGAAAAGGATTTTGTCTCACTTGTCGTGTTTGATGACACCGCACGGATCGTTTTTCCATCCACCCAAATGAAAAATGAGAATATCCGCCAGAGGTTCAGGAATGCTGTTCATTCCATTGTGCCTGGAGGAGGCAGCAGTCTGATAGCAGGTCTTCAGCTGGGCTACAAGGAGCTTCTTTCCAATTACCGGAAGGAATACATGAACCAGGTGCTCTTTCTGACGGACGGTGTGGGAAGTGCGGAAGAGATGTATGAGCTAGCGGCAACGTACAGGGAAGTGGGGATCAATGTGACGGCAATCGGGCTCGGCGAGGATTGTGATCTCGAATTCATCACGAATCTGGCTGACTATGGTGGAGGCGGCTCCCGGTTCATCGCAGGGAGAGAAAAAATGGAAGAAATCTTTGGAAAAGAGTTCGGCAGGATGGTCATCCCTGCAGCCCGTGAGGTGGAGATAGAGATGTATCTGCTGCAGAATCTCAGGGATATTACAACCTGGGGGTATCACGCTGAAATAGAGAGTAAATGGGACAGCTATGCAGATCAAGAGGGAAAATCTCCGGTACCCTACAGCATCGCTCTGGATTCTTCGGGATATGTGTACATTGCTGATGACGAAAACAACAGGATCCAGAAATTCGACCGCAGCGGAAAACTCATAGCCCAGTGGGGGCGAAGGGGAATCGTAGACTGGAGCAGGGAGAGGGAAACTGATGCCGACAAAAAAGAGGGGAGATTCCATCACCCAAGAGGCGTCGTATCGGATTCGAAGGAGTACATCTATGTGGCAGATTCCGGCAACAACAGGATACAGAAGTTCGACAAAGAGGGAACGTTTATCCTTGAGTGGGGCGGCCCAGGAAGTACGCGAGGGACCTTTAATGAACCAGTCGGTCTGGCAGTGGATTCGAGAGGATACATCTACGTGGCAGATTCTGGAAACAGCCGGATACAGAAGTTTGAACCAAATGGGACTTTTGTTACCCATTGGGGTGACATGGGGTCTGAAGATGGTCAATTCAAAGCTCCGGTTGCAGTGGCCACTGATATATACAGAAATGTATATGTTGCCGATTCTCTGAACAACCGGGTGCAAATCTTTGAGAGCGATGGGACCTACATCGCAGAACTTGAAACCAGGGGAGCCAGAGGGGAATGGGTCAGTCCTGTGGGAATCGCGGTGGATCAAGAAGGCAATATTTTTATCGCAGATTCTAAGAGCAATACAATCCAAAAGCTCGATAGGGAAGGGAAATTTGTTACCCAGTGGGGCAGCTATGGTCTCGAGGAGGGAGCGTTCGGCAATCTGACTGCCATTTCGGTGGATCCAGGCGGAAATGTGTACGCCGCTGACGCTGCGAACAACAGCATTCAGGAGTTTGACAACTCCGGGGGTATCATGATACAACAGCCGATACGCTTTTCTCTTCCCACTGTAAATCTCGGAGATCACGAGACCATTGTGATTATGGCAAAAATTCCACCGCAGGATTCAGAGGGAACAAAAAGCATCGCCCAGCTCAGGGTCACGTACACGGATATGGACGATAGGAGAGTAAGGATGGATCCAATCGACCTCTCTGTACGGTTTGTCCACATGAAAAGCCCGACATTCGGAGTTTCCAATGCGACTGTTCTCAGAGCTGCGACGATACTGCACTATGCCCAGGCGCTGAAAAAGATAGGAAAGGAGTATTATGCGGGAAACGTTCGTGGAGCCCTGCAAATGACAAACGAAATAAAAAAGGAGCTTTTAAACGCCGGAGAACGTCTCAGAGAAGATAGCTTTAAGAATGAGCTTTCCGTGCTTGAAACCTATATAACCAAAATGGCCGCTGAGTCGGGTTTCGATGAAAGAGAAACAGCTCGGTTGATACAGGACAGAGAGCTCGTCCCGGTGAGGGACGAACGCGATCTTATTGATCACCTGCACAATCTTTTCGAAGAATTAGCGCTGGAATTGCAGGAACATGAGGCTGGTACTGTCGCGCTATTGGGGTTCACCTTTCCTGATAACCGATACTCGGAGATTCTCGATGTATTGAATGAAACAGCAGCATCTTATTTCTCAGAGTTGTCTCAACACAGGTTCATCAAACAGGAAACAATTAATGAGATTCTCACTGAGCAGGAGCTGTCGCACTCTGACCTGATGGACACACGCAAAGCCATTGAAATTGGCGAGTCTTTATTCGCCGACTATATCCTCACAGGAACGGTCATTGAAATGAGCGAATCAGTGGTGATTTTTTGCCGGGTTGTGAATATCGAAACAGCAGAAATTGAATCGGTTGGTCAGGTTATTGTGCCCCGAAACGAACAAGTAAATGCAATGCTGTAACTCGGTAACACAGGCACTCCACGATTTTAATTCGCTCCCCTGAAGATGGCATACCAGTGGGTACATTCTACATCCGACGGAAGATGTAATCGATTACGCTATCCGGTAAATATTTTACCATCAAAAACATCAAGGGATTACTGTTGATAGGATACCTGGCCTTCGGGTGTTCTTCATGGAGCGCACGATATACCTTCTGTGCAATATCCTCAGGTTCGAGTCCCTTTTCACGTGCTTTTTTAATACCCATTTCCACAATTCGTATTGCCCGGTCATGGAACAAAGAGCTGAAGCGGGGTCCGATCTCCCGCATCAAGGTATCGGCTTTCTCCCAAATCGGAGTCTTCACGTCACCCGGTTCTACGATTGATACCTTGATCCCTAGCGGATCGAGCTCGCGTCTGAGTGCATCGGCATACCCTTCCATCGCACGCTTGCTCATGGAATAAGGTCCAATAAAAGGAGCGGTAAAGAAACCGCTGATCGATCCCATGATCACGATTCGTCCCCTGTTTTCGAGTAATAATGGAAAGAATGCCTTTGTTACTTTGAACACTCCGAACACGTTTACCTCGAACTGCCTGTACAGGTATTCATCGGGAAGCTCCGCCAGAGGACCTCCAAGACCGATGCCTGCGTTGTTTACCAGACCGGTCAAATGGGTGCCTGTATTACGAATGATTTTGACCGCATTACTGATGTCATCCAGCTTTGTCACATCCATTTTGATCGTGGTTATGTTTTCCAGTCTACCAAGATCGACAAGGCCTTGTTCGTTCACGTCGCATGCAAACACATGGTCACCTTTCCAACGCAGGTATTCGACGATACATCGACCGATGCCGGATGCCGCGCCCGTCACCAGCACTGATTTTTTATTGTTCATGGCTTATCCACCTTTTTTTCATGATTTTAAATTCTCCCCGACTTCTTCAATTTTTTCATACCTATCCTTTTTCCAATCCATGTATTGAGAAACCACAGAAGGCATCTATTCTTAAAACCAGGAATGAAGACGGCTTTATTTTTTCTCACTGCTGAGAGCGATTGCCTGACAACGTCATCAGCTTTCATAAATAGCGCTTTCGGAATGACCGATTTGTCGAATCCTCTGTACCTTTTATCGAGTGAAGAAAGAAACTCAGTGTGAGTAAAACCCGGGCACAGGGCCTGTACCTTCACTCCGCTCTCGAAAAGTTCCATGGCCAGTGCTGCAGAAAACGCTCTCAAGCACGCCTTTGTCGAGTTGTACATGACCGAGCCCGGCATCGTAAAAAATGAGGAAAGGGAGCTCAGCAGAATGACAACGCCGCGGTGCCGTTGTACCATTCCTGTCACAGCCGCACGGGTGAGACGAATGGGTGTGTCAATATGCAATCTCTTCATTTCCAGTTCCTTTTCGAGCGGCACTTCGATAAATTTGCCGGGAACGCCGAACCCTGCATTATTCACGAGCACATCGAGTGCAGCTGTTTCAGCGATTTTTTTCTCAATTCTCTCAACATCATCCGGTTTCGACAAATCAGCGACGCAAACTTCCACCCCGATGTTATATTCTTGCCTCATTATATATGCAAGCTCCTCCAGCCGTTCTCTTCGTCGGGCAACGAGGATTAAATCGAACCCCTGGCTTGCAAGATTTCGGGTAAATGATTCACCGATGCCGGCAGATGCACCGGTGACAAGCGCGGCACCAGGATTTTCCCAGCCCATAAAATTATTTCGATTTATTCGCTTCATGTTCATCCTTTCTCCACAGCTGAAAATATAGAGTGACAGTACGACATACCTCAGTACACAGGTGTTCTGAAGTCAATGCAGTACCCGAGTCCGTTCCAGATCGTATTCAGCCTGATATCGGTCATCGTTTTCGGTACCAGGTCTATAGGGGGAACCACTTCCTCTCTTTTTCCGAATACAAGGCGTGGAATGAGGAGCTTATCTCGGAGCCTAT
>Ga0180437_10004740_pt1 | contig 19100 bp, 20 predicted proteins | sample SS_ome_4_FD_132410 | JGI IMG/M metagenome (GOLD analysis project Ga0180437, IMG submission 132410) | Hypersaline lake sediment archaeal communities from the Salton Sea, California, USA - SS_3_D_1 metaG | ecosystem: Environmental > Aquatic > Non-marine Saline and Alkaline > Hypersaline >... | reverse complement strand
ACGAGGATGGCCAGGGTCACCGCGGTCGGCCTGACCGAGGGGAAGATGATGCTGAAGAAGATGCGCAGCTCCCCGGCCCCGTCGATGCGGGCCGAATCGATGTAGTCATCCGGCACGGTCAGAACGGCCTGGCGCATCAGGAACACGGCGAAGGCGGTGAGCATGATGGGAAAGATCAGCCCCATGTAGCTGTCCTGGATCCTGAGGCGGATGGTCAGCATCAGCAGGGGGATCATGATCGTCTCGAAGGGGATCATCATGGTGGCCAGGATCAGGACGAACACCACCTGCCGGCCTCTGAAGCGGAACTTGGTCAGGCCGTAGCCTGCGGCGGAGGCCATCAGCACGTTCAGGCACATGATGGAGCCGGCCATGAACAGGGAGTTGAAGGTGTTGCGGATGAAGTAGTAGTTCTGGTCATTGCCGGCGATGGCATGCTGGTAGTTGTAGAAGTGCAGGCGCCTGGGGATCCAGCGGAAGGGAAACTCGAACACGTCCAGGGGATGCTTGACCGAGGAGATGAGCATGAAGGCGATGGGCACCAGGATGGCCACGGCAAAGAGGATCAGCACGACGAAGGGAGCGATCATCCGGATGTTCTTTTTCAGCCTTCTCACGTTTATCCGCATGCCGCTTTCCTCTCACACATACGAAACCCGCTCGGAGCGGTAGATGCGCAGCTGCACGATCGTGAAGATCAGTATGAAGCAGAACAGGCTCACGCTCATGGCCGTGGACCTGCCCAGGGAGTGGTAGGTCATGGCCGTGGTGTAGATGTTCAGGGAAATCACGTTGATCGGCTCCCTCGGGGAGCCGGCGTAGACGAACACGTACTGGATGGAGAAGGTCCTGACGCAGGCGATGAAGGCCACGATCAGCACGAACTCGATGGTCGGCTTGAGCAGGGGAATGGTGATGCTCCAGAACTTCCTCCAGGCCGAGGCCCCGTCGATCTCCGCCACCTCGTACAGGCTGGTGGGAATGCTCACCAGGCCGGCGAAGTAGATGATCACGAAGTAGCCGACGTACTTCCAGAAGTAGATGATGATCGTGGCCAGCCTGGCCATGAACGGCAACGCCAGCCACTTGAAGTCGACGGGTGTGGGATTGTTGGCCAGGAAGTTGAGGAACTGGTTGGCCAGGCCGCGGGGATCGAAGATCAGCAACCAGATGGTGGCGGAAACCACCCCGGAGACGATCGAGGGGGAGTAGTAGATCATCTTGAATAGGTTCTGGATCTTCGGGAAACGCCTGAGACCGACCACGAGCGTGGCGATGACCAGGGAAATCGAGACCAGGGGGATGAAGCAGCCGATGGCGAAGTACGCCGTGGCCTTGATCGAGTTGAGGAAATCCTGGCTGGTGAAGATGTGGATGTAGTTCTGAAGGCCGATGAACTTGGGGGCTTTCAGGGACAGGATGTCCTTGGCGTGAAAGCTGGCCACGAAGGAGTTGATGATCGGGAAGTAGCTGAACAGGGCGAAGAACAAAACGGCCGGAAGAACGAAGATCCAGCCCCAGTACTGTCGGCGTCGCATTGCCATGATGTCGTTATATTAGCCCATGAAGCCGGGAAAGGCCAGTGAGAAAAAAAGGTGCATCCTCATATAGAGGATGCACCCCAAATGAATCCTTACTGGCTCAGGATGTCGTTGATCTTCACCTTGCCCTTCCGGGCCGCCTCTGCGGGAGCCACATTGCTGAGCATTACGTCCTGCACCATCTCCTCGATCACGTCCTCGAACTTGGGTCCGCTCTCGTGCACCATGATGAAGTCCGCCGTGGCCATGTCGTCGATGAACACGTCGGCGAACTTCTTGTTCTTGTAGATAGCGGTATCCAGCAGCTTCTTGCTGGGTATGGTCAGCCCGATCTGATCGAGGAACTCCTCCTCATGATTGCTGAAGTACCAGGTGAGCTTCCAGGCGGCCTTCCGAACCGCCGGTGAGGAGGAGGCATTGACCATGTAGTAGTGGCCGTACACCGCCGTCCCGTTGTCGTTGACCGCGTTCTGGAAGCGGGGATACGGAACCACCGACACGTAGGGCAGGAAGGGCTCGTTTTCCGCCTTGATGCGGTCGTACTGATACAGTCCCGAGATGCACATGGCCACGGAGTTGTCGTCCCGGTTGAAGGTCCTGCGGGCATTGGTGTACGTGGGAGAGCCCAGGTTGCGCCCGTTGGGACCAAAGTCGGCCATGTACTGAAGGACCTTGATCCAGGCGGCGGAGTCCACGGCCGCGCTTTTCCCATCCGCGGTTAGAACCGTACCGCCGAGTTGGTTGGCCATGGGGACAAAAAAGTTCAGGTAGTAGGGATAGCGGAAGTCGAAGCCCCGCCTTGTGATTACCTCGCCCTCGCGGATGGTCAGCTTCTCCGCCACATCGAGCATCTGCTCCCAGGTCTTGGGGTAGTCCGTGGCCGGATCCAGGCCCACCTCCCGGTAGTACTTGTTGTTGACGTAGATGCACCAGTTGGTGATCTCCATGGGCAGGCCGTAGATCTTACCCTCGTACAGGGCGCCGTTGAAGGTCACGGGCAGGTAGTCGTCCTGCATGGTCTTGTAGCTGGAGTAGCCGACGACCTCCAGGTCCACGGGAGCGACTCGCTCACCGACAATGTACTGCCACTCGTTTTCGGCCCCGATGTTGAAGATGTCTGGTGCGTTGCGGGCCGCAAAAGCGGTGAGGATCTTCTCGATGATCGGGGTGGAAGGGGCTGTCTCCCGCACCACCGTGACGTTGGGGTTTTGTCCCTGGAACTCGGCGATCAGTTTCTCCTCAAGCGCGGTACGGTTGGGGTCCTCGTGGGTCCAGTACATCAGCTCCACCGGACCGGCAGCCTCCTGCTGTGGTGTCGCCAGGACCAGGGCGGCCCCGGCCAACAGCATCGTAATAACGAGCACTGTCGATAAGAACTTCATAAAAAACCTCCTTGTAAGTTTTTGTTCATTATATATTCTAGTAGATAAAATTTTTTCGTTCAAGGAAAAATGTGAGAATTATTTCTTTGGGCGGGGCGCGATGGCCGGGCATTTGACATTTGACGAACCGAGAATCACATTTAAGGAGTGCGCAACGGCACAGATCGACATCATTCACCCGATCCCGTAATCCGTCGCATTGCCGAGCTCGAGGAATGCGGAGAGTCCTGGTCTCTGGATGCCGGGGAGATCCGGGACCTGCTCGGAGTGAGCGGTGAGGAGTTCTACAGGCGCGTCTACGCGGCGGAGAGCCGGGATCATCCTCTCATCTCTCTGAGAGCGGCCACGGGGAGCTACAGCCAGGAGAACATCTGGGAGTTCGTAGCCGTGGTCGAGCTGTTCTGCGGCGCGCAAACCGAAGCACGGCTGGAGCGGGCGGGGATTTTTTTCAGCCATCCGGAGCAGATGGAGATCCTCGGTGTCTTTCTCAGCGAAACCGCTTCCGAGCTTCGACGCCACGAAGTGGACGCCGAACAGTTCTCCGCCATGCTGCGAACCTTCGGGCGCTTCGAGCGGGCCCGGGATGTCTACATCGGGGAGTACTTTCCCCTCGATGAGCTGATCGGGATGGCTGCGGCTGCGTACTGCGCCGGCCGGACCTTTGCCATCCCGGAGCTGGCACGGGTTAATGTCAAACGGTTGCTCGAATTTTTTTTCCAAAAGCACGTTTTACAGACGCGAAGCATATTTGCAGTTCTGATCGAACGGCTGCTGAGGCAGGCGATAGAGGAAGGCTATGCCGCGGAGGCGGAGCGGATGAGTGGGGAGCAGGAGGGCGCGGATGCAGGGATCTCAGTGCCTTCCGCGCATCTGCACGGAGCCCGCGAAGCGATGGATCTGGAGGGCCGGGCCCTGACCCTGCCGCTGCTCAAGAGCCAGTACAAACGGCTGATGAAGATCTATCACCCGGACATCAATCCCCGTGGGTTACGGCGCTGCCAGGAGATCACCGCCGCCTACTCGCTGCTGCTCTCCTCTCTTTAGACGGGAAGCTTGAACTCCCCGGGTCGTGTCGCTATAGTGCTGCCAAAGGGAATGAATCCGCGCACTTTCAAAGATGACTTTCTTCTCCTCCTGACCGCGGCCATCTGGGGCTTCGCCTTCGTGGCCCAACGGGCAGGCATGGAGTACATCCAGCCGTTCACCTACAACGGCGTTCGCTTCGCCCTGGGGTCCGTTTCTCTGCTGCCGCTCATCTTCCTCCTCCACCGGCGCTCCCGCCGCAGGAGCTTCGCGGGCGGTCTGCCGGGTACCTCGACCGCCGCCGGCGTTAATGCGCGGGGGACGGGCAGAGACCGCAAGGTGTGGCTGTACGGTCTGCTCTGCGGCTCGGTTCTTTTTGCCGCCGCATCCCTGCAGCAGGTGGGCATCGTCTACACAACGGCCGGGAAGGCCGGGTTCATCACGGGCCTGTACGTGGTCCTGGTTCCGCTTTCCGGTCTGTTCTGGCGGCAGAAAGCGGGCTGGAGCCGCTGGGCTGGCGCCGGCCTGGCCCTGGCGGGTCTGTACCTGCTCAGCGTGACCCGGGGCTTCACCGTCGCCAGGGGGGATTTCCTGGTCCTGCTGAGCGCCCTGTTCTGGACCGCCCACGTCCAGCTGATCGGCTGGTTTTCCCCCAAGACGGATTCTCTCGTACTGGCGAGCATCCAGTTCGCCGTGTGCGCCCTGTTCAGTCTGATCGTTGCCTCTTTCGCCGAAAGCGTGGTTCTGGAGGGGATCCTCCAGGCGGCGGTCCCGATTCTGTACGGGGGATTGTGCTCCGTGGGAATCGCCTACACGCTCCAGGTGGTGGTGCAGAAAACGGCGCATCCGGCCCACGCCGCCATCATCCTGAGCCTGGAGGGAGCCTTCGCCGTGCTGGGGGGATGGCTGATCCTGGGAGAGGTACTTTCCCTGCGCGGCTTGATCGGCTGTGCCTTGATGCTGGCGGGGATGATCGTTTCCCAGACCTCGCTGCTCCGCAACCCAGCGGCGGTGGGTGACAGCGTACCCCAACCATGAACTATCATATCGTCGCCACCCTGGGCCCGTCCACCGGCGGGGAAAGGATGTGGCGGAGTTTGGTGGAGGGGGGGGCCACGGCTTTTCGCCTGAATACCGCCCATTTCCGGCTCGAGACGCTGCAGAGCTGGCTGGAGAGGATCGCCCGCTTTCTTGCAGAATCCGGCTCAGGGAGCAGTCGATCTCCGGAGCGCGGGGATTCATTACCGGAAGAATCATTTCCGGTGATCCTGGATCTGCAGGCCAGCAAGTGGCGCATCGGAACAGTGAAATTCGCCCGGCTCGAGACCGGCGCCTGGGTCCAGCTGGTTCCGGGAACCTCAGAGGAGGCGGAGCCGGACACAGCCGACTCTGAGCTTCCAATCCTGCCGATCCCCCATCCCGATTTCTTCGAAGCCGCACGGACCGCCGAAGGCGGGAAGATCGCCGTCAACGATGCCAAGGTGATGATTCAGGTCGAGAGGCTGGAGGAGCAGCGGATCATCGCCCGGGTCATCAGGGGAGGAGAGATTTCCTCTGGAAAGGGGATCACCCTGGCCGGCTCCACGTACCGCAAGGAACAACTGAACCAAAAAGACAGAAGGGTCGTCGAAATCGCCCGCTCCCACCCGTTTGTTCGTTACGCCCTTTCCTACGTGAAGGACGCCGCGGAGATGAGCAACTACAGGCACCTGTTCCTTCCTGCGACCTACCTGATCGCCAAAGTGGAGCGGGCCTCTGCGCTCGATGAGGCGGAACAGATCGCACAAACCGCCGACGAGCTGTGGATCTGCAGGGGAGATCTGGGAGCGGAGATGGGTTCGGCGGCCATGGCCGAGCAGCTGTACCGGTTTTTCCCTCGTCTGCGAAAGATCCCCAAACCCGTATTCCTGGCCGGGCAGGTGCTGGAACACCTCACCGCACACCCCACGCCGAGCCGTTCAGAGATCAGCTACCTCTACGAGGCGCTGCAGCGGGGATTCCAGGGATTCGTGCTTTCCGATGAAACCGCGGTCGGCGCCCATCCCCTCGAAGCCTGCCGCTACGCCGCCCTGTTTCGATCCAGCTAGAGCCCGGTGGGAAGTGCCCGAAACCGTCCAGAGAAGGCAATCAGGGCCGCCAACCAGCCTCATCCCGAGCCCATCCGCCCGATTCGTAGTATATTATTAAGTAGAGAGGAGTAATGGATGTGCCAGGCAACTGTTTTTTTAGACGGTGATAAGATTCTGGAAGATGTGATTCAGGTCAGACCGACCCAGAACGGCGTGGAGCTCTCGACCCTGTTCGAAGAGCCCCGGATCGTAAAGGCTTCGATCCGTGATATCGATCTGCTCAAGCACACGGTGCACCTGAGCAGCTCTGAGAGGGCGGAGGGAAAATGATGACGGAGACGGACAAGTTGAGGGTACTTCTGCAGCATTGGATAGAACACAATGACGAGCATGCTGCGGAGTTCCTGCGCTGGAGTGAGAAAGCCGGTCCGGCCGCCTCAGCGGTGAGGCAGGCGGCCGAAAAGATGGACGCGGTCAACCTGGAGCTTTCCGCCGCCCTCGAGCTCTTGGGGGGACCGGCGGAACATCCCCACAGCCACGAACATTGACCCTCAGGCCACGTAGGCTTCCAGGAGCCGCCGGCAGGAGGGGGCTCTGAGCTTTGTTATCGCCTTCTTCTCTATCTGGCGGACCCGTTCCCGGGAAAGCCGGTATTGTCTGCCGATCTCCCGGAGGGAGAGACGCTTTTCGCCGTTCAACCCGTAGCGCAGGGAAAGAATTTCCGCTTCCTTGGGCGTCAGGGTTTCCAAAAGATCCCGGATGTGATCGCTCAGGGATTGACTGACCGCCGCTTCCTCGGGACTCTCCCCCGCCGTGTCATAGATCAAATCCCCCAGCAGGGAGAAATCCGCATCCCCCTGGACCGGAGAATCCAAGGACAGGGGCGCTCGGGACAAACTGACAAGGTTTTGCACGTGGTCCTCGGACATGCCCAACTCCTCGGCGATCTTACCCAAGTCCGCCGCCTTGGCGCTTTCTGACAGCATCTCACGGCGTTTGCGCTCGATATGAACGAGCTCGTTGGCCCGATTCCACGGCAGCCGGATCATTCTGGATTTTTCGGACAGGGCCTTGAGGATCGACTGCCGCACCCACCAGGCTGCGTAGGAGATGAAGTGATACCCCTTGTCCACGTCGAAATGTTCGACGGCTTTGAGCAGCCCGATATTGCCCTCGTTGATCAGATCGAGAAGCGGGATATCTTTGGTCCGGTATCTCTTGGCTACGGCGACCACGAAACGAAGGTTCCCGCGGATCAGCTTTTCCTTGGCTTCCCGGTCTCCGGCTACCGCTCGGCGGCTCAGCATCTCCTCCTCCTCCCGGCTGAGAAGGGGATACCGGTTGATCTCTCTGAGATAAAGACAAAGCAGATTGTCATCACGGATCATTCAAATTGACTCCCAACGTTTTGTACGGAACGCCCCCGCACTCGAGTGGGGACGTTCCTTGTTCAGGCAAAAAGTACCCAATAGGGAGTATGGGTGGGACCGGTCGAAAGTATGGTTTTGGTACGGGTGAGCGCCGGGAACCGGACTTCAGAACAAACGAAGCACAGAGCGGCTGCCTTGCCGCCGCTTCAGCTCTCTGAAGCCCAGACACAGGGGATACAACACTGCCAGACCGAGCAGCCAGTAAAGCAGCATCCGGCCGAGAGATGTGCCCCCCGGCGCGAAGAGGCGGCCGATTCCGGCGTATAGGAAGAGGTGGAGCACGTAGAAGAACAGGGGGGTGCTCCCGTACACCAGCAGCGGATCCCGGTTGCAGCTCGGCTCCTCCCTGATGAGAAGCAGAAGCCGGAGAACAATTAAATTGAATCCCATGGTCAGCAGGACAAAGGTCAGGCTGGGGGGATACTTCACGACGTTTAGAAAGCCGATCCAGCCGCCGCCGCTGCGGGGACGGATATTGCCGAAGCCGTTTCCAACACGCGAGGCCACGAACAGAATCAGCGCACCGAATCCGATCCAGAGAGTTCGGTGGTACGCCGCGGACGGGTCCCGCTTCAGCCATCCCCCGAAAGCCAGACCGAAGAGGGTCAACCCCATCCAGGGAAGTATCGGGTAGTTCACCCACAGTACCCGTGTGCCTCCGGGAATGAGCAGCAGCCGGAGTAGGGGATTAAAAGGGTCTGTCCACCGCGATGCCGAGGGGGTGAGCAGTTCGGTTGCGATCAGCAGTCCCGCCGCAGTAAACAGAAGCACGAGGGGTTTAACCTCCAGCATCCAGGCTGCTGCGAGCATGGCTCCCCCCAGGGCTGTAAGTACGCCGACATAAACCGTGATTCCCCATCCTCCGGGCGTCAGCTCCCAGGCCCGATTTACAACGAGCAGCTGAACAGCGATCAGAAGCATTCCGCGGAGCAGGAGATATCCGCGGATCCGCCTCGGCTTCCATCCCTCCTCGGTCCGCCTGAATGCGAACAGCGCCGCCCCCGAGCCCATGAGAAAGAAGAATCCCGGAGCGGCCGGGTGGGTGACCAGGCGGCTGAGAAATGCGGCGGACGTGGGATATGCCGGGAATGATCCGCCCCAGTACTCACCGGGGGTGTGCGCCCGGGCGACGAAGTAGTTGGCGTGATCCAGAGCCATGAGCACGACCAGCAGGCCGCGAAGCCGGTCCAGAGCCTGTATCCGTCCTTGGATCTCCTTCAAACGCAGACCCCGCTCCTAACCCCGCGCAACGGCGCGGAGGAAGTACACGGCGATCACTCCGCTTACCGCCAGCTTTAGGGCGATACCCAGCATGGTGCCGAGAAACACGCCCCAGCCGGCTTTGAGCGCACCGTCCGGGCGGTTGCTGAACAGCAATTCCCCCAGGACCGCACCCACGAACGTGCCGATGATCACCCCGAAGGGCGGAAAGAACACCATGCCCACGATCATCCCTGCTACCGAGCCCCAGATGCCCGCCTTGCTGGCTCCCTTCCACTTGGAAGTGATGAGGGGCATCAGGTAGTCCATCACGGTCACCGCTGCAGCGGATGCACCGAGAACGATCAGCACGGTCGGGCTGACGGCCTCCCACTTACGGGCTATGGACAGCAGGATCAGGGCGGCGTAGGCCAGGGGCGGCCCGGGAATGATCGGCAGCACGCAGCCGACGATGCCGGCGGCAAGAACTATGAATCCAAGGATAATCAGAGCAATCATAACGAGTGGTACAAACGTAGCTTTCCTCACCGGGTCTGGTCAAGGCATGCTTCCGAGCACGACGAAAAGACTATATACTCCCCGCATGCGGATACTTGTAACCGGTTGTGAGGGCTTCATCGGTGCCGTTGTCACCCGGGATCTGCGGAAGTCGGGACATAAGGTGGTGGGCACCTGTTACGAACGCGCCCCCGGCCCGAGCGAGGCTTTTCTGGATCTCACAGATCCGAAAACGTTCGATAATCTTCCAGTGATCCGCTTCGATGCCGTGGTTCATGCGGCGGGGATCGTGGACCAGCGCGTCCGGCGGAAACACATGTTTGCGGTGAACACCGGGGGAACGAAGCTTTTGATCCGCTGGGCCGCGGCAAGGGGGGTATCGCACTTCATCTACTTGAGCTCGGTCTCGGTTTACGGTTGGAGGACCATGGGGCAGAATCGGAGCGAAAAGAGAACCCGCCGTTCTCGGGGCATCCCGGTTGTCCCCTACATGGCATCCAAGATCCGGGCCGAGCGCGCGATTGAGTCCAGCGGTTTGGGGTACACCCTCCTGCGGCTTCCTGCGGTGATGGGAAGGGGTGATTCCTATCTTTCTCCCACGGTCATCTCCGCACTGGAGAACGGAGGCTTTTTCACCTGCGGAAGCGGGCTGCGGAAGGTTTCCCTTATGTGTGCAGCCAATCTCGCTCCGGTCATCCATCGAATCCTGCTCGCCGGACCCACCAATCGGGCTTTCAACTGCTGCGACGCTCACGCACCCTGGAGTGCCATCGTAGCCGAATACGCCCGCCGCTTAGGGGTGGATGTCCCGGCCGCGAAAAGGTCCGTTTTGAGCATGATCATCCATCTTGGGGACAAGCGATACCTGCTGCTGTTGACCTTCTCCCGCTTCGGTGCTCACTTCCCCGACGAGCAGCTACACCACAGTATCCCCCATCATCACCGGCACGGCTGGCAGGCGGGAGTGGCCGAAGCTGTCGCCGGCTATGAAGAGGGCAAAGAGGATCTACCGCTGCTACGCCTGTAAATATCTGTTGGACGCATAACCTCGCTATTTGTATCTTATAGGTAGAACGATACACGTGCCGAACCAGTGGCACGCAACATTTTCTGTTTTTAATAATCGTAGAGAGTGCAAGGGAGGAGCAGGTATGGCTGAGAAGAAGGCGGAGCAGGAAGCAGAGAAAAAAACGGAGACACCGAAGCAGAGCGGAGAGCAGCGCAAACCATCGCAGAGCAAAAGCACGAGAGCAAAAACCTCGAGTGCATCCAAGACCAAAGCAACAGCCGAGAAAGCCACCCAGAAGGTGAAGAAGGTCGGCCCGCGCATCGACAGCGGTGCTGCCAAAATTGGCAAGGCCGCCCAGGAGATCGGCGAAGGGATCCAAGAGACAATCGAGAGGGACATTGCTCCGGCTGCGCAGCGGGCCAGGCGGACCGTGTCTGAGACAACCAAGAAGGTGCGGGAGGAGCTGGGTCCGGCTGCTGAGAAGGCGAAGCAGGGATTTGCCGACACGACCAAGAAGGTTCGGGAGGAGATAGGGCCGGCCGCGGAGAAGGCGGGCAAAGGGCTGAGTGCGCTTTTCAAGTCCACCGCCCGGGCTACACGCAAATCAGCCCGGATCCTCGGGATCAAGGCCAGCATCGCCGCGGAAATGCGAAAACGGCAGAAGCTCCTGGCCGAGCTCGGAGAGAGGTACTTTCAGGCGCAGAAGAAAAAGACCCCCTCAAAGAGCGACCAGGATGCTCTGGACGCTTTAGCCGGGGAAATCAAAAGAGTAGACGCAGAAATCCATACTCTGGAAGTGAAGGAAAAGGCCACCCGCGATTCGACCTGATCGCGGAGCGTTCCGCGGTTTATTGATGGTGGATTTCGGACAGCCTCAGGGTTTGACGTAGTAGGGGCCCGAGTTCACACCCAGGTTTCGGCCCTCTGCGACACCGTATACCTTGAAGCTGAAACCCTCCCGCAGTGCAGGTTGGGAGCTGGTAATGGCCGCTATGGCAAGCGGTTTTTCAGAGATCGGAAAAGAGGCTATGTAGCGCCCGCTGCTGTCGTAGACCCACAACTGGTACGTTATCGCTTCGCCGGCCACCTGAATCTCCCCGTTTCCCACGTTTACCTTAGGCAGGTAACTCCTGGCTTGTTTGGAAGGGACGGGCTGGAGGCGGATCGTCTGTTCGGAGGAATCCCCGCCAACATCGCGCAGAAGAATGCGGTACTCGCCGGTGGGGAAAGAAGCACCGTCGGGCATTTTCAAGGAGTTGCTGCCGATCCATATTTCCTCTTCCGTTCCGGATTGTGCCCAGGTCTCTCCGTCCAAACGCCAGAACATCTCCTGTTCGTCATTGATCAGGTACAGATCTTCGATGTCTTCGAAGCCGTCCGGATCGTTGGGTTTTACAAACAGGCTCAAGGATTGATAGGTGAGATTCTGCTCCAGATCCTCCACAAGGTTCAGCTGCCAAAACACCCGCATGATCTCCGGAGGTTCACCGGTGCAGGTGAGCACAAGGAGCAAAAGCAAACAAAGTACCGAGATACGCGGAGCTGCCCGCCCAAGGGCGGCTGAGCTTCGAGTTTTCCGGTGGTCGCGAACGCTTCTTTCCGCCATCTGTCTTACAGGACCCGGCCGTTGTCCCGCAGGCGCCTCTCCAGGTACTCCCGGTCCAGCCCGAGGGAGCCTACCAGCTCGATAACCTGCTGCCTGGACACCAGGTTCTGCTCGGCGTACAGAAAGCTCAATGCCTTTTCCGCAATACAGGCAACCCGCAGAGCGTTCATCATGACCGGCTTCGGTTCCTCCACGTCGAGGTACCGCTCCCGCATATAACGGTAGAGCTCGGAGCGCTGCGTATCACCCCGCATCAGTTCCAGTTCCCTGCGCAGCGGCGTGAGGTCCCCGGCAGCGGCTTTCTCTCCCAGGGGTTTGAGGATCAGATAGGTATAATCCTTTGCAGGCAGGTAGTGGTGCACATCGCAGCGGGTACAGTAGTTGGGCTCCCGGGGATCGGTTTTTTCCTGATCTCCCCCCACGATGATCAGGGGATCGAAGTACAGTGCCGGACACTCCTGCCCGTCCACCAGATAGTACCGGTAGGTATTGAGGGAGTCCTCCAGACACTCGGCATGCTCGCAGTAGGCGGTAAGGGGAAAGATGTCGGTGGCGGTTTCCAGGAGCAAGCGGGCGGTGGCATTGAAGATCTCCCTGCGGAAGTTGAGGATCAGGGAGGGAAAGATGAACACCGTGCCCCGCCGGCGCGAGTCGTTTTCGACAACGTAGGCCAGACGTTCCTCGTAGAAGGCAGCTTCGTCTATGATCCAGGTGCCTACTTCCGGGTGCTGTGCGATGACCGATTCCAGCTCGAAGGAATCCCGGATGTCCGCGGTGTACCGGCCGCAGCGTTCGTAACCGTTGCGGTAGGGCAGGGCGTCCGCGGGGTAGTCGGGAAAGCGTTCCTTGTCCAGCAGCGAACGGATAAAGAACACCTTCCGGCGGTCCGCTCCCAAGGCCGTGGTCATTTCCCGCACAGAGCCGATCTTTTTCTGAGCCACCTGGGAGTCCCGCCACACCCTGGCGCTGTACTCGGTTTTTCCCGAGCCCATGGGACCAATCACCAGAATCCTGCGGCCGGAGCGTTTGAAATCGAAATGGTTGAAGGCGCTGTGGAAGCGAAGATCCGGGAAGCCGAGGCTCTTCAGCAGCTGGGTTTCCTGCTCCATGGCTACAAGGTACCCTAGGACGGCCGGTGCGACAAGTCGGCGAATTACCGATGGCAACTTGAACATAGCGGCAAAAATAATCTTGTCTTTCTTCTCCCACTATTGTAAAAATATACAGTTTGATATTATAAACATGCAGGATATCGATTATGGAGCGGTCCGTTCGCCTCGCCCGATTGCGGCACATCATTGAAACCCGACAGATCAAAAGCCAGGAGGTGCTGCTCAACTTCCTCTCGGAGGAGGGCTTCAAAGTCACCCAGGCAACCCTGTCCCGGGATCTCAAATACCTGAAGGTAGGCAAGATTCCTGACGGCAAGGGCGGGTATATCTATACCTTCTCCGATTCGGCCAGCAAGGTGGGATCGGATAAGAGCCTGGTGGAAGATTTCCGCAGGGGCTTCATCTCCATCGAGTTCTCGGGGAGCCAGGGGGTGGTGAAGACCCTGCCGGGGCACGCCTCCACCGTGGCCTTTGCCATCGATAATCTGAACATCCGGGAAGTGCTGGGAACCATAGCCGGGGACGATACCATTTTGCTCATTCCCCGGGACGGCGTGTCCCGCAGCCGGATGTTCAAAGCCCTGCAGGAGCGCATTCCAGGTCTGGAAGAGGAAACGGGATGAAAGCTGCCATTCTCGGGACCACCGGCTACACCGGCATGCTCCTTGCCCGGCTTCTGGTCGACCACCCCGAGGTCGACCGGCTCCTGCCCGCATCCTCTTCGAAAACGGGTCGGAAACTCTCCGAGGTGGATCCCGGATTTCAAGATCCAGAGCAAAAGATTCCCGATGGTGGAATGCTATTGAACCTGGAAGCGGTACGGGAGCAGGAACCGGAAGTGGTTTTTTCCGCTCTGCCCCACCTGGAATCGGCCCGTCTCTGCGCCCCCTTTCTCGAAAAATCCGTAGTGATCGACCTGTCCGCTGATTTTCGCCTGAAAGATCCGCAAGTGTTTCAGGCGGCCTACGGCACACCGCCGCCGCGGACGGATCTGCTGGAGCAGGCGGTCTACGGATTGCCCGAGTGGCACGCAGAGGCGATCCGCCGCGCCGATCTGATCGCCAACCCCGGCTGCTATCCCACTTCGGTACTGCTGCCTCTGCTGCCGATAGCCCGGGAGGGCCTGATCGGCGGAGAGATCCATGTCTGTTCGATCTCCGGGATCTCCGGGGCGGGGCGAAAGCTCAGGGCCGAGTACCAGTTCTGCGAACGCAGCGAAAACGCCTGCCCCTATTCCCCGGGAAAGCGCCACCGCCACGTCTCGGAGATGGAGGAGCAGCTCAGGGCCCGGGCTCCCGACGCCTCGATTCTGTTCGTACCCCATCTGGCGCCCCTACGGAAGGGTATGAGCTCCACGATCATGGTTCCGCTGTCCCGAAGGGCAACTGAAGAAGAAATTGCATCCGTTTTTCAGACCGCCTACGGGCAGGCACCCTGCATCGGACTGAGGAGAGGAACAATTCCTCAGACCGCCGAAGTACGGGGATCGAACCGCTGTGACATCGGCTGGCAGATCGAAGGCCGGACACTGATTCTATTTTCGGCTCTCGATAACCTGATGAAAGGGGCATCCGGTCAGGCTGTCCAGAACATGAATATCCGCATGGGATTTCCCGAGACCAGCGGTCTATCTCTGTCCGGGGAGATCTGAAAGCACGCAGGATGGCTGTGAGTACTCTGAAATTGAAAAAGCCGGTGATCACCATTAAGATCGGCGGCAAGAGCGCCGAGGACAGCGAGCAGCTGGGTCCCCTTGCCGCGGATCTAATGGATCTGATGGCGGATCATTACCCGCTGATCGTGCACGGCGGAGGCGCGGAGGTTAGCCGTATCAGCAAACAGCTGGGCTTCGAACCCCGTTTCCACGAAGGTATCCGCATTACCTTGAGTGATGAGATGGATGTGGTGGAGATGATTCTCTCTGGGAAGGTGAACAAACGCCTGGTTCGTTTCTTTCAATTCCGGGGACTTCCGGCGGTCGGACTGTGCGGTGCCGATGGGGCGACCTTCAGCGGCCGTACCCTTGGAAAGGTCGACGGCAAGGAGACCCGCACGGGAAGCGTAGCCGAAGTCGATCCGGGCCTGCTGACGGCGCTGTTCGCGGCCGGCTTTCTCCCGGTTCTATCCTCGACTTCGATGGACAGGAAAGGCGTGGGGGTCAACATAAACGCCGACAGTGTAGCCTTCGAGGTTGCCTGCCGGCTCAACAGCCAGAGTCTGGTCTTCCTCTCCGATATCCCCGGCGTGTTGAAGGATGGCCAGGTGCTGAAGAGCCTGAACCGGGAGGAGGTGCGCAGGGAGATCGCCTCCGGCATCATCAGCGGCGGCATGATTCCCAAGGCCACCTCGGCCGTGGAAGCCTTGAAGCACGGTGTCGGCCGGGTGATCATCGGCCAGTACTGCGGCCGGGGTTCGCTCCGGGCTCTGCTGGAGGGCGGAATGGGTACCTGTTTCCATCTGTAGAAGTTGAACGAAGGAGAAATCGTATGAGTGACGAACCGGCTTTGATCAAGGATCACCCCCTTCCCAACTGTTTCTCCCCGGAACTGTTGATGATCAGCAGGGGAGACGGGGTCTGGCTGGAGGACGCCTCCGGCCGACGCTATCTGGATTTCACCGGGGGAATCGCGGTTAACGCTTTGGGCTACGGCAGAGAGGATCTGGCCGATATCGCCTGCCGGCAGATGAAGAAGCTCGTTCATATTTCCAACCTCTACATCACCGAACCGGCCCTGGAACTGGCCAACAAAATGATAGCACGGGGAGTGGGTGAGGCGAGCGGGGAGTCCGGAGCCAACCAGTTCCAGGCTGTGCAGTTTCTCAACAGCGGTTCGGAAGCCAATGAAACCGCTCTGAAATACGCCCGCCTGTACGCTCTGCGCAGGAAAGGGGAGGGACACCACAAGCTGCTCAGCTTCACCGGCAGCTTCCACGGACGCACGATGGGTGCCCTGTCCGTTACTCCCAATGCGAAGTACCAGGCTCCCTTTCTTCCTCTGCTTCCCGGAGTAGAGGTGGGGGAGTACGATGAGGTGGCCGCTTTAGAGAAAAAGCTGGATGACACCTTCGCCGGGGTGATCGTGGAGGTGATACAGGGTGAGGGCGGTCTGGCCGGGATGAGCCGGGAGTTCGCCGCCGCTCTCAACCGACTGTGCCGCAAGCATGATGTGATCCTGATAGCCGATGAAGTTCAGACCGGTTTGAGCCGCACCGGCAGATTCTACGCCTCCACGGGGATAGGGCTGGAACCGGATATGATTACCCTGGCCAAACCCCTGGCAGCCGGCTTACCCCTTGCCGCGGTCCTGATCCCGGAGAAGATTAACCGCCTGATCCACCTCGGAGACCACGGAACCACCTTCGGCGGCGGACCGGTCACCACGGCGGTGGCCTCCAAGATCTGGGACATCCTCTCCAACCCGCAGTTCATTTCCCAGATACGAGAGAAGGGGGAGTATCTGGCGGGTAAGCTGGGGACACTGACTGAGAAGTATTCCTTCCTCGGCGGCGTACGCGGCCGGGGACTGCTTCTGGGTTTAGAGGTTCTGCAGGAGCGACTCTCCAAGAGTTCTGATTCTGCCGAGGTAATGCCTGCGCTGCTTACAGCCTTCCGCGAGGAAGGTCTGCTCATCCTTCGCTCCGGAGCGAACATTCTCCGCATCGCCCCGCCGCTGATCATCGGCACCGAGGAGATCGATACGGGAATCACCATCATGAGCCGGGTGTTCGACAAGATCGAGTCCGGGGCACTCAAGATCGCCGACTAGTCGCAAGGAGGAGAACAATAATGGGTGACATAAAAAAAATAGTATTGGCCTATTCGGGAGGCTTGGACACTTCGATCATCATCCCCTGGCTGCGGGAGCACTACCCCGGCGCGGAGGTCGTCGCCATGTGCGCCAACGTGGGTCAGGAGGATGACCTCTCCGGTCTGGAGAAGAAGGCCAAGGCTTCGGGCGCCTCGAAGCTGTACCTGCTCGATATCCGGGAGGAGTTCGTCAAAGACTACCTCTTTCGAGTCTTGCGGGCCGGGGCGATCTACGAGGAGAAGTACCTCCTAGGCACCTCCATCGCCCGTCCGCTCCAGGCCAAGCACCAGGTGGAGGTGGCTCTGAAGGAGGGAGCCGATGCCGTAGCCCACGGTTGCACCGGCAAAGGCAATGACCAGGTCCGCTTCGAGCTGACCTACAAAGCCCTGGCGCCGCACCTCAAGGTGATCGCTCCCTGGCGCATGTGGGATATCCGCTCCCGGGAGGAAGCCATCGACTATGCCAAGATTCACAAGATAGATCTGGGCAAGATCACCAAGGAGAAGATCTACTCCCGGGACGAGAACCTCTGGCACCTCAGCCATGAAGGAGGGGATCTGGAGGATCCCTGGAATCGACCCAGGGAGGATATGTTTCAGCGCACCAAGAGTCCCCGGGAGGCTCCGGACCGGGAAACCGAGATCACCGTCGAGTTCGAGAAGGGTTTCCCCGTTGGAGTGAACGGCAAACGGATGGCGCCCCTCGAATTGGTGGAGGAGCTGAACCGGCTGGGCGCGGAGAACGGCATCGGCAGGGTGGATATGGTGGAGACCCGCCAGGTGGGGATGAAGAGCCGTGGCGTGTACGAGACCCCCGGCGGCACGATCCTTCATGCCGGCATTCGGGAATTGGAGCAGATCACCCTGGATGCGGACGCGCTGCACTTCAAGCGCATGCTGGCCATGCGCTACTCCGAGCTGGTCTATTCGGGCAAGTGGTACACACCCCTGCGGGACAGCCTGGAGGCTTTCATGGAGAAGATCTCCGAATACACAAGCGGCACGGTACGCCTGGTTCTGTACAAAGGGAACGTGATCGTGGCCGGCCGCCGCTCGCCGTATTCCCTCTATCTGCAGGACCTGGCCTCCTTCGGCTCCAGCTCCTACGATCACGGGGATGCCGCCGGCTTCATCAACCTCTTCGGACTGGCCACCGGCGTGGCGGCCATCGTGCACCGGGGCATCGACAAAGATACCGGGCAAACCCCCGAGATCAAGGGCATGGCCGGCTTCCACGAAAAATAAGGATGCCCCCGAAGGGGGGTTCCACGAGAAGTAAGGATACCCTCGCTGAAGGACCTATCGGTCCTTCAGCTGGTAGGTGCTGCGGATCGCCTGAAACAGACCTTCGATGATGGGGCTTCCCGGTCCGCTGATCTTGGCATCGGCCAGGACATCCCCCCGCTCCCGGGCGAAAACCGTGTACAGCTGCTTCAGCGCATCGCTCTTGGTTTCCGCAGCGTAGCAGATCCGGACCAGCCGCCGCATCTCCTCCAGGTTCATCACCTTCCGTGCGCCCCCCAGGGTCAGGAAAAAGGCCTTGCCGTTGTCCGACTCCTCGATCCTGACAGCGGCGGCGGCTGCCGGGATTTTTCGGGGAGCGGGCTTGCCTTTCCCGCTACCCAGCTTCTTCTGCTCCAGCTCGATGATCTCCCGGTTGATCTTATCCACCTGGGCGTTGTGGACCAAAACTTGAGCCTGCTGAATCAGGAAGATCAATCCCTCCTCGTCGATCTGTTTGACCGCCTCGGTCAGTTCTTTCTCCAACCTGGCTCTCTGGGTATCCGTTTTCTTCTTTGCCACCTTCAAACCTCTCTGTCCGATTGGCTATGGCTGTCATTGCTCAGTATAGACCATTGGGGATTTTCTTCAAAACAGGAAAATTGACTTTATCCGCGCTCTTGAGTACCATAATTGTAATGGACGAATATGACGAGGCGGATGAGCAGCAGCTGAGAAGATACCAAAGAAAGCGCAAATCCGCCGAAGCCTCTTTGACGTCCGGAATCATCTTTACAATCGCCTTCGGCATTGCATGGTCGATCACCGGCTGGTGGTTCTTTATTTTCCCTCTGCTGTTTGCCGGGGTCATGCCCATGATCGAGGGAATCCGCCGGCTGGCATCGGCACGATACTCAAGACCGATAGCAGCGCAGCCGAAGAAGCCCAGTGTGGCGTCTGTTGAAAAACAGATCCTTCTGACCGCCAAGGAAGAAAACGGAGTCGTCACTCCGGCTCTGATCGCTCTGAAGACCGAACTCTCTATCCAGGAGGCGGAGAAGAAGCTCGATGAGATGGCTCAAAACGGCTACACCATGATGCAGATCCGGGAAAACGGCCGCATCGAGTACGAGTTTCCCGAGTTTATGCCACGGTTGGGGGATGGAGCCGGAGAGCCGGT
>Ga0180437_10004739_pt1 | contig 19104 bp, 20 predicted proteins | sample SS_ome_4_FD_132410 | JGI IMG/M metagenome (GOLD analysis project Ga0180437, IMG submission 132410) | Hypersaline lake sediment archaeal communities from the Salton Sea, California, USA - SS_3_D_1 metaG | ecosystem: Environmental > Aquatic > Non-marine Saline and Alkaline > Hypersaline >... | reverse complement strand
GACATGGAGGAAGGCACGATGCTCGCAGTGGAAAAGGGGAAAACTGCCCCCTATAACCTTGGCGGCGGCAACCGCATCTCGGTGAAGGAGCTCGCAGAGAAGATTATCTCAATCTCGGGCAGCAGCTCGGAAATAGTCTATTCCGAGGACCAGAGGGGCGACGTAATAGATACGATGTCAAACCCGGAAAAGGCGAAGAGGGAGCTCGGCTGGGAGCCCAAAACGAAAATAGAAGACGGCCTGAAGAAATACTACGAGTGGCTCACTCAACAAGCTCCTTGAAAAGGCTGTCCGTTATCCTTGCAACATTCTCCCATGAATACTCTTCTTTCACTATGTACTCCGCCTTTTCCACTATCTTCCTGTATTCCCCCTGATGGTCCATGAAGTGGATGAGCCGCTCCACCAGCCCGTTTTCGCCCTCAAAAAGGAACCTTCCCTTCTCATCCCCGTATGCCTGCTCGAAAAGCAGCGGCGCATCCCCCACTGGCGTTGAAAACATCGGCTTCCCCGAAGCCATCGCCTCAAGCCACACGAGGCTGAACCCCTCATATTTGCTCGGCAATACCACGCACTTCACTTTCCCGTACAGCTCCCCCATCTTGTCATACGGCACCTGCATGAACGACGGCTGCACCCCCAGCTCGTTGGCCATCTTCTGCAGCTTCTTCTTCATCCCCTCGTCCTTCCCCACGAGCCACAGCTCCAAATCCGGGTATTTCTTTTTCAGCCGCGCAAAAGCCCGTATGAGCGTATCCACGCCCTTGTACTCGTCCAGCCGCCCGATGTATGCAATCACGTTCTTGCCCTCGAAAGGCGTGCTTTCGAAAGTTTCCTCGTCTATCCCGTTGGGCACGTACACTATCTTGGAGGGGTCCACCTCGCCCTTTATGTCCTCTATGCTGGAGCGCGAGACAACAATCACCTTCCTCGCTATGCGCAGGAAGATGCTCGCGAAGAAATACTTGTAGAAGAGCTGGAAAAACCTCTGCCTCCCCTTCAGCTTCGGGTAGCCGTGCAATGTAAACACGAATGGCTTCCCGTTTATCGCGGCCGCGACCGAGGTGCAGAGCGGCATGGGCGACCCGTACCCGTGCGAAGAATAGACGTCATAATCCGAGTTCAGCAGCGCCATGAATGCGCTGGGCGAGAACCTCACGGAAGAGAAAAGCGGGAAATTGATGGAAAAGAACCTCCGTATGGAAAATCCCTCCACGGTTTCCATGTCCTTCGTCCCCGGCAGCTTGGTCGTGAAAACTGCCACCTTCTCCCCGAGCTTCACGAGCTGCTTGGAGATGTTGAACACGTGGTGCTCAATCCCCCCCGTTGCCGGGTAGAACAAGTGCGCCACTTCCGCGATTTTCATTGAAATGTTAATTCTCCGAGAAGTTTATAAAAGAAAGTCCACAAATTCCCCATGCGAATCGGGGTGGAACATGAAAATATCGGTGGTGGGGACCGGCTACGTCGGGCTTGTGACCGGCACGTGCCTCGCAGAACTCGGCAACGAGGTCTACTGCATTGACATAGATTCCCGTAAGGTGGAGCTCATAAACTCCGGGAAGAGCCCGATTTACGAGCCCGGGCTGGAAGAATTGCTGGAGAAGAACCTCGGCTCCCGCCTGAATGCAACCCTTGATGCTCACAGTGCAATCGCCAACAGCGAAATAACGTTCATCTGCGTCGGCACCCCGCCCGGCGATGACGGCAGCACCGACCTGAAATACGTGGAAAGCGCTGCTGAAAAGATAGGTGAGGTGCTTGCAAAGAAGGGCGCCGAGGGCCACATCGTGGCAGTCAAGAGCACCGTGCCCCCAGGCACTTCTGAAAAAGTCGCCGAAATAATTTCCTCCAAGGGAGCAAAGGGGTTCGGCATCGCAATGAACCCCGAATTCCTCCGCGAGGGCAAGGCAGTGGAAGATTTCATGAAGCCAGACCGCATCGTCGTCGGAGCAGCCGAGGAATGGGTCTCCGGGAAGATGAAGGAGCTCTATTCCTTTACAGACGCGCCCATCCTTGAAGTGGACCTGAAAACCGCGGAAATGATAAAATACGCCAGCAATGCCCTGCTCGCCACGAAAATCTCATTTGCAAACGAAATCGGCAACATCTGCAAAAAGCTCGGAATAGATGTTTATGATGTTATGAAAGGAGTCGGCATGGACGCCCGCACCTCCCCGCACTTCCTGGATGCGGGCATAGGCTTTGGGGGGAGCTGCTTCCCCAAGGACGTGAAGTCCCTTATCCACATCGCAAGGACGCAGGGCGAGGAGCCCAAAGTGCTCAAGGCAGTAATGCATCTCAATGAGGGCCAGCCCCTGCGGCTTGTTGGGCTTGCGAAAAAGAAGCTCGGCTCCCTGCAGGGGAAGAAGATTGCCGTGCTCGGCCTTGCATTCAAGCCCGAAACCGATGATATGCGCGAGGCGCCCTCGCTGAAGATAATCCCTGCCCTCCGTGATGAAGGCGCGGAAGTAATTGCCTACGACCCAGAGGCAATGGAAAACGCGAAGAAGCTCCTTGGCGAAAAGGCAAAGTACGCGCCAGATGTCAAGTCCGCGGTGGAAGGCGCGGAGGCGGTTTTCATACTCACCGAATGGCAGCAGTTCAGGGACGAATCCCTTTACGAAGGGAAGCAGGTTTTCGACGGCAGGAAAATCCTCAACAGGAAAAGCGGAGGCAGCTACGAGGGGGTCTGCTGGTAATGAGAATCCTTCAGCTTTGCGCATTCTACTACCCCAACAAGGAAGGCGGTGCGGAAGTGTTCGCAAAAGAGCTTTCCGAACGCCTCGCAAAAAGCAATGATGTCACAATGGTCACGGGAAAGTTCCGGGCGGGCCTACCTTCCCCTGAGAACGTGAACGGCGTCAACGTGGTCCGCGTGCCCATGCTGATGGTGCAGAACCTCAAGCTACTCACCTACCTCTTTTCCGCGGTAATCGAGGGCATCAAGCAGCGCAACAATTTCGACATCGCTCATGGCACCATGGCCTTCTCCGCGGGCACCGCGGCGGTGGCGCTCAAGAAGCTCCTTGGCAAGAGGGCGGTCGTAACCATACAGGGCGGCGACATGGGCGATTACGAGGAGAACAGCGGCAAGTTCGGGGGCCTCCTGAAGCCCGTAATCTCCTGGACCCTGCGCAACGCGGACGCCGTGCATGCAGTAAGCAGGGACCTGAAGCGCAAGGCCGAAGAGCTCGGCGCAAAGGGCGTCGTAGTAATCCCGAACGGAGTTGACACCGGAAAGTTCTCGCGGCGCGGCAACAAGCGCAGGGAGCTCGGCCTCGAAGGGAAGAAAGTAATCCTCACAGTTTCCCGCCTCTCCCGCAAGAACGGAGTGGACACCCTCATGGAAGCATTTTCCAAAGTGAAGGGGGCCATCCCAGAAGCGGAGCTCCTAATCCTCGGCACAGGGGAAGATGAGGAAAAATTGCGCGCAATGGCAGGCGAGGGCGTGCGTTTCCTCGCGCCCGTGCCCCATGAACAGCTTGCGGAATATTACACTGCCTCGGACGTTTTCTGCAGGCCCTCGCGGGACGAGGGCTTCGGCATAGTGTTCATAGAGGCAATGGCCTGCGGCGTCCCGCCCGTCGGGACCTCCGTAGGCGGAATCACCGACATAATGGAGGACGGGAGGAACGGTCTGCTCGTCCCCCCGGAGAATCCAGGCGAGCTTGCGAAGGCCCTTAAATCTCTGCTGCAGGATGATGGGGCAAGGAAGAAAATGGCAGGGATTGCACGGAAAGACGCAGTGGAGCGGTTTTCCTGGGAAAGCATAACAAGCCGCATATCCGGGCTATATGATGGCGAATCCGGCAAGATTTAATTAATGTGCAACAGGATATGGTTCACATGCTCGACGACCTGAAATCATTCATGTCCGGCTCCTACGTTGCGAACAGGTTCAAAGGCAGGAGGACGCTCGACATAGGGTGCGGCAAGGGCTCCTTCCTGCGGCACGACCCGGAGCATTTTGAGGGAGTTGAAATCAACGAGGACGCCATCCGCGAATGCCGGGCCGCGGGGCTGAAGGTCACGAAAGGGAGTGCCACGGAACTCCCATTCGAAGACGAAACTTTTGAGGCAATAAACTGCAGGCAGCTGATAGAGCACCTTGACTACAAGGAGGCCCTTCAGATGTTCAGCGAAATGGACCGCGTGCTGAAGCCGGGCGGCGAAATCGCCCTTGCAACGGAAATGCCCACGAAGGAGTTCTGGGACACTTTCACCCACGTGAGGCCATATTCCCCGAAGGCAATCCGGAAGCTGCTTTCAAGCGGCGGGCAGGAAACCTTCTCCTCCCTGCATGGCCTCCGCATAGGGAAGGTCTTCTACACCGGCCGCTGCTTTTCGTTCAAGCCGCTCACCGCAGCCAGCTTCGCCCTGGCTTCCATTGGTCTGGGGAGAATGAATTACCTAGTGATAATCCGCAAAAGTGGCTAGCAATAATTGGAATAGCTATATAAACCAAATTGACTTGAATTATATCAGGACGTTTAAGTTTTTGAAGCTGTGTTACCCCGGTGACGTTATGAATAGAACGTACCCATCTACCACAAGGTCATTCAAATATTCCTTTATAGAAAGAAATAAGGGACTTCTCACGGGGAAATGGCTGGATATCGGTTCCGGAGGCCTGCAAATTGATGTACTCCATAACCCAGGCATGGAGCTGGTTCGTGCAGATATAAACCCGGCAACACATCCTGATGTTATTATGGACGCAACTAAGGAATTCCCCTTCCCTGATGATCATTTTGACGGCATCATCTCTTTGAGCATGCTGGAGCATCTGGAAGAGCCAGGAGCATTTTTCAAAGAATGCCGCAGAGTACTCAAAAAAGAAGGCTATCTTCTCTTGCAGACACCGTTCCTCTACCCATACCATGGGACTGAAAATTGTGGGGATTACGTGCGCTGGACCCATCAGAAAATGGAAAAAGAAGCAAAAAATTTTTTTGATGACGTAGAGGTCCATAGGCAAGGGGGAAGGTACAGCCTTTTGCTGGAAATAACGAACCTTTCATTGCCTCCGTTTGCACGCTGGGTTCTTCTTCCTGCCAGTCCCATCATGAAATGGTTGGATAACAATTTACTTTCCCCCGCAGAGAAGAAGCGCGGGAAATCATTCTATTTGGCCATATTCCTCAAGGCTCGAAAATGAGATATTTCTTCCTTCATGATGCAAGAAATAGCTATATAAACCAAATTGACTTGAATTATACCTAGGTGTTTGTGCTGAAGATTTTAGTAACGGGAGGCGCAGGCTTCATAGGAAGCCACCTCTGTGAAGCCCTTTCTGGGGGCCATACAGTAGTGTGCATGGACAACCTGCTTACTGGCAAGCGTAAGAACATTGAAGGCATGGACGTTGAATTTGTCGAACAAGACATAACTGAGCCCTTTGATGTCCCAGCAGACCTCATCTTCAACATGGCTTCCCCCGCAAGCCCGGTTTTCTACCAGAAATACCCCCTCGAAACCCTCGAAACGAACTCCATCGGAATGAAGCATGTCCTAGAGAACGCAAGAAAACACGGGAGCAGGGTCGTGCAGGCATCCACTTCTGAAGTTTACGGAGACCCGAAGGTGCACCCTCAAAAAGAGGATTACTGGGGCAACGTAAACCCGATAGGCCCCCGCAGCTGCTATGACGAGGGCAAGCGCTTTGCAGAATCAATCTGCATGAATTACTACCGTATGCATGGGATGGAGGTAGTGCTCGCCCGCATATTCAATACGTATGGCCCCCGCATGCTGCTTGACGACGGCCGCGTGGTGCCGAACTTCATATGCCAGTCCCTGAAAAACGAGCCCATCACCGTTTACGGCAAGGGCAACCACACCCGCAGCTTCTGTTATGTGGACGACATGGTTGCTGGCCTCATTGCACTTTCGGAAAAAGGCAAGGCAGGCGAAGTGTACAACATAGGCAACCCCGGGGAATACACGATACTTGAGCTTGCGGAGAAAGTTAAGGGCGCCTGCAGCTCGCAATCAGAAACCATTTTCGAAGGCCTGCCTGAAGACGACCCGGTGAAGAGGAAGCCGGACATCTCCAAGATAAAAGCTGAAACCGGCTGGGAACCGAAAATACCCCTCGATGAGGGCATGGCGAAAACAGTTGAATGGTTCAGGGGTGAGCTTGCATGAAGGCAGTCATTCTCGCAGGGGGCAGGGGCACGCGGCTCAGGCCGCTCACCTACGCAATCCCGAAGCCCCTACTCCCCGTGGGAGGCAAGCCGGTAATCGAATACGTGATTGGTAATCTCAGGAAATGCGCCTCGCTGGAAAAAATATATGTGGGCGTTTCCCACAAGCGGGAGATAATAGAAACATACTTCAGGCACGTTGATTATGGCGTTCCCGTGGAAGCAATTGGCACGATGTGCTGGGAGACCGGAGGGGACCTGAAATCCATAGCGAACGAGAAGGACATAACCGAACCGGTAATAGTTGCATACGGGGACAATATAACTGATATAGATATCAACGGGCTCCTGGATTTCCACAAAAAAGAAGGCAGGCTCGCCACAGTCGCGCTTTTTCCGGTCCCGCAAGAGGATGTAAGCAGATTTGGGATTGCACGGATGGACGGCACTGCCGTGCAGGAATTTATTGAAAAGCCGGAAAAGCCCGCCCCTTCAAATCTGGCAAACGTCGGCTATTATGTGCTTGAGCCAGAAGCGCTTTCCCGCCTAGGTTTCCGCAAGAAGAAAGTGGAAGATGAGCTTTTTCCGGAGCTGGCAAGGGAAAACCAGCTGTCCGGCTACGTTACCGAACTCCCATATTGGCTGGATATTGGCACTATAGGCGCATACCGGAAGGCAAACAAGCTCATGGAGGGAATCCTTTCCCCAGAAGCGGATTAGAGCGCCTGCTGTACCATTAATAAGAACAGAAGTTTAGGTAAAATGGTATTGGGATGAGTCTGCTTTCAAAGGTCCTAAAATCTATAGCATTTACCATAGGGTCAGAATACGGCAGGGTCTTCTTTACAATTATCGATTTCCTGATCCTCATATGGGTGCTTGAGCAGGCGGAGTATGGAAGCTATGCCTTGGCAATATCCTTCGCCTATGCAGCAAGCGTGGTACCAAACTTGGGGATAGGGAAACTGATAATATCTGAAATTACGCAATCCCTCTCCTTGGGCAATGTGGGAAAAGCTGCAGACTTGTTCTTCCAATATTGTCGCTGGGGAGTATTGAGTGCAGCTGGCGTATTAATCCTGTTCGTCCTGCTCTCCGGGATTTTTGAGGAACTCTACGGCATCGGCCTTGCGCTCGCATTTTTTGCCGGCCTTATCACTGTATGCAATACTGGAAAGACCATATACCATATCGCATTCATTTCTCAAATGCGCTTTAAGGACATGGCGCTCTTTAACGTCGTGCAATACTCGACCCGGACAATAACCTTGATTGCCCTTGTTTGTTTTGCCGGGTTCGGCGCAGCAGGGGCAATGGCCTCCCAAGTTATTTCCTACGTATTAAGTGCAATCGTGCTGGCCAAACCTTTTGGGGAATTCATAAATACCCTGAAATCAACTGGAACTTCTGGAAAGTCCCTTCTCAAAGAATATTTCTTAAGCAGGGGCAAATATCTTTTCGTGTCAGGGCAGTTGATTGCTTTGAAAGAGAATTCAATGCTATGGCTTACTGGCATTTACTTCGGCCCGGATGGGGCCGCTTTGCTTTCTGCAGCCAAAAAATTCCTAGAGCCGATCAATATCGCCCTTGGCTCTCTCGAAGCAGTTGCCCTTCCACTTTTCTCAAGCAAGATAACCGAAGGCAAGGAAGTGATTGCCAATATCTATTTTGCTTTCTCAAAATTCGGCCTTTACCTCTCCATCCTACTTAGCGCTGGTTTTGCCTTGTTCCTCTATCTATTTGCCGGGTTTTTCCTGCCGCTGGATTACATGTCTGCATTACCTCTTTTTTACATACTGCTGATTTCCGAAATTCTGCTTGGTTTCGGGACATCTCAGCGCGCATTGTTGCACATGCTCAGGATGCAGAAGACGTTCTTTGTAGATGCTACCATCTCTTTGGCCATGATGCTGGCAGCCTTCTTCATACTGCAAGGGTACTTTGGCATAGAATCTGCAGCCATGGCCGTTTCTGCTTCTTCCGTAATAGTGCTGATAAGACATTATAGGATAATGTGCTTGCCATATATGAAAAGGAGCATTATAGAAACGCTTTTCCCGACCAAGAAAGACCTCCCTCTGGTTCGCAGGGTTTGGAGGATTTTCAAGGTAAAAATCGGGATGCCGGATTAATCTTCAAGTTCGTCCAATTTTGAATCTTGTAGCCTGCGGTTCTTCATCCTAAGTATTTTTTTCTCGCTTTCAGCGCATGCCCTGCGCATTTCCCCAAGCTTCCCACCCTTATCTGAAGCAACGTCCTGCAATTCTTCTGGGTCGGACACGATTTCGTACAATTCTTCGGGCTTTCCATGGCGCATGCCACACCTCCTGCATTCGGAGGAATCCGTCCTGATGTACTTTGCGTCCGCCGTGCGCAGCGCGCGTGCATTCTGCAAGTGCTCTTCCTCCAGCAGCACAAGCTCCCTTACCGGAGCATCCTTCTCCAGCGCCGGGAGCAGGGACTTTCCATCCGCAGTTTCAGGCGCCCCAAGCCCAGCCAGCTCCGCAAGCGTAGGGAAAACATCCAGATGGGACGCAAGATGCCGTATACGCCTCCCGGATTGGCCCGGGCCGGCAGGTTTGATTATGAGTGGGACCCTAACCGAAACGTCATAAAGTCCATGATGGTCAAATACTATCCCGTGTTCCATCAGGCTTTCCCCATGGTCAGAAGTCACTATAATGATGGTCTTGCCATAAATGCCGCGTTCCTTGAGGGCTTCGGCTATGGCCCCGACCATCCCATCAACTCTCCTTATCGACTGATCATATGCCTCCAACAGGCCTGCCGCACCACCTTTTTCCCTGAATAGCCTCATGTAGTAATCCGTAGTGCTTTTTTTGCGATATGCGGAGAGTATGCCGAGGAACTCCTTATCGAGTTTTTCGTCCCTAGCCCGTTTTTTCATGCGACCGGAGTTATATGGCAGATGCACATCCCAATAATGCAGGAAAATGAAGAACGGCGCTTCAGAGGTCCTTATTATTTCTATTGCCTTTTCGGTTATTTCGCTTCCATCGTTGTATGCGTTTTCCGAAACCCTGAACGAAGGAAGCACCAGGTTCCTCATCTTTCTGAGTGGTTCAAGCAGGGGTCCAAGGAAAGCGAGCTTCGAGTTGGTCCTTTTTATAAGCTCGAACCGGGATTCCTTGGCAAAATAGTACTCAAATCCGTCCTTGTGCCACCGCCCAAGCCAGTCCAGCCCGTATGTCCCGTAGCCGGCTTTCTGAAGGTAGCTTGGCAGCCACTCCAGCTTCTGCGAATAGAATTCATCAATCTCTTCCTTTGTTACTCCATTGCCATGATGGACTATACCATGACCGGATGGGTTGATTCCAGTAAATATGCTGGTGATTGACGGATCGGTGCAGTTAGTTGCCGAAAAAGCGTTCTCGAAAAGCACCCCGTCCAAAGCTATCCTATCGATTTCAGGAGACGTGGTTTTCCCGTATCCGTAGCAGCCGAGGTTCCCGGCCCTCAGGGCGTCTATGAGAACAAAGACTATGTTTGGCTTATCTTGGGGCATTCAATCATCCAAATAACCAAGCGCTTCGAGCCGTTCTTTTACCCTTCCTTCCTCCTCTTCGCTGAACTGTTTTCCCGTGCCGCGGCCCGATTCAAGCTTTTTCATGAACCTGTTCAATATGTGGTGGACGTATTCCCGCACATCATCGAATCCACTTTCTTTGCCCTTTTCTTCCAGCTTTTTCTTCAGGTCTTCTGATACCGTGACCACTATCTCTTCCATGCAGCTTAGATGCCGGATAGCCTTTAAAATACCATTCGGTCGTCGTAAAAAATGTTGCAGGCCGATTGAAAACCGTTTTAAAATCACAGTTCAATACCTTACCATGAAGGCATTCCTGAAAAAGGCCGCGGAAAGCATCTGCTTCATCTTCCTGGTCCCGGCTTTTATTGTCTGCAAAATCGGCCTGCTCTCATTTACGACCATTTCCCATGGGCTGAGCTTGATTCCAGGCCTTCCTGGAATATACGTCCGCAGGGCATGGTACAGGAATATGCTCAAATCCTGCGGAGAGGGAATTACCGTGGATTTCCTGGGCTTCGTACGGTCCCCGAAGACCAGCGTAGGCAATGACTGTTATGTTGGGGTGGGCACAAGCGTGGGGCAGGCGAAAATTGGGGACGACGTCCTCATTTCAGGGGGCACCTCGGTCCTCAGCGGCAGCAGGCAGCATGGGAAATCGGCATCTGCAAAAATACGCGAGCAAGTGGGCTGCCCAGTCACAATAAAAATAGGCAGCGACGTATGGATTGGAGCCAACACCACCATAATGGCAGACATACCCCAAGGTTGCATAGTCGGCGCAGGCAGCGTGGTCACGAAATCTCCCTCTGCGAACGAGATAATTGCCGGCGTCCCCGCAAGGGCGATCGGCACGCGGAAATAGGCCATTGCAAATTAATTTAAACCGCTGTACAGATAAAAAAGCATGAAACTGCTACTTCTGAGCAGCGACCGCTCATTGCTTGCGAGCAAGACCGAAATTCGGAACAGCACCGTGGAGCGGCTCAATGAGTATGCAGCGGAACTCGGGATCGAACTTTCAGTCATAGTGCATTCTAAGGGTTCCGGGTTTGAAAACTGCAGCTGGGATTCGGTCACGGCATTCCCAACGAATGAATCGAATCCGATATTGTCTTATATGAAGATGCGGGACATTGGCCTCAAGCTGCTCTCTGGAGGCGGTTATTTGGAAATAATCGCGCAGGACCCGTTTGCATATGGGGAAGTCGGTCTTTCGTTGAAGGGGAAAACAGGGCTCCCGTTGCTCGTCAACGTCTTCTCCAGCTTTTTCGACGATCCGTATTGGGTTTCTGAAAGCATCGCAAACAGGATATTCAATGAAACCGGGAAAAAAGTGGTGCGCGCCGCAGATGGGGTACGGGTGGAATGCGAAACCGAGAGGAAAAAAATGACCGAGTTGGGAGTTTCCCCTGCGAAAATTTTCATTTCCCCTGTCGTGGTGGATTTGGAGAAGTTCGTTGTGGTAGATGGCTCGCAAATCAGGGGAAAATACCTGCACGGCAGCTTCGACCGAATAGCACTATATATCGGGAGGCTTTCCAGAGAGAAAGATGTGGTCACCCTGCTAAGGGCCGCAGCCGAGACCTGGAAAAAGGACCAGGGAATACTTTTTCTAGTAGTGGGAACTGGCCCAGAAGAGGGGAACCTGAAACAGCTTGCCGAAGAATTGCATTTGCAGAACGTCGTTTTCGCGGGGAAAATCCCCTACTCGGAAGTGCCATCTTACCATGCAGCGGCCGACGTCTTCGTTCTTCCATCGGTTTATGAAGGCGTGCCTCTGGTGCTTGTTGAGGCGCACGCGGCTGGCAAGCCGGTAGTTTGCACTGACCTGCGCGATGCCCCGGACGTGATGCTTGACGGGAAAAGCGGCTTCATAGTGCCGCAGAAGGATTATGGAAAAATGGCTGAGCGCATAATCGAGGTAGTGCGCAGTGGCAGAGGGGAGGCAATGGGCGCAGAAGGCAGGAAATACGTAATGAAATTATACGACAAGAGAGACTGCCTGAAGAAATTTGCGGATGCGGTCCGGAAAACCGCTGGTAGGGGGTGAGACTGCAATGCCGGACAAGCTTGCATATGTGCTGCCGAAATACGACGAAGGGGTTGCCGAGCACTTCCGCCATACCGAGCGGTTCCTTAGGGCACTTGCCCAAGATGGCGTGGATATTTATCTGTTCATAGAGCGGGGCTCGGCGGCAGAAAAAGGGAATTTTTCAGCAGTGCATAAGCAGAAGTTTTTGTTCCTCCCGCTCAGGATGCTGGAAATCTTCCTGGTTCTGCTTTCTTGGAGGCTGAAAGGCGTTGGCAGCTTTTACGTGCATTATTCCCCCTGGGGCGCAATTTCCTCATCCATTATCTCGCGCCTTAGTTTGGCGAAAACTTTCTATTGGAACTGCGGGCTTGCGAAACAGTATTTCCTCCCCCTTAAACTGAGGATGGAAAACCTGAAGAATTACTTTCTGATACAGCTTCCCCTGAGTCTGTCATTGGCGCTCTGCAATTTCCTCATCACCGGCACGCCGGCCATGAAAAGGTATTATCACAGGGAATTCGGGCTGCCTGAAAGCAAAATCCTTGTGATTCCCAACGACGTTGATGTCAAGGAATTCGCAGGCGCAGATGGAAGCGAGCTGAGGGGTTCGCTCGGCATTCCCGACAAAACGCCAATAGTCCTCTTCGTGCACCATCTCTCGGAACGGAAGGGCGCGCACAAGATAATCCCGATATACGAAACAGTGCGAAAGAACGTGCCTGATGCAGTCTTCCTCGTTGCCGGAGACGGGCCTGAGAGGGCAAAGCTGGAATGCGCCGCCGGAGTTACGGGCGGAGGCGTGCGGGTTCTTGGTCCTGTGCCCAACAAAGACATTCCTGCCTTTTTTGCCGCAGCGGACGTCCTTCTTATGCCCTCCGATGAAGAAGGCATGCCCCGGGTGTTGCTGGAATCAATGGCTGCAGGGCTGCCGTTCGTCGCAAGCGACGTTGGGGGCGTACTGGACATCTGCGGCCCCATGCAGAAAAGGCAAGTGTGCGACAAGGGAGACATTGGATGCTTCTCAGAAAAAGTCTCCGGGGTACTAACGGACCGGGATTTAGCCTCTGCCCTGAGTGCGGAAAACCGGGAGCAGGCAAAAAAATACGACACGGAGGCAGTCGTGCGCATCTTTAAAAATACCCTTATGTAGAATTTTATTGGTGGGTAAATGAACATTCTCATAACTGGAGGCGCCGGCTTCATAGGCAGCCACATAAGCGAAAAATACGTCAAGGAGGGGCACAACGTATACTGCCTCGACAATTTCATGAACGGCAGCTTGTTCAACATCAGGCACCTCCTTATGCACCGCAATTTCAAGCTGATAAACGGGGACGTGCTGGACTCCAACCTCCTGGAAAAAATCATGACCAACGTGGACAGCGTGATGCACCTCGCGGCGCAGATACATGTGGACCGCTCCGTGGTCGAGCCGAAGCTCACTTACGACATCAACGTGCTCGGCACCCAGAACGTGCTCGAGCTGGCAAGGAGGCACGATGTGGAGAACATAATCCACACCTCCACCTCGGAAGTGTACGGCACCGCGCAGTACGCCCCGATGGACGAGAAGCACCCGCTGGACGCGCCCCATCCCTACGGCGCCAGCAAGATAGCGGCGGACAGGATGGCCTATGCATACCACCAGACCTACGGCCTTCCGGTGAAAATCGTGAGGCCTTTCAACGTCTTCGGCCCGAGGCAGAAGGACGGCGGCTACGGAGGGGTCATCTCCATCTTCATAAAGAGGTGCCTTGGGGGCCAGCCCCCCCTCATATACGGGGACGGGAAGCAGACGCGCGACTACACCTACGTGCTTGACGCGGTCGAGGCTTTCGACCAGATACTCAATTCTGACAAGGACTTCAACGGCTCCCCCGTAAACCTTGGAACCGGGAAGGAGATAAGCATACAGGACCTGGCGGAATCCATAATCAAGCTCACTGGCCGCAAAGGCAAGCTGAAGCCGGTGCACATCGCCCCGAGGCCCGGAGAAGTCATGAGGCTTGTTTCCGACATTTCCCGCGCAAAGGAGCTTTTCGGGTATGACCCGAAGTACTCATTCGAGGACGGCCTCTCCAAGCTCGTAGAATGGTACACCCACTACAGGGGGGAGGAGTGGGTGAAGCCCGCATGAGGCAAATCCCGTTCTCCCCGCCCCACGTAGGGGAAAAGGAGCTTTCCGCCGTTTCGGAAGCCCTGAAAAGCGGCTGGCTGAGCATGGGCCCCAAGACCGCCGAGTTCGAAACCGAGTTCGCAAAATACGTCAACGCCCGTGAGGCAGTTGCCGTAAACTCCTGCACTTCCGCGCTTTTCCTCTCCCTGGTCGTGAACGGCGTGAGGCCCCGAGACGAAGTAATCACCACTCCATACACTTTTGCGGCAACCGCGAACACGATAGAGCATCTTGGGGCCAGGCCGGTCTTTGCGGACGTGGAGCCGGGAACCCTCAACATAGACCCGGGGGAAGTGGAATCGAAGATAACCGACAATACTAAGGGCATAGTCGTAGTTCACTATGCCGGCCAGCCTGCGGACATGGGCGAGATAAACGGCATCGCGGAAAAGCACGGGCTGTTCGTGAACGAGGACGCCGCGCATGCCGTCGGGGCGGAGTACGAAGGGAGGAAGATAGGCTCCGGCAGGAACCTGGCCAGCTTCAGCTTCTACGCCACGAAAAACCTTACGACCGGTGAGGGCGGGATGATTACGCTGGAAGACGGGGAAAAGGCCGCACTGCTCAGGAAGCTGCGCCTCCACGGGATGAGCAGGGATGCCTGGAAGCGCTATTCCGGAGAGGGGCGGTGGCACTACCACATAGAGCATCCGGGGTACAAGATGAACACCACGGACATCAATTCCGCGCTGGGCCTCACTCAGCTTGCCCAGATAGACGAGTTCAACCAGAGGCGCGCCGAGATCGCGGAGCGCTACAGGGAGGGGCTGCAGGACATGGACGGGATATCCTTCCTTGAAATGAAAAACGATAGGAAAACCTGCAACCACCTGTTCCCCATCTTCGTCTCTCCGGAGCAGCGAGACGGCCTCATAATGTCCCTTGCGCAGGCGGGAATCGGCGCGAGCGTCCATTTCATACCTTTGCACATCATGCCATACTATCGTGACAAGTACAGTTATTTCGAAGAGAGCTATCCAGTAGCATTTGAGGCTTACCGTAAGGAGATATCGCTTCCGATTTATCCAGACCTTTCCGATGATGACATTTCTTATGTCATTGATGCCCTGCGAAAAAATCTTTCCTGAACCGCAGTCTTTTTAATATATCCTAATTAAACTACATTAAAGGTGATTCCTTGCCAGAACAAAAGAAGTACACTACTATTTCCGTTCCGGTTCCCCTGCACAACAAGGTGAAGAGCTACATAAAGGACACCGGTTTCACTTCGGTTTCCGACTACGTCACGTACGTATTGAGGGAGCTGATGGCCGAGAGCTCGGGCGAAGGCAAAAGCGAGTTCAGCAAAGAGGATGAGGAGAAAGTCAAGGCGCGCCTCCGCGCCCTTGGCTACATAGATTAGGTGATTCCATGAAACCGCATGGAGGGCGAATAGTCGAGAATTTCGAGTTTGCAGAAGCGGGGCAGGATGCCGCAGGGCTCCCGCGCATCGAACTGGACGCAGACCAGATAAAAGACGTGGAAAACCTCGCATACGGGGTCTTCAGCCCGCTGCAGGGATTCATGTGCAGGGAAGAGCTGGAAAGCGTGCTGGAGCACATGCGCCTCCCCAGCGACCTCCCATGGACAATCCCCATCCTGCTCCCTGTGAACGAGAAGCTCGATGCAAAGGAGGGGGACTCGGTTGCCCTCGCGTTCAACGGCTCCCCGGCTGCGGTAATGGAAATCTCGGAGAAATATTCCTTCCCGAAGGAGGAAATCGCCTCCAGGACCTTCGGGACTGCCGACCCCGCCCACCCGGGCGTGAAGAGTGTGATGGAGGGCAGCGGCACTTTCCTCGGGGGGAAGGTAAGGCTCATCGCAGAGCCAAGGGGCGATTTCGAGAAATACGCCCTCCGCCCAAAAGAAACCCGCGTGCTTTTCAAGGAAAAGGGATGGAGGCAGGTGGTTGGCTTCCAGACGAGAAACGTCCCCCACATTGGGCACGAATACGTGCAGAAGACCGCCCTCACCTTCGTGGACGGCATTTTCATAAACCCGGTGATAGGGAAGAAGAAGCCCGGGGACTTCAGGGACGAGGTAATCCTTGGTGCCTACGACGCGCTCATCCACAACTACTACCTCAAGGACAGGGCGGTGATGGCAATCCTGAAGACGAGGATGAGGTATGCGGGCCCGAGGGAAGCGGTGTTCCACGCGATAGTGCGCAAGAACTTCGGCTGCACCCACTTCATAGTGGGCAGGGACCATGCGGGCGTTGGCAGCTACTACGGCCCTTACGAAGCGCAGGACATTTTTGAGCAGTTCCCGGACCTCGGCATCACGCCGCTGTTCTTCCGCTCCTTCTCCTACTGCAACAAGTGCGAAAGCATAGTGAATGAGAAAATCTGCCCGCACCCGAAGGAGTTCCACAGGAACTTCAGCGGCACGAAGATGAGGGAAGCCCTTTCCAAGGGCGAAAAGCCGGAGGGCATGATGAGGGACGAGGTATTCGAAGTGATAAAGAAGCACGAAAAGCCGTTTGTGGAGTGAAAATTATGGGGAAAGTTCTTGTAATAGGGCTGGACTGCGCCGACCCGCGCCTGGTGTTCGACAGGTACTTGGATTCCATGCCCAACCTGAAGAAGATGATGGAAAATTCCCATTACGGGAAGATGAAGACCTGCTTCCCCGCAATCACGATTCCCGCGTGGATGGTCATGGCGAGCGGCAGGGACCCCGGCGACCTCGCGGTATACGGGTTCAGGCAGAGAGCGGGCCCGGATTACGCGAGCATGAAAATCACCACTTCCGGCATGGTGCGCGGCCCAAAGATATGGGACCTGATTGAAGGGAAGAGCGTGCTTGTCGGCGTCCCCCCGACCTACCCGCCGCCCGAAATCAACGGCGAGGTAATTTCCTGCTTCATCACCCCCGGGCCGGACAGCCAGTTCACCAGCCCCGCAGCCCTGAAGGACGAAGTGAACCAAGTGCTTGGGGGGAAGGAATACATTTTCGACGCGGTGTTCCGTACCGAGGACCGCGACGAGGTGCTCAGGGCGATTTACGAAATGACCGACCGCAGGTTCGAGGTGATAAAGCATCTCATGAAAACCCGCGACTGGCAGCTCTTCTGGTTCGTGGAAATAGGCGTGGACCGCCTGCACCACGCATTCTGGAAGTTCGCCGACCCGGAGCATCCGAAATACCGGCCGGGCAACAGGTACGAGAACGTGATGAGGGAATACTACTCTCACATAGACAAGAAGCTTGGCGAGTTCCTGGAGCTTGCGGGAGAAGGTACTTACGTACTGGTCGTTTCCGACCACGGCGCGAAGCCTATGAAGGGCGCGTTTGCGGTAAACGAATGGCTCATGGACAATGGCTACCTGAAGCTGAAGGCGGAGAAGCCAAAGGAAAGGAGCAAGCTGAAGCCGGACATGGTCGACTGGGAAAAAACGAAGGCATGGGCGTGGGGCGGCTACTATTCCCGCATTTTCCTTAACGTGCAGGGCAGGGAGCCGCAGGGCATCATCCCCCAGGAGAAGTACGAAGAGGAAAGGAAGGCTCTCATGGAAAAGCTGAAGGGCATACGCGGCCCGGACGGGGAGGGATGGGACAACCGGGTGCACACCCCGCGCGAGCTCTACCCAGACCCGCAGGGAGAGCTGCCGGACGTGATGGTGTATTTCGATAACCTCAGCTGGCGCGCCGCGGGCACGATTGGCTATGAGACCCCTTACCTCATGGAGAACGACACGGGCCCGGACGACGCGATGCACGCTGAGGAGGGGATGTACCTCCTGTATCATCCCTCATTCGAAAAGAAGAACGAAAATATAAGCATTTACGACCTCGCCCCGACGCTGCTGAAGCTGATGGGCAAGGAGAGCAATGGATTGAAAGGAAGGTGTTTTGCATGAGCTTTGTAGTATGGATGACCGGCCTGCCCGGCTCAGGGAAAACCACCATCGCTAGGTGGCTGGAAGGGCATTACAGGAGCCAGGGAAGGAAGGTGGAAGTGCTTGACGGGGACGAAGTGAGGAAGACGCTAAGCCCCGGCCTTGGCTTCACCGGAGAGGAGAGGACCGCCCACAACAAGCGCGTGATACACATGGCGAAGGTGCTCTCAAGGAACGATGTCATCGTGCTCGTTTCGTTAATTTCCCCTTACAGGAAAGTGAGGGATTACGCACGGAGCGAGCTCCCGAAATTCATGGAAGTGCACGTGGACTGCCCGCTGGAAGTTTGCATGGAGCGCGACCCGAAGGGCCTCTATGCAAAGGCGAAGGCAGGGGAAGTAAAAAGGATGACCGGCCTCTCCGACACATACGAACCTCCTGAAAGCCCGGAGCTCGTAGTGGAAACCAGCAAGGAGAGCCTGGAAGAGAGCGCGAAAAAGATAATCCAAAAGAGCATAGAAATGGGTCTTGATTAGGGAAGACGCGCAGGGCAACTAAATCCGCTTCCGGAGCAAAAACAGCCCTATCCGCACCCCGTCCCCAACCCCTATCTTCGCGGTGCCGCCCCTCTGCCTGTATTCTATCGGCACTTCGCACAGTTTCATTTTCTTCTTCATGCACTCGGAAAAGAAGTTCGCCTCCAATTCAAAATGCGGCGCATCAAGCTCCATCCTCTTGTATGCTTCCTTCCTGAATGCCCACAGCCCGGAGCACAGGTCCGTTATCTTACCTCCGTAGAGCAGGTTCCCCATGAAAGTAAGGCACCGGTTCCCGAAACGGTTTATCCCTCCCATTGCGCCTTCCTCGATCGTCCCTGCAAAGCGCGACCCCACCACCACATCGCATTCCCCCAGCTTCGCAAGCAGCTTGGGGATTTCCGAAGGCGGGTAGCTCATATCGGCGTCCAGCAGCACAAGCTGCTCGGCATCCGCCCTTTGGAATGCGTCTGCAACCGCCTTCCCCTTTCCCCGCTCAGGGAAGACGTACGCTTCGGCCCCCTTCTCCCGTGCAATTTCAACGGTGCGGTCGGTGCTCCCCCCGTCCACAACAAGCACCTGCCACTCAGAAGAAACCCCCTGCACAGCATCAATCATTTTCGCTATGTTCTCCTCTTCGTTGTAGGTAGGAAGGAGAACGAGCACCGTCATGGAAGGGTTTAAAAGAAAAGGGTTTAAATGGCTACTTTATGCGGGTAAGCAGGGAAGCTGCAATATTGCTCATAGTGTGTGCCATATATGCAATAGCCGGCTTCAGCGTATACTCTGACTGGGTTGCGCTGCCGAGCCCGCCGTTTG